>Ga0308389_1000885_pt1 | contig 21328 bp, 29 predicted proteins | sample Hotspr2Sample148_FD_202362 | JGI IMG/M metagenome (GOLD analysis project Ga0308389, IMG submission 202362) | Hot spring phototrophic mat microbial communities from Mushroom Spring, Yellowstone National Park, Wyoming, United States - 20040719_148 ... | reverse complement strand
AGGCCCGCCGGGCGCCGGTCTGGCCCACGGCCTCGAAGGCTAAAGCGCTCAGCCGGGCCCCGTCGCCGCGCCCGGCCCCGGCGTAGGTGTCGCTCACCTCTTCCGAGGTGGGGGTGGTGTAGACGAAGCGGAAGCCGAAGTCGGCCAGGTTCAGCACGTTCCGCTCACCCCCGTTGTTCCGCCTCAGCTGGATGCCGGTGGAGGAGCGGGCCAGGGTCAGCAGCTCACTGCGGTAAAGCCGCGTGTTATCCGACCAGGCCACCGGGTTGGAACAGCCCCCCAGCCGGGCCTCCCAGATGTTGCGGGCGGCATCCACCCGCACCACCTCCTCCAGCGCCGGTATATAGAAAGCGGCGCCGTTGCTGCCCAGCAAGACCGCGGGGTCTCCGGCCCGCAGATCCACGTTGTCGGCGATAAAACGTATGCGCGTGGGGGAGTAGCCCTCCGGCACCACCGGCCAGCCCTTCCCGTTCAGCACGACCAGTCCCACCCCCGCTGAGCTGGCCCCGGGCAGAAGGAAAGAGGCGGTCTGGCCTTTCAGCTCAGCGGTGATCCCCTGCAGGGCCCGGGCGGCCTGGTCGTTGGAGAGCACCACCTCCTGCTCCGAGGACAGCCCTCGAGCCCCCTGCCTGAGGGTCAGCACGGCGGCCCCGATCACCGTCACGGCGATACCCACCGCGACCAGCATCTCAATTAACGTAAAACCAGCACGAGGGCGCAAACCTTCCTCCTTTGAAACCCCATTATACAGAGGGGGGTCGACACCCCGTGCCTATTATGACCACTTCCCGCCTCTTTGCGCAAATAGTATTAAGAATTTCGTCTATAATAGCGATATGGCAACGGTTTATAGTGAGACACTGCTCGCGCTATTGCAAGAGCACGGCTTTACGCAACGCATGCTGGCGGAAAAGCTGGGCATTAGCGAGGCCTACATGTCGCGCTTGTTGCAAAACCCTCAACGCATGGAAAGGTTCACCGAGCGGTTCAAAAACCACCCTGGCATGATCGAGCTTCTGCGGGCTGCCAAGGATCCGGTATATCGCAAAAAGTTGTGGGAGGAATTCCTGTTTCACGGTGGGGAAGTTCACAACCCGACGTGGCTATGAAGCCTGGTCGGGTTCGTAAGAGTCTTCTAGAAGAAACCGGGCAGGGCCGTTCTGATCCGCTCCAATGAGGGGTGGGCCTTCGCTTTCCCACTCGATGCCGTGGGCAAGTTGCATGATGGCCTCCCAGTTTTCGACCGCAATCCCAGGCTGGCTGGTGGATCTGGTGCGCTTGATGATCTTCTGTTTTGCCAGCGCGGCCATAATCCGCGTAACGCTTTCACGGCTCGCGCCCGCTACCTCGCCGATGTCCCGATGCCGCAACCTATCGAAGGGGATGGGGGTCTTCCTGATCTTGAGCAGCGCCCGCGCTATGGCGACGGCGATCCCGTGATCCAGCGCCTCCATATCGTCCATCCGCATCCGGATGCGCTGGGTTATGCGCTGGGTCAGCCATATCATCAGCCCGACATCCTTATAAAAATCCTGTCTGAGGTAGTAAGGGGCGACGGTCGCATCCGTGAGCGCGATGGCGCGGTAATACCAGGGCTCATTCGATATGGCAGCCTCCTCACCGAAAGTATGCCCGGGTGAGGCCAGAAAAAAACGGATGGGCCGCCTATCGTTCATAGAGCGCAGGGCGATAACCCCATCCTGGACGATGTAGAATACTCGAGTGTGCTCGCGATAGGGTATGTGTTCACCGGCGGGAACAGATAGGGTGCGCCCTCGATACAGCATGGGAGACTGGTCAGGGTGGGTTGGGCTGGGCCTGTCCGCCATACCGCTCAACAGCTCACCTGCATTCTACCGGCGCAGGTGGGAAACCGCTTCTTTCAGCCGCGCGGTGGAGGTTTGGACATAGATCTGGGTGGTGCTGACGCTGCTGTGGCCCAGCAGCTCCTTCAGAACGTCGAGCCCCACCTCATGGTTGGCCAGGAAGGTGGCGTAGGCGTGGCGGAATTTGTGGGGGGTGCACGCGCGGGGGTCAAGCCCGGCCCGCCGGGCCAGCTGCTTTAACTTCTTCTGTACCCAGGAGACCCCGATGGGCCGTCTGGCGTAAGCGGGGCGCAGGTAGGTCCAGACATACCCGCGGGTGACCGGCTTGTGTCTGGCCCATCGCTGTATGGCGGCCTCGGCCATGGGGGAGAGGGGCACAATCCGTTCCCTGTCCCCCTTGCCGATGACCCGCAGGGCGGTGGGGAGGCCCCGCTCCCACAGGATCTGCTCGTACTTCAGGGCGCAGCACTCGCTGATCCTTAGCCCCGTGCCGTATAGAAAGGGAAGGAAGCTTCGCAGCAGGGCTTCCTCAGCTTCGCCGGTGGCGGCCTCGAGCAGACGCTCGAGGCCTTCCATGCTGGGGGATTGCGGTAGCCTCTTGCCCACCCTGGGCCGGGGGATCTCCCGGGTGATGTCGGCGATGTCCTCGCCCATCATGCGCGAGCGCCACCGGTAGTAGCTGCGTAGGGCGGCCAGGAAGCCCTGAACCCGCCGGGGCCTCATCTGGCGTACCGACAGAAAGACCCGCAGGCTCTCGGATGTCTCGGGGGAGCCGCTTTCTAGCAGCCACGATTCCCACAGCCTGATGTCGCTGATGTAGCGCTTGACACCTTGCGGGCTGTGGCCTTTCTCCTGCGCGAGAAAGTATCTAAATCGGGCCAGGCGGTGGTCGGTCTGGGAAGAAGGGGGTTGTGTTCCTACCATGTTTCGCCTCTATTGCTGCAGGCCCTGGGCAGCCAGATCGTCGGGCTTATATGCGGTGGTGATGAAGTCTACCACCTGGAAGTACTCGGGGGAGATGCGCGAAGGCTGCTGGCCCACCCGCTTGATCAGGGCCACGCTCAGACGGTTGGGCAGGGCCACCAGCCGCATACCGGCCAGCACCGCGTCCTCGGCCTGGACGAGCGTGATGAGCATCGCCAGGCCCAGCCGGGGGTCGTCGAAGGACTCGAGGGCTGGCAGCCTGACCTTCCTGCCCAGGTGGTTTTCCTCGAGGGCCCGGTGGTAGGACATATCGGACCACCCCGGGGCGAAGCCGTCGATCTTCAGGCAGAGAAACAGCTGCTCCGGTAGATCCTCGGGGGCGTAAAGGGAAAACCGGAGCTTACCTTCATGAAAATGTTTAGCCTCCTGCTTGCTAATCCTGCTCAAAACGAAGCGTATCTCGGGGCATGAACCGCTCAGGTAGAGCGCCACACCTTCTGGCAAGGGGGGGTGCGCGCCGGGGAAGGGCCGACCGACTACTAGTGTCTGCATACAACCTCCTGGAATTTCGGATAGGGGGGTGGTCTCATAAACATATAATATCCGTGAAAGGCACATTTCACGGATATTAACGCCGGGCCTGGCCCTGTCGGTGCGAATCTGCGGCCCTCTTCACGGGCCGCCCCAGGTTGGGAACTCGAGGTTTTAAGGGTTTAGGGGATCGGTTTTAAGCTGGGCGCTGGCACCGAGAAAGATGTCTAGGAGTTCGTCCGAACACATCTGAAGTGACGATTCCCCATTCTGAAGAACAGGGCTTCTCGGTTCACGCGGAAGCGGCTGCCCGCCGTCCGTCCCCGAGGGCTCCGTCCAAGCCCAGCGCCAGAATGACCTTCGCGGCGGCCACGTCCCTGTCCAGCACGCACCCACATGCGCAGGCGTGGATGCGCTCGGAGAGTTCTTTTTTCTTGAGGCTGCCGCACTCGGGGCATATCTGGCTCGTACCGTGTGGCTTTACCGCCACTACCCTCCGCCCGGCGCTCGCAGCCTTGGCGGAGAGGATTGCAAGAAACTGTGCCCACCCCGCGTCCAGCACGCCCTTGGCGAGGAGGGTGCGGGCCAGGCCGGAAGTGTTCAGGTCTTCGTGGACGATGGTGCCGTAGCGGTTCACCAGATGCCGGGCCAGCTTGTGGTGGAAGTCCTTCCTCTGGTTGGCCACCTTGCGGTGCTGCCGGGCCAGGCGGGTTTTGAGCTTCCTGTGCCGGTGGGAACCTTTCCGCTTCCTGGACAAAGCCCGTTGGGTGCGCTTCAGCCGGGCCTCGGCCTGGCGGTACGCCTGGGGAGGGGCGAAGGTCTCCCCCTCCGAGGTCGCCGCGAAGTGGGAGAGTCCCAGGTCTATCCCCACCGCGTTCTCTGACGGGGGTAAAGGTTGGGACGGCACCTCGCAGACATACACCGCGTACCAACACCCGGTGGAGCGCTTGACGGTAAAGGTCTTGGGCACCCCCTCCAGGGGCCGATGCTGCTTGATGCGCACGTGGCCCACTCCCGGAACCTTGATCTTGCCGTTGTCCAGGGGCTTGCCCGGCCCTATCCAGCGACCCTCGCGGCTAACCTGGGGGAAGGTAAAGGAGTCCCACCAGCCCCGCCCCCGGAAGCGCGGGTATCCGGCCTTCTCCCCTCGCTTTACGCGGGCGAAGAAGCCCTGGAAAGCCCGGTCGAGCCGTTTGAGAGTCTCCTGCAAGACCTGGGCGTACACCTCACGGTACTCCGGCCTTACCGCTTTGACCTCGCCCAAGCGCCGCATCTGCTCGTTCAGCGTGACCGACTTCCTGGCCTTGTGCCAGGCGTCGCGACGCTCCTGTAAAGCGGCGTTGTACAGTTCCCTGGTCAAGTCCAGGATATGCACCAGTGCAGCTTCCTGGGCCTTGGTGGGGTACAGGCGGTATACGAAAGCTTTTTTGTGGGTGGTATGCTCGATGTGCGTCACCTCCTGTCCAGGTGATGCCGGGCCCGGGGTGGGCCAACACCGCCGGGCCATTTCTGTTCCCATCATACAACCCCTGCGGGGTTGGTGGAAGGGGTCCATGTACCCCCGCATTGAAGATGCGGGGCACTATATCCCCTTCCACACCATCCCCACTTCAGTAGCTGCCAGTCTTTAAGGCCGGGTTTTGCCCCCCAGGGTTTTGCTCATGGTAGAACACCCCCGAGGGGACCCCACTCCCGGGGCAAAGGGAAAGAAGGAGGGATATTACGTTTGAAGTAGTGGAGTTTTATCACTCCCGTCGCACCGGGGACCTGATCACCCGGTACGGCGGGAAGATTAGTTTCCCCGCAAAGGGGTGTACCCCGGTTTTGTACCAGTCTTACATCGTGACCGGGGTAGTGGAGCGCCCGAAGGTGAACTTCCTTCGGGTGCTCCCTTTTAGCCGGGAATCTATTCCCGCCCTTATCAGGGCGGGGATCCCCCAGGTGGAGGGGGGAGCGGCGGAGCCCTCCTCCGAGCTATACCAGGTGGGCGGGATCTGGTACGGGCTCGGGGAGGAACACGAGCTCGGTGTCAAGCGGGCTTACCTGGCCCGCTATGACCGGGTGCTCGAGAAGGTTCGCATCCCCGGTCTGGTCTACACTGTGGACCCCAAGACCGGGGATGTGCGGATCATCGAGAAGGACTTCGACTTATTATCGAAATCCTTCCCGGTGATCAGGGAGGAGGTGGATCCAAAATATATCCATACCGCCCTCCGGCCCCCTGAGCCCGATGCCATCCTGGTCGAGCCCAGGGAGGTCATTATAGGGAGGGAGTTGGTGGATCTCTCCTCCTTGGGCATACCCCGGGGCAAGTGGCCCTCCCGCCAGGTCATAGACGTGGTTGGTCCCAACCTCGAGGAGTTCGATCTCCTCGAGCGCAAGACCATCCACATCCCTGGCTATTGGGTGGGAAGGATCTGGCGTGCCGAGACTTACGAGTACCAGTACCGCGTCCGCCACCGCGGCACTGGAAAGGAGGCGGTGATCCGCCTCAACAAGCCTGTCCGGGAGTTTGAAAACAGAACGCTCCCGGAGTAGCTTTCCCCTCCCCCCCCAGGCCCACCGGCCTGGGGGTAACGCTTTTAAGGGGCGGGTTCTTGCCCCTGTACAAACCATGTGCTCTTGTTCAGGGGCAAGATTACCACAAACACGCCGCCTCCAACCCATCCCCTTTCCGGGGCAGCCGTTTTGGAGTTTTACCCTCGAGGCTGAACCTACCGGCCCCGCCTGCGCGCCAGGGAGCGTTTGCCCAGCCCCGGCCGATCCAGGATGGAAGATGCGCCTTCCACCATCCACAAGTACTGCATGTTCCGCTAAACCTTTTTGCGCCGCCGGTTCCTGCCGCCGTCCGCAGGTAGCGGCTCGAGGGATCGGGCGGGGATCAGGCTGGGGGCGAAGACCTCGTAAGGATCGCGCTGCGCGCTGAGCAGCCGCCATCGCTCGTCCAGGCCGGGCTCAAAGCGTCCCAGTCCTCCGCGGATGTATTCAGGGTTTTTCTCGATGCACACCCACCTTCTCCCGAGGAGCTCGGCGGCCTCGCCGGTGGCCAGGCTACCGGCGAAGGGATCCACCACCATATCCTCAGCATCGGTGAGCATCTGGATGAAAAAGGCGGGCAACAGAACCGGGTACTTGGCCGGATGCTCAGGGATGCCGTGCTCCTTGCAGTAGCGGTGATACGCGCTGTTGCTCTCGGTGTTGGCCAGCGCGATGAGGTTGGGAGGGATGGCCCCGCCGTTATCCCGCCCAAACTTATCTGAAATGTCGTGCCCGCTGGGGCGTCTCCTGGGCTTATAGCCGTTTTTCAGTAGTGTTCGCATGCTCTCGCTGTAGGGCTGCAGCGCCCGCCGGTTCGAGGCTTTCGGGTAGGGGGTTTTGGCGAGCCACCAGATGGTGTTCACCGCGTCCTTGACCCGGATGCGCCGGATGGTCACCCACTCGGCGGGCGTGGGAAGCCGGGCCGGATTCCACCAGAAGAACTCCTGGGCCAAATAGAAGCCGAATTCTTTGACCAGCGCGATCAGGAGCTCGTACTGGTACAGACTTTTGACCGGGAGACCCTTCTTCCAGGCCCCTCCAATGTCGATGACCAGACTCCCGTTGGGCTTGAGCACCCGCTTGAACTCGCGGGCGAAGGGCCTGAACCAGTGTACGTACTCGTCGGCCTCCTCGTTGCCGTAGGCCTTTTTTCTCACCAGACCGAAGGGGGGCGAGGTCATGATGAGATCCACGCTCTCGTCGTCGAACTGCCGCAGCACTTCTGCCGAATCGCCCTGGTAGACCCGGCCGAGGCCCGAGGGGGTGGTGTAAACCGGATCAAGGGGCGCTGCGGGTGGAGGGGCCTGGTAGCTCTCGGGCAAAGCGCTGACCAGCAGCGCTCGGATGTACGCCTCTACCGAGGCATATCCCGCCGCTGAGGCGGCGGCTTGAAGGGACTCGAGTTCCTCCCTGGAAAGGGGCACATTTACCTCATGAGTCCTGGCTGGCTCGATCGTAGCACCTCGTTGATCGCTCATGTACTTATCTATCATTGGCTTTCATGCTTATGCTGGCTGAACTCCTCTATCATCCGGGAGGCCTCAGCGCGGTCAGCGGGGGGCGTGAGGCCCATCTCCTTAAGCACCTTGATCTGTTCGGGGGTGGGGGGTTTTCCGCTCATGGCTTTTAACAAGAGCTCTCTTTTACGCGCAGCAAAGGCTTGTTTGGTCATAGCTCTGACCCGCTGCAGGGCGGCCTGATATAACTCGGGGTGCTTTTTGGCTGTACTGGTAACGGCCTTGATGGGCCAGAACTTGATCTGTGGGGGTTTACGCTCGTTTCGTAGCACCTCCAGGGCCCCGGCCCGAAGTCCTTCGGGAAGATGCCGCAGGAATAGCTCAATCGAGTCCGGGGTCGCGGGCGCGGTGCCCGAAAAGCATAGCTCCAGTCCCTGCTGGTGGGCGATAGCCCGCAGTATGCCCAGGTAGCGCCGGGTATGGCCGTCCTGGTGCTGGCGCTTCCCTTCCCAGCTTGCCTGCAGGGCGGGCAGGTCGGCGATGATGTGGACCCGCGTGGCGCTGGGGAAGAGCAGCAGGCCTTCGATGCAGGCCAGCCAGGCGGTCTGCTCGAGGGAGTCCCCCTTAAAAAGGATATGAACCTTCCCGACGGTCTGCTCCTGGCCCTCTTCCCGCCGCAGCGCCACCGCCTCGGCCTGGTCCTCGCCCGCTTTTACCTGCAGCAGATACTGGCCGGCGGCCATCCGTACCCGGGCGCGGATAGCCCGGACCTCCTCGGCGAAGGCCGGGTCCAGCTTCAGGTAGTCGTCGGGCCGGTAAACGCTGCCGCCCACCCCGATGACGGGGTAGTCTTCCCGGTGCCTGAACCAGCAGGCCAAAGCGTCCTCCCAGAAAGCGAAAACGCCGTCGGGGACGATCCGCCGGGCCTCGCTCAGGCCCACCTGACGGACGAGCATCTTGCGGCTGGACCAGAGCCCTCTTCCCTTTCCGTCCAGCACCACCAACCAGCTCTGGTTGGTGGCCAGCCGGATGTGGCTTATCAGGGCCATCAGGCATATTGTACCGGCCTCGCTTCCGCCGGCTTAAAGAAAGAAGGGGGGGTTGCCCCCCCAGCTTTTCTAGAGATCCTCCCAGTACCCCACCAGGGTGGGGTCACGCCGGAGAACCTCCAGATGGGGGATTCTCTCCCCTCCCCGCTCGAGCCCTCCCGCTTCCACCCACCGCAGGAGGGCCTCAGCCCGCCGCTCGCCCAGCAGGGTCACCAGGCGCCGGCGCACGCCCTCGATGGCCCGGCGGCGGGCGGCGGTGGAGGCATCTGACTCCTCTTCCTCTGCCAGCCTGGCCTCCTCCAGGCTGACGGTCTCGGCCTCAGCGACCTGCGCCCGCTGCCGCTTTTTCCGTAACATCAGGGTGGCCCCGTATTCCCAGAGCCACTGGGTCACGGAGCCGCCTGCCTTGAGAAGCCGCTCGAAGGGAGCGGTCTCCCGGAGGCTTTTCTCCAGGGAGGCGACCTCCTCTGGGAGGTGGAAGACCACCCCGAGGGCCCCCGCCACCAGGCGGGCCATGGCTTCCTGGGGGGGCTCCTTGCGGTAGCCCTCCAGGAAGCGGATAGCCCGGGTGACGTCCTCGGCCAGGAGCCACCAGGGGTTATCCCCCCTCTTGATCCTGACCCTGCGCGACACCCAGCGCAGGGCCAGCTCGGCGTAGGGGGTGTCGTAGAGCTCGTGGCCCCCCCCGATGTCGCCCACGAGCTCCTGCAGGCGGACGGCGCGGGTGGTCACCTCGTCCGCCTGCAGCTCGTAGCCGACGACCTGCTGGATGAGGCCGTCGGCCACCGCGTGAGGGCTGTGCCCCCACGCTTCTTCCTCCTCCGCCCGCAGGAGGGCCTGCACCTGTCGCAGAGCCTCCTGGTGGCGGATCTGCTCCTCGATGGCCGCCTCGATTCGCTCGAGGACGGCCTTCCACCCCAGGGGGGCGACCCGCCGCCCCCAGGGGAGCTTTACTCCCTTCATTGACCTCCTTCTGCCCCTGTTACGCCGGGGCCGCGCTTACGCCCTCAGTATAACACCCCCGGCGGCGTTTCGCCGGGGGCGCCGAAGGCCTGGGGGTTAATCGACCTTGCCCAAAACGTCCAGGCGGTACTTTTTCTCCAGGGCCGGGAAACGGCTCAGGATCAGCTCGTACATCTCGAGGATCCGCCCCTGCTGGCCGCTTCGGTATTTGTCCCAGATGGCTCGAGCCAACAAAGCCTGATAAAAGGGGCTCATATGGGTCAGGGTGGTGGCTTTCATGAACAGCGGGGTGTAGGCGGTGCCGGTGACGCTGAGGTTCGCCATGGCCTCAGCCCGCAGCGTCTCCAGTATGCCCTGCATCACCGCCCAGCCCTGCGGGGGCGGGCGCAGGGGCGGGCGGTGTAGGGGCTGGGCCAGCACCAGGGCCCTGGCGGTGTTGGCGGCCTCAACAAATCCCAGCTGCTCGATCTGCTGCTCGATGATCTTGAGTTCCTCCAGCGTCAGCAAGGCCGCCGCCCACATCATGAAAAAGGCCGGTTCGTGGGTCTTCTCGTTGGGGGTCAGGTAGTCCGCGGTTAGCTGGGCCAGCTTCTTACGCAGGGCGTTGCGCTCCTCTTTCATCTGTCGTTTTTCCTCGAGTGTCATCTCTCCTCCTACAGCCAATAAAACTGCACCCCGGCCTCTATGACGGCGGCCAGCAAGAGCAGCCCCAGCAACAGCTTCCAGTCTCTGCCCCGCGAACAAACCGCCTGCGTGTAGATGCCGAGTTCTAGCAGGGCCACCGGCAGGATGGCCAGCCAGTAATACCCGCCTGCCGGGAGGCCACCGGGGCCCGCACTAAGCCCCGCGCTGAAACCCAGGGCCAAGGGGTACAGCCGGGCGGCCCAACCGGCCCTGAGCAGACGCTGAAACAGGCCGGGTAACAGGCTGGCGGTGATGAGTATGGCCGTGTTGTTGGAAAGAATGCCCCGGATCTCCCCCAACCAGTCCATGTGCGCGACAGGCTGATAGCCAGGATGCCGCCACCAGGAGGGCGTGAGGACCCGCGCCAGATCGTCGTGGAGGACCAGGCTGGTGAGCCCCCCCAGCAGGTACAGTGCCAGACAGAGCGTGAACAGGGCGCAGCCGGAAAGGGTACCCAAACGAGGACTCGATAGAATAAGGGTGTGCATCGTATCTCCATTGACGCGGGCAAAGCTAAAGCCTGTCTGGGGTTTCTCGTCACGCTGCCCCTCCTGCCCGGGCGGCTGGGCCTGCGGCAGCTGGCTTTGCTCTCCCTGCAGCGCCTTTCCTACCGCCGCGCCCTTATTCTATCGGACGCAGCGACGGTATTTCCTTTAGCGCTCATTCAAAACCTTAACCTGCAGGGCTGTCATCCTTCCGCCGAGCTTTTGATCCGCGTCTCTGACCAGCTGGCCCGGCTGATGGATCAGCTGCGCCCGGTGCCCCATCCGCCCGTGGGTATGCACAGCAGCGAGGACAGCCGGCCCTGGCGCTCTTTGCTGACCACCCTACTTGCTGCCGATACACCGCCGGAACTCAGGCAGGACTACCTGAACCTGCTGATCTCCATGGACGAGGGCGGGGCTTGGCTCCTATTCTCGTACCTGCGCCTGGCGCTGAGAAAAGGGATCGAGACCGAGCAGATCGTGGATGGATTGACGACCCTGATACCGCTGTACCGCCTGCATATACAACCACGTGGGAGGGAGATGTGGTGGCCCTGGAACCCCAACGGAAGAACATAGCGCGGATTAAAGCGCTGATCAGGGAAAGAGGATACCCGGCCCGCATGATCGCGGAGTACCTGGGTATCCACGAGAGCCGGCTGTCGCGTTACCTGCGGGGCGAGAACCTCACCTCGCGCAGGCTGGGGGCGGCTGCCATCTCGGAAAGGCTGGGAGAACTCGAGGGGCCGCTGGGGGAGGAGCTGCTGCGCCGCTGGGTCAGGGCCCGGGCGGCCAAGAGGTTTATCCGCTACACAGACACCTTTACCCTGGAAGAAATTCTGGCCCACGTGGAAAAGAGCCTGGAGGACGAGGTGCAGGCATACCGCCGGGCCGTGCAGACCCGGGCTAAGCGCCTGGGGTTCTAGGCGGTTTCGCAGGCCTTTACTTCCGGAGCGGGGACCTGGGATTCGGTGTGTTGGTCGTAAGCCCGAAGCAGCGCGCGCATGGCCTCCATGTAGCGCGCCGCGGCATAACGCTCGTCGAGCGCTACCAGCACCTGTCGTCCCATCAGGGCCGCGAGCATCCCGACGCGGGGGGCCTCGAGGCCCGAGGTCACCACCACCCCCCCAGGGTCGGAGTAGCGCTCTATCAGGTGGGCCAGGGGCTCTGAGGGAAGCTCCGCGCTGAAGTAAAAGCCGTGGTCGATGAGCAGCTCGGGGATCAGCTCGGCCAGCGTAGGCATTGACCGGGCCGCTTCTTTGGGTTGTATCAGCGTCCCCCCGCCCATAACGCGCCCGCCCCGGACTTTCTGCTCGAGGTTTTCGATGTGGGCGGGGTCGCGGTAGGCCAGCAGGGCCAGCAGGTGGTTCTGTACGGTGGCGCGGCCCTGAAAGCGGGTGGGCGAAGGGTTGAGGGGGAGCACCAGCTCATAGCTGGCGTAGCGGGTGCGCCGCAGATGCCGGTAAAGGCCGCAAAGGTTGGCGAAGGTGCCGATCGCCAGCAGATTGCTCCGGGCGTGGCCGCTGGACTCATAGATGTGAACGACCTGCTCCGGTTCAAAGCTCCAGCTGGCCGACTGGTGCAAAAAAAACAGGTCGACGTTGCGCAGCTGGGCTGCGATGAGGGCGAGCGATTCGTTGGTAGCCTGGATCATGGCCCTGACCTTTCGCCCAGTTTAGCACGATCACCGCACATGAAGGCGTTCCGCAGGGCACAGAATGATACCCTCATAGCCGTTAAGCCGCAACAGGGTGGCCTCCGGGAGTCCGGGGCGGACCACATAGGGCCCCTCGAGGACCCGCCGGGCCTCCGCCTCGCGCTGCTGGAGAATCAGCTGGCCTTTCTCCCAGGCGGTGCTGCCCAGGCCCCAAAGCACCGCGGCCATCACCCCTAGTCCCAGCAAGCGCTGCCGCCGCAGCAGCCGCTCGAGGCCTACCCCCACCAGCACCGCCAGCAGCAACCCCGTCGGGGCGCTGTAGACGTCCGCGGCCCGCGCGGCCAGGAAGAGCGTCAGGGTCAGTCCGACGGCGGCGACGCTCACATACGGCGGCCCGGTCCAGGCCCCCAACCCGGCCAGCGCCCCGACCAGCCCGGCCAGCGGGGTGGAGCCAAAAACCGACCGCAGGAAGCCGCCGTAATCGGCGATCTGCACGCCTACCCCTCCGCTGACCAGCGCGAATAGACGGAAAAACTCCCACCAGGCCAGGGGGTTGTAGCCAAGGACGAGTATCAGCCTCAGCAGCGTCTCCCGCCGGTAAAAGGGCAGGGTAGCGAGCAGAACGACCTGGGTCTGAAAATGGGTGAGCGCCATCAACGAAGCGGTAAAGAGCAAAAAGGTCTGGGCGTTCTTTTTCAGGGCCAGCAGGTACAGCGCCAGCACCGGGAGCGCCAGGGCGTGGTGGCGGTGGTAGCCCATAGCCCAGGTCAGAGCCGGGCTAAAAAGCAGAACCAGGGCCGGGAGCAGGCCAAAGCCCCAGTAGACCAGAGGCACCGCCAGCGCGGCCAGGGCCGCCCCCACATACCCGAGCGTCTGCGGGCCGGCCCCCAGCTCGATCAGCGGGTAGTTGAGCAACCCAAACAGCATGGGGTGGGTGTCAGCCAGCATCATTAGCCCTTCCGTGGAGGACCGCCAAGTCCACGCTTCGTCCAGGATGCGGGCACCGCTCTGCAGCCACAGGCCGTGGGACAGGGCCACCAGCCATAAGGCGAGGGCGGTCAGGGCTTTCTCAGGCCTTTGGGCTCGTAAAAATCGACGCATACCGGCATGGCGTGCGGGTCGTAAAAATAGGGCCTGACCTTGGGCAGCCAGGGGGCGATCAGGCCCAGCAAGGCGATGATGGCGGCCAGCGCTCCCCGCAGGTACAGCATTGCTTTCATCGGGCGGAAGCCTCCCAGCGGGTGAAGAAGAGGGGGCCGTCCTGCACCACCGAGCGGCGGTATCCGGCCTGCAGGGCCCGCGTTTCCATGGACAGCAGACGCTCGCCCATCTCGGTGGCGATGGCCCCGGGCATGACCAGGGTGAAGAACCGTTCGGGTAGGGGCTCCTGGGCCTCGGGGAGCGCGAAAGGGGTTTCGGAGCGGTGGTAGTAGCGCAGGGCGCTCAAGCGCCCTTTTTCATTGCCGTAGACGATCCACCCCCCCGTCGCTTCGGCCTTCGCTAAAACGGCGGCCATGCTGCGGTAGCCCTCGTTGGGGAGTAGCGGGGGGCCCAGCCTCACGCCCGCCACCGCCAGGCAGGCCGCCAACCCCAGGCCGTAGGCGAAGAGGCGCAGCCAGGCGGCGGGGGCCATCCGCAGGGCAGACACCACGAACACGGGCAGGAAGCTGCCGAAATAGCGCTCGCTGACGGTGTTGGGACCGAGGCTGGACTGCGCGTACCAGAACAAGGGGAAGAGGGCGATATAGAGCGGGGGCAGTATAAGCGAGGGGTCGTTTCTCTCCCGCCACACCCCGGCGAACAGCAGGGCGTAAAGCGCCAGGGTGACCACGTAGTGCCCGGCCACGCCGTTGTACAGGTACAGGGCCATAAACGAAGCGGGTCGGAGTAGCTCCGCCACTGACGCGCCCTGCAGCTGCTGAAACAGCGCCGGCAGCCACGGCAGGTACAGCGAGAGCGGCAGGAAGGGGGCCAGCCCCCACCACCTGTGCTGCTTCCACTGCCACCACAGCCCCCACAGCAGCAGCGGCCCCAGGAAGAGCAGCCCGAGGTAATGGGTGCAGCCAGCCAGAAGGGTCGCGCTCGAGAGGAGCCAGGGGCGCCGCTCAACCAGGGCATAGACCCCCCACAGCGTGAAGAAGGCCAGCCAGGGGTACATCCGGGCTTCCTGTCCCTTAAGGACGAAGCCCTCGCTCCCGGCCAAAAGACCCAAAGCCAGCAAGGCCTTCAGGGGAGGGAGCCAGAGACCGATCAGGGCCCCGATCAGGAAGACCGGGAGCAGGTTCATGGCCCGGAAGACGGGCTCAAAGCCTTCGGGTGGGGGAGTGAGCCCTATCCCGGCCAGCCCGACCAGGTGCGTGTAGCCCCGGGCGTAGAAGTAAAACAGCGGCGGGTGGGCATCGCCGCTGCGGACGACCTCGAGCACCTGGCTTAAGGGGTTGTTGAAGGTGGTCAGATTCGCCACGAAGAACTCGTCGAACCACAGTGGACTCGAGGGCAGTGGGAGCACCGCCAGCACAGCCAGGATGCCCCCTACCATTCCCCTCAACCAGGGCGGCGGGGGTTGGGCGATGAGGGTTTTCACGGTTGTTGGAGGAACAGCTCAACGCCGCGCACGGCTTCCGGCCCCAGTTGCTGGCGTACCCGTTCGATCAGATCCTCAGGAATTCGCGGCTTCGACTCAAGCAGCCCCTGGATGGCGGTCTCCTCTACCGCGTAACCGATGTGGGCCAGACGGGCCTTAATTGTGGCCGGGGGGCAGTTCTCCAGGCCGGGGAGGTCGGCCAGCCAGATGATGCGCTGCAGCTGTTCGGGGTTGTTGCAGATGACTTTCATATTTATTATTGTATCGGCTGCTTGCGGGGCTGTTCTCATAATCATGAACCGGCTAAAGCAAAGCGGCGGCTATAATTCTTACGGGGGGTGAAAACCGCGCTGTAGTTTCGGTGCCCTGGCCTCGCGCCCCTGCATAAAGGAGGTTTATGAATCGAGGTTTTACGCTCATCGAACTGCTGATTGTCATCGCCATTATCGGGGTTCTGGCAGCGTTTATAGTGCCCAACCTGCTGAGCGCCCGGGCCCGGGCGTATGACAGTCAGGCCCGCGCCTGCGCCAAGGCCATCGCCCAGGCGCAGGAGATCTACCGGATTGACAGCGGGAGCTACGTGGCCGATACCGCTTCCCTTGACGCGGGAGTTCTGCGCCCCTGCGCCACGGCCAATACCAGCTTGGATGTCTCGGTGGCTACAGCGTCCACTTACACCTTTAAGGTCAGGGTACGAGGTAGGGAGGCCAAGGTAACACAGGACGGGCTGCAGTGAGGATGGTTATAGAAAAGAGGGGGCGTGGGGGAGCTATAAAACCCATCCCTTTCAGTGGAGAGGCCAGGACTCCCCCACGTGCCCCGCAGGGGCACATAGCATGGTGAGCGGCAGATGCGCTAAAATTACCCGGACGTGCGCGGCGAAAACCAAGCCGTGGGGCACACGGGAAGTCACGCCTGGGGAGAGGGTGTAAGACCTACGCATGGTAGGCAGCCCTCGTTGAACCAAGAATCCCACCGGCTTTAGTCGTGGGAGTGTCAAATCTGCGGTCGCTGTTTCTGGGTTTGGTATAATATGCCTGTAGGGGGGTGAGAACGCACCAAAATTATCGGCCCTCGGCATGAAGCTTATCTGGCAGTAATACATACCCAAATATCTGGAGGAATATGAAAACCCAAGGCTTTACCCTCATCGAGCTCCTCATCGTGATCGCTATCATCGGGATTCTGGCTGCGGTGCTGGTGCCCAACCTGCTGGGCGCACGGGCCCGTGCCTACGACGCCCAGGCCCGCGCCTGCGCCAAGGCCCTGGCGACCGCTGAGGAGATCTACCAGATCGACAGCGGAACCTACGCCGGTGGCACCGCCAACCTGGATGCGGGCGTTCTGCGCCCCTGCACCTCTGCGGGGGCGACCATCACTGCTGGCTCTGCGAACAGCTCGACCTACAGCTATCAGGTCACCGTCAAGGGGCGCACGGTGAACGTCACCCAGAACGGTATCCAGTAAGCCCTCTTCGCTGCGGCGGGCCAGTTCTTCTGGCCCGCCTTTAAATTGAAAAACCCCAGGCGGTGGCCTGGGGTGGGGGGGTCAACCCCTTATTACCTCTACCTGGTGGCCGCGCCGGGCCGCGGCTTCCACCAGGAACTCTGCTATCACCTCGGCGTGGCAGCGCCGGGGGGCACACCAGCAGGTGAGCTCGAGCTCACCCCTGGCTATTAGCTCCCGGTAGAGGCCATTGAGGGCTGCCCGAACCCTCTGGTCGCGGGCCTCGAGGCGGGTTTTCAGCCAGTCCCGGTACTGGCCGATCACCCGCTCGCGCTCCCCTTCGTGTTTGAGCACGAAGGGGTTGCCCAGCGGGCTGGGTCGGCCCACGTAGTGGCCTGCCCCGCCGCTTTTCTTGTTGGTGATACGGATTTTCACCGCATCACCTCCGCCAGGCCGGTTGCCCGCAACTCCCGCAGGACCGCCCCGAAGCCGGGGCCAGGCCGGTGGCCCCGGGCGAGCAGGGTCTCGCCCGTGATCTCCCGGGCCACCTTCCGGGCTGCCTCGAGGCGATCCCTGATCGCGGCCACCCGCTCGGCCGCGTCGGGACGAACCCGTGCGCGGCCCAGCGCGTCGGCCAGGGCCAGGGAGGCCGCCATCGCCGGACTGATCCCGGCCTTTTCCAGGGCCAGGGCCATGTCCAGGATGGCCCCGGGCTTCTTGACCCCAAAGAACGCCATAGGGCCACCTCAAAATCCCCCACCCGCCAGACCGGGAAGCACTGGCCGGTGGGGATCCCATAAGCCGCGACCATCTCCTGCGGGGTGGCCCCCCGTAGGATCAGGTCGATGTCCTTGGGGGTGCGCCCCAGGAGCAAGTCCCGGAGCGCCCCCCCGCAGAGGTATGCCTCCATTTATCCTCCTTCGCCCAGCTTCTTGAGGAGCCGGGCGACCCTCTCCGCCTCTTGACTGGCCACCGGCGGGTACCCTGGCCCCATCTGGCACCAGGCCCGGCGCTCGCAGCAGCATACCGAGGTCAGCCAGCTGTCCGGGTCAATGGCCCGGGGGGTGTAGATTACCCCCTTCTGCTGATCCGGCAGGATCAGCGGCGACCGCTCGGGCCACGCCACGGCCTCGAGCCGGGGTTCGATCTCCCGCGCCGCGCTCACCGCGCTCGGGGCGGGCGCAGCGGGCTTCTGGGTCGCTCTCTGCGGCCTCGAGCCGGCCCGCTCGAGCAGAACGGCCAGGCCCGAGAACCCAAGCGACAGGCCCAGGAGCGCCAACACCAGGTCTCCTATACCCATGCCTACCCTCCTTTGCCTAGTTTCCTGAGAAGCTGGGCGATCCTGTCTGGGCCCCGGCCGTTGGCCAGGTTAACGACCGGGATGCTCCAGCCATCGGCCAGGCGGAGAACCTGGCTGATGTCCCAGCTGGCCCGGGTGATCTCCCTGGATCCCTCGGCCCCGTCCGGGGTCCAGCAGATGATGAAATCCACCGGATCCCGCAGGTCGGGGCCCAGAACCAGGTGGTGGCTCCGGGCCGCGAGCCTTCTGGCCCGTTCGGGGACCCCGTCCCAGTCCCGCGCCGGGCTCAGCCGGGCGGCCTGCTCGAGGGCCTCCGGGCTGGGCTCTGCCAGCACCGCCCCCGCTCGACGGGGGTGGTACCCTTGGAAAAAGGGCCAGGGGAGGTAGATTTCCACCCCCCCCTTGGCCGCCCGGGCCCCGGCCTCCCAGGCCCGATCCGCTCCGGGGGTGCCCCCGGTCCTGAGGGTCCAGCCCAGCTGGGCCAGCCGGGCTGCGATCCCCCTTATCAGCCGCAGGGCCCCTTCCGGGGCCTCGCGGCTTCCTACGCCGGCGTACTTTATAACTCCTCCTTTCTCCTGGTTTACCCCCAGGTGGGTTTTACGCCCCCAGTATACAGATGGATTCCTGCGGTTGCCAAATCGCCCGATAGAATAAGTCTATGAACATCGACCCCCTGCACCTATTCCCGCGCTACTCCGAGGTGGCGCAGGATCTGGACGTGAGCTATCTGTCGGTCGAGCTCGGCGAGGTCGACCCCACCCCCATCTACCAGCTGCGGCCCTTAGACCCGCGGCACGTGGCCCATCTCAAGCAGGGGATTCGGGCGCTGGGGAACCTGCTTTCTCCCCTGGTACTCACCGGCCACCCCGACGCCGCAAGCGGCTACACCTATGCCCTGCTGGACGGCCACCACCGGCTGGCCGCGATGCTGGAACTGGCCGATGAGCACCCTTCCTTTGCCCAGGCCCCGGCCTACCTGGTCTGGTCCACCAACGACAACGTCGAGTACGCCATCCGGGCGGCCTCCCTGTGGCTTAACCTGCACAGCAACAGCCTGCAAAAGGACGGGCTACCGCTGTATTTTTTACGCTACCTGGGCTGGCATACCAGGAACAACGGGGTCTTTGACCTGCAGACCTACCACAAATACCTGACGGTTCTGGACTGGGTCGTCCAGGAAGGCGAGGGGCTGGGGGATGTGGTGGCGCAGGCCCTCGAGCGCTCCCCCGTGGATCCGCCGGACGAGCAGCTGCCCGGACGCTTCAAAGAGGTGGAGGCGCGGTACCTGCTTTACCTGATCGAGGCCTTTTTTGAGGCGGGGGACTGGAAAGCCACCCTGTCGGAGTTGAGGCTGGCGCTGGCCCTGGCCGGGGCCATCGCGGACCCGCAGGCCCTCCTGCAGCCCGGCACCCTCGAGGACGAGCAGGGGGCGCTGGCCCTGCTGGCGGCCCTGCGCAAGAACCAACCTTTGAACCTCCCACTCCCCTGGCAGGGTAGCCTGGCCGAGCTGAGCGCGCTTCTGGCGCCCCGGGCAAAAGACCCGCCCGCGCTCGCGGCCGGTCAGAGCAGGGGGGCGGACCGCGGGTTTACCCTTGAAATCCCGCCCTTCGCGCCCAGGCTGCCCGTCGTGCGTAAAACCCTGCGGAACGTGGGCCGGGCCCTCACCCTGGCGGCCCGCATGGTCGCCAAAGAACAGGTAAAGGATCCGCAATTCATCGAGGCGGCCCGGGAGATGTACCAGGCCACCCAGCGCTTTTTAACCCTGGTAGCCGCTGCGTCTCGGGCGGAACCGGAAGCCAGGCGGGCGCAGGGGGCCGACGAACTCCTCGAGCAGCTCACCCCCCAGTCGCGCAACGAGCTGGCCCGCGAGCTCTTAGAGGAAGAGGAAATTCGCTTTGATTGAACCCAGGCCGGGTTAGACCCGCTGCGCGGCCAGCTCCCACACCCGGCTGCTTGCCCGGTCGCCGATCAGCCGCGCGTGCGGGGGCAGCGTCAGCAGACCACCGGCGGGCCGGTAGCCGGCCCCCGGTAGCAGCGGGGTGGGGTCCTCCTCTTCCGAGGCCTCCACCGCCACCACCCGGCCGCCGGGGTGGTGGAAGACCTTAAGCGAGCGGCCCGCGGCGAAAAACACGTCCACCGGAAACCCGGCCCGGGCCAGGTAGTTGCAGGCCGGGGCCAGGAGAAACATGCTGCCGGAGAGCGTGATGCGGACCTGGTCCTCTGCCAGTAGCCGCAACAGGATCAGCGCGGCCAGGCTGCCCGCGTCCTCCTTGTGGTGCAGACGGTAGGTTTGAAAAGGGGCCTGAGGGGTGGGCAAAAACCCTCGCTGGGTCTGAATACCATGGGGCATCACCCGCCACCCCAGCGAGGGGGCAAAGGCCTGGGTCTCCTGCCAGCCCTTTTCCCAGCCGGGTTGTAGCGTGAGCGAAACGGTGAGGTCGATATCTTTCATGGCCGGATTCCAGATGAGCGGGAGTTAAACGTTGATCGCTAGCTGTCGAAAAAGCCTTGTTGTTTCAGGGCGTACAGGGCCTCGATGCAGCGGGTTCTCTCCTGCGCCACCGGGGCGGTCAACAACCGCTGCAACAGCAGTCCCGGGGTGCGCAGCGCGTGGTCGGCGGGAAGCCTATCGTGCAGGTAGGCCACCAGGGCCAGGGCGGCGAAAGCCAGGAGGGGCGAAAGAAAGGCCAGGGGCAGCAGGGGTAAGAACATGCCCAGCAGCACCGTGCCGCAGTACGGGTGCAGGTGTGAGGAGGCCGCGAAGGCCTCTTCTGGGCTCAGCTGGGGGTTGCCCAGCATCTTTTCTACCGCCCCTAAGGTCTGGTGTTCGGCCCCGTGCCAGCGGCGCAGCCGCATACCCGCCGGGGAGTAGAGGAAAAGCAGCAGCAGCCCCAGCAGCAGGCCCAGGATCCAGGCGGGGTGGGGCAGGGCCAGGTCTTTGAGCAGCAGAGCCTGCAGCGCAGAGCCCACCAGCCCCGCCAGCCCTGGCGCGAGAGCTATGGCCAGGAGGAGCGGCAGCCACTGCCGCCTGCTGGGCCTGATCCGAACCCCGCGCTCGCTGACCTGACAGACCAGCCGGTCCCCCAGGTAGAGGGTAAAGCCGCTGGGGGAAGCCACCCCGGTGTAGCCGATCATCGGGGCCTCCGCCGCACGACCACCCAGGTCCCGGCCACCAGGTCGTGCAGGGCCCGGCGTTCGGGATGTCCCAGAACCATCAGGTAGCCCACCAGCAGGGTCAGACCGGAGAGGGGCTTGCCCAGCACCTCCCGCAGCAGGGCACCCCCCCAGCCGGGCGGCTGGCCCCCGGCCTTCACCACCTGAATCTGCATCAGCCGCTTACCCAGGGTCTGTCCGTAGAGGGCGACGGGAACCAGGAAGTAAGCGAAATAGACCAGGACGTAAAAGACCATCAGGTAGACGGGGGCTGTACCCTCTGCCGGGTCCCTCCTGACGAAGTCCGATGTGAGGCCTATGGTAAAAACTCCCACCAGGGTGATCGCGTAGATGAAGGCCACGTCCAGCAAGTGAGCGAATAACCTGGATGTAAAGGTGGCTGTTTCGTGTTTTTCCTCCATTTTTTTCTCCACCTATATTCTACCGGCGCTTTCGCTTGATCAGCTGCTCGATCAGGCGGGCCGCCTCGGCCCGGTCGGCGGGGGCGGGGGCCCCCAGGCTGCGCAGCAGGGCCAGCTGCTTCTCGGTGGGGGGTTTGGCGCGCATGGCCTCCAGCCGGAATTGAGCGACCAGCTGGCCGACCTCTTCCGGGGTCATGCTTTTGAGGGCTTTCTGGGCTTCCTGGAAGAGGTCGGGCTTGATCTGGCGCAGCCGGGCCAGCTCACGCCCGGCCCAGGTCTGATCCGGGTCGGCCTGGCCGTTTTCCAGGG
>Ga0308389_1000875_pt1 | contig 21561 bp, 17 predicted proteins | sample Hotspr2Sample148_FD_202362 | JGI IMG/M metagenome (GOLD analysis project Ga0308389, IMG submission 202362) | Hot spring phototrophic mat microbial communities from Mushroom Spring, Yellowstone National Park, Wyoming, United States - 20040719_148 ... | reverse complement strand
GTCAGGTTGTTGGACACGCGCCAGGAATCCTGCGCGAACAGCGCCATCTGCTTTGCGTCGAAGTCGGCCAGCAGATTGCCGATCTGCCGCCGGTAAATGACGCCCGGGTGGTCGAACCGGTTGGGCACCGCGCCGCCCGTGCCGAGGATGTCCAGGATGCCGGCGACGTCGGCCGTGTTCTGGAACGAGAAGGCGCCAAACTGGTTGAAGCCGAACAGCTGCGCCGTGCTCAGAAAGCTGAGGTCCATGCCGAACTTCAGGCTGTGGCGCCCGGCCAGCACGGTGAGCGAGTCGGTGATCTGCGTGCGGTAATCATCCTGCGTGGTGGGCAGGAAGCTGCGCGCGCCAAAGGTGCCGATGACGCCGGCTGCCACCGTCGGCAGGGCGGAGTTCGAAAGGCGCGGCCGGATTTCATACGACTGGCTGAATTTCACGTCGTTGACCACGCGCGGCGAGAACAGGTGCGTGTACTGCACCGTGCCGAAGTGCGTGCGGTCGATTTCCGTGCCTTCGTTCGACAGCGCAAGGTTGGTGAACGGGTTCAGCGCCCCGCCGACGGTGACCGAGTTCGGCTCTTTGGAGCGTGAATGGTTGTAGCGCAGCGTCAGGCGGTGGCCCCGGGCGAAGGCGTAATCCATCTTGCCGGTCACCGCCGTGGCGCGGTTCTCGCGCTTGAAATCCTGCTCGAGGCTCTTGAAGAAGCTGTACGCCTCCTGCGTCGCAGGGGTCGGCGTGAGGCCTTGCAGGGCAGTGAAAATCACCTGAGCCGGAGTGTTGGCGCGCTGGTGCTCGGCGGCGGCGAAGAAGAACATCCGGTCGCGGATCACCGGGCCGCCCACGTTGCCGCCGAACTGTTGCAGCGACTCCGACGGCTGCCGCTTGAAAATCGGGTTGTCCGCGCTGAGATTCCGGTCGCGGTTCTGGTAAAAGCCGCCGCCGTGAACGTCATTGGTTCCGCTTTTGGTGATCACGTTCAGCACGCCGCCGGTCGATCGGCCGTATTCGGCGGCATAGCCCGAGCTGACCGTCTGGAATTCCTGAATGGCGCCCTGCGGGATGGTGAAGTTGAAGTTGGACCGCTCGCCGCCGCGGATGCCGCCGAAAAACGGCTGGTTGTAATCCGCGCCGTCCACCATGATGTTGCCGTTGATGCCGCGCTGCCCCGCAAAGGAAAGCTGCCCTCGCGTCGGCTCCACCTGCACCGTGGGCATCAGCGTTGCAAAGTCCTGGAAGCGCCGTCCGTTGATGGGCAGATCCTCGATCGCCCGCGCGGTGACCATCGCCGCCGGCGCCGGCAGCGCCACGTTGATCATCGTGTCGGCGACTTCGATCGTTTGCGTGGTCGCCTGCAACTGCAAGGTGACGTTGAGGCTCACGGAAGCGCCCACGCCCAGTTCGATGCCGGTCAGCGTGGTTGGCGCGAATCCCGCGCTTTCGGCAGTCAGCTAGTAGCTGCCGGGGTCGAGCTGCACCAGGCGGAACTGGCCTTCTTCGCCGGTTTTCAGCTCGCGCTGAAATCCCGTGCGCACGTTGCGGACTTTCACTGTCGCTCCTGGCACCACCGCCCCCTTGGGGTCGTACACCGTGCCGGAAAGCTGTGCCTTGTTGGCGTCCGCCTGGCCCCACAACGCCAGGGCACAGGCGAGAATCATCATGCCGAGCCGGTAGGTTCGGTTCATATCGCGGCTTTTCCTCTGATCAGTGGAGATGGGGGTGAGACACCCGATACAGACACAGGGTAACGCACCAGGATGAAGAATTCATTAAAGAACTTCTGCGGATGCAGTGGCGTGGAACAGTTCCGGCGGGCCATTTGCCACTGCCCGCCTGCCTGCCGCGAAGAATCTCCGGCCCGCGGGAAGACCTGCTGGACAATATCTGCTTGTATTCGATAGACTATGAGGACAATGTCGAAACTCCAAGGAATTGAACGAGAACTCGGTTTCAACACGCGGGCGCTCCATGCCGGCTACGACCCTGACCCCACAACGCATGCGCGCGCCGTCCCCATTTACCAGACCACCTCGTACGTCTTCGAGGACACCGCCGACGCTGCGGCCCTGTTCGCCTTGCAGAAGTTCGGCAACATCTACACGCGGATCATGAACCCGACGACGGACGTGCTGGAGAAGCGCGTCGCCAGCCTCGAGGGCGGCGCCGCCGCGCTCGCGCTAAGCTCGGGCCAGGCGGCGCAGTTTATCGCCCTCAGCTCGATCCTCCAGGCGGGCGATCACTTCGTGGCCAGTTCCACGCTGTACGGCGGGACCTACACGCAGTTCGATGTCAGCTTCCGCCGCCTGGGCTTCGACGTGACCTTTGTCGAGCCCGACGACCCGGAAAACTTCCGCAAGGCCATCCGCCCGAACACGAAAGCGATCTACGGGGAGACCATCAGCAATCCGCGCGGCAACGTGCTGGACATCGAGGCCGTGGCCCGGATCGCCCATGAAGCGGGCCTGCCATTTCTGATCGACAACACCTTTGCCACGCCCTACCTGTGCCGGCCCATCGAATGGGGCGCCGACATCGTGCTTCATTCGCTGACGAAATTCATCGGCGGCCATGGCACCTCCATCGGCGGGATCATCGTCGACGCGGGCCGTTTCGACTGGTCCAAAGGCCCTTCGCCGCTGCTCAACCAGCCCTCGCCCGCCTACCACGGCATGAACTTCGCCGAGACGTTCGGCAACCTCGCCTTCATCCTGCGGGCGCGCGTCGAGGGCCTGCGCGACATGGGCCCCTGCCTCAGCCCCTTCAACGCTTTCCTGTTCCTCCAGGGCGTCGAGACGCTCTCGATGCGCATGGACCGGCACGTCCACAACACGCAGGTCGTCGCCGAATTCCTGGAATCGCACGGCGCCGTCTCCTGGGTGAATTATGCCGGATTGAAGTCCAGCAAATATCACGCTTTGGCGAAAAAATACCTGCCGAAAGGCCCCGGCGCAGTGTTCAGCTTCGGCATCAAGGGCGGCTATGACGCCGGGGTGAAATTCGTCAATTCGCTGAAAATTTTCTCGCACCTGGCCAACGTCGGCGACGCGCGCTCGCTGGTCATCCATCCGGCTTCCACGACGCACCAGCAGCTCACCGCGGAGCAGCAGCTCGCCGCGGGCGTCACGCCCGACATGGTCCGGCTCTCCATTGGCCTCGAAGACCTCGACGACCTGCTGTGGGACCTGAAGCAGGCGCTCGAGGCATCACAAAGCTGAACTGGCGCGCGAGGGGCGCAGCCGCTTGCGCCCCTCCCTGCCCCGTTCGCTACAATCGGGCTCATGCAGCACTCGCCGGGATTCCTGAAGCTGGTGGAAGAAGCCAAGAGCCGCATCCGGGAAATCGCCATCCCCGAATACCTGGAGTGGCGCAAGTCGGGCAAGCAGCACTTCCTTATCGACACTCGCGAGGAGAGCGAATGGAGGGCCGGGCGGCTGCCCGGCGCGATTCATCTCTGCAAGGGAATCATCGAGCGGGACATCGAGCGCATCATCCCGGACCATTCCGCGACGATCGTCCTGTACTGCGGCGGCGGCTACCGCAGCGCGCTTGCCGCCGACAATCTGCAAAAAATGGGCTACACGAACTGCCTGTCTCTTGCAGGCGGCTGGCGGGACTGGGTCGGCCGCGGCCTGCCCGTCGAAAAGTAGCCGCGCCTGCGGTATGCTGGTGGGCCGGACCGGCCGATGCGCACCTGGCTCATCCTCGCCGCCCTCTCTCTGCCTGCCGCCGCGCAGCTCGCCCGACCCGTGGCGAGTTACGACATCCGGGCGGAGCTGGACGCGCGCCTTCACAGGGTCACCGGCGAGCAGACCCTGACCTGGGTGAACGACTCGCCGGACACGATCCCTGCGCTGCGTTTCCACCTCTACATGAACGCGTTCCGCAACACGCGGTCCACGTTTTTCCGCGAGTCGGGCGGCCAGCTCCGGGGCGACCGCGCCGCCGAGGACGGCTGGGGATGGATCCGCATCGACTCCTTGCGCCTCGAAGGCGGCGCGGACCTCACGCCGGCCGTTCGCTGCATTTCCCCCGACGACAACAACCCCGATGACTGCACCGTCGCCGAGGTTCCCCTGCCCGAGCCGGCGCGCCCGTCACAGACCCTCCGGCTCCATTTCCGCTTCACCACGCAGCTGCCGAAGGTCTTCGCCCGAACCGGCTACCGCGGGGACTTCCACCTTGCCGGACAGTGGTTTCCGAAAATCGGCGTCTGGGAAACCGCCGGCTTCCGGGGCGCGGAGAAAAGCGGCTGGAATTGCCATCAATTTCACGCGAATTCCGAGTTTTACGCCAACTTCGGCGATTACCGGGTGGAACTCACCGTCCCGTCGCATTTCGTCGTCGGCGCCACAGGCGAAATGCGGAAGCGGACCGACGACCCGGCGCGGAAAACGTCGACTTATCTTTTCGTGCAGCCGTCCGTGACCGACTTCGCCTGGACCGCGCAGCCGGGTTTTCTGCGCATGGAGCGCCTTTTCGAGGCCCGCAAGGCCGTCAGCCAGAGCGAGCTTGAGGCCGTGGCGCGCCTGCACGGCATTCCGCCGGAGGAAGCCGCGCTTTCCGACGTGCGCATGATCGCCTTGCTCCAGCCCGAGCACGCCGAGCAGGCGGAACGCCACTTCCACGCGCTGTCGACCGCCATCAAGCACTTCGGGCTGTGGTACGGGCGCTACCCTTACAGGACCATCACCGTGGTCGATCCGCCTTACGGCGCCGAAGGCGCAGGGGGGATGGAGTACCCGACTTTCATCACCGCCGGCACATCCTACAAGCTGCCTCCCGGAGTTCTCACCCTGGAACTCGTCACCGTCCACGAATTCGGCCACCAGTTCTGGATGCAGCTGGTCGCATCCAACGAATTCGAGGAATCCTGGCTTGACGAAGGCTTCAATACGTATTCCACCGGGAAAATCGTCGACAAGGTTTACGGCGGCACTTCCCTGCCCCTCGTCCTTTTCGGAAAAAATCTGTGGGATTTTCTCCGCCTTCCGAAGCTGACGCAGGAATCCATGGACCGCATCGCGCACCTCGGCTATCCCGTGCGCGATCCCCTGGCGCGGCGCGCCTGGGAATTCTACGACAGCGGCAGCTACGGGGTGAGCTCGTACTCGCGCACCGGCGTGGCCCTGCGCACTCTGGAGGGGATCCTGGGCGAGGAAACCATGGCCCGCGCCATGCGCGCATACCACCAGCGCTGGCGTTTCCGCCACCCCTCTTCGCGCGACTTCGTGCAGGTGGTCAACGAGGTATCCGGCCGAAACATGGACTGGTTTTTCGACCAGTTCGTCTTCGGCGCCCGCCGGCTCGACTACGCCGTCAGCGAAATCGGCAGCCGCCGCATTTCCTCCCCGTTCGGCGTGTTTGAAAAGAACGGAAAACCGGAGACCATTACGCGCAAAGACGCCGAAAAAACGGACAAGGACAGGGAAAAACGGGGCGAAAAGCCGCAGTACGAGTCCTGGGTGAAGATCGAGCGGCTCGGCGACGCTGCGGCGCCCCAGGAAATCGCGGTCCGCTTCGATGACGGCCACATGGAGCGCCGCGCCTGGGACGGCGCCGCGCGCTGGGTGAAGTTCGAATTTACCCGGCCGGCGCGCATCGCGGCGGCGCAGCTGGATCCGGCGCGCCGGTACCAGCTCGACCTGTGCCGGGCCAACGACAGCCGCACGAGCCGCGTCAACGTGTCGTTGGCCGTACAGTGGCCGCTGCGGCTGCTGTTCTGGGCGCAGAACGCGCTGCTCTGGTTGTCGGCGACGATCTGACGCCATGCTGCCGGCCGCGCGTTCAGAGCCGCGAGCGGAGCGGGCCGCAGGGGCAGCGGGAGCGAGCGGTCAGCACCGCGGCCGAACCCGCTTCACAGTGCTTTCGGAGCCGCGAGCGGAGCGGCGCGAAGGCGCCGCGGGAGCGAGCGGTTCTGCCAAGGCACGGCCTTCACTGTCAGCCCGCTCGCGCACGCACGTTCCCGGCGCTGAGCGCGAGACCCGCTTTTCAACACGCTGCCAGTCGCGTCAGCCAGTGCATCGACCGCTCATTCCGGCCGTCGTTCTCGCGAACGCCGGCCTCCGGTCGCGGCTCTGAAAGCGCGGCAACCGCGCTGCGGCGCATCCGGCGCGGTCTCGCATGGGGTCGCGCCTTCGGAGCCGCGAGCGGAGCGGGCCGCAGGGGCAGCGGGAGCGAGCGGTTCTGCCAGGGCACGGCCTTCACTGTCAGCCCGCTCGCGCACGCACGTTCCCGGCGCTGAGCGCGAGACCCGCTTTTCAACACACTGCCAGTCGCGTCAGCCAGTGCATCGACCGCTCACTCCGGCCGTCGTTCTCGCGAACGCCGGCCTCCGGTCGCGGCTCCGAATCCGTTGCGCCGGCTGCCGCTCGCCAGGCGCACGGCGCCGGGCGAGTCGAAGAATCGTCGTGAGAAAGCGTGGATCAATCTTCCTGACAGGGCCGCGGCTCGCCGTAGTGGCGGCGCACTGTATACAGCACGTCCGCAGCCGGGGCGTATCCGTTCCAGGAGCGGATGAGGTCGCCCTCGGGCGACAGCAGACGGACGCCCGCTGCGGCGGCGCCTGCGACCTCGACCACCGCCAGGCCGATGCACGCATACTGGGCGCGGGCGCTTTCCGCCAGGACTTGCAGGCCGCGGGCGGCATCGCTGCCGTCGAGAGCGAATTCCAACCGGGCCCCCCGGCCGCGCCACAGGGGCGGCTCCGGCGGCGGTTCGCGCACGTCGTTGTCGCGCAGCACGGGGCGCGAGCCGCCTTCGTGCTCGGCCTCATCGCGGAAAGGCTCGGCGGGGACCGGAGGCGCCCACTCGATCACGTTCTCCTCGATGCGCACCCCATCGAGCCTGCCTTTGGTCCACGTATAGAGATGAATCGCGCCATGATGGCGGGCCAGGCGGGGGCTGCGGCCCACCCCGGCGCAGACGTTGCGGCGGATGACGCTCGAGCGGGTCGTCAGTCCCTCTGCGCCGAACACGGCCGCACAGTAGGAGAGCGTGTCATGGCCGTAGCTGTCCTCGACGATGTTGTCCTCGTTGCCCCAGTCGATGTCGAAGGCGCCGCCGTCGACACCCGGCGAGTCGGTCCAGAAAGCCTCGCACTGCCGCACCACGCAGCGCAGGCAGCGCCATGTCCAGATGCCGTTCGGCGTGCCGATGGTCTGGCGCGGCTGCATGCCGGTGTGCCAGGCGGCGGAGCGCTCGATGAGGCCGTCCTCGACCTGGAACAGGACGATGCCGTCGCCCTGGACATCCCGCGCGATCGAGTTGCGGATCACGATGCGGCGGCTGCGAGGGCGGTTGGCGCGCGCCGGGCCCGGCGCGCCGAGCACGAGAATTCCCGCCCACTGCGTGGTGCGGGCGGCGCGGGCGCCGTCGATGCGGACGTCTTCAAACACCGCATCCCCGCGGGCCTCGACGACAATCAGGCCGGAGGTTTTTCGCTTGAGCGGTCCGTGCACGTCCCCGGCGCGCACGTCGATCAGCTCGATGCCGCGCAGCACGCCCTGGTCGCCGGAAACATGAATGCCGAATTCTGTTCCGCCCCGGGTGGCGATGTTGCGGATGCGCCAGTGGCTCTGGTTCCAGAGGCAGAGGGCGCAGGGCGCCGCCGCGGCCTCGATGACGGGCGGTTCGCCTTCGCCCCAGGCGTCAAGCACGACCGGGGCTTCCGGCTCGCCGCTGCCCTGCGGAGCGAACGGGCCGCGGCAGACGCCGCCGCGGCGCAGAAGGATGCGGTCCCCCGGGCGGAAGACCGTCTGTTGCAACCGGGCGAGCGTCGCCCAGGCCCGGTCGGGGCTTGAGCCGGAAGCCTGGTCCGAGCCGCCCGTGCAGTCGACGAAATAGTCGCCGCCGCACGCCGGGCCGGCCAGGCACACAAGCGTGGCGAGAGCCGCCAGCGCCTTACCTGCGCCACCAGTCAGCCGGCTTCCAGAACGGACCGTCTTCGTCATAGAGAGCCTCCAGTCGCGCCAGCACCCTGGCCTTGCCGAGCGATTCGGCGTAATGCATGGGCCCGCCGCGCCAGGCCGGGAACCCGAAGCCGTGCACGAAGACGACGTCGATGTCGGCGGGGCGGAGGGCCATGCCCTCGTCGAGCACGCGGGCGCCCTCGTTGAGCAGCGCCAGCAGCGTGCGCTCGCGGATCTGCTCGGCGCTCCAGGAGCGCTGCTCGATGCCGCGGGCCGCGGCGTATTCGCGCAGCAGGCGCAGCAGTTCGGGGTCGGGCTGCGGGCGGCGGTTCTCGTCGTAGCGGTACCAGCCAAAGCCGCTTTTCTGGCCGAGCCGGCCGAGCCGCGGCAGCTCGTCCTCGAAGGCAGATGGCGGGATGTGCGGCACGCCGCGGCGCAGCGCCTCGCGGCGGATCATGAGCCAGACGTCGTGCCCGATAAGGTCGCCGACGGCGAGCGGCCCCATGGCGAAGCCCCAGCCTGTGAGCGCGGCGTCGATTTCTTCCGGCACGCCGCCCTGCTCGGCGATGGCCACGGCCTGGGTGCGGTAGGGCAGAAACATGCGGTTGCCGATGAAGCCGAAGCAGTTGCCCGCCAGCACGGGGATCTTCCGCAGGCGGCGCGCCAGCTCGAGCGCGGCAGCCAGCGCCTCCGGCGCCGTGGCGCGGCCTCGCACCACCTCGACGAGCCGCATCACCGGGGCGGGGCTGAAGAAGTGCAGGCCCAAAACAGATTCGGGCCGTTTTGTTGCGGCCGCGATTTCGTCGATGTCCAGAGTAGACGTGTTGGTGGCCAGCAGCGCGCCGGGCCGGGCCGCGGCGTCGATGGCGCGGAAGACTTCCTGTTTGACGGCCGGATCCTCGAAGACGGCCTCGACGACGGCGTCGGCCTCCGCGACGGCGTCCTCGAGGCTTTCGGCGGCGCGGATCAGCGCCAGCCGCTGATTGAGCCCGGCCTCGTCCAGGCGCCCCTTTTTCACCGCCGACTCGTACTGGCGGCGGATGCCCGCCAGGCCGCGTTCGAGCGCTTCCGGCGAGGCGTCGGCCAGCGACACGGGGATGCCCGCGTTGGCGAAGCAGACGGCGATGCCCGAGCCCATGGTCCCTGCGCCGATGACCGCCGCGCGGCGGACGGGCGGCGGCGCGGGGAGAGAAGCCAGTTCCGGAACCTTCGCCGTCGCGCGCTCGGCGAAGAAGACGTGGATGAGGGCCTTTGCCTGTTCCCCGTGGAGGCATTGTTCGAAAAGCCGGCGCTCGGCGGCGAGGCCCTCTTCGAACGGCAGGCGCGCGGCCGCCGCCACGGCCTCGATGGCGGCTTCGGGCGCTTTCTGGTGCGGCATTCGCTTCCGGGCCGACTGGCGGAAGAAGTCGGCCAGCGATTCGGCCTCTTCGGGCGAGCACAACTTTTCCTGGAGGTCGCGCGTGCGGCGCACCGGAGGAGAGGAGAGCGCGAACTCGACGGCCGCCTCGACGGGATCGCCCTCCACAACGCGGTCGACGATGCCGGCCTCGAGCGCCGCCCCGGCGCCGAGCGGCTCGCCGAAGGCGCACATCTCCATCGCTTTGCCGACTCCGGCAAGCCGGGGCAGGCGCTGCGTGCCGCCGGCGCCGGGGATCAGGCCGAGCTTGACCTCCGGCTGGCCGACCTGCGCCGCGCGCGAGGCGATGCGGTAGTGGCACGCCATCGCCGTCTCAAGGCCGCCGCCGAGGGCCGCCCCGTGGATGGCCGCGACCAACGGCTTCGAGCAGGCCTCGACGCGGTTCATGGACTCCTGCCAGGGCACGGGCGGGATCTCGCCCGCGGCGATGCGCGGGAAAAGGGTGATGTCGGCGCCGGCGATGAAGTTCTTTCCCGCGCCCGCGAGCACAACGGCCTGGACCGAGCCGTCCGCGGCGGCGCGTTCGACAGCGGCGGCGAGGGCTTCCAGCACCTCGCGGTCGAGCGCGTTGACGGGCGGATTGTCGACCGTGAGCACCAGCACGCCGCCCCGGCGGGTTTCGTGGATCCGTTCAGACATGCTACGGCTATCCTACACTGGTGGTTTGCGGACGCAAGGGCTGGACAAGGCGCGGCTCAACGCGCTGATGGAGCGCATCTCGTTCAACGCCCATCTGGGCTTGCGCGTGACGCGCGTCTACATGGACGGCATCGGGCTGGAATGCACGATCGAGCCGCACAAGCTGAACGTGCTCGGCACGCTGCACGGCGGGGTGACGGCGACGCTGGTGGATGCGGCGGCCGGGGTGGCGATCCTCGGCAGGCTGGGCGGGCGTCCGGCGACAACGGTGGAGCTGAAGGTGAACTACCTGCGGCCGGTCTCCGAAGGCAAGGTGCATGCCCGCGCGCGGATTGTGAAGATGGGCAAGACGCTGGCTTTCGCGACCGTGGATGTGAAAGACAGCCACGGGCGGCTGATTGCGGCCGGTTCGGCAACCTACATGCTTCTGGCGGGGTGAGCCGGATTCGCGGAATGCCCCAGTGGCGGGGGTGGGGCATGTCACCCACGGCCGGGAATCGAATCAGGAAAGTTGTTGATTCGTGATGGAGATGTTGAAGAGTTCCACACCTGAAAAACTGGCATACGGATTGCAAGGCGGAGTAGTGTCAAGGAGGGGCTGATGCCCAAAGGAACGGTTGCGATCACGGCGGAGCGCTGCAAGGGCTGCGGGTTCTGCGTCGAGTTTTGCCCGACGCATGTGCTGGAGCTGTCCAGCGCGTTCAATGCGAAAGGCTACCACCCGCCGCACATGGTGGCGCCGGAGAAGTGTTCGGGCTGCAACCTGTGCGGGATGTATTGTCCGGATTTCGCCATCTTCGGGTTCCGGCTGCCGGCGAACGGAGAAGCGAAGGGGGTGAAGAAGTAATGCACGCCGATCCGCGTTGTGTGCTGACGGGCACGCATTTCATCAACGGCGACGCGGCCTGCTGCGAGGGGGCGCTGGCGGCGGGGGCCCGGTTCGCGGCGGGCTATCCGATCACGCCGAGCACGGAGATCGTGGAGCGCTTTGCGGCGCGGGCGCCGGAGGTGGGCGGGCTGTTCATCCAGATGGAGGACGAGATCGCCTCTTCCATTGCGATCCAGGGCATGGTGTGGGCGGGGCAGAAAGCGTTCACGGTGACCTCCGGCCCGGGCTTTTCGCTCATGATGGAGCACATCGGGCTGGCCGCGATGACGGAGACGCCGGTGGTGTTCGTGGACGTGCAGCGGGGCGGCCCTTCGACGGGCCTGCCGACGCTGCCCTCGCAGGGCGACATGATGCAGGCGCGGTTCGGCTCGCACGGCGATTACGCCATCATCGCGCTGAGCCCCAACTCGCCGCAGGAGTGCTTCGATCTGACCGTCAAGGCATTCAACCTGGCCGAGGAATTCCGCGTGCCGGTGATGTTCATGATGGACGAGTGCGTCGGCCACATGACGGAAAAGGTGGTGATCCCGCCGGCCGAGCAGATCGAAATTTACCCGCGGAGGCATACGAAGAAGCCGCCGGAGGAGTTCCGGCTGTACGAGCCGGGCGAGGACCTGGTGCCGGAGATGGCGCACGCGGGCGAGGGCTACAAGATTTACGTCACGGGACTGACGCACGACCGGCGCGGCTATCCGTCGCTCAACCCGGCCACGCAGCGGGAGCTGGTCACGCGTCTGTTCGAGAAGATCCGCCGCGCGGCCGACCGGCTGGTGATGGTGGAGAGCGACCAGCTGGAAGGCGCCGAGGTGGTGGTGGTCAGCTACGGCATCACCTCGCGCGTGGCGCTGCGCGCGGTGCAGATGGCGCGCGAGAAGGGCATCCGGGTGGGCACGTTGCGGCTGATCTGCGTGTGGCCTTTCCCCGAGAAGCTCATCCGCGAGCTGGCCCCGAAGGTGAAGGCGATGGTGATGCCCGAGCTGAACATGGGGCAGGTGGTGATCGAACTGGAGCGCTGCGCCGGCGGGCAGTGCAAGGTAATCAGCGTGCCGCACGCCGGCGGCACGGTGCATGACCCGGCCGACATTCTGGCGGCCATCGAGAGAGGGGCGCAATGAGCACAACGGAACTGCATGTCCACAATCCGGTGGAAGACCTGCTGCGGCAGGACCGCATGCCGACGATCTGGTGTCCGGGCTGCGGCATCGGCACGACGGTGAACAGCTTCGCGCACGCTCTGCTGAAGCAGGACATCGACCTGAAGAAAACGGCCATTGTCAGCGGCATCGGCTGCTCGGGGCGCGTCAGCGGCTACATGAACCTGGACTCGTTCCACACCACGCACGGCCGCGCCATCCCCTTCGCCACCGGGCTGAAGCTGGCCAACCCCGAGCTGAACGTCATCGTGTATTCGGGCGATGGCGACCTGACGTCGATCGGCGGCAATCATCTGATCCACGCCGCGCGGCGCAACATCGACATTCTGGTCGTGTGCATCAACAACATGATTTACGCCATGACCGGCGGGCAGGTGGCCCCGACGACGCCGGCCAGCTCGGTGTCGACGACCACCCCTTACGGGGCGTTCGAGCCGGAGCTGAACCTGCCGCAACTGGTGGATGCGGCCGGGGCGTGCTTCGTGGCCCGCTGGACCGCCTATCACGTGGTCCAGCTGGAGCGTACGCTCGAAAAAGCGCTGAAGAAGAAGGGATTCCGCTTTATCGAGGTGCTCAGCCCGTGTCCGACGTATTATCAGCGCAAGAACAACATGGGCGACGCGCTCCAGGCGATGCTCGACTACAAGAAGCGCTCGAAGATCCGCCACGGCTGCCCGACGTGGGAGACCGCGCTTGTGCCGGGCGGCGACATCATCGTGGGTGAATTCGTGGACCGCGAGCGCGAAGACTACCTGACGCGCATGCGCCGGCAGCTGGGGCCGCACTACAGCGAGTTCCCGCCGCAGCTCGAGGAACACCACAGCGAGGGGTGCAGCAAGGAATGCTGAAAGAGATCCGCATCGCCGGCTTTGGCGGCCAGGGCGTGATCCTGGCGACGCACATTCTGGGCCGCGCCGCTTCGGTGCATGAAGGCCGTTTCGCCACCATGACGCAGAGCTACGGGCCGGAGGCGCGCGGGGGCGCGGCCAGCGCGGCGCTGATTGTCAGCGACGAGCCCGTGCTGTTCCCGTATGTAACCCGTCCGGACATCTTGGTGGTGATGTCTCAGGAAGCCTACACGCGCTTCACCCCCGAGGTGAAGCCCGGCGGGATCCTGCTGGTGGAAGAGGACCTGGTGAAGCTCGACCACCTGGCCCAGGGGTTGAAGATTTACGGCATTCCGGCCACGCGCCTCGCCGAGGAGCTCGGCAGGAAGATGGTGCTGAACGTCATCATGACCGGGTTCCTGTGCGCCGTCACCGCGGCGGTCAGCGCCGAAGCCGCGCGAAAGGCGGTGGAGGAAGCCGTGCCGGCGCGGTTCCGCGACCTGAATCTTCAGGCTTTCGACAAGGGTTTCCTGTACGGGCAGGAGCTGCTCAAGCGCGGCCCGCAGATCGTGAACGAGAACGAGGAGCTGGTGCTGGAATCGGAAGCCTGAGCCGCGGCTGGCGGCCGGCTCAGGCCAGCCCCGAAGACGAGTCCCCGGCGGCGCCGGCCGGGGTGGCGGCGCCGATCTGGATCAACTCCTCGTCCGCCAGCCCCTGCTTGCGGCGGGAGGCGACGAGGCCGCCGATGCGGTGCGAGAGATGGAACAGCGCGCCGGCCGAGACCATGCCTCCCACCTTGTAGGCGCCCACCGCGGCCAGCCCCATGGCGGCGACACAGCCGCATTGGGAGCAATCCGGGTCGCCGCCGAGCTGGCATGGCGTAACGGGCGTCCTGAGATCCGCCGAGACAGTTCGGGTGGTCTTGGCGAAAATGCAGGCATCGGGTGAAGACGGCGGCTTCAGGAACTGCCGCAGGGCGCTCGGCGCCATGTCGAGCTTCGGGAACAGGGCGCGCAGGCGGAGCAGTTCTTCCACCACCTCCTCGCGTTCGCCGGGGGTGAGCCGCTCGGCCGCTTCAGCGCCGCGTTGCGGAGTAAACACGCTGAACCAGACCCGCTGGACTTGCGGGCGGTCCGACCAGAAACGAAGGAACTGCTCCAGCGAGCCGGCCCGGGAAGCCATCTGGCGGGTGATCGTGCAGTGGACGGTGATCCGGCTGTGCTCGATGTTTTTCAGGATGCGCTCGTAGGTGGCCGGGGCGCGGCGGCGGTTGTGCTCCTCCTCGAGTCCGTCGATCGAAACGACGGCGGTGAGCCGCGGCAGCTGGCGCCAGGAAGAAGGCAGCGGGCGGAAGGCGCTGGTGACGACCTGCACATGGATGCCGCCCGAGACAAGCTGCGGCACGAGGCGCTCGAGCTCGCGGTAGCGGACGAGCGGGTCGCCGCCGACCAGCGAGACATGGAGCGGGCGCAATTCCTCCACCAGGCGGAGAACGCGCCGGACGAGCTCATCGCCCTTGAAGTCGCTCAACTGACGCAGCGTGACCTCGCCGCCAAGGTGGTTCGGCTCGTAGGCGTAACACCCCGGGCAGCGAAGCGGGCATTCCCGCGTGATTTCGATGGAAAGCGCCGGAGCGTATCCTTGAAGGATTCGGCCCCAGGCGCGGAAAACGTGGCCGGTTTGCATGCATTCTCCAGTCAGGCTGGCGGCCGGCTTCAGCCGCCCGATTCGATCGGGCACTCCGCCCGGATAGGCTTGCCTGCCGGAGAGCGCGGGAATTGAAAAGGCTGACTTGACTATAGCAGGAAAGACGGCGGGTGTCGCGGAGAAAACCGGCTTGCGGGCGATGCCGGCCGCGCCGGGTGGTGATAGATTCAATCGGCAGAGAGCGCCATGCCGGCCAATCTGGGTCCCGAGTATCTGGCGGCGGAAGAGGAGTACCGCCGGGCGGCCACGATCGCCGAGCGGATCGAAGCCCTGGAAAAGATGTACGCCGTGCTGCCCAAGCACAAGGGCACGGAGAAGCTCCAGGCGGACATCAAGAGGCGGCTTTCCCAGCTTCGCAAGGAAAACCAGAAGAGAGGCCCGGCGCGGGCCGCGCCGTTTTATCTGATCGAGAAGGAAGGCGTGGGGCAGGTGGCGCTGTTGGGGCCGCCGAATTCCGGCAAGTCCAGCCTGCTGGCGGCGCTGACGCATGCCCGGCCCGAAGTGGCCCCGTATCCGTTCACGACGCACTCGCCGACGCCGGGCATGGCGCAGTTCGAGGACGTGCAGATCCAGCTCATCGACCTGCCGCCGCTGGCGCCGGAGTGGGTGGAGCCGTGGGTGGCGCAAGTGCTGCGGCGCGCCGACCGCACGCTGCTGGTGGTGGCGGCCGACGACCCGGACGATCTTTCGGAAATCGAATTCATCGAGAACCAGCTGGAGGCGTGGAAATTGCGGCGGCCCGAAGTGATGGTGGTGAACAAGATCGACCAGCCGGGAGGCCGGGACAATTTCGCGGCGCTCGCCGAGCTGTATGACGGCCGCTACGAGTGCCTGCCGGCAAGCGCCGCCACCGGCGAGGGGCTGGACCGCCTGATGCGCCGCTGCTTCGAGCTGCTGGACGTGTTGCGCGTCTACACCAAGGCGCCCGGCAGGAAGCCCGACCTCGCCGCTCCCTATGTGCTGAAGCGCGGGGCCACGGTGCTCGATGCGGCGCGGCATGTCCACAAGGACTTCGCCGAGCGCCTGAAGCTGGCGCGGCTGTACCGGCGGGACCGGCTCGAGGAGGGGCTGCCGGTGAGCCGGGACTACGTCGTTCAGGACGGCGATATTCTGGAGTTCCATGCGTAGGAACGCGGTAAAACAATTCGTTCTGCTCCTGTTTCCGTTGCTTTGCGCGGGGCAAGGCTTTGAGGCGGGCGCCGCGCGGCGCGAGATCACGCCGCGGGAGCCGGTGCCGATGTGGGGCTACGGGGACCGCCACGACAGGCTTTCGGAAGGCGTGCTCGATCCGCTGTATGCCGAGGTGCTGGTCATCGCCGCAGGAGGAGAAAAGCTGGCCATCGTGGGGCTCGACCTGGGCCGCAGCCCCGGGGAAGGCTCTCTCGAGCGGATCCGCGAGCGGCTCGAAAAGCAGGCGGGCATCCGCTGGTCTGTGATCGGCGGCTCGCACACGCACCACGGCCCCGTGCTTGAGCTGACCGATGCCGAGGGCAAGGGGCGGGGCCGGTTCGATGCGGCGCTGCGGTACTACCGGCAGCTCGAGGACGCCATCGTCGAGGCGGTCGTGGAGGCCGACGCGCGCCGCGTCCCCGCCCGCTTGGCGGCCGCGGCCGCGCCGCTGCGCGGCATGAACGCCAACCGGCACACGAAACTCGAACCACGGCCGGTTGACCCCGATCTGGCCGTGTTGCGGATCGACAGGGAATCCGGCGAGCCGCTCGCCCTGGTGGTGAACTGGGCGGCGCATCCGACCACGCTGCCTGCGGAGACGCTGAAATTCTCGGCCGATTACGTCGGGCCGTTGAAGGAGGCGGTGCGAAGCGGGCTGGGCGCGGCGGCCATTTTCCTTCAGGGCGCGGCCGGCGATCTGAGGACGGAGCGCGGCGGGATGGACTACCGGGCCTACGGCCGGGCGCTCGGGCAGGAGGCGGTGAGGCTGGCGCGCACTCTGTCGCCGGCGGCCCCGGCCGCGCCCGCGCTCCGGCTGCGGGAGGAGCGGTTCGCCTTCCCCTCCCGCGTGGACCTGAAAAATCCCGTCACCGCCATGATGTATGAGAAGGCGTTTTTCCCGGAACTCGTGCGGAATTACCAGGATGAATACGCGGCCGGGGTGCGGCCGCGGCTGATGGCCGGCCTGCTGGACGGGGAAACGGGATTCGTGGCCGTTTCGGGCGAGTTTTTCTCGAGCCACGCAGTCCGGCTCAAGGAGCGGGCGCGTCTGAAGACGCTCTTTTTCTTTGGATATTCCAACGGATATCACCAGTATTTCCCCACGATTGAAGCGGCGGCCGAGGGCGGCTACGGGGCCGACCCGGCAGTGGCCCCCGCGGCCGTCGGCGCCGGAGAGGAGCTCATGAACCGCGCGCTCGTATGGCTGTACCAGTTGCGAGGAAGGTTGCGGCAATGAGGCGGCATGCTTTGTTCCTGTTGCCCCTGTTTTGCGCCGCGGTTTCCGGGCGGGACCTGGTGCGCGACAGCGTTTCGCGGTATACGGTGGTCATCTCTGCGCAGGCGCCGCCGGCCGAGCGCCGCGCCGCAGAGGAGTTCCGGCGATTTATCGCCGACATGAGCGGCGCGCGGCTGCCTCTGGCCGACGACTCGCGAAAGGTGCTAGGCCCGCTGGTGCTGATCGGGCGGAGCCGGGTGCTCCAGCGCATCGCGCCCGGGGCGGTCCCGGCGGACCTCGGGCCGGAAGGGTTCGTCATCGAGACGCGGGGCGGACATCTGCTGATTGCGGGCGGCGGCCAGCGCGGCACGATGTACGGCGTGTACGAATTCCTGGAGAGGCTCGGCTGCCGCTGGTTTACGAGCGATGTGGCGCGCATTCCCCGCCTGCGAACGATCCCGCTGGAAAAGCTGCGCATCCGCCAGGAGCCGGCCTTCGAGTACCGGGAACCCTTTTTCACCGAGGCGTTCGACCGGGACTGGGCGGCGCGGAACCGGACCAACGGCAATCACTCGCGGCTGGACGATTCGACCGGCGGAAAAATCGGCTATTATCCCTTCGTCCATTCGTTTTACCGTCTGGTGCCCCCGGAGAAGTATTTTGCCGAACACCCCGAGTATTTTTCACTGATTGACGGAAAAAGGCGGGTCGAACGGGGCCAGCTTTGCCTGACCAACCCGGACGTGCTGCGCATCGCGGTGGAGGCGGTGGAGCGGTGGATCGCCGAACATCCGGAGGCGACGATCTTCTCGGTGAGCCAGAACGACTGGGAAGGGTGGTGCGAGTGCGACCGCTGCCGCCGCGTGGAGGAGGAAGAAGGCGGCGCGCACAGCGGGCCGGTGTTGCGGTTTGTCAACGCGCTGGCCGAGCAGATCGGCAGGAAGCATCCGGACAAGCTGATCGACACGCTGGCGTACTGGTATACCGAGGCGCCGCCGCTGCGCGTGCGGCCGCGGCCCAACGTCCGCATCCGGCTCTGCCCCATCGGCATCTGCACGGCGCACCCGTTCGCCTCCTGCCCCAGCAGCGCGTATTTTTACCGAAATCTGCTGGCGTGGTCGAAAATCACGGATCAACTCTATATCTGGCACTACAACACGAATTTCACCCATTATCTGCTGCCGTTCCCGGATTTTGACGAGCTGGCGGCCGATATCGCGCACTACCGGAAGCTCGGCGTCAAGGGCCTGTTCATGCAGGGCGCCTATGCCGAGGGCGGCGGCGGCGAGATGGCGTGGCTGCGGTCCTGGGTGCTGGCCAGGCTGCTCTGGGACCCGTCCCGGGACGCGATGCGGCTGGTGGACGAGTTTCTCGAAGGAGTCTACGGGCGGGCCGCCGGCCCGATGCGCCGCTATTTCGACCTGTTGCACGGCGAGGTCCGGCTCCCCCCGGCCGGGCGCGGCTTGCACCTGTGGATTTTCAACGTCCCCGACTATTCGCCGCGGCTGCTCGAAGAAGGGTTCCGGCTGTTTGACGAGGCGGAAAGGGCGGCCGGCAGCGACGAGATCCGCCGGCGAATCCGCAAGGACCGGCTTTCTTTGGAATACCTGGCGCTGCTGCGCGGCCTTCGTTGCGAAGTGCGCGACGGCCGCTACGGGCCGGCGGACCCCGGCCGGCTCCGGCAGCAGGCACAGGACTTTCTGGCGCGCGTCCGCGAGCACGGCATCCGGAGCCTGCACGAGGGCAGGGGGCTGGAATTTGACGAGAGATTCTTTTCCGGGTTGCGGGATTTCGAAGTATTGACGCTGGAAAACCGGCAATGGCGCGTGGATATTGTTCCGGAATTATCCGGGCGCGTGGTCCGGTTTTATGACAAAATCCGCGGCCGGGAGCTGCTGCGCGCGGCGCCGCTCAGCGACCTCCGTTATCCGGACGCGGGCGGGATTTTGGCTTCCGCCTACCGGGACCGGCACGCGCCCGCGTGGCCCGTGCGGTGGCGCGCCGAGCGCCCGGCCGCAGACCAGGCGCTGCTGACAGCCACGCTGGACAACGGCCTTCAGGCGAAGCATCGCTATACGCTCAGCGCCCGCGGACTTCACATGGAAACGACGCTGGCCAACCCGACGGCCCGGCCGGTGGAAGCCGCCATTGCGCACCGCGCCGAGGCCGCACCGGCGGACATCGACGCGGAGACTCTGGAATGGCTCGATGGCGGTGGCAACCTTGTGCAGCGCCGCCTGATCGAACCGGACCAGGAACCCGCGGGGCGGTTGCAGATGGATGGCCCGGCGCTGCCGCGCGAGGGGCTCCGGCTGGTTCCGGCGGGCTTCTTCGCAACCAGCGACGGCGCGTCGCGGATCAGCGCGCAATGGAGCGCCAAGACGCCGCCGGGAGTCGTCTTCCTGCACTGGTCCGCGGAGGAAACGCTCGCCCCCGGCGCGGCGTCGCGGCTCGCCTCGTTCTACGGATCGCAATGATCAACGGCGCTCATAAATCTCCGTCCACTTCTTCGTCCCTTCCGGGCTGACGAGCTTCAGCTCGCGCTGCATCGTCTGCCCGTCGCGCGAGACAGTGGTGCGGGCGGTCTCAATGTAGTGGCCGTCGTGGGTGCGGAAGGTGGATTCGATGGTGCGGTCGTTGACGCGGGTGAGGGTGATGAGCCCGTCGCCGAAGGAGCGCGACATCGGATAAGGCTTGCCGTCGATGGCGCCGGAAAAGCCGAAGTCGCGCTGGTCCTCGTTGGCATACAGGACCGAGCCGTGGTAGCTGAGCTTCGGCTCCTGGTGCTCGATCACCAGAACCACCGAGACGGGCTTGTTCACGTTGCCCCATCTGGAGCGGGCGACATTGAGCTGCCAGTTGCCGCTGAGATTGACCGGCTGGGCGGCGGAAATCGCGCCCAGGAAAAGCGAGGCCGTCGCGATTCTTGCCAGCGTGCGCATGGCCGTGCCTCCCAAGGTTCTCGCGGCTTTACTATAGCGCCCGCCGCCGCCGGAAGGAACCCCGGATGACGGGCCGGTGTCAAACTGCCGGGGGAGGATGAGCGCATGAGGTGGCTGGCCGTGATTTTCGCCCTCGGCGCAGCCCTGGCGGCGGCGCCGGAGCCGCCCGTGGTGGTGCTGCCCCCTCACGAAGCGGAGAGGCTGATCCTGCACCGCGAGCCGGCCGGGTGGCCGCCGGAGGCCCGCGCGCTGGGCATTCGCGGCGTTGTCCGGTTTTCGATCACGGTCTCGCCCGAGGGCCTGGTGGAGAAAGCGCAGCCGGATTCGGGCCATCCGTTGCTGTTGGAGGCAGCGCGGCGCGCGATCCTCGGGTACCGGTTCCGTCCGCTGCGGGTCCGGGGCGTGCCGGCAAGGTGGCGGTCGAAGCTCGGCGTTCGCGTGCCTTCGCCGCCAGGGCCCGCTCCGCTTCGCGAGACCGCCGCGCGGTGATCCGGGCCGGGCCGCGGCGGCGCGCACACCGGCAAGTCGCGCGGCGCGGTCCCGGGCGTGGCTTGTAACCGGATGCAGGAGTCTGATACCTATCAGGGGGGAGTTCTCATGCAACGCAGAACCTTTCTGGCCGTGACCGCGCTTTCCGCCGCAGGGCCGCTTCCCGCAGGAGCGCAGAAGCTCGGCGTGTGGACGACGCTGGGCGCACTGGAAGAAAAAGACGGGGCCGCGCCGATCGAAGGGGCCCGGTGGTATGAAGCCGAGAAGCCCGGCGACGGCATGGCCTACACGTTCAGGCCCGGGCTGCTGGAACGCGCCCGCGCCATCACCACCGACATGCTGATCGACGGCAGGGACGTGATCGCCTTTCAGATCACGCTTTCGGAAGGCGAGAAGGGCCGCCGGTTCCGGTTCATGTTCGGGGGGCTGCCGCAGTGCAGCTTCCGCGTGCGGATGGATCTTTCCCTGGTCGACCAGAACCGCTGGATGGCCGACCGCGAAGGGGCGTTTCTCAAGCCGTTGTGCGGCGGCGACCGGGTGGACCTGGCGCTGGTGGACCGGCTCGCGTTCACCGTGCTGCGCAAGGCCCCGCGCCGCGCGCGCTGGTGCATGACCGAGCTGGTCTTCCTGCCGAAGATGCCGGAGAAGCTCGCCGCGCCGCTGCTGCCGAAGGGGCCGCTCATCGACGAATTCGGCCAGAGCGCGCTGCACGAGTGGCCCGGCAGGACGCGCAGCGCCGACGAGCTGAAGCAGCGGCTGACGGTGCAGCTCCGCCTGGCGCCGGAACAAAAGTGGCCGGAAACGTTTTCCCGGTGGGGAGGCTGGAAGGCGCGCCGCCTCGGCGAACCAACCGGCTTCTTCACCGTCCGCAAGGAAGGCGGCCGGTGGTGGCTGGCCGACCCGGACGGCTACGCCTTCTGGTCCGCCGGGCCGGACTGCGTGCGCGTCGACTGCGAGGCGCGCGTCGACGGGCTGGAGACGGCGCTGAAGTGGCTGCCCGAAAAGCCCGAATACGCCGACGCCTGGATGGAAGGACGCCCGGGCCGCGCCAACGCCCGCTTTGTCAACTTCCTCGCCGCCAACTTCATCCGCGTGTTCGGCCGCGAGGGCTGGCGGGAGAAGTGGGCCGCCATTGCGCTGGCCGAGCTGCGGCGGCTGCGGTTCAACACCGTGGCCAACTGGAGCGAGTGGGAGTTCGCCGCGCGCGCGT
>Ga0308389_1000874_pt1 | contig 21571 bp, 15 predicted proteins | sample Hotspr2Sample148_FD_202362 | JGI IMG/M metagenome (GOLD analysis project Ga0308389, IMG submission 202362) | Hot spring phototrophic mat microbial communities from Mushroom Spring, Yellowstone National Park, Wyoming, United States - 20040719_148 ... | reverse complement strand
GTTATTTCAAACTAAATTATTAAGAGTTGTTCAATTCGGCACCTTTGAAAAAGTAGGCTCGTCCAAAGAAATAAAAGTCGACGCAAGAATTATCGCTGCTACCAATAAAAATTTGGAAAAATTAGTCGCAGAAAAAAAATTTAGAGAAGATTTGTTTTATCGATTAAAGGTTTTATTTATTGAGCTTCCGCCCCTTCGAAAAAGAAGAAAAGACATTCCAATTTTGGCGGTCAAATTTGCTGAAAAAGAAAATTTAAAGATATCTGACAATGCCCTTTGGCTTTTATTTTTAGCCGACTGGAAGGGAAACGTTAGAGAATTGGAAGCCGCTGTTAATAGAGCTGCAATTTTTGCAAAATCGAAAAATAGAGATGAAATTCTTCCTATTGATTTTGATTTAGAAAACTTAAAAGAAAATTACGACTTAGGTCAAGCAGTAGTAAATTCTCTAAGACAAAAACGCTTTGCGAAATCTTCCATTATGGAAACGGCTTATGAGTTGGGCGATTTAAGCAGAAATACTGTGACAGAATATTTTCGCGGAGAATGCTTTAAAGCAATTGTCGAAAATGATTTTGATTTTGAAAAAGCGGCTCTTGTGATTGCTGGTTCGGATGATAAAGAAGCGATTGAAAAAGTACGCGATAAAATCAATATTTTTATAGAAAATTTGAAAAAAGATTTGCCTAAAAATATAATTGCAAATGACGAGTCTGAAATACAGAAATTTATCGCCGCAAAGTATAAAAACCTTCCACAAAAATATAGGATTTTCCTTGTAGAAACGGCAAAAAAAACTTTAAAAGCGCTTGAAATTTGACAACCATGCGCTTGAATTGGCTGACAATGCGCATATTTTTTTTGATTTGCATGATATGAAGTTTTCTAAATCTCTTTAGTTTCTAAAATTCATCGAAATTCTACAATAAATTATATAATGTTTTTATTATTATATTTTGTTTGTAAAAATTTCTCCTCCAAAATTAATGGCGCGATTATTTAAATATGCAAACAACCAAACATAAACTAACTAAACTAAGAGGAGGTTGAAATGAAAGCCAGAATCAACGAAATCGTAAAATTAACAATTTCTTTATTAGCCTTAATCGCTTTAATTTGTTTGACAGGTTGCGACGAAAATCCCGCCGATTCTGATCTCAGCGAGCAACAAATAATTGCTAAAATTATTGAAGAAGACGCTGATTTAAACTCAGTTGACGACGTAATAAATGAAAAAAGTTTTACTAATATTATAGGCAAAGTTAACGAACCTATTTTCCCAAAAAATTGGGTAAAGATATTAAATCTTAAAGCAAAAAATTTAGATTTGCAAGTTAATGGAGATACTGCAATCGGCATTTTGACTAAAGAATATGATGGAAAATTATTGATATTAGCGGCTTATACTGCCAATATAAATCCAGATACTGTTATTACTAAACAATTCCAAACGACGCTAAAAAGAAAACTTGTTTTTGTAAAGACCGAAGACGCTCAATATAAAAGAAAGAATGAAAATAAAGGTTGGAAATTAGTCGGAATTTCATTAGCAAAAACAGGCACAAGCGATGAGAACGTGTTAATTACTAAAGTTCAAGTTATTTCAGCAAACGATACAATTACAGTTGAGAATCCATTAGACTATATCTTTTATAGAGGATATAGAGAAAGATTCAAAAATCAATTAAGAAATTATTCCCCAAATCAGCCGCTTAACGTAAAAGTTTTTGTGAGAAGCTGCTATGAAAGACCAGAATATGTTACTTTAACATATGGATTTAACGATAAGGCGGGAGCTTTTAGAATAACAAGAAGATATTTCAAGTTAGAAGAACAAGCTTTTGACGGAACTTGTTGGAACAGAGTTTATACTGGCTCGTGGAATGCTCAACCAGTAGTTGGAACTTTCCACGCGGTTATAAATGCTATTAGCAATGCAACTTTGAAAGACGATAAGGCGGAAGTCGAATATAAAGGAATGGGATTGCCTTACAACGTAAGATAAAAAAAATTAAATCAAAAGAAGCTTCTTGAAAAAAGAAGCTTCTTTTTTTATTTTTACAAAATTGAAATAGATATGAAAAAACATATTTACATATTAGCCTTTTTAGCGTCTCTAATCTCTTTCGCTTGTCAAGAAAATCCGTTGATAAAATTAGAAGACGATGTCTCGGGAAATGTTACAAAACTTGAAATAGAATATTTAGCCGCAAATCAAGAAAACAATCTTATCGACGGATTTGATTCGACTTATATAGTTTCAACTTCTAAAAACCAACTGCGAGATTTAGACGGTTATATTTATGTCGCTAAAATTGTAAAAGAAAATAAAAGATTCGGCAATACAATAAAAAATTCAATTGATTTATTTGAAGCTGAGTTTTTTGATAAAAACAGAGAAATATTGACGCCCGAAGGCAATTTTTTAGGTTATTTTTCTATACCTATTGGAGAGTTTTTAATAGACAATGCCAAAGCAATTTTAACTGGAAAAATTATAAAACTTAGAAGAAATAATCAGATGTATGAAGCAAAAGCGGGAGCGAGATATTTTTTATATAAAAGTCCTTTTTTACAAATTGGAGAAAATTTTCAGCTTGCATATAATTCGCCAATTTATGTTAAGGTTCTAAGACCAAATCATATAAACGAATTTATCAATTTTATACCCGAAGAAATTAACGGCGAATTAAAAATTAATTACAATCTCAAAGAATTTGAATCTTTGGAAATTTCTTGGAACAAATCCCTCGGGGGCTCGAATTTAAGGGGTAAAGTGGAAATTGTAATCGGCGTTTTTATTGAAAAAACAAATTCCGCATTTCCAATTATTCGAATTAGAACAGACGATATTGGAACTATAAAATTGCCGGCTAAAATCTTTGAAAACATAAGAATAAACGAAAATTTCGATTTAATATTCTTGATTTCTAAAAAAAATGTAAAAAAGATATCGCTTAACAATAATTTTCAAAATATAGATTTTATTGCCGCGAGCGTATATTCTATTAAAGTCAAAAAGTTTTATTGAAATGTTTTTTAGAATTTTGTTGATATTAACAATATTTATTTTATCGACGAAAATATATTTCGGTCAATCAAACTTTTTTTACGAAGAAAGAGAGCTATACTTGCTTCGCATAAATAAAAACGAAAACGTCGAAAACAACAGCTATTCAATTTCCTCGTTATTTCAAACTTTTATGAATAATTTGAGCGGATTTAGTTTGCGCGAAATTACTTTAAAAAGATATTTCGACAACGATTATTTCCATCTTTCTTATTTTCCCGCTTTATCATTGGAATTTGTATCGCCAAATGCGACTTCAGTCGTAGGTTTAGATTTAAATACGTTTTATAAATATCAAAAAAACTTCGAAGGAAAATACGCGAGAAAAATAGGCGATAATATTTTGAGTCTTATCAGGCTCGCTAATTATTATGAAAAATTTACGCGAGAAGAAGCCGAATTTTATTTTAGCGACACGCTTGCTTATGTTTATAAAGTAGCGAAGACAGATAAAATATTTAATTGGAATTTAGATTTTGCTTTAAGCTGGTCTTTTATTGAGTGGGCGGCTGTTGAATTTTCTACTGAAGGATTGATAAGCGTGGATGAAAAGAAAGTTGACAAAACATATCCAAGAAGAATTTCAAAGAAAATATTCGATCTAACTTTTCATTATTATGCAAGCGAAGCATTTCGAATAAGTTTTCAATACAAAACTGGACATAACCTTTTTGCGGCAGTTTCGTGGAACAATTATTTTAAAGATTTCGTATTTGAAATTTTTGTCAAGGGCGGCGTTTACTCAAGCAAGATTAAAAACTTATATTCTTCTCAATTTGGATTTAAAGCGAAATACGATAATTTTTCTTTGTGGTTAGTTTCAGCATACGATTTTAATCCTCCGACTGCTTATAGTCTATTGGATTTAAAGGAAAAGGGGATTGGGGAGTTAAGCTTTGGCAAATTTGAAAATAAAAAAATTGTAGCGGGCTTTTCCGCCGATATATTTCCGCGCAAAGAAAAATATATTGAAGTAATTTCATTTGATTATAACGATAAAATATTTTCGGCTTATAACGACGCGTTTCAGACCGTTCCTATAGCTAAAGCTAAAATAAAAAATATTTCTAAAGATAAAATCGAAATTGTGCCAGAAATTTTAATCGAGGAATTAGACGAAAATTGGTTTGTTTCACAATCTGTTACTTTATTGCCTCAGGAAGAAAAAGAAGCATATTTTTATTATTTCTTCAACAACAATAAGACTGTTAAGTCGACTTTAATAGGGTCGTTAAACGCGAGATTAAAATTTGAAGATAAAATTCAATCTGAAAGAAAGCATCCAATTTTAATTTACGATAAAAACAGCTGGGACGGCAAAGTTAATAATTTAAAATATTACGCATTTAGAGAAATTGATAAAATGGAGAATCTTGCAAAGAAGGCTTTATCGAGATTTAGAGATTCGTTAAGCAAAGTAGAACCAAAATTATTAAAATTTTATCAAGCTAAAATTTTGTTCGATTATTTTATAAATCAAATATCTTATGTTTCAGATCCGCGAGCTGTCGTCGATAGAGTCCAATATCCCGCAGAAACGCTATTAAGCAAAGGGGGAGATTGCGACGATTTAAGCGTGTTATTTTTTTCGCTTTTTGAATCTATAGGGATTGAATGTTCTTTTATTGATTATATAAATGAAGAAAGTCCATCTCATGTTACGATAATTTTTAATACCGAACTTGATCCCGAAGAATACGCATTGATTACAAACAACGAGAAAAAAATTGTATTAAGAAAAAACGAAGCCGGCAAAGAAAAGATTTGGATTCCAATAGAGACGACTGAATTAAAAGGATTTGATACGGCCTGGGAAGCTGGAGCGAAAGATTTTTACATCAAAGGAATCCTAAGCGACGGTTTAAAAAAAGGAATTGTTAGAATTGTGGATGTAAAAAATTAAATTGAGGAGGCGACAATGAAAAAAATATTAATTATAACTGCGATTTTAAATTTCAATTTATATTATGCGCAAGAAAATTTTAAATGTATGAAAATAAAAGGGGAAGTTTTAGTTAGAAAAGAGTTTAAGGAAGAATTTATGCAATTAAATAAAGACGATATATTGACAATTTTTGATTTTATAGATTTAATGGAAGAAGGGCAACTTGAATTGTATGGAAATGAAAAATATTATAAATTAAACGGACCTTTAGCTTTGCATCTTCAATACTTAAGAGATAAAACTAAGAACGAATTGGCGATATTTTTAGCAGAATCGTTAATAATGAAAAATAAAAAAAATGGCAATATTAAACCTGACGATAATAATCAAATAAAAACTACCTCTATTTATGGAAGTCAAAATTCAAAATCAAAAGGTCAAGAGATTCAGTATGATGGGCTTGCAGAACGAAAATTAAATGGAGCAAAATATTTGTTTAATTTGGAATATTATAACTCAAGCATTATATTCGCTTTAGAAACATTTAAATTGCATCCTTTCTTAAAAAAGAAATCGGAAGATTATTTGCTTTTTATAGACAAATTATACGAACTTGGATTTTTGGAAGAAGCGTTAGAAGAATATCAAGAAGCAAAAAAAAACGCATCTGATGTAGAAATCATAAAAAAAATTGATAAAAAAATTCAAAAAATAAAAAATGAATTAGAGTAGGCAAATTAAACTAAGATAGCTTATTGAAATATTGAAAAAATAAGCTTATATTGCCGTATTAAAAATTAAAATTAAGGAAGCAAAAATGGCTAATCACAAATCTGCTGAAAAGAGATCTCGTCAAGCAAAAAAAAGAAGATTGTTAAACAAATCAACGATTTCAAAAATTAAAACTTTGACCAAAAGATTTTTAAACTTAACAGATCCGACGGATGCTGAAAAACTTTTTAGAGAATTAACAGGAACAATAGATCGAGCGGCGGCTAAGGGAAGAATTCACAGAAACAACGCCGCTAGAAGAAAATCGGCTTTAGCTAAAAGATTGAATTTAATATTATCTCAAGGACAAACTCCAAATCAAACTCAACAAGCTTAATATTAAAGCCGATCGAACGATCGGCTTTTTTATTGTATCTTTTGCAAATTTATACTTTATAAATCTTCAATTGCGTCGATTCCTTCGGGCATTGGCATATAAAATCTTATTGGCTGAATCTTTCCGTTCTTTTTAGTAATTTTTTCGACTCTTTTTTTAATAATTACGCTTCTTTCAATAAACAAATCGTCGTCTATTATCGATCCAAATATGTAGCTTGTTCCTTTAATATGAACATTTTTTCCAATCCTTAACGGATGCTCGTCGCTTCCAGTCATATTGACGCTTGATTCTATTCTGCAATTATCGCCAATAATTATATTGCCTTTTATTATATCGCCCCACAATATTTCCACGTTATCGCCAATTATAAATTGTTGATTTGGATAACAGGAAAGATGGACGTTTTCCCAGATTTTTACGTTTTTTCCAAATATTATGTTGCCATTTGCATAAGCGTTTTTCTTCAATTCAAGATTGTAATTAATTTTAACTTCCTTGCCAATAAAAACTCCTTTTCCAATTTTAATGTCAAGCGGTATTCCTTTTTTATCCAATTCTAAAATTTGGTCGATAACTTCATCGGCGATGAAAAAATCTTCGGGATCGGCAATTTCAATTATATCTTTCAATTTGTCATAAGCTAAAGCTCGAGCGATTTTTTCCATTTCAGCTAAAACGGATTTGTTATTAAAACCAAGCAAAACGTATTGGTTTTTAGGGCTTGTCGCGCCGACTTTTAATCCATTCTTATTAAAAATATCGATTAAGTCTGTAATATAGATTTCTCCTTGAGCATTTTGGTTTCCAATTTTATCTATTAGATCGAATAAGTAATTAGATTTGAACGCATAAACTCCAGAGTTAAATTCTCTATTTTCCAATAATTCTTTTTTTGTAAAAAGAAATTTTTTCCCTTTAAATTCTTTTATATACGGCTTGTCGTCTGGCAATGATAAAATATCTTTATATTCTATAATTTCAATTACTTGTCCGGCAAGTTCGTCGCATTTGTTTCCGTCAATATCTACGTTTTTTGCGCGAACTATTCTTCCATAATAATTTAATGAAATATCCCCTTCAAATATTCCTGTTAAAACCAACATATCTAAATCTGAATTATTAAATTCTTCTCGAATTAATTTTACCGTATCCGAATCAATTAAGCCCATATCCCCAGGGAAAATATAAATTGCTCCGTCAAATTTTTTTTTGTCTAAAATTTCCAAACCGATTTGAGCCGCGTGTCCAGTTCCGAGTTGTTCGGCTTGATAAGCGAAGGCGCAATTGTTTTTTTTTCCCAATGTTTTTATTACTTCTTCTGCTTTTATCCCTACTACGAAAATAACATTGATATCAGGATTGGATTGTACGCACGCTTTATAAACGCGTTCGACAGTCGGCTCTCCCCAAATTTCATGAAGCATTTTTGATTTTTGCGATTTAATTCTTTTTCCATGTCCAGCCGCTAAAATTATCGCCGCTTCTTTGCTATTGTAATTCAATGGCGAGGAATATTCTTGAACAAGTTCAAATATCTCTTTTTTTTCCATTTTGTTCTCCTGAGAAAGTTTTTTAAACGTTTTAAAATTATGCAATTTAATAATAATAAAATTCTTTTTTTGAGCGACGAAAAAAAATGCGATTTATTCAAAAGATATGCGAAATGTTTATGCTGTTTTATTATAAAATTATTGCGGTCGCTCTTGAAAATGCCGAGCTGAAAAAATTATAATTCATACAGCGATTATTAATCGACTTCTAAGTGGCAAACAAAATTTGCATATCGCTTAAATTTAATGCGATAATATTTTCGCTTAGCTCGATTGTTATTAATCAATCGCTATCGCAAAAAACAATTCATAATATAGATTGTATAATTTTTTATTGTTATAAACTGAAAATTATTGCTGTAATGAAAAAAATTATTAAATAGTTTTTAATAAATAAACTATAAATATGGCGCGAAGATTGAAAATTATAAAATTTTATTAACAAAACTAATTAAGAGGCAAAAATATTAATCGTTTTAACAAGTAAATAATAAAAATAGGAGAAAATTATGAAGTTTAAACTATCATTATTTTTAATCGTATTATTACAGTTTGAGCTATATGGACAAAGCGATTTAGGAATTGTAAGAGGCAAAATAATCGATAAGAAAACAAAAAGCCCCCTATTTGGAGCTAATATCGTATTATTAAATTCTGAAGAAAATATCGGCTGTAGTTCGGATGAAAACGGACGATTTGAATTAAGAAATGTTCCCTTCGGACCAGCAACAATAAAATTTTCAATGATAGGCTATCAAAGCGTCGTAAAATCAGATATAATCGTTTCAAAGTCGACAAAATCTTTTGTAAATATAGAACTCGAGCCGACAATTATTGAATTAAAAGAAGAAGCTGTGATTAAAGCCGATTATTTTTATAAACCATATGGAACTATAAGCGCAGTAAATAGTTATTCTGCCGAGGAAATAAAAAGAGACGCGGGAACATTCAACGATATTTCAAGAATGATGCAATCTTTTGCAGGCGTTATAACGACAAACGATCTAAGAAACGATATCCTTGTAAGAGGAGGAAATCCAACAGAAAATTTATTTTTAGTCGACGGATTTGAAATACAAAGCATTAATCACTTTTCAACGCAAGGAGGAAGCGGAGGAACGATTGGATTTTTGCAAACTGAATTTTTGAAGGAAACTAATTTTTACGTCGGCGGTTTCCCAACAAAATATGCTGGAAGGCTTTCGGCTGCGATGGATATCCGTTTTAACGACGGCGATATTGACAACAATAAATATAAATTTGATTTGAGCATGGCGGGAAGCGGTTTTCTATTCGAAGGAAAATTAAGCTCAGATATCTCGGCATTATTTAGCGTAAGGCGTTCGTTTTTAGAATTATTTTCTTCTGTCGTTGGAACTTGGGGGGCTATACCTGTTTATAGCAATTTAAATGCAAAAGTAGCCTACAACTTATCCAGTTCGTCAAAATTAAATTTTTTGTTTTTAGGAGGAATGGATAAAATTTATATGAAAGACGATCCAAAATTAAAAGAAGAAGAAAGATTAACAGAAGAAATAAAAAACAGAAATAGAAGTTATTTATCCGGCGTAAATTTTCGTCATATATATAGCAATCAGTTCGTTTCAGATCTTTATTTATGGCGAAATTATAATTATTATTATTTCGATGTAATTGACGTTTATGAAAATCACGGACGCCGATTGGCAAAAAATGATTCTTATGAAACGGTTGACGCGTTAAAATACGAGTTTTCTTTTTTGCCAGAACAAAAGATTACTATCGAAGGCGGAATTAATCTTAAAATAAAAGGGATAATGCAAAATTTGTTTAAGTTAGGAGATACTGCGTGGACAAATACTCCAGTATATTTTGAAGATGAAAATTATCGCGTTAAAAAAAATATTTTCATTTCAGAGAGTTATATAAATTTATCTTCGATAGCTTTTCAGCGATTTATAATTAATTTCGGAACGGCGTTCTATTACAACGATTTTTTAAGGAATAACAAAACAATAGACATAAGAGGAGGATTATCTTTCCTGGCAAGCGCTGATTTTAGAATTAATTTATCGACTGGTTCGTTTTCACAATTTCCGGAACTTGTTTGGCTTTATTCCGAAAATGGAACTAAAGAAAACGATCATCTTTTGTATTTAAAGTCGAGACATTATATTTTGGGCTTTGAGTATTATCCATATGAGGCGACGAGGCTTTCTTTTGAATTATTCTATAAAACTCACAAGAATTATCCAGTATCAATCGACTTACCATTTTATTCTTTGTTAAACAGCGGACAAGATTATGGAGCAAATATATGGTCGAATATAGTTTCAAAAGGCTCTGCAAGACACTATGGATTAGATTTTTCTTTTCATAAAAAGTTAGCCAAGGATTTTTACGGAATTATTTCTTATTCTTATTTGAGAAGTTATTACAAAGCTCTCGACGGCATAGAGAGGAAAACTTCGTTTGATATTCCTCATAGCTTTAATTTAAGCGGCGGTTATATATTTAGCAGACATTTTGAAACTTCGTTTAAGGTAAAATATTTTGTCGGTCAACCTACTGCTAAATTAGATATTGAAAAAACGATAAGGAGAGATGTTCCTGTTATAGACGTTTATACCTATAATAAGCAAAGGAATCCGGATTATTTCAGATTAGATTGGAAGTTTATATGGAGACAATACTACGAAAAAACAACGCTAAGCGGAACTCTAGAAATATTTAATCTAACAAATAAAAGGAATATTTTTTTGAAAACCTGGAATAAGCGCGTTAATAAAGAACAATATATTTATCAATATTCGTTAATGATTGCCGGCGGATTTATTTTAGAATTTTAATTTTTTAGTTAAAGATATAAAAGATATAATAAGGATATTAAAGTAGATATTAAAAGCGTAAAAGAGCAGATTTATTTTGCTTTTCTATTGCGAAGATGATTTGAATGCAAAAATTTTTTGAATTCGGGAATATGAGTCGAAGCATTTATGTTGATCTTACAAGTTGCAACTTTATTTTATTTATAGGTTAAATTCATTTGAAAAAAATTATAAATATGCAAATAATTAAATTTGAAAAAAATTTAACAAATTCATATTTTTATAATACGTTAAACAAATAAAAGTCTAATATGAGAATCGGAATACCAAAAGAAAAGACTTTAGAAGAAAAAAGAGTCGCGCTTGCTCCAGCTGGCGTTTTGGAATTAATCAAAGCTGGTCATACGGTGTACATCGAAACAGGAGCCGGAGTAGAAAGCAGATTTAGCGACGAAGAATATAGCAAACTTGGGGCTAATATTGTTTATTCGCGGGAAGAAGTTTTCCAGCGATCTGAGATGATTGTAAAAATTGCTCCTTTAACGGAAGAAGAATCTGAACTTTTGGAAGAACGACAAATTTTATTTTCATTTTTGCATTTGGCTTTAAGCAAATCAAAAGTTGTGGAAAATTTGCTTAAGAAAAAAATAACCGCTATAGGTTATGAGTTAATATCTGAAAATGGAAATTATCCAGTTTTAAATTCGATGGGCGAGATAGCTGGACAAATGGCAGTTCAAATTGCCGAGCGATATCTTGAAAGTTCAAATCCAAAATCGCGGGGCGTGCTGATTGGCGGCGTTGCTGGAGTCGCGCCTGCCGCTGTGGTTATATTAGGAGCCGGAGTTGTTGGATTTAACGCTGCAAGAGCCGCGTTGGGAAGAGGCGCGCAAGTTATAATTCTTGATAAGGAAATTAAAAAACTTCGTTATATCGAAGATATTTTCGATAAAAAAATAACGACTGTAATAGCGAACGACTATACTATCGCTCGAGGAGTTAAATTTGCCGATATTTTAATTGGAGCTGTATCTATCGGCAAAGACGTAAAAGCGCCGCATATAGTAACTGAAGATATGGTTAAAACAATGAAAGAAGGAGCCGTTGTTGTAGATGTTTCAATAGATCAAGGAGGATGCGTTCAGACAAGCAGACCGACGACAATATCTAATCCAATTTATATTCAGCATAACGTAATTCATTTTTGCGTTCCGAATATTCCAGCAATGGTTGCCAGAACGGCAAGTTACGCTTTGACTAACGCAACAATAAAATATATTTCAATGATATCCGATTTAGGTTTGGAAAAAGCTTTGTTAGATAATATTGATCTTTCAAAAGGCGTATGCTCATATAATGGCTATATTTCTAATGAAGCTATCGCTTCTATATTTAATTGCGAATATAAAAGATTGCATATTTTCTCAAACAATTAGAACAATCAAGGGGAGTATAAAATGTTGGAAGAAATCAATACTGCAAAAACTAGAACGCCAGCGTGGGTAAATAATTATAGATCTAAAGTAATTCCAGCAAGCGAAGCGGTAAAAGTCATAAAATCGGGAATGAACGTAATAGTTCAACCGGGTTGCGCCGTCCCGCAAGCTCTTGTTAAAGCATTAGTCGATCGAAAAGACGAATTGGAAAATGTTAATATATATCATATTTTAACTGTCGGTCCAGCGCCTTATGTTCAGCCTGGAATGGAGAAACATTTCAGACATGTCGCTTTTTTTGTCGGGCATAATACTCGAAAAGCTATAAATGAAGGCAGAGCCGATTTTGTGCCGATTTATTTGTTTGAAGTTCCTTTATTGTTTAAGCGCGGAATTATTCCAGTCGATGTCGCTCTAATACATGTTACTCCGCCGGATGAGCATGGCTTTTGCAGTTATGGCATTGATGTTGGAACAATAAAAACCCCAGCTGAAAAAGCTAAAGTCATCATCGCTCAAGTGAATAAAAAAATGCCGAGAACTTTTGGAAATTCTTTTATTCATATTAATAAAATTAATTATATTGTCGAACAAGACGACGATTTGCAAGAATTGCCGCAGGTGGGAGCCGATACGACGCCTGAAGAGCTTGAGGCTATTGAAAAAATTGGCGATTATATCGCAGATTTAATCGAAGACGGGGCGACTTTGCAGATGGGAATTGGAGCAATACCTGATTCTGTTTTAAAGAGATTGAAATTTAAAAAAGATTTAGGTATTCACACTGAAATGTTTTCCGACGGGCTAATCGAACTTGTCGAAAGCGGCGTTATAAATTGCGAAAAGAAAACTTTGCATCCGGGCAAAATTATCGCCGGTTTTATTCTTGGCACAAAAAAATCCTACGATTTTATCGACAATAATCCAATCGCCGAATTTCATCCTCAAGAATACGTAAATAATCCATTTGTTATCGCGCAAAATCGAAAAATGACAGCTATCAATTCGGCGATCGAAGTCGATCTTACTGGACAAGTTTGTTCGGATTCTATAGGAAATAAAATTTATAGCGGATTTGGCGGTCAGGTCGATTTTATTCGCGGAGCCTCATATTCAGAAGATGGAAAAGCTATAATCGCGCTGCCTTCGACAACAAAGGATCAATCAATAAGCAGAATTGTTCCAATGTTAAAACCTGGAGCAGGCGTAGTAACTAATAGGGCCGACGTTAAATATGTGGTGACTGAATTTGGCGTAGCTTATTTATATGGCAAGTCGATTCGCGAAAGAGCCAAGGCATTAATTAATATCGCTCATCCAAAATTTAGAGACGAGCTGACTAAATACGCAAAAGAAAATTTATTTATTTAATTTTTTGCCTTAAATGGCTTCGCAAAGGCTAATATTAAAGGATAAATTTTTTCTATTATGATAGCGGTTATTGGCGATATACACGGTTGTTTTTTTACTTTCAAAGAGCTTTATTCTAAAATTATCGATTTATATCCGGAAATTGAAATTTATCAAGTTGGCGATATTATTGATCGCGGTCCTTATTCTCGCGAAGCCATTTCTTTTATAATTGAAAATTCAATTCGTTCCGTTTTAGGCAATCACGAGCAAATGGCTTTGGAGTTTTTAAAAAACAAAGATTCTTCTTTAGGAAGAGCATGGTTGTATAACGGTTATATGCCAACTTTGCTTTCGTATAAAAATTATCAAGACGATTTTAATAATCATTTTGAATTTCTTTCCAAACTGCCTTTGTTTTATAATTTAAGCGATTGTTTGATTTCGCATGCCGGCATTTCTAAAAGTTATCAAAATCGCTTCAAAGAAGTTCTGTTAAATGATGAAGATCAACTAAAAAAAATTATCGATAATTTAAAGCGCAAGGACGATGGAATTTTATGGACGCGAGATCGTTTGGCAAATCTTGGAAAGTTGCAAGTTGTCGGTCATACTCGAATGATTGAGCCTTATTTCGACAAAGAAGCAAACGCTCTTTTTATAGATACTGGAGCTATTGGAGGCAATAAACTTTCGTGCGCAATTATAGAAAAAAGTTCTATTATCGAAATTATTTCTGTAGAAACGAAAGAAGAAGATTTAAATTACGAAGTTATATTCAACAAAATTAATAACGAAAAAGAAGATAATGCGAGCGAGAAAAAAGATATAAACTAGTTTCTTTTGTTAGTCATTTATTTTTATTTAAAAAAATTTTATACAAATTTCAAAGAATATTTGCTTGCTGTTTAATATTTATTAAATATGCATTTATGCAATTTTGCATTTTCGAAAATATGCTTTTTGAATTATCTTGCAAAAAGCCTCAGCTCCGCAATGATATCATCGATAATAATCTTCGTCGTTATAATCGAAATTATCGTCATCTGTTGATTTGATTTCTGAAAAAATGCTTTTCAAAATATCTTTGAATTCGATTTTATCGTCAAACTCAAACTTGCTTAATAAAGAAAATTCGCTTAAGCCATATATAATTAATTCCATCGCGAGATAAAGTTCGTTTTCTTTTTCGAAATTTGAATATTCTAAAGCGATGTCTTTCAGGAAAGGAATTTTGTTTAAAGCTTTCTTTCTCTCGGCAAAAGACATATCTCGATTAAAAGCAATATAATTTCCTTTTGAAAACCAGGAAATAATTTGAGAGTAGGGATTTTTGTTTTGACTTTTTTTTGTTTGATCAGGGTCGGGAAAAATTTCGCAAAATTTGGATTTTATGGCCTTGCCTAATAAAATCTTAGCGATTTTAATTGGGCCTTCTTGTTCTCCTTCGTAAACAAGTTCAAGCTTGCCTGTTATCGCTGGTATTACAGAAAAAATGTCTGTAATATTGACGTAGGTTGAGTCTTCTTTATTTAAAATCATTCTTCGCTCGGCTTGACTGGCGGCTAATTCATAAGCGGCAATTGACAATCGAGCCGAAACGCCGCTTTTTTGATCCACGTATTCGCTTTTCCTTGCTTCGAAAGCGATAAGCTCAATTATATCTTCGACGATTGAATAAAACTTTATATTTTTGTTTTGCTCTTCGGTTAGCTTTGATTCTTGTTTTGTTATCTTTTTTGCGACATCTAAATTTTTAGGATAATGCGTAATAATTTGACTTTCGATTCTATCTTTAAGAGGAGTAATGATAGAGCCGCGATTTGTATAATCTTCGGGATTAGCTGTAAATATTATTTGAACGTCGATGGGGAACCTAATTTTAAAGCCGCGAATTTGAGCGTCTTTTTCTTGCAATATGTTGAATAGGGCTACTTGAATGCGAGGTTGCAAATCGGGCAACTCGTTAATTACAAAAATTCCGCGATTGCTTCTCGGTATTAAACCGTAATGTATAATCCTTTCGTCTGAAAAATCAATTTTCATGTTCGCCGCTTTTATCGGATCAATATCGCCTATTAAATCGGCTATTGTAACGTCGGGGGTTGCAAGCTTTTCAGCGTATCTTTGTTCCCGATGGATCCACTCGATTGGAGCTTCGTCTCCAAATTTTTCAATTGTCAATTTTGCGCTTTTTGAAATGGGATTAAATGGGTCGTCGTTTATCTCGCTGCCTGCGACTATAGGAATATATTCGTCTAACAAATTCGCAATTAGTCGCGCTATTTTAGTTTTTGCTTGTCCGCGAAGTCCTAATAAAATGATGTTATGTTTTGCAAGCAAAGCGTTTTGCAATTCTGGCAGAACGGTATTTTCATAACCAATAATTCCTTGGAAAGGATTAATTTGTTTTTTTAAGCAATAAATTAAATTTTTTCTTAGTTCTTCCTTTACAGTCAAAGATTTATAATTTATTTGTTTCAAATGTCTTATTGTTTTAATTTTTTCAATATCATAAGGAAATGGAATCATATTTTTCCCTTTCAAATTTTATTTTAATTTTTTTATTCTATTTTTAACGTAATCAAATAATACGAAATCGCCTAAAGTTGAAAGCGAATTAATAAAAGCTCTTCCGCCGTTTATTCGAGTAAATTCTTTTACAAATTTTTGAAGATAAGGATCGCGAGCTATCATTAATGTAGTAATAACTATTCCGGCTTTTTTACATTTAGCGGCTTCGTCTAAAGTTTTATTTACAATTTTTTTGTCCAATCCAAAACTATTTTTGTAATATTTAGCGCCTTCTTTTATGCAAGATGGTTTGCCGTCGGTAATTAAGAAGATATTTTTATTGTTATTCTTTTTTCTTCTAAGAATATTTTGAGCAAGCTGCAGACCAGCCGCTAAATTTGTATGAAATGGACCTGCTTGCAAATACATAATATCTTTTATTTCTATTGGATAAGCGTCGTCCCCAAAGGCTATAACGTCAATTGTATCTTTTGGATATTTTGTCATTATTAATTCTACTAAAGCTAAAGCCGCATTTTTTGCGGGCGTAATTCTATCCTCTCCGTATAGGATCATCGAATGAGATATATCGATAAGAAGAACAGTTGAAGCTGAGATATTTTTTTCTTTTTCATAAACTTCAAGATCTTTTTCATTTAATTCAAAATTTTCTATTCCATTTCTAATTTGAGAATTCTTTAAAGATCGAATAAAATCTATGCTTTCTATGGAATCCCCAAATTCGTAATTTTTGTATGAATCAGTTATTTCATCTCCATTTTTTCCGATAATTTTTGAATTATGATTTCCTAGTTTATCGTTCTTTAATTTTCCGAAGATAATTTCAAGAGATTGTTTTCGCAACGCAATGGAGCTTTTGGCTGTCGCGATATATTTTATTCCGTCGTATTTATTTTCTAGAATGTAATTATTTTTCTTTAAATCTTCGATGAAATCTCCAATTCCGTAATCGTCGGATGATATTTTATATTTTCTATCAATTTCTGTTAAAATGCGAAGAGCTTCTGAAACATTTCCGCTTGCGATGTTTAATGTTTGTAGAAACAAGTTTAATAGCTTTTCAAAGTTAGTTTCTTTAAGCGAATAGTTTATGAATTTTGAAAATAAATGATTCATTTTTTTATTCTACTAACTTTGATAATTTGAAAAAAGTTCTATTCTATAATTTAGTTTTGAAAAAGCTATATCAATTCTCAATTTGAGATTATTTATCATATATTAAAATTCGCATAAATTATCATTAAAAAAAATGCCCAATAAAAATAAAAAAAAAGACAATTCTTGGCGCTTGTTTTGGCTATCGTATACAAAAAATTTATGAAATGAAACATTTAGAATTATTAATTGAGTTATACAGAGCTTTATTAAAGCTTAGGCATTCTGGATCTTTCTTCGGTTTCTTATGGACTCTACTTAATCCTACTGTATATATTTTGATTTACTGGTTTGTTTTTTCTTATGTATTGCAGGTTGGCTCGGCAAATTATTATATATTTTTAATTACAGGATTCTTGGGTTGGAATTTTACTTTTGGATCATTGAATTTAAATTCAGAAGCAATCAATCAATCTAAATATCTAATAACTAAAATAGCGTTTCCGCATGAATTAATTGTAATTTCTAATACGTTAATATTGTTGACCGATATGATAATAGCTTACGCGGCATTTTTTATTTTAGTTTTGATTCTATCTCCATCGTTTGCGGGGAATTTTATTTATTTCCCGCTAATATTGATTCCGCAAATATTTTTTACTCTTGGAATTTCTTTTATCGCTTCTGCGTTGTCTGTTTATTTTAAAGACATTCCAAAGTTAGTGGCGATATTCGGAAACATAATGTTTTTCATTTCTCCAATTTTATATCCAATAGAAAGAATTCCGTCAAACTTTTCTTTTGTGGTAAACGCCAATCTATTTGCTTACATTTTAAATTTGTATCATCAGGCTATATATAAAGGCGATGCTTTCAATATTGTTTCTTATAGTTTTGTTTTCTTATCAAGCTCTATAATTTTTCTTTCTGGTTTATGGGTTTTCAATAAATATAAAGCAAAATTCGCGGAGCTTGCATAATGTGCTTAAAATTAATAAACGTTTCAAAAAAATTTTTAAAGTACGAAAGAGACGATTCTTTGAAAAACTCCTTTATAAATTTATTTAATAAAAAACGATTAAAAAAAGAATGGACAGTTTTGCGAGATATATCTTTTGAAATTAAAGAGGGAGAAAGATTAGGAATAATAGGAAAAAATGGATCGGGCAAATCTACGTTATTAAAACTAATTGCAAAAATTTACAAGCCAGATTCTGGCAAAATATTCAATCGATTTAACAGAACATTAGCGATTCTAGAATTAGGAGCCGGCTTTTTCCCAGATTTAACTGGACGAGAAAATTTAAGATTAAACTGGGCTTTTTCTGGATTAAGTCAAGCCGAACTAAAAAATAAATTCTTTGATATAGCGGAATTTGCGGGGATTTCCAATTTTATAGATACGCCTCTAAAATATTATTCTTCAGGAATGTCGGCTCGTCTGGCATTTTCAATTGCGGCCTTTTCAGATCCAGATTTGCTAATACTCGACGAAGTTTTATCGGTTGGCGACGCGGAATTCAAAGAGAAGAGCTTAAACAGAATAAATGAATTATTATTACAGGGCACTTCGGTTATTTTTGTATCTCATAATTTTGACGACATTAAAAGGATTTGTACAAAATCTATATATCTTGAAAATGGAACGATGAAATTTTATGGCGATACAGAAGAAGCTATTTATGAATACGAAAAGAAAATCGCCGAAGTTCAGATCAACGAATTATTGATGGAGCAAACATGAAAAATTATGATAGAATAAAATTAGATACAATAGAATTATTTGGCGAAATATCTGATTTTGTCGATATCGAACAAAAATATGATTATCTTAGATTGTTAGTTAAATTATTTGAAGAGCCTCTTGGATACATACAATTTAAATTTATCGCCGGAAAAGTTTTAGCATCTGAAGCAAAAAAACAAATTTTAAATAAATATGGCTATGAAATAATAAGAAGGCTTTATAGAAATTCGCTAATTAATAAAAGAAGCGACGATCAGAAAGAGTTTTCATTTAAAGACGGGTTGACTTATTTAAACAAATTCTATTATTACAATATTCTTCCTTTTGCTACAGTCGCAGTTTGCACGAAAGATAGAACAGAAACCTTGAGAGATACTTTAAAATCCTTAAAACAATTGAAGTATCCTAATTTTGAAGTTATAATTGTGGACAACGCTCCCAGCGACAATAAAACAAAAAATTTAATTGCTTCTCAATTCTCTAAATTTAAATATGTTCTTGAGCCTAGAAAAGGATTGGATTTTGCAAGAAATACTGCTATAGAAACTGCAAGAGGAGAATTTATAGCATTTATAGACGACGATGCAATTGCCGACGAGAATTGGCTTTTCTATATAGGACTAAATTTTGCTTTGAATCCGGAAGTAAAATGCGTAACTGGATTGGTTTGTCCGTTTTCATTGGAAAACAAGTCGTCGCAATTATTTGAACAATACGGCGGTTTTGGGAGAGGTTTTTCTAGAAAAAAATTCTCGGCTAAATTAAATGAAAAAGTTCCTGAATGGGCAATTGGTTCCGGAGCTTTTGGAACAGGAACTAATATGGCTTTTTCGAAAAAAGTATTTGATAAAATTGGATTGTTTGATCCCGCTCTAGACGTCGGAACGCCGACAAACGGAGGCGGAGATTTGGATATGTTTTTTAGAATTATAAAAGAAAAAGAAGTTTTGGTATATGAGCCAAGGGCAATCGTATTTCATAAACATCGCGAAGATTATAAAAAATTAAAAGTTCAAATAAGAAACAACGGAGTGGGATTTTATTCTTTTCTTGTTAAGAATTTTTTGCTTTATACAGAAGAAAGAATTTCAATTGTAAAATTTGGAGTTTGGTGGTTCATGTTTTGGATCTTAAGACGCGGGTTTATAAATATTTTCAAATATAAACGATTGCCTTTCTCTCTAATATTTTACGAAGCTTTAGGAGTTTTTCAAGGTTTGGGGGCTTATTTAATTTCGAAAAGAAAAATTAAAAAAAATCATAACTTAGACGCTTTGAGTTTTTCAAAAGTTGATAAAAAAAATTTGAAAAATAAACAAGAAATAAATACAATCGAAGTTTTAAATGTAGATCTTGAACAAGGAATTAGCGAATTCTACGAATTTAAATCTCCTTCCAAAATTAAAATATTTTTATTTAAGGGGGATAATTACATCGGCGATAAAACAATAAATATTTCCTCCGGATATTTTACGAGTTATGAGCTCGCAGAAGAAATATCTCAAACTTATATCGATTGGAAAAAGATGAATAATTTCATCGTCAAGAAAGAAAATGGAGAATTTGATTATGAGACTACTTATGAGAATTATTTTATGAGAATTAAAAATAATATCTTTGACAAAAATATTGAAAATTGGAGAATATCTATTGTTATAGCGACAAAGGACAGATACGAGGACTTGGTAGAATGTTTAGATTCTTTAAATCAAACAATAAATGGTTTTGTTAATGTTGAAATTATTGTAGTAGACAATGCCTCAAAAGATGATAGAATTAAAAAGCTGAAAGAAAAATTTCCTTATATCAATTTGTTATATGAAAGCAGAACAGGGTTATCTTACGCTCGAAATAGAGGCATATTAAATTCCTCAGGCGATATAATAATAACGTTAGACGACGACGTTGTATTAAGAAATGGATGGTTGAAAAATATCTTGAAAAATTTTCAGGAGAAAGAAGTCGCTTGCGTAACGGCGAATGTTTTGCCAAAGACGTTAAAAAATAAAGCTCAAATTTTATTCGAAAAATATGGCGGATTGGGCAGAGGAAAAGAAAAAAAAATTTACGATCTAAAATGGTTTCAAAAATATCGAATTAAATCTCTCCCCACTTGGGAAATTGGAGCTACAGCTTGCGCTGCTTTTCGATCGGAAATATTCAGTAATTCCGCTATAGGTTTGCTTAAAGAAGAATTAGGCGCGGGAACTCCTTCGGGATGCTCGGAGGATACTTATCTATTTTATCAAATTCTTAAAAATGGTTATAAGATTGTTTACGAGCCTTCGGCGATTGTCTATCATAAGCATAGAGATTCATTAAAAGCTTTAAGAAAACAAATATTTAATTATAGCAAAGGTCATGTGGCTTATCATATTTTAATTTTTTTGGAGCAAAAGGATCTAAGAGGTTTGACAAGAATTTTTTTTGAATTGCCTTTTGTTCATTTTTACAGAATTTACAAAAGAATACTTATGAAAAGCGATTATCCGATAAACTTGCTATTTTTAGAAATAATTGGAAATTTAATCGGACCATTCGCTTTATTGAGTGCTTTTATAAGAACGCGACGACTCGGAAGAAAATACGAAATAGAAAAAATCAAAATAGATAAAGATGCTTTGTTAAATTCTCAAAAAAATTTTGTCGAAAAAATTTACGAAGAGGAAAAAAAAAGAAATCAGATAAATTTCTTTTTAAGAATAGAAAAAAACTAACAGCGACAATAATTGTAGGATTTGTGTGTTTATCGCTGCATATCGCTTTCTGGATAAAAGATGTTAGGCTGTACAATTTTTGGAATTTATTAATTTTTGGAACAGAACTATTTTATATAATACCTCAAGTAATTTTTGTTAGGTTAATATATTTAAAAGCAAAAAAGAAAAAAGAACCTCGACAACAATTTAAAGGCGCAGTAGACGTTTTTATTCCAACTTATGACGAACCGCTATGGTTGCTTGAAAGAATTTTAAAAAGCGTTAA
>Ga0308389_1000867_pt1 | contig 21759 bp, 32 predicted proteins | sample Hotspr2Sample148_FD_202362 | JGI IMG/M metagenome (GOLD analysis project Ga0308389, IMG submission 202362) | Hot spring phototrophic mat microbial communities from Mushroom Spring, Yellowstone National Park, Wyoming, United States - 20040719_148 ... | reverse complement strand
GGTGATAATTTACCTGAACCTAACATTCCTGAAGCATTTAATGTTATGATTAAAGAATTACAAGGTTTAGGATTAGAACTGAAAATAAACTAAAAATGTTCTATCGAATAAGAATTTAGGAGAAATTTAATATGGCGTTCAAAAAACAAGAGAATTTAATTAAAGATATAAATTATATTACTTTAAGCTTAGCAAGTCCAGATGATATATTGAATCGCTCACACGGTGAAGTTACTAAACCAGAAACTATAAATTATAGAACTTTTAGACCAGAAAAAGATGGTTTATTCTGTGAAAAAATATTTGGACCTACAAGAGATTGGGAATGTTATTGTGGTAAGTATAAAAGAATCAGGTATAAAGGAATTATTTGTGATAGATGCGGTGTTGAGGTTACTCAAAAGAGCGTTAGAAGAGAAAGAATGGGTCATATTGCACTTGCAGTTCCTGTAGTTCATATTTGGTTCTTTAAAACCCAACCTTCGAAAATTGGTAATATTATTGGATTAAGTCTTAAAGAGCTAGAAAAAGTTATTTACTATGAGTCGTATTTAGTTTTAAATCCTGGTACAACTGGCTTAAAGCGCCTCGATTTAATCTCTGAAGAACAGTATTATGAAATTGTTAATTCTCTTCCTGATGGAAATGATAAGCTCCCTGATGAAGACCCCAAAAAATTTCATGCACGCATAGGAGGGGATGCAATAAAAGAAATTCTAAAAAAAACAAATATTGAAACACTTGCTGCAAGCTTAAGAGAACAATTAGCTACAGAAACAGCCCAGCAGAAAAAGACTGATATTCTAAAAAGACTTAGAGTAATCGAATCCTTTATAGAAGAAGATGGTAAAGTTCCTAATAAACCTGAATGGATGGTAATGGATTATATTCCCGTTATACCACCTGAACTTCGTCCTTTAGTTCCTTTAGAAGGTGGAAGATTTGCTACAAGTGACCTTAATGATCTTTATAGAAGAGTGATTATTCGAAACAATAGATTAAAACGACTTATTGATATTAAGGCTCCTGAAGTAATTCTTCGAAATGAAAAAAGAATGCTTCAAGAAGCAGTAGATGCTCTTTTTGATAATTCAAGAAGAGGAAGTGCAGTTCGTAGTGATAACAATAGACCTTTGAAGTCTTTAAGTGATATGCTTAAAGGTAAACAAGGCAGATTTAGACAAAATCTTCTAGGTAAAAGAGTAGATTATTCAGGAAGATCTGTAATTGTTGTAGGTCCAGAATTAAAATTACATCAATGTGGTTTGCCCAAAGATATGGCAGTTGAGTTATTTAAACCTTTTATAATTAGGAAACTAATTGAAAGAGGACATAACAAAACTGTTAAAAGTGCTCGTAAGGTAGTTGATAGAAAAGATCCTATTATCTGGGAAATTTTAGCTAAAATTATTGAAGGACATCCTGTTTTATTAAACAGAGCCCCGACTCTTCATAGATTAGGTATTCAAGCATTTCAACCTATTTTAATAGATGAAAAAGCTATTCAGCTTCATCCGATGGTTTGTACTGCTTTCAATGCTGACTTTGATGGTGACCAGATGGCGGTTCACGTTCCTCTTTCTTATGAAGCCCAGTTAGAAGCAATTTTATTGATGCTAAGTAGCCACAATATTTTATCCCCACAGAATGGAAGCCCTATTGTTCTTCCAACACAAGACATTGTTCTAGGATGCTATTATTTAACTAAAATGAAAGAAGGTGACAAGGGCGAGGGAATGATATTCCCTTCGGCTGAAGAGGTAATAATAGCTTATGATATTGGCGTCGTAGGTTTGCACGCTAAAATTAAGGTTAGAATCGATGGACAACTGATTGAGACTACTGTTGGAAGAGTTATTTTTAATCAAATAGTACCTAAAGAAATTGGCTATATTAATCAGTTGTTAGTCAAAAAGAATTTTAGTGCTCTCATTGGTAAGATGTTTATGAAACTCGGCAATACTATTACAGCAAAATTTCTTGATGACTTAAAAGATTTAGGATTCAAATATGCCACTATGGGTGGTATATCTATCAGCTTTACGGATATGGTTGTCCCTGATGAAAAAGAGAAACTTGTAGAACAAGCAAATAAAAAGGTTGAAGATATCTTAAATGAACACGAAATGGGTATTATTACTGAAGCAGAAAGATATAATAAAATCATTGATGTTTGGACACATACAACTAATAACGTTGCAAAGGCATTAATTGAGAGAATTAGACAGCATAATCAGGGATTTAATTCATTGCATATGATGGTTGATTCGGGAGCAAGAGGTTCGCAAGATCAAGTAAAACAATTAGCAGGTATGCGCGGTTTGATGATGAAACCTCAGAAAACCCTAACAGGTCAGGCAGGAGAAATTATTGAAAACCCAATTGTAGCAAACCTAAAAGAAGGTCTATCAGTATTAGAATACTTCATTTCCACTCATGGCGCAAGAAAAGGATTAGCAGACACTGCTCTCAAAACAGCTGATGCGGGCTACCTTACAAGAAGATTAGTTGATGTTGCTCAGGATGTTATTATATCTGAAATTGATTGTGGTACAATTCTAGGTATAGAAATTAGAGCATTGAAAGATGTCGAAGAAGAACGTGAACCTTTATCAGAGAGAATTTCTGGTCGCGTCGCTCAAGAAGATATATACGACCCTAAAACTGATGAACTTATTGTTTCAGCCGGTGAACTAATTACTGATGAATTAGCAGAGAAAATAGTAGATGCTAATATTGACTCTGTTTACATTCGAACCGTTCTAACATGTGAATCAAAAAGGGGAGTTTGTGCAAAATGTTATGGAAGAAATCTTACAACTGGTAAGTTAGTAGAAGAAGGTGAAGCTGTTGGTATTATTGCAGCTCAATCGATTGGAGAACCTGGTACACAGTTAACTTTACGAACATTCCATCTGGGAGGTACATCTTCTCATATTGCCTCACAATCACAAGTAGAAACTAATGTTGAGGGTTTTATAAAATTTGAAAAAATTCAATTTGTTGAGAAAAAAGTCAAGGATCCTTTTACTGGTAAAGATTTAGTATCTAAGGTTGTCATAGGTAGAAGAGGAATAATTGAAATTTTAGACATTAATAATAGACAAATGAAAAAATACGACGTGCCTTATGGTGCCGAGTTATTGGTTAATGAAGGTGACTTTGTCAAAAAGAAACAACCCCTCTTCAACCACGACCCTTATAATTCACTTGTTATTTCAGATGTTGGTGGGATCGTTAAATATGTAGATTTAATCGAAGGTGTTACGCTTCAACAAGTTACTGATGAACAGACCTTACACGTTCAGAAAGTTGTTATTGAGTCAAAAGATAAAGCATTGACTCCAAGTATATTAATTGAAACTGAATCAGGTGAACTTAAGTCATTTAACTTGCCAATTAGATCATTCATTAGTGTTGATGAGGGTGAGATAATTTCGGCTGGAACTGTCATTGCCAAAATTCCTAAACAAACTGCTAAAACTAGGGATATTACTGGTGGTTTACCTAGAGTTACTGAGTTATTTGAAGCTAGAAGTCCTCACGACCCAGCCATAGTTTCAGAGATAGAGGGTATTGTTAAATTTGGTCCAAAGAAATTAGGCAAACGAGAGATTATTGTAACAGCACCTGATGGTTCTGATGAAAAAAGGTATAGTATTCCATTACAAAAACATATTCTTGTTCAAGATGGCGATGAAATCTCTGCTGGCGAAAAGATAACAGACGGTCCTATTAATCCCCATGATATTTTAGCTATTAAAGGAACAAATGCTGTTCAAGAATATCTAGTCAATGAAATTCAAGAAGTATATAGATTACAAGGTGTTAAAATAAATGATAAACACATTGAAGTAATAGTTAGACAAATGCTTCAAAAAGTAAAAGTTGTTAGTTCTGGTGATACAAAATTATTAGAAGAAGATTTAGTTGATAAAAATAAATTTCTTGAAGAAAATGAGAGGATAAGTAATTTATATTACATTGTTGATAAAGGTGATTCGAAATTTAAGAACGGACAATTAGTTCCTAAATTCAAAGTTAGAGAGACTAATAATGAATTAAAGAAAAAGGGTAAAAAAGAAATTAGTTATCGTGAAACAGAGCCAGCTACTTTCGAAAACATTTTGCTTGGAATTACTACGGCTGCATTATCAACTGAAAGTTGGTTATCAGCTGCCTCCTTCCAAGAAACAACAAAAGTTCTTGCTAATGCTGCAGTAGAAGCTAAAACAGACCATCTTGTCGGATTAAAGGAAAATATTGTTATGGGTCAACTTATTCCTGCTGGCACTGGTTTGAAGAAATATAGAAACATAATATTAACCACAGGTGAAGCCAAAGAAGTTAAAGAAACTCAAATTTTTGAGGAAGTTAAGACAAATAAATAAATTGTATATCTTTATCAAATTTTCTTGACATATTTGATAATTAAAGATATATTTGGCGTCTGAATTTTTATAAAATATAAAGAGGTTATAGTGCCGACTATTAATCAGTTAGTTAGAAAAGGTAGAGTAAGAATTTTGGGAAAAAGTAAAGCGCCTGCATTAGAATCCTGTCCGCAAAAACGAGGCGTTTGTACAAGAGTATATACTACAACTCCCAAAAAACCAAACTCTGCTTTAAGAAAAGTTGCTCGAGTAAGACTAACTAATAATATTGAAGTTACAGCTTATATTCCTGGAGAGGGTCATAATTTGCAAGAACATTCACTTGTTATGATTAGAGGTGGAAGAGTAAAAGATTTACCAGGAGTTCGTTACCATATAATTAGAGGTACTCTTGACACAAGTGGTGTTCAAGATAGAAAGAAAGGTCGTTCAAAATATGGAACTAAAAAACCAAAAGCTAAATAACTATGAGAAAAAGAAGAGCTGAAAAAAGATATATTAAACCAGATCCTCAATACAATGATATTTTAGTTTCTAAATTTATCAATTGTATTATGTTGGAAGGCAAAAAATCTGTTGCAAGAAAAATAGTTTACTCTGCCTTTAATATAATTGAAAATAAAACTAAAAAATCAGGTTTAGAAACATTCAAAAAAGCCATAGCTAATGTAGCACCTGTCATTGAAGTAAGAAGTAGAAGAGTCGGTGGTGCTACTTATCAAGTTCCGACGGAAGTTAGACCTGAAAGAAGAACTGCACTTGCTATGAGATGGATAAAATCTTATGCTCGCTCTCGCGGCGAAAAATCTATGGCGGCAAAATTAGCTGCTGAACTTATTGCTGCTTCAAATAATGAAGGTAATTCAGTCAAGAAAAAAGAAGATACTCATAAAATGGCTGAGGCTAATAAAGCTTTTGCTCACTTTAAGTGGTAAGGTGTTTTTTAATGTCTGGTATAAATAACATAGAGAAAATAAGAAATATTGGTATAATGGCTCACATTGATGCTGGTAAAACTACTACCACAGAGCGTATTTTATACTATACGGGTAAGACCCATAGAATTGGTGAGGTGCACGATGGCGCTGCTACAATGGACTGGATGGAACAGGAAAAAGAACGTGGAATTACTATTACAAGTGCAGCTACAACTTGTTACTGGAACAATCATCAAATTAATATCATAGATACTCCAGGGCATGTTGATTTTACTGTTGAAGTTGAAAGGTCTTTAAGAGTTTTAGATGGTGCAGTTGCATTATTCTGCGCTGTTGGCGGTGTAGAACCTCAATCAGAAACAGTTTGGAGGCAGGCAGATAAATACGGTGTTCCTCGTATTGCATTCGTAAATAAAATGGATAGAATTGGGGCAGACTTTTTTAATGCAGTTCAAATGATGAGAGAGAGACTGGGAGCTAACGCTATTCCAATAAATCTACCTATTGGTGAAGGAGATATTTTTTCAGGTGTTATCGATTTAATTAAGTTTAATGCAAGAATGTATCACGAAGATAGTTTGGGAACTACTTATGATGAAATTGATATACCAAAAGATCTTCTTGACATTGCTAATAAATATAGAACTTTAATGTTAGAAGCAGTATCAGATGTCGATGATACATTGCTTGAAAAATATTTAGATGGACAGGAAATCTCCCCTGATGAAATCACAGCTGTTTTAAGAAGAGCTACTATTGAACTTAAAATCATTCCTGTTTTGTGTGGTTCAGCTTTCAAAAACAAAGGTATTCAGAAATTGCTTGATGCGGTTGTTGACTTTTTGCCGTCACCCGCAGATTTAGCAGAAGTTGAAGCTCATCATCCAGGATTAAATGATGTTGTTAAAAGAAAAATAAGTGTTGATGAAAAGTTTACTGCGCTTGCATTTAAAATTATGAATGACCCCTATGTTGGTAAACTGACATTCTTCAGAGTTTATTCCGGAAAACTAACAAGTGGTTCATATGTTTATAACTCTGTTAGTGGTAAAAAAGAGCGAATAAGTCGCTTACTTGAAATGCATGCTAATCATCGTGAGGAAATTCCTGAAGTTAAAGCAGGTGATATTGCAGCTGCTGTTGGATTGAAATTTACAAAGACTGGTGACACACTTTGCACGGAAAATGATCCAATTATCCTTGAGAGGATTACTTTCCCTGAACCAGTTATTCAAATTGCTATAGAACCTAAAACTAAAGCTGATCAAGATAAATTATCAGAAGCTCTTTCTAAGTTATCGGATGAAGATCCAACCTTTAAAGTTAAGGTTGATGAAGAAACTGGTCAGACTCTTATTAGTGGTATGGGTGAGTTGCACCTTGAAATCATTGTTGATAGAATGAAAAGAGAATTTAAGATTGAAGCTAATGTAGGTAAACCCCAAGTTGCATATAGGGAAACTATAACCTCTACTGTTCAAGCCGAAGGAAAGTTCATTAAACAATCAGGCGGTAGAGGTAAATACGGTCATGTTTGGATTGAAATATCTCCTAATGAACCTGGTAAAGGATATGAGTTCATAAATGCTATTGTTGGTGGTGTTGTGCCAAAAGAATACATACCTGCAGTTTCGCACGGAATTCAAGACGCTATGAGAAATGGTATAATTGCTGGTTATCCAATGGTTGATATAAAAGCTAAATTATATGATGGCTCTTATCACGATGTTGACTCAGATGAAATATCATTTAGAGTAGCTGGTTCTATGGCGTTTCAAAATGCAGCTAGAAAAGCAAATCCAATTTTACTTGAACCAATTATGGCTGTTGAAGTCATAACCCCTGAAGAGTATTTAGGTGATGTAATGGGAGATTTAAATTCAAGGCGTGGGAAAATTGAAGGGTTTTCGGCTAGAAAGGATGCTCAAGTTATTAAATCTTATGTCCCTTTATCTGAAATGTTTGGTTATGCAACAACCTTAAGATCTATGACACAAGGTAGGGCTATTTATACGATGCAATTTGACCATTATGCTCCGGTACCAAAATCAATTTCAGACGAAATATCTGAAAAAAACTTAAGTAAAAAATCATTAGTATAAAATTAATTACTGAAAATAACATTAAATAATCATAAAGGAGATTAAGATGGCTAAAGAAAAATTTGACAGGAGTAAGCCTCATGTTAATGTTGGAACAATTGGTCACGTTGATCACGGAAAAACAACATTAACTGCTGCAATCACTATGGCTCTTGCAAAAAAAGGTCTGTCACAGGTAAGAACTTTTGATAGTATCGATAATGCACCTGAAGAGAGAGAGAGAGGAATTACAATTGCTACTGCTCACGTTGAATATTCTACTGAAAAAAGACATTATGCTCACGTAGACTGTCCAGGTCATGCTGATTATGTTAAAAATATGATTACCGGAGCAGCTCAAATGGACGGTGCTATCTTAGTCGTTGCTGCAACTGATGGCCCAATGCCTCAAACAAGAGAGCATATTCTTCTTGCTAGACAAGTAGGTGTTCCTAAAATCGTTGTTTTTTTAAATAAGGTTGATATGGTAGATGATCCTGAACTTATTGAATTAGTTGAACTAGAATTAAGAGAATTATTAAGCAAATATGAATTTCCGGGCGATGAAATACCAATTGTTCGTGGTTCTGCATTACAAGCCTTAGAAGCAGGCTCTTCAAATGCTGATGTAAATGACCCAAGATTTAATTGTATCTGGGAACTTATGGATGCAGTAGATAATTATATACCGATTCCAGAGCGAAGTATTGATAAACCTTTCTTAATGCCTGTTGAGGATGTATTTTCTATTACAGGTAGAGGTACCGTAGCTACTGGAAGAGTTGAAAGAGGAAAAATTAAATTAGGTGAAGAAGTTGAACTTGTTGGTTTGGGAGTCCATAAGAAAACAGTTGTTACAGGTGTTGAAATGTTTAGAAAAGAATTAGACGAGGCAATTGCTGGTGATAACGCTGGTCTTTTGTTAAGAGGTATTGATAAGAAAGAAATTGAAAGAGGAATGGTTTTAGCAAAACCGGGTTCAATCACTCCTCATAAGAAGTTTGAGGGTGAAGTTTATATTTTAACAAAAGAAGAAGGTGGAAGGCATACAGCTTTCTCAGATGGATATCGTCCTCAGTTCTATTTTAGAACTACAGATGTGACAGGTGTTGCCCATCTTCCAGAAGATGTTAAAGCCGTTTTTCCTGGAGATAGAGTAAAACTAATCGTGGATTTAATCTCTGAAATTGCTATGGAAGAGGGTTTAAGATTTGCTATTAGAGAAGGTGGAAGAACCGTCGGTGCTGGTGTTGTAACAAAAATAATTGAATAATTTAATGTTTATAAGCAGAATTAACTCACGATTTAATATATAATAGGAGATTTTTAAGTGTCCGGTCAAAAAATTAGAATTAAGTTAAAATCATACGATCATATATTGATTGATAAATCAACTGAGAAAATAATAAAAACAGTTAGAAGCACTGGAGCAGTTGTTTCAGGGCCTATTCCTTTACCTACTAAGAAAACTGTTTTTACTGTATTAAGGTCACCTCATGTTGATAAGAAATCTCGTGAACAGTTTGAAACAAGGGCACATAAAAGGATTATTGATATACATAATTCAAATAATAAAACCGTCGAATCCTTAAGTAAATTAGATATTCCGGCGGGAGTTGATATTGAAATTAAGTTATAATGTATTGGAGATAAGATGTCTGGCTTAATCGGAAAAAAAATCGGTATGACAAGCATATTCGCTAGTAATGGAGATGTAATTCCTGTTACAATTGTTCAGGCAGGACCGTGTGTTGTAACTGGCATACTCACTAATGAAAAAAATGGCTATGAGGCATTGCAATTAGGATACGGTTCTATTAAAGATAAACATCTCAATAAGCCTTTAAAAGGTTATTTCGAAAAAAATGAAATTGAACCTAAAAAAATCTTGAAAGAATTTAGAGGCTTTGATGTTAATGGTTTCAAAATTGGTGATGTGATTGATTGTTCCATTTTTAATGAGGGAGAATTAATTAAAGTTAGAGCAAAAAGTAAAGGAAAAGGTTTTCAGGGTGTAGTTAAAAGGCACGGGTTTGGTGGAATTGGAATGACTACTCATGGGCAAAGTGATAGAGTTAGAGCTCCTGGTTCGATTGGTGGAAGTTCCTTCCCATCAAGAGTATTTAAAGGTCAAAGAATGGCAGGAAGGATGGGTTTTGTAAATGTGACTATAAGAAATTTAAAAATTGTTAGAATTGAAAAAGAAAAGAATCTTATTTTTATTAAAGGTGCAATTCCAGGGGCAAATAATACAATTGTAGAATTAGTAAAGAATTAAATGGTTTAAAAATGTTAATAGATGTCTATAAAATAGATGGTTCTTTGGCTGATGAGAAGATAAATCTTTTAGATGATATCTACTCAATTGAACCTAATGACCACGCAATTTATCTTGATGTTAAAGCATTTCTTGCTAATCAAAGACAGGGTACGCACAAAACTAAAGAACGTGGCGAAGTGAGAGGCGGAGGTAAAAAACCCTGGCGTCAAAAAGGTCGTGGTGGTGCTCGTGCTGGTACGATTAGATCCCCTCTTTGGATTGGTGGTGGTACTATTTTCGGTCCAAGACCAAGAGACTATCGACAGAAACTTCCTAAAAAGGTAAAAATTTTGGCGCGTAAATCAGCTTTAAGTTACAAGGTTAAACACAAACAGCTCTTAGTTGTTGAGGATTTCAATTTCGAGCAACCAAAAACAAAAAACTTTTTGAATGTCATAAATAATCTTAAGATTAATAATAAAAAAGTTCTTTTCTTGACTGCTGATTATAAAATAAATGTTTATAAATCTGGTAGAAACATCCCCAAAGTCCAGATTTTAGAAGCTGCTAAAGCTACCACTTATGATTTATTAAACAATCAGATACTTTTAATGGAAAAAGGAGCAGTAAAAGTAATAGAAAAAATTCTATCAAAAAATTCTAAAGAGGTAGCAGAAAATGTATAACATATTAATAAAACCTCTTATTACAGAAAAAATGACTAACCTAACAGCTAACAAAGGCCAATATGGGTTTATTGTAAGCAAAAGAGCTAATAAGATTGAAATCAAAAAAGCTATTGAGAAAAGGTTTAATGTTCACGTAATTGATGTTAGAACTATAAATTATAAAGGTAAGCCGAAGTCCTTATTAACAAGACGCGGAAGATTTAGTGGTAGAACATCAAGTTATAAAAAAGCAATTGTAACTCTGAAAAAAGGTGAAACCATTGAATTGTTTGAGCAAGCATAGGATTAAAAATGGGAATTAAAAAGTTAAAACCAGTAACACCGGGAACACGATTTAGAACAAATTATACTTTCGAGGAAATTACAAAGAAAGAACCTGAAAAATCTTTAGTTGTGGCTTTAAACAAGTCAGGTGGAAGAAATAATTTAGGTAGAGTTACTGCTCGACATCGTGGAGGTGGTCATAAAAGGAAATATAGAATTATTGACTTTAAAAGAAATAAGTTCGGTATCCCTGCAAAGGTTGTTTCTATTGAATATGATCCTAATCGGACAAGTAGAATTGCTTTATTAAGTTATGCTGATGGTGAAAAACGATATATCATCGCACCCGATGGGTTAAAAGTAGGTGATATTTTAACTTCCGGTCCAGGTTCAGAAATAAAAATTGGAAATGCATTACCATTAAAAGAAATGCCTTTGGGAAGTTTTGTTCATAATGTTGAATTAAAACCTGGTAAAGGAGGACAATTAGGAAGAAGTGCAGGTACATCACTTCAATTAATGGCTAAGGAAGGAAATTATGCTACTTTAAAGTTACCCTCAGGCGAATTAAGAATGATTCGTATTGAATGTATGGCAACTTATGGAAAAGTTGGAAACGCTATTCATGAAAATATAAGTTTAGGTAAAGCTGGAAGAAGCAGGTGGCTCGGTAGAAGACCTCACACCCGAGGTGTTGCTATGAATCCTGTAGATCATCCTATGGGTGGTGGTGAAGGGAAAACATCTGGTGGTGGTCATCCAGTATCTCCGTGGGGTCAAAAATCGAAAGGATTGAAAACTCGAAAACGTAAAAAATTATCAAGCAAGTTTATAATTAAAAGACGTAAATAAGGATAGGAATTAATTATGCCTCGTTCGGTTAAAAAAGGTCCTTTTGTCGATATAAAATTATTAAAAAAAATTCAAAAACTTAATGAGACTAATCAGAAAAAAATTATTAAAACTTGGTCTCGGGCTTCAACCATAATTCCAGATTTTGTAGGTCATACAATTGGTGTTCATAATGGAAAGCAACACATTCCAGTTTATATAACCGAAAATATGGTTGGTCATAAACTTGGAGAATTTGCCCCAACGCGAATTTTTAGAGGACACCCTGGTACTAAAGCAGAAAAAGCGGCAAAAGCTAAAAAATAGGAACAATATTTATGGAAGCAAGAGCAGTTAATAGATTTATCGGTTCATCACCAAGAAAAATGAGGTTAGTAGTCGACTTAATCCGTGGAATGTCAGTTGATAAAGCTTTGGATGTTCTTCATTTTACGCCCAAAGTAGCAGCTAAAGATGTTATTAAAACTCTCAAATCGGCCGTGGCTAATGCAATGAACAAAAGTGAAAATGAAAGAATAGAACCTGAAAATTTATATGTAAAAGAAATCTATGTGAATCAAGGTCCTACTTTAAAAAGAATTAGACCTGCACCTATGGGAAGAGCTTACAGGATTCGAAAAAGGTCCTGTCATTTAACAATTGTTGTAGCTAGTAAATTAATTAGGAGGTAATTTTTGGGACAAAAAACAAATCCTATCGGTCTTAGAGTTGGAATCATCAGAGGCTGGGACTCTAATTGGTATGAAAGAAAATCTTACGCTGCAAAGCTTAAAGAAGATAATAAATTACGAGCTTACATAAGAAACAGATTGACAAAAGCTGGGATATCAAGAGTAGTGATAGATAGAACTTCTAAGAATATTATAATCAATATTCATACATCGAGACCCGGAATAGTAATCGGTAGAAGCGGTAAAGAGATAACACAATTAGAGCAAGAATTAAAAACAGTTACAGATAAAGAAGTAAAAGTTCAAATCTCTGAAATTAAAAGACCAGAATTAGATGCATATCTTGTCGCTGAAAATATTGCAAATCAAATTGAAAATAGAGTATCATATCGTCGAGCGATGAAAATGGCTATTACTGCAGCTATGAGAATGGGAGCCGAAGGAATAAGGGTAATGTGCTCGGGTAGATTAGCTGGTGCTGAAATAGCAAGATCAGAGCAATACAAAGAAGGTAGAATACCACTTCATACTTTAAGAGCTGATATTGACTATGCACAAGGAAGAGCAGAAACTGTTTATGGCTCTATTGGAATAAAAGTATGGATTTGCCGTGGTGAAATTCTCGGTAAAAGAGCTTCAGATTAAATTTTTTAGGAGTTTAATTTTATGTTAATGCCAAAAAGAGTAAAATTCAGAAAAGCACAAAGAGGACGTAGGAAAGGAAAGGCATATAGAGGTTCTTCTGTTTCATTTGGTGACTTCGGTCTAAAGGCTTTAGAACCTGCTTGGATTACAAGTCGACAAATAGAATCCTGTCGAGTCTCTTTATCTCGTTCAATGAAAAGAGATGGAAAAGTATGGATTAGGATTTTTCCTGATAAACCAGTTAGTAAAAAACCTCTTGAAACAAGAATGGGTAAAGGTAAAGGTGCTCCTGAGTTCTGGGTTGCAGTAGTTAAACCAGGTAGAATTATGTTTGAGGTCTCAGGTGTTTCAAAAGAATTAGCTCAAAAAGCATTAAAACTTTGTTCTTATAAGTTGCCAATTAAAACTAAAATTGTTCAAAGAACTGATTACGAAGGATAGTGTTATGAAAATTAGAGAAATTCGAGAGATGACAACTGATGAGCTAATTAAAAGAATTCAAGAAGAACAAAATAATCTTGTTGATTTAAAATTTTCTCATCAGTTAAAACAATTAACTAATACTGCTAAATTGAAATTGATACGAAGAGATATTGCAAAAATGAAAACCGTTCTTAATGAAAGAAATAGGGATGTAAAGACTAATACTAATAAAGATGGAGTATCTAAATAATGGAAAGAAATCTTAGAAAGGTTAGAATAGGAATTGTAGTTAGTAATAAAATGAAAAAAACAATTACAGTCGCAATTGAAAGAAGAGTTCCACATCCTATATATAAAAAGTATTTTAAGAAAACTACAAAATTAATGGCTCACGATGAACAACAGGTATGTCAAATTGGTGATAAAGTTAAGATTATGGAAACTCGTCCCTTAAGTAAAAGAAAAAGATGGCGTTTAGTTGAAATTGTTGAAAAAGCCAAATAAGGAGTTTATAATATGATTCAAGAAGAAACCAATTTAGTTGTTGCTGATAATTCGGGTGCTAAAAAAGTCAGATGCATTCGTGTTTTAGGGGGAAGCAATAGAAGATATGCTACAGTAGGTGACACAATTGTTGTATCTGTCAAGTCCGCAATTCCAAATGGAACGGTAAAAAAAGGTGAAGTATCAAGAGCGGTTATTGTTAGAACTGCTAAAGAGGTTAGAAGAAAAGATGGAACTTACATTAGATTTGATGAAAATGCGGCAGTTCTTATAAATAATCAAGGTGAACCAAGAGGCACAAGAATATTCGGACCTGTAGCAAGAGAATTAAGAGAAAAACAATTTCTAAAAATTGTATCATTAGCTCCAGAAGTTTTATAGGGTTAGTTTTATGAAAGTCAAAATTAAAAAAAATGATAATGTAATCGTTATAGCTGGAAATGATAGGGGAAAAACGGGAAAAGTTCTCAAAGTATTTCCTTCGGAAGGTAGAGTTATAGTGGAGGGTGTAAATTTACGAAAAAGACATACAAAACCTTCACAAAGAAATCCACAAGGTGGCATCCTTGAAAAAGAAGCACCTATTCATATTTCTAATGTTATGATTCTTGATCCAAAAACAAATGAACCATCAAGAATTGGTGCCAAAATTATTTTAGATGAAAAAACAGGTAAAAAGAAGTCCGCAAGAATTAGTAAAAAAAGCGGTGAAATGTTACAATAAAGGATAATGAAAAATGGCTGATAAGAAAAGTAAAAAAACTGAAGTAACTCAAACAAAACAAAAATCTGCAATCAAAGAATCCGTAGAAAAAAAACTTGACAAAGATATTAAAATTAAATGCAGGTTATCTGAGTATTATAAAACGACAATTGTTCCTGAATTGATGAAAACATTTAATTATAAAAGTGTTATGCAGGTTCCGAAAATTTCAAAAATTGTTGTTAATATGGGTTTAGGTGCAGCAGTTACGGAACCTAAAATTTTGGAAGATGCTGTAAAAGAACTTGAAGCTATTACTGGTCAAAAGGCAAGTGTTAGAAAAGCTAAAAAAGCTATATCAAACTTTAAACTTAGAGCAGGAATGAATATCGGTGCAATGGTTACTCTAAGAAGAGAAAGAATGTATGAGTTTTTAGATAGGTTGATTAATATAGCATTACCTCGTGTTCGAGACTTTCGTGGTTTATCTGATAAATCATTTGATGGTAGAGGTAATTATACACTCGGTATTAAAGAACAAATAATTTTTCCAGAGATTAACATCGATAAAGTTAATAGGATCGTTGGAATGGATATTACTATAGTTACAACAGCAAAAACTGATAATGAAGCTTATGAACTTCTTAAAGGATTTGGTTTTCCATTTAGAAAAAAAGAAATTAATTAAGGAAATAATATGGCAAGATTAAGTTCAATAGTCAGAGATGAGAAAAGAAGAAAACTTTATGAAAAGTATAAGAAACTTCGCCAAGAATTGAAAGCAAAAGGAGATTATGAGTCCTTACAAAAACTACCTCGTAATTCTTCTCCTACAAGATTAAAAAATCGTTGTATGTTTACAGGTAGGTCAAGAGGTTATTACAGGAAGTTCGGCGTATCAAGATTGGTTCTTCGTGAGATGGCTTTACGTGGTGAAATCCCTGGATTAAAAAAATCAAGTTGGTAAAAGGAGTTTATTAAATGGCAGTAACTGATCCAATTGCAGATTTTTTAACAAGATTAAGAAACGCTTCAAAAGCAAAACATTTAAAAGTGGATATTCCTGCTTCAAAAATAAAAATTAAAATAGCAGAGATCTTAAAATCTGAAAAGTTTATTCATGATTATTCAATAATAGAAGATGATAAACAAAATGTTCTTAGGCTTCATCTTAAATATAGAAACGGTATCTCGGCAATATCAGGATTAAAGAGAATAAGTAAACCTGGTCTTCGTATATATAAACCAGTAGATGAATTACCAAGAGTTCTTAATGGGCTTGGTATTGCTATTATTTCGACCTCAAAAGGAATTTTGACGGATAAACAAGCAAGGGAATTATCTGTCGGTGGTGAAGTAATTTGTTTCATTTGGTAATTTTTTATGGAGAATTAAGGTGTCAAGAATAGGTAAAAAACCAATACAGATTCCAACAAATGTTAAAATAAATATTATCGGAAACGAAATAAAGGTAACTGGTCCTAAGGGCGAATTATCTTTAGAATTTAGCCCAAAGGTTAATATTAAACAGGAGGATAACCAGCTAATTATAACGCGTCCCAATGATTTGAAAGAAACAAGATCATTGCACGGGTTAACAAGGGCTTTAATTCAAAATATGATTACTGGTGTTACTGAAGGTTACAAAAAAATTCTTGAAATTGTTGGTGTTGGTTACAAAGCAGAATTGAAAGGTAGTAACTTATTGCTTTCAATAGGTTTCTCACACCCAATTTATTTTATTCCACCTTCAAAAGTAAAAATTGAAGTTCCAACACCCACACAGATTATTGTATCTGGTATTGATAAACAATTAGTTGGGCAAGTAGCGGCAAAAATTCGCTCATTTAGAAAACCTGAGCCATACAAAGGAAAAGGTATTAAATACTCAACAGAAGAAATTCGTAAGAAAGCTGGTAAAACTTCTGGCAAATAATTTTTTAGGAGTTGAAATGTTTAAAATAGATTATAAAAGAAGAGAAAAAATTAAAAAAAGAGTAAGAAAAAAAATCACTGGAACTGCTGAAAAACCAAGATTGTCAGTTTATCGAAGTTTAAATCAGATTTATGCTCAAATTATTGATGATGACAAAGGAGTTACTTTAGCAAGTGCATCAAGCTTATCAAAAGAAATATCTGAGGAAATAAAATCTGTAAAAGGAAAGATAGAGAAATCTAAAATAGTTGGAAAACTTATTGCTAAAATTGCTTTAGAAAAAAATATAAAAGAAGTTGTTTTTGATAGAAATGGTTTTAGATATCACGGCAGAGTTAAAGCATTGGCAGATGCTGCTCGTCAGGGGGGACTTAAATTTTAATTTTTGCCGGATCGTCTAATGGTAGGACAGCGGCCTTTGGAGCCGTATGTAGAGGTTCGAATCCTCTTCCGGCAGCAAAATATCAAAAAAAATTAGAGATAAATAGTGGAAAAATATAGTAAAGTTATAAGACCAACTGATGTTGAAGGACTCAAAGAAAAAGTAGTACACATAAATAGAGTTGCTAAAGTTGTAAAAGGTGGTAGAAGATTTAGCTTCAATGCTATAGTAGTTGTTGGTAACGGTAATGGTGTAGTTGGTGTAGGTTTAGGAAAAGCAAATGAAGTCACTGATGCAATCTCTAAAGGTGTTGATGACGCCAAGAAGAATATAGTGCAGGTTCCAGTAATCAAAGGCACAGTTGCCCACGAAATTATTGGTAAATTTGGTGCAAGTAAAATATTATTGAAACCTGCTTCACCAGGAACAGGATTGATTGCAGGCGGTGGTGTTAGAGCAGTTCTTGAAGCCGCAGGAGTTACTGATGTTCTTACTAAATCTCTTGGCTCAAGCAATCCTCATAATCAAGTTAAAGCAACTCTAAAAGCTTTGATAAATCAAATTGATGCAAAAAAAATGGCCTCAAAAAGAGGTATGAGTCTTAAAGAATTATTCTACTCAAATAAAGGTGTTGAGAATGTCGAAAATTAAAGTCACTCAAATTAGAAGCATAATAGATAGACCTGAAGATCAAAAAAGGACAATAAAAGCTTTAGGGTTAGGAAGACCAAACTACTCTAAAATCCATAACGATAATCCTCAAATTAGAGGAATGATAAAAAAAGTTAGTCATTTAGTTAAAGTTGAAATAATAGAAGAATAATCAGGGATTAGTATGAATATTTTAGGAAATTTAAAATACGCTGAAGGCTCAAAAAAGAAAAGAAAAAGAGTTGGAAGAGGCGAAGGCTCTGGGCACGGGGGGCAAGCTACCAGAGGTATGAACGGCCAAAAATCTAGATCTGGTGCTAAATTCAAAATTTGGTTTGAAGGTGGTCAAATGCCTCTTCAAAGGAGAATACCTAAATTTGGTTTTACAAATGTCTTTAAAGTAAACTATCAGGTTATTAATCTAAATGCTCTGCAATGGATTGCAACAAAATATAACCTGGAAAATCAGCAGTTGACCCTTGAAGACCTTAAAAAGTATGGCTTGATTTCTACAACTAATAAACCAGTAAAAGTTCTTGGTAAAGGAATACTTAAAACAAAATTATTTCTAAAAGTCAATTCATTCAGTAAATCAGCTCAACAGAAAATTGAGTCTATGGGTGGAACAATAACCAAGTTATAATGTGAGAATAAATGTCTAGATTTACAGATTCTTTCAGGAATATATTCAAAATTCACGAATTAAGACAGCGCATCATATATACGCTGATGCTATTGTTTATTGTAAGATTTGGCTCACATCTTGCAATTCCAGGAGTTGATTCAGCATTATTAGCTGAAAGTATGAAGAATATGTCTTCGGATACTTTGTTCGGCTTATACAATATGTTTGTTGGAGGTGCTTTTGGTAATGCTGCTATATTTGCTCTTGGTATAATGCCTTATATCTCTGCATCTATCATAATTCAATTACTTGGTGCAGTTGTTCCTTACTTTCAAAAGCTTCAGCAAGAGGGTGAAGAAGGAAGGAAAAAGATTACACAACTTACTCGTTACGGTACTGTTTTAATTTCTGCAATGCAAGCTTGGGGTGTTACAGTTCGACTTCTAAATTTAGAAGTTAGTGGAATGCCAATTATCCCTGAACAAGTTCAAGGTTTCGGTTGGGTTGTTTCTACTATTATTATCCTAACTTCAGGTACTATTTTTATGATGTGGATGGGCGAACAGATAACTGAAAGAGGTATAGGTAATGGTATATCTCTAATAATTTTTATTGGAATAATAGCTCAATTTCCCTTTGCTCTTTTGGATGAATTTAGATTAATTCAAGCAGGTCAAAGGTCTTTGATTGTAGAAATTATAATTTTTGCATTTATGTTTTTGATTATTGCAGGTGTTGTTTTAGTAACTCAGGGTACTAGAAGAATTCCAGTTCAATATGCCAAAAGAGTAGTAGGTAGAAAAGTTTACGGTGGTGTTACTCAATATATTCCTTTAAGAGTTAATACTGCAGGTGTTATGCCTATTATTTTTGCTCAAGCTATAATGTTTATTCCTAATACAGTTTTATCATTCTTTCCAGATAATGAATTTTTACAGAGTGTAGCTAATCTATTTCATTTTCAGTCTGTAGTTTATTCAATTATTTATGCTTTGATGATAATATTTTTTACATATTTTTATACTGCAATTGCTTTTAATCCCAAAGATGTTGCAGATAATATGAAAAAGCAAGGTGGGTTTATTCCAGGTATAAGACCAGGTAAACAAACATCAGATTTCATTGATAATATTTTGACAAAAATAACGCTACCAGGTTCTATATTTTTAGCAATTATTGCTATTTTACCTTCTTTTGTCTCAGCTTGGGGAGTTACTGGTCAGTTTGCTCAATTTTTTGGAGGTACAAGTTTGTTAATTATTGTTGGTGTTGCTTTGGATACTTTGCAACAAATAGAATCACATTTATTGATGAGACATTACGATGGTTTTATGAAGTCTGGTAAAATTAAAGGAAGAAGATAATTTTTTGTGATACTAATTAAAACTAAAAAGGAAATTGATTATATAAGGGAAAGTTGTAAAATAGTTGCTGAAACATTACAATTAGTTAAATCTTATACTAAAGTTGGGGTTACCACTAAGGAACTTGATTTAATAGCTGAAGATTACATAAGAAGTTGTGATGCTATCCCGGCATTCAAAGGTTACTCTCAAGGTAATGGAATTGGTTTTCCCGCTTCATTATGTACTTCAGTAAATGATGAGGTCGTTCACGGAATTCCTGGGAGTTATCGACTTAAGGATGGTGATTTGATTTCGATTGATGTGGGAGTTAAAAAAAATAATTTTTTTGGTGATGCAGCTTTAACTGTTGGTGTTGGTAATATTTCAGAAAATAAAGCAAAGTTAATTGAAGTTACTGAAAAATCCTTATACATTGGGATTGAACAAGCTATCGCAAATAACAGATTGTTTGATATATCATTTGCTATTCAGCATTATGTTGAAGCAAATGGTTTTTCCGTTGTAAGAGATTTATGTGGTCACGGAGTTGGTAAAGGATTACACGAGGACCCTTCAATTCCAAATTTTGGTAAAAAGGGAACTGGACCTTTACTTAAAAAAGGCATGACTTTAGCAATTGAACCTATGGTTAACTCTGGTGACTTTAAAGTAATAGTTGCTCCTGATTTATGGACAATCAAAACTGCAGATGGCTCAGACTCTGCACATTTTGAACATACAATTTTGATTACTGATAAAGAACCAGAAATTTTAACGGTTTGTTAATGGCTAAACAAGGACCAATTAAAGTTGATGGAATAATTACTGAAACTTTACCTAATGCCACTTTTAGAGTAAAGTTAGATAATGGTCATGAAATTTTAGCTCATATTTCTGGTAAAATGAGAATGCATTATATAAAAATTTTAGTTGGTGATAGAGTTGCAGTAGAATTATCACCATATGATTTAACAAAGGGTAGAATTACTTACAGATATAAATAGGACTTAACATGAAAGTTAGATCTTCTGTAAAAAAAATATGTGACAAGTGTAAAATTATAAAACGCAAAGGCGTTGTAAGAGTTATTTGTCAAAATCCTAAACATAAACAAAGACAAGGTTAATTAAAAAAGGAGAATATCTTTGGCTCGTATAGCAGGCGTAGATTTACCGAAATCAAAAAAGATTTTATATGGTCTCCAATATATTTATGGTATTGGAAGAACATTATCAGGTGAAATTCTTCAAAAAGCAAATGTGAATCCTGAAAAAAAAGTTTCTGAATTAACTGAAGAGGAAGTTGCTCAAATTCGTTCTGTTATAACTGCAGATTATAAAGTTGAAGGTGCGCTTAGATCAGAAGTTCAGCAAAATATTAAAAGATTGATGGATATCGGTGCTTATCGTGGTCTCAGGCATAGAAAGGGATTGCCTGTAAGAGGACAGAGAACAAGAACAAACTCTCGAACACGAAAAGGTAAAAGAAAAACTGTTGCTGGTAAGAAAAAAGCACCAGGTAAGAAATAAATAGTTTAATTGGAGGATTATCATTGGCTAAATCATCAAAAAAAGTTAAGAAAAAATCTCAGGTAGATTCTAACGGTGTTGCTCATATTAAAGCAACATTTAACAATGTAATTGTTACAATTACAGATATTTACGGAAATACTATTTCTTGGTCCTCAGCTGGTAAGAATGGTTTTAAAGGTTCAAGAAAAAATACACCATTTGCTGCTCAAATTTCTGCTGAAGCAGCTGCAAAAGAAGCTTATGATATGGGGCTCAGAAAAGTTGAAGTTTATATTAAAGGACCAGGTGCTGGCAGGGAAGCTGCAATAAGAGCATTACATACTGCAGGATTGGAAATCACCTCTATTAAAGATATTACTCCAATTCCTCATAATGGATGTCGACCACCTAAACGAAGAAGAGTTTAATTAACGGAGAGTATAAATGGCTAGATATACAGATTCAGTTTGTAAACTATGTAGAAGAGAAAGACAAAAGCTTTTTCTTAAAGGACAAAAATGTTATACAGAAAAATGTCCAATTGAAAAAAGAAATTATCCTCCAGGTCAACATGGAGTCTCGAGAAGAGCTAAAATTTCAGAATATGGTATCCAATTAAGAGAGAAACAAAAAATTAAGAGAATTTACGGTCTTTTAGAAACTCAGTTTAAAAACTATTTTGAAAAAGCCGTAAAACAAAAAGGTAAAACAGGAGAAAATCTAATTAAGTTGTTAGAAAGAAGGTTAGATAATGTTCTTTATAGAATTGGTTTTGCTTCTTCAAGAAAGCAAGCTCGTCAATTGATTAAACACGGTCACATTATGGTTAATAACAAATCAGTAGATATTCCATCTTATTTAATTAAAGTTGGAGATATAATTCA
>Ga0308389_1000865_pt1 | contig 21818 bp, 25 predicted proteins | sample Hotspr2Sample148_FD_202362 | JGI IMG/M metagenome (GOLD analysis project Ga0308389, IMG submission 202362) | Hot spring phototrophic mat microbial communities from Mushroom Spring, Yellowstone National Park, Wyoming, United States - 20040719_148 ... | reverse complement strand
TGAAAATGTAAATATTTTCCTTCCAAATTAAAACCTCCTTATATGATTTGTTTTATTATATTATAATCTTACAGGCATAACTATGCACTCATATAAAAAAGAATCACTTTCTACATCCGTTATATATATTGCCTTGTCAGAATCTGACATAGCTATTTTAACTTTACCTGACATAGCATGTTCAAGTGCATCTATTAGATAATTAGCATTAAATACAATATTGAGCGGTTCTCCTTGATATTCAATTTCAATCTCATCTTTAGCTTCTCCAAGTTCAGGAGCCGAAGAAGAGATTACTAATGAGTTTTTATTAAAATCTAAGCTCACAGTATTAAAATGTTCTCTGCTTAAAATTGACACTCTTTTCAAGGAGTTTATAAAAGACCTTCTATCTATAACTGCTATTTTATCGTTATTTACAGGGATAACAGCTTTGTAGTCAGGATAACTTCCTTCAACCAGTCTTGTGAGGAATTTAATTCCGTCTATTTCACATAAAATATGAGTTTTGGCAATTTTTAAAGAAATAGATTCTGCATCTGTATCTGATAAAAGTTTTTTCAACTCACTTACTGCCTTTTGAGAAAAAATCATAAAACTTTCTTCCATACCTGATTCAGCAGAAAACTTTACATGTGCAAGTCTATATCCGTCTGTAGCCACAAAGTTTATAGTGTCTTTCTCTATATGAAAAAGTAATCCGTTTAAAACATATCTTGTATCTGCCTTGCCAGCAGCGTAAATTGTTTTTTCTATTGCTGTAAGTAATGCATCTCTTGATAGAGCAAGAATTTTTGTTTCTGTTGGCTCAATCCATAAAGGAAAATCTGATGCATTTAACACTGCAAGCCTGAACTTTGACTTTCCACTTTGTATATTAATTCTTTTTTCGTCAAGTTTGAGTTCAATATCTTCATTATCAAGCTCTTTAACTATTTCACGAAAAGTTTTTGCAGGGATGCAAATTCTTCCTGTCTCAAAAATTTCTGCATTTAGAGGAACTCTTACTGCTGTCTCGTTATCTGTAGCAAAAATAGTAGCACTTCCTTCCTCAACAACCAAAAGAAAATGACTCAAAATTTCTACAATGTTTCTTTTTTCGGTAATGCCTTGAATTTTGGATAAAGCATCCAATAAATCCTGTTTCTTTACTTTAATGTGCATCTTATATCCCTCTTTAAATAAGTTTTGAGTTATTAACTGTGCCATATTATATATGCACCTCGAAGTAACCAATCAGCTCATCAATATTTCTCACAACCAAAGCAACTCCACCAAGCTCTGAAACTTTCTGCAAGAACTCTTTTTGGCTTTCTGTTAGTCTTCCGTTCTTGCTTTTGCATTCTATTGCAAAAAATCTTCCATCAGGAGAACAAGCTATTATGTCAGCGCTCCCTGCCATGCCTGCTCTGATAGCTCTTATCTTGCCATTGTTATTAATAAATATCCTGCCTGAGTTGTTTCGCAAAACAAGAAATCCTTTATATCGGAGATAGTCTATACATGCTTTAACAAGCTTTTGTTCTTCTTTTTTGTATTTTTTGTGTTTTGATAAAGTGTCTTGTTTTTTGTTTTTCTGTGTTTCTTTATGTTTTTTAAGTTTTTCTGCTTGAGCTTTTGATAAAAAAATCAATTTGTCTCCTTATTATCAATGTTTTGTTTTATATGACATTTTTATAAAGTTAAAAGAATGACGGTATATCAATTTCCCCCATCAAAAATTGTTTTAATTGCTCTTTAGATATTTTTTTACCATTGATACAGATATCGCCTTTGTCCGACCAAGTTATTATATAAAACCCAATATAATAGTGCTTATCTGGATCGGCTTTCCGTAGCAATCTATGAATTAATTCAAATAGTCTTCTTTGTGCATAATCAATATCAAATTTTTCATATTTTATTTCTATTAGCATAAATTTACCGTCATCAGAATATTTTCTACCTATAAGTGGACCAAACTGTAAAACTATAAGATCAAGGTCTTCTGCAACAAAACCTTCTTTAGGAGCAGGCAATTCTTCCCTAATCCATTCCCGCCATGGCAAAACTTGTATCTTATCAGGATTTCTAAACATAGGTTTAAGCATATTAAGCTTTTTTGAGCCGCTCAATTGATAACCTCACAGCAGTTTCATCTTTATCAAAAGCGATAAAATTTCTATTTAGCTTTTTACAAACATATGGTATTGTCCCACCACCAACAAAAGGATCAAGTACAATCTGGTTTTCTACTGTGAAAGCTTTTATAAGTTGTAAAGGGGCTTGCTCATCTTGTTGCCACTCATGGTATTCTTTATCTCTTTTACCAATAACTGCATCTTGAACCCATTCGTGATAAGTGTTTTCACCCGACTTCTTGAATAATAGAATAGGCCTCCAGTTTTCAAAAATTTTGTATTTATTGATTTTAGATTTACTAAACGGATGGAAAACAGCAAATATAGATACATACTCAAGGTAATTTTGCATCTTGTTTATAACTTCTGGTAAAAACATCTTGCCACAATATACTATACAAAAAGCACCATCTTTTAAAGTTTTTTGAGCTAACTTGCCAAGTTTATCGTATAACTCAATATATTCGTCATGATAGGGTGGGTCAGTAAAAATTAAATCGATACTATTTTCTGGGATATGAATCTCTGTAATATCCGCTTGAGAAATTGTGTTAATTGTAAATTTACCATCCCATTTAACATTAGGAATTTCTTCTATTGATTTTTTTGCTAAATTTTCTATCTTACTTGTTATAACTTGCTTTTTAGCTTCAGCTATAACTTTTTCAACTGTTTTGTTTTTATTGTCAGTATTATCTTTCACCTTCTCAACAACGCTTTTTCTAACTTCCTCTGGCAATTCTGCAATTTTTTTAGCTTGCATAATATTGACCTTCCCTTCTTTAACTACTTCGAAAACCTCAGGAGCCTGTTGGGAAAGTTTCTTTGCAGTTTTAACGTATTGCTGATTTGTATCTACTATTTTTGCAGCTATCTCAGCAGATTTGCCTTTTTTAAAAACCCCTTGGGAAAAATTTTTCCTAAGGGGTTTTTCGCCATTACCACTTGTATTGCTATCGTTATCAGTATCCCTGTTAAGGTCTTTTGACTCTTGATTGTCTTGTTCACTAAACCGCGATACCTTCTCGTTATATTCACCACTACCTTTTTTAATGCCTCTACCACCTAAAACGCCGTATTTTCCCCCTGATTCGCCTGCTTTAATCTGTCTTTCTTTTGCTTCTTTTTCTATATAAGGTAGTAACTCTACCGCCAAAGCTGCTTTTTGTGACTCCGTTAAATGACGCCTCTTTAAATTTTTTGATATAACAAAAGATACTGGACTATTGCCACTGTATTCTTCAAATCGTGGTTCTATACCCAGTTCTACACAGGCTCTGTATCTGTGACGACCATCAAGAATTTTGCCTTCAAATAAATATATCGGCTCTATAAGTCCATTAACCTTAATATCCTCAATTAAATTTTTATATTCTTCTTCAGACATAAACGGCATTAAATCTGCTATTGGATGAGTTTGCAATTTTTCGGTTAATAACATAGCCAGTCCTCTTTACTCCTCAATATCTACTCTTTGAACATTTTGTATCGTGCAATCAGTTAATTTGTTAATTTTTGCAAGTTCCAGAATTGCCTGTTCTATTGCATCGTCTATGTTGTCAGCCCAAACTTCAAGAGACTCTTCAGAGTCACGATAGATATAAGTCACTTTCCATTTAAAAAATCCTGTTTCTAACTGATAAGGCACCATATTTTACTCCTTTCTAATATAAGGCTCTAATGCTTTATAAACTTTGTTACTATACTTTACTCTTTTCCACTGCGTTCTTGCGTTGTAACATCCTACAGCCTCCCATGTATAACCATGTTGATTAATGCAATGGCTTAACACCCACGCTCCAACATAAATGTTGTAACAAGGCTCCCACAGTTGACGTTCATCTTTAAGCCCTGCTTTTTTTAAGTTTAGGATATGGGAAGAATTAATCTGCATAATCCCTATGTCGTATGTGCCATTTGAGTTTCTATTAATTGCAAAAGGATTAAAATTAGACTCCACCTTTGCAATTGCCCAAAGCAAAGCAGGGCTTACTCCATAATATGCTCCTGCATTCTGAAAACATTGGGAAATCTGTTCAGGAGAAGTGCTGTATTGGTTATATTCTGCTGTGCCTGAAACAGATAGAAAAGCAATGAAAAAGACAAATGCACTTAAAAGGATTAAATGCATTGTCTTTTTAAATAAGCTGATATGCTTATCTGTAAATAAACCCTGCCTAACTGCAAACAGGCAGGGCAACCTTAACTGTTTTCTGCTTACTGTGTTTTCCCCCATTTACTTCTTCTTCGCACAGTTCTTTTAATTCTTCGTATAGTTTGTTTATGCCTGTTTCACATAAAACACAAACTCTTTTTGGATTGTATGTTAGCAACCCACACTTAACGCATCTACAACAATTAACACGTTTACGATTTTTTGATTTAATTTTAGTTTCGTGCATATTATCCCCTTAGAATGGTTCATAATCAGTCTCAAATTCAGGAGCTTGTTCTATCTCTGAAATAGCATTTTCTTTATCTTTCTCTCTTCTTGGAAAGAATCTTACACTGCTTGCTATAACTTCAAATCTACTTCTCTTAACTCCATCCTGTTCCCATGTTCTTTCTCTTAGCCTACCTTCTACAAGCACTTGCTGACCTTTTGTAAGATACTGGTAGCAATTATCAGCCTGTTTACCAAAAACGATGGCATTAATAAAAAGTGTTTCTTCTTTTGTTTCCTCACCTTGTTTGTATCTTGTGTTAACTGCAATTGGAACAGTTGTCACTGCTACTCCTGATGGTGTGTACCTTGTCTCTGGATCTCTTGTTAGATTGCCTACTAAAATGATTCTGTTAAACATAAGTTGTTTCCTCCTTTTTTTGTGTTATTTTTTGCATTATTTTGTTTATTTTGTTTTGCTGTATCCCGACTCCATAGACAGAAACTTTGGATTCTGGATATAGTGCCTTTGCTGTGTCTATAGTTTTAGCAAGTTCCTGTTCTATAAAATGGCTATCTTCAGTATCTGTAATGATATAAGCCCATGATTCTTCGTTTAGTTTTACTTTTATGACTGTCATAATATATATGTGCAAAGCAGTAACCAAAAATTTTTTTGGGAAAGTTGGAGAGGGTGTTTTTATTCCTTGAACGGTGCAGAAGTCCTAATATGGCAAGTAAAAGAATAAAGAAAAGATATTAACCGTCAACTTAAAATTGACCCCCACATATATGGATTTAACGGTTAAACGGATTTCTATATAACGTCATAATCTTCCAAATCATCAATCTTGTTAAATCCAAAATGCTTCTTTATATTTTTTGCTTTCTTTTTTGTGTTTTTTAATTCTTCTATTGGCATAAAAGTACTATGAGGCCATATTTCTTTACTCACAAGTTCAAATGGAGGATTTAAAGAAAGAAAAATATGATGCTGATTATATTGCGAAAAATTTGCTTTATCAATAAAAAGATCTGTTACAGGGCCTCTATATTGTGGAATATTTCTTTTCCCCACCGTTAATCTAAGTTGTGCAATATCTCTTATTGCACTTGCTCCTCTATAAGTGGTATTTTCTGTGTTTTTGTCTTTTGAATATTTTGTTTGATTATGAACAAGAAACCATGTAGTAGGAATATTCTGCAATTTTTCATAGATTGCTACAATTCTCTCGTTGCTGTTCATATCAATTAAGAAGAACTGTGCAATAGGATCAATAATAGCAAGTTCAATTTTATTTTCCCGAATATAATTTGCGATATCCATAAATGCTTTTGTAACAGTAATAAGTTGAGTTTCAGGATTTGCAATAAAAAAGTGTGGCAAATAAATAACCTTGAGATTATCAATCATAGATTTTATATCAAGATTATCAAGATTATAAATCTCACAAATTTGTAATAATCGATTACTGACAATTTCAATTGGATTTTCAATTTTTGTTGTAATATAAGCAACTTTTTTATTTCTTCCTTCAGACCACTTAAATTTAGAGAGTAAAAATGATTTTTGCGTAATAAAAGAAACTGCAAGCTGTAAAGCTAAATAGCTCTTCTCTGAACTATTTGATGAGTCAAGAATGCAAATTGAATTCTGATATATCAAATCTTTACACAGCCATCTTTCTTCTGCTATCTTTTTTTCGCCAACTGTTTTAAGTAAAAATTGTCTTGTTTCTTCCGATCCTAACATTTTAACTCCCCCTTTTTTTGTTTTCTATATAATTAATGAGTTTTGCAGTAACCAAATTTTGAGAGTTTTATATCAAAACAAAGTTAACATAACTTATCATTATTTTATTATTTTATTTTTTTATTTTTTCTCCAAAGCAGAAGCAAAGCGATCTTCAGAAGCTTTGCTTCTGCTTCTGAAGATCTCTGAAGAGATCTGAAATAATACTGCTAAACCGCCTCAGATTCAGGACTGGGTGCCACGGATTCAGGACTGGGTGCCACGGATTCAGGACTGGGTGCCACGGATTCAGGACTGGGTGCCACGGATTCAGGACTGGATGCCTCAGATTCAGGACTGGGTGCCACGGATTCAGTGTCAACAGAATCGGTGGCAATGGCTTTTATTTCTTTTACCAGAAATACTTTATTGCTATCTATATCTATAATAATCCCACAATCTTTCAATTTTTCAGCATCTTGTTTTATCCTTCTTCTTGCATCTCTGATATCCTGACTTTTTACCCTATCCCCTAAAACAGCACAAATCAGCGTATCAAGATTCCAGCCTCCATTAGGTTGGTTAGCGTGGGATAACACATGCCTTGCGATTGCTTTTGAGATCCCATGTCTCAAGTTTATTATTGGTAATGGATCATAAAAAATTTCAAAGTCTTTTTTTATTAAGCTTGTTCCTAATGTTCCAAATTCTATTGCCATGTATTTTCTTGGAATTTTTAGTTTTGAGTGCATAGCTTCTATCTTTGCTTCTCTAACTATGTGTAAAAAGCTACCTTTTTCCCTGTATGTAGGAGTATCTATATCTATAATGGTCTGTATAAGATCATCAAAAAGCCTGTGCATAGTTTCATAATTATATAGTCCTTTATTTCCGCTTAAAGCTTTTCTGAGTTTATATGGATCAATTAAAATTGCGAATCTACCATCTTTTGTATATCCGAAGTCTATTGCAGTGTATTTAACAGCTTCAAGTAAATCTTTATGAACCTGTCCAAGCCTGCCTGTAATTCTTACAGTCCCATGCTTTGTTGTGGTTTCTACAGTTTGCATTTGGGGTCTATTTGTTGGTTGGAAAATAGGCATTCTATTTTCCATTCTTGTTGAAGTTGCTAAGCTCTTCTTTTTTTCTGTTTTTTTTGTATTTTTCTCTACCATTTTAATCCTTCTTCTTCATCTGTTGTATTTTTTTTTATGATTTCTTTTTCTTTTTTCTTCTTATTTTTTTTACCACTCCCATTCCCATCATCTTCTTCCTCAATAACAACTTTTTGCCCCGTCACAGTCCAAACTCCATTGGAAAGTTCTATGGATATTGGAAAAACCTCCAGCAGTTCCGAATAGTAATTCGATTTTTCAATCTCCACAATTCTTTGCCCATGTTTTTTACACATTACAATTCTAGTCCTTGCCTGCTCACGGAAAACTCCACTTCCACGAAATATATTTACCTGCCCACGCATTGCTTCCTTTGTCTGATGATGCAGAAAAATGAAAGAACAGCCATATTTTTTAATAATTTGTTTTATGTAATCATAAAAACTTGCAGCCTCTTCGGTTTTGTTCTCGTCTAAGCCGTAAAAATTAATGAAAGAGTCTAAAACAACCAGCTTTGGTCCGATTCTATCTATTGCTTTATCAAGGAAATCAGCAACTTCAGTTGGAGTTGTTTGGTTATTTTCTTTTCTGAAAATTCGGCTTGTGTTTAATTTAAAAGTTTCAGAAAGGGTTGAAAGCCAGAAGAATCTGTCTGTTGCTGCTCCGTATGCTTCTTGAATCTTTTTTAAACGTTCGTTGAATCTGTACCTTGTTTCTTCAGCCGAAAGATAAAGAATAGGATATTTATCGACAGGTTTAATGTCAGGGATCAAGAATGGTTTTCCAGTAGAAATGGCATAACAAAGTTCCATTGTAAAGATACTTTTTCCAAGCCCACCCAACCCGTCAAGAAGTATAATAGTTTTTGTTGGCACAAGTGGCTCAAGTATCCATTCTTCCTCAGGCTGCATTGAAGGGATGACTCCACACTCAATGAAAGAAATTGGGTCAATATAGACAGTTTCAGCAAGCATAAGTGCATCAGAAATAGAGTTTCCTTCCTCAAGAAAATCAGCAATATCATAGTGTTCAGGTTTGGTTTTAAATGGTATTATATCTATCTGAATCACATATTTTTTTAGAACTTCTACAGCTTCTTCAACTTTCTTCTTCCCGACTTCGTCATTGTCTTGAAATATTTTGATTCTTCTGTTTTTGAATAGTTCTTTGGCTTCGGCAGGCAAAATATCAAATTCATTTTTGAAGTTTATAAAGCCAATAACTACTGCATTGTATTCTTCATCTTCAATTGCTTCTTCAACAGCATCGCAGCATTTTTCCCCTTCTGCGAACCAAATTTCTGCGGATTTATCGTCTTTGATTTCTGAAAGTTTATATTCGTTATAAAAACGAAGTTTTGCTCCAACAGGTTCTATAATGAATGTTTTTGATTTGATATTTTCTTGCTTTGGTTTTTCGTATCGTATTTTTATGTAAGCTAAATTACCATAAAAATCTATATAGTGATAAAAAGTTTTTTCGGCATAAAGTTCATTAAGAGTTTTTGCATCCAATTGTTTTTGCTGTTCTTTTTTGGAAGACTTTTGTATTTTTTGAAAACCTACTTTTTTCTTCTCAGTAGCCAAATCTTCTTCATCTATTTCAACTCCTTGTTTTTTTATTGCCTGTAAAAATTGATGCAAATTCCCTTTCGCACCACAGCCAAAGCAGTAAAATAAACCTGTTTCAGGATCTATCGTAAATGAAGGGTTGCTCTCAGAGTGGAACGGGCAGAGGGCAAAATATTTTTTGCCTTTTTTTTGGAGTTCGGATTGTAAATATTTTGAATAAATAGATAAATAATCCATTTTTGCCCCTCCTTGATAAAAAAATTACTTAAAGATGATATCCGCTATATAATTAATCTGTGTGTCAAGTAACCTATCAAAAGCGAAGAATGTGGTCTCTGGATTCTTTATGTGGGTTGCCATAGCCAGAAAAGAATTAATTAGCTGGTTTTGTTTTTCTTTTTTGATCTTTTTTATCATCGGTTCCATCCGAAAAAGCGTGTTTTCATAGGCAGTGAAAATATATTCTTTTATAATCGTGTTTAGTTCTTCTTTGTCTTTTATGTTTAACACTTGTTCTACTTGAACTTTTATGGCAAGAATATTTTGAGTTTTTTGTAAGATTTTATTTGCTATATTAAAGAAAACAGCATCTTTAGTTGTTTCATCATAGGCAAAAAATACCCTTTGTTCAGGACTTGTTCCCGAAAGAATCTCAGAGACACAACAATATGCTTTATAGCCAAAAGATTTTATTTTCTGTGTAAGGGCTTTTGTTTCTGATCCACAGTAAAAGATTACAGGTAGTTCAGTTTGACAGCTTACTTCAGTTATTTTTTGAGGAACAGGCTCTGTAGCTTCTGCTTTGTCTTCTACAGGCTTTGTTTTATTTTCTGCATTGTTTTCTGTTATATCTGTTTTATAAATTTGGTTAATTTTTTCAATTAGATTTTTTTCTGTCCCATAAAATCCACATTTTTTGCAGAACAGGATATCGCCTGATGTTTTTAATTTCCCTGCACATAAGGGGCACCTTATGTGCAGGTTTTTATTTTTTCTATTTTTTTCTCTGTTTTCTGTTATTTCTGTAAAAAATAGAGTGTCTTGCATGATTTTCCTTTACATCCTTATTTTTACCTTCCACAGGCTTCTTCGTAGAACCATGTATACTCCTTGCATGTTCTTGTATTTAAGTCTTACTGCAATCTTTTTTATATCCATTCCTTGCAGATAGAGTTCCCATATCTGCCTTTCTTTCTTATTCATTTTGGAGATTGCGAAGAGGATTTTTTTTGCATTTTGTTTTCTGATTTCTTCTCTGTCTTCTTCTTCCTCTTCTTCAATCATTTCAGTGAGTGGTGTATCTTCGGAGTTCATAGTTTTGTTCCAATCTTTTCGGCAGTGGGTTGGGTAGTCATATTCATCATGTTCGCATTCCGTGTAGCTTATCTGACCGTTTCGTTTTTTGAGATTTTGTAGTTTGTATAACTTTTTTTGTAGGTTAGTTATAAGGTTTATTTTGAATATATTACAACTTGTTGCGTTACATGCATGACATTTAAAAATTTCTTGACATTTCAGGTATGTTTCTATCGCTGATACAAGAGCCTCTCGGTTTAAGTCTTCGTAGGCAGGTCCTGTTATATAACCTCTTTTGCTCCTTATAACTTTTTGAATTTCATAGTCAGTAATCACAAATTCATATAGTTTAAACCATATTTCCTCAGGAAGTTCAGGGAATTCCTCTGTAGTGGATTCTTCTTCAAAAAGGTCTTTTGAAAGATTTGCAAGTAAGGTTTTTATTGACATTTGCCCCTCCTTAAGGTTTTTATTTTTTGTTTTTTGTTTTTTCGTTTTTGGTAAATCTTTTTCTCCCTTCTTCCTCTTCCTTCAGATGCTCTTCCATATACATGTCCCAGATCTCGTCATCATCATACTCTTCAATCAATTCCTCATAGGTCATTTCTTTTTTCTTTTTCTTTTCCACTGCTTTTACCTCCTTTTTTTATATGTTTACTTTGTATTTCTTTGAACATTTTGTTTACTTCGTATTTCCTTGCAGTCTGTGCCAATTGTTCCTTGAATACTTTTCGTTGCGATTCCTTTGCTCTGTTATGCAGGAACTCAAGCACATTCTGCAGGAAGAACATTCTTGGCTTTCGCTTGAATACTCCCATCTGTCGGGAGTGTTTGTTAATAAAATTCTGGCTTAGCCCAAGATGTTCTCTAAGGTATTTTTCATCTACTATTGCATCTCGGGATAATTCTACCTCTTTATAGAACACTTGCTTTTCCTTTCGAGTTCTTTTTTTTCTTTAGCCAATTTTGGATTTTTCGGATTGTTATTTCGGCAGGTGTTCTTTTGCTGTCGTAGATGAACCTTCTGATAGAGTCTAACGAGAGCCCGATTTCAAGCGCCATCTGTTCGTATCTGACTCCACTTGCTCTAAGTTCTTTCATTGCTTCAGTAAGCTCTTTTCTTAGTTGTTCTCTTTGATTTTCTGTTAGGTTTTTTGTCATTTAATCCTCCTTTTTAGATTATATTACATGTTAAGTTATGTTGTCAATATATTTTAAAAAATTTTTTTATACCTATATAAATAGGCAAAAAATATATTTTAAGTCTTAAAATAACAGCACATTTTTAGAAAAAAATATGTTATACTTTTAAAAAATATAAGCATCTTAGTAACCAAAAATTTTAAGGAGTTGAACATGACACCAGAGGAGAAATTAGGCAACTTGATAAGAGAATACAGAGAAAAGCGTGGGCTACTGTTACAAGATTTGGGGAAGAAAGTTGATGTAAACTATACGCACATCTCTTACATTGAAAAGGGAATGAGGGCTCCTTCTGACGAACTCCTTGCAAAACTTGCTCATGAACTTGCAGAAAATGAGCAAGAAGAAAAAGAGCTAAGAGAAAGATTTTTCTTTTATCTTGCTCAGATTAAAGCTCCAAAAGAGATAAGAAATAAGTTAAAACTCAAAGGAGAAAAAGAAGTAAAGAAAGAAGAAGAAATTGTAAGAGGTCCTATGCCTAAAGCATTTCTTGATATTTTAAGAAAAGATGTTGCTGTAAGAACTCCAGAATTTTTTGATAATGCAGGTATTCCTTACGGGTTTATAAGAAGAGTGCTTGATGGAGAATCATGGTTAAGCAGAGAAGAAGTAATAAAACTTGCAAACTTAATGGGAAGAAATGTAAATGAGTATCTTGTAAAAGCAGAGTATATACCTCAAGAGTTTGAAAATATGCTTGGGAGAAAATCTGTAGTAGAACTTATGAGATCTCTGAAAAAACTTCCTCCTGAAAGTATGGATAAAATGATATCTGCTATTGAAACCATACTTAAAACTTTAAATAAAGAAGATGAGTCCACAAGAGATTGATACTGTTAGAGTTTATGCAAGGGCAGTTTTAAGTAAGCTTGGCATAAAGGAACCTCCTGTAAATATCCTTGAAATTGCTGAACATTTTAAAGCAAAAGTGGTTTTTTCAGATAGATTCCCTGATGATGTTTTTGGGTGTCTCTTGCCACTTAAAAATGGGGAGTTTGTTATTGTGGTAAACGTTTTTACTTCAGACACAAGAAAAATATTCACTGTTGCACATGAAATTGGGCATCTTTATTTGAGACATCATATTGTGTTGGATAAATTTTACAGCCAGAAAAGACTCCAGTCTTCTGCCCTTGCACAACTTGACAATGCAAAAGGTAAAATGGAAAGGCTTGCAAATGTCTTTGCATCAGAACTTCTTATGCCCAAACATCTGGTGAAAAGATATTATGGGCTATTACGTGGAGATATAGATAAACTTGCTGAAGTTTTTATGGTTTCAAAAGAGGCAATGGAGATAAGGTTGGAAGAGTTAGATTTGTTGAGGGGATGATTTTTTAAAGTTGTTGATTTAATTGTGTTATGTTAATTTTGGGCAATATTTAATCCATTAATTATCTTATCTATAACATTTTTATCATTAACAACAACGCTTGTCTCATCTCTTAAAAGAACATAATCAGGCAAATTTTTCTTATAATATGCATGAGAAAGCCAGTTAAAGCTCCCAACTACAGCTTGACTATTGTCTATTATGATTAATTTGGAATGTGTTGAATTGGGGTGCTTGTTTAAAGAGATATTTTTAAATTCTTTAAGCAATGCTAACGCATCATCTTCGCCATAATCATTCTCAGAATAACCGTAGATTATTTTCACCTTTATTCCTTTATCGTTTAATTTTTTAAAATAATCTAATGAAAAATTTTGAAGATTATGCATTTTAATCCAAGGAGTCACGATGATAAGCTCATTTTGGGCACTGTTAACAAAATCTTCGAATGCTTTCATGTGTTCGATAGGCCCTTTAAGTAAGGTTATATTGCTTTTTAATGATTTTTTAATGTTTAAAACAATCGATTCATGTTTTTTCTTTCTTTCTTCTGTTTCATCGAATTCTACATGGCGAATTACATTTCCTTGAGAATGACATGCATTGACAATTTTTCTTAAATTGCCACCGCTACTTTTTAATTTCTCATAATTACCAACGACAATGAATAATTGTTCTGCCCTGGAAACTGCAACATTAAGGATATTAGGGGCATTATTGATAAAGCTTGAAGAATCGTTTTCGGCAAAGATTACAGAAGAAAATATTACAACTTTTGCTTGAGAGCCTTGAAATTTATGTATTGTTCCTATATTTTTAAATGGCAGTAAATTTTCGTTACATACAACATTTTGCAACAAATCTTCTTGATTTTTATAGGGAGTTATAACTATTATTTCTTTACTTTGATATCCAGCATCAAAAAGTTTTTTGATAAGATGTTTTATTGTTATAGCTTCTGCTATATTTGTATTCCTCTTATTTCCACGAATTCCATGAACATCATAAAACAACAAATGTTTTCCACCCATTTTATTTAATTTCTGTTGATCTTCCTCATTTAACGGAGGAGTATCTATTACAAGATTGTTATAACCTGCAATCTTTGCAAATAGTTCTGCAATTGGTTTTTGGCACCGTCTATGATAATCAATAAAACAAGCCTGTCCGATATCTGTGGGATTCCCTGTGTCACATTTTGCTGCTCTATGATAAACAGTAGTAATAGCAGGAGAGAGCCTGTTTCTGTCAATGTTTGAATAATACTCATCATGATATGTCTCAAGTGTTTTATTGTCAATTGAAACAACAGGAGGAATTTGCAGGGGATCTCCGACTGCGACTACTTTTTGAGACCAATAGACAACAGGATAGGCAATTTGTGGCAAAGCCATAGCTGATTCATCGATAAAGGTTAAATAAATAGGTTTAAAGTTTTCTTTGAGAAAATCTTGTGGTAAGGGGGAATTAGGTCTTATAAAATCGTCAAAAATATATGAAGAAGAATGTAAGCTTGAGAAATGAATAGGAAATATTAAGGAAATGTATAAATAAAAATTTTCTATTCCTATATTTTTGATAATTTCTTCTTTGGCTTTAAACCATAAAGAGTTATCTCCTTTTAATTGTTTAAACAAGTTGGTACAACGAACAATTTCATCTCTGTTTAAAACAGCATACAGACTGAGGAATTTTTCTGACAAATGGAATAATTTTCTTGTTGTTTTATATTCTTGCCGAGCAAATTCAAAAATTCCGTGTTTTACCCATTTATATAAGGAGTTTTGTGTAATTTCTTCTTTTTTTTGTAGGAGATAATTTCTTTTTTCTATTAATATTTCTATTTCTTTTAACTCTTTTGATATTCCCAAATAGTTTTTTGCTAAGTTGACAACTTCATCTTGTAGAAAAATATCATTGACATTAACAATGTCTAATTTTTCTATTTGGTTAATAAGAATAGAGAGTTCCTCAAGATAATTTACAAAAATTTTTTGTTTAACTATTTGTTGCCAATCATAACCTGTAAGTGTTATTAAGTCTTTATATTTAGAGACAAAACTGTTTATTATTTTATTGCTTTCTCCCGTGAAAATATTGATAATTTTTTTAAAGAAAGGCATGTTTTTAAAATAAGAATAACATTCAATGATGCTATTCTTCAGTTCTTGATTATTTAAGTAGCAAAAATTATTTTTTGTAATTCCTTTTTTATATAAGTCTGAAGATTTATATAAATTGTTCCATTCTTTTGCTTTATCTATTTCATTTAAAAGATGTCCAGAGTTTAATTGTTCTTCTTTTAATCCATAATTGTTAATAAAAATTTCTTTTAATTTTTTTTGTTCGGTCTTTAAAATAAAGTTTATTTCATCTATATCGGGATTTGATTCATAGAATTTCTCTATTTCGTGGATTATTTTAATATAATCTTCCTTCAATTTTTTGATTTGATTTATAGTTTTTATATAGTCTTCAAAAGCTGTTATAAGTTGTTCTTTGACTTTTTCTATCTCTTCTTTTGTTTTTTCTATATCCTGTGAAATAAGCCATTCATTTACTTTGTCAATTTTTTCAATTGATTTAGTGATAAATTCTTTTTTACCTCCTGTAAAATAAAAACCACCATTTTTATGTAATTCGCTAAATGCAAATTTATCATAAGAATCAAAATCTCTTGCTGCATTCCACACTGCTTTATTTGCTGTTGAACACACAAGAATAAGCGATGGGAAGTCCTTTTTATTAACGGCTATGCTTAAAGCTCTTCTTGTTAATATATCTGCCACTAAAGCCATAAGAAGAGTTGTTTTTCCTGTTCCAGGTGGGCCTTGACAGGCAATTAAATTTTCCCCCTTTGCAAGTTTTTGTAAAACCATTGCTTGTCCTTTGCTTAATGGGAAATTGTCAAAAGTTCCATACCAAAATGTATCATCTGGGATATTGTATTGCTCAAAATTTTCTTTTTGTCTGCCATAAAGATATTCATAAACAGCAGTTAACTGATATAATTCAGGATTAAAATCTTCGCTACTTAAAAGTTTTAGTTGGTTTTTTATTTTTTGAGTGTTTACGTCTTGCCAAGTCAAATTCCAAAGGAATATAAAATCATAAGGAGTTATTCTATATTGTTTGTAATTTATTTTATTTCCAATCCATTTTTTTAAAACTTTGATAAGTTCAAAAAAGTTTTTATTGCTTTCTTGGTTCAAAAATTCCCTTAAAAATGTAAGCAAAGGTTTGCCTAAAGGAAGCTCATTTATTTCATCATCGCTCATTTTTAAAGCATTAATAAAGAATGGCTTACAAATTATATAATCAGAAATTTTTTCAAGATTAATTTCAATAAAAGGGTAAACCAAACCATTTTGAGAAGCTAAATTTTTATTATGTTCAGTTATTTCAACAGCAAGAACTTTATCTATTTTTGTTGAAATTTTTAAAACAAAAAATGGGATATAGTAGATATTTTTTTCTGAATTGCCATTATTTTCAAAATCTCTATATTTTGTTTCAACGACAGGGAATAAGATAAAAAAATCTATAAATGGATTATTTATATTGTCTGATGAGTCTGTTTGGTTAATCTTTTGGGAGAGGGATTCTATAAATTCTTGATTGCTTAATAGTTCATTTGAAAAGGTAATTCTTAAATTATCTTGGTTAAGAGAAAAGATACAATTTCTACTGGCAATTTGATATAAATTATATTTTGTTAAATCGCTGCTATTTATTTTTATGCTTGAGATTTCCTCAAGTGCAATATATTCAAGCCAAGAATTAATTATTTGAGGATATTGACTATTTTCTTGCAAAATTAACCCCCTCAAACTTAATTAATAAAATTTTTATTTTTTATAACTATTTTACAATTTTTTAAAAAGAGCGAAGCAAAGTAACTTTATTCAACGTGGGCTTTCTGACAAAAAGTTTATGTCATTTGCTTAATTTTGTTAGAGACTTTTAAATTTTGAGCTATATCAAAATTGTCCCCCAAATTTTGGTTACCACAAATTGCATTAATTATATAGAAACACAAAAACCAAACCAAAGGAGGAAACAAAATGAGATTTAAAGTTTTATTTAACCAAAAAATGGGGGACTTACAGAATATTCACAACGAGGATATCCAGAAATGGATATATACCCTGATTGCCCACACTAATCCTACATTATCCAAAACCATCCACGATAAAGGATACACCATAAACAAACAATTCAAACCTATCAAACCTTTTGTCTTTTCAAGAATTTACCAAACCAAATACGGTCCTGCACTGAAAATTTCAACTCCTGTTCCTGAGATAATCTTTGCTTTGTCAAAATCTTTGGCAAGCAAACCTGAACTGTATAACAAAAGCAAAGATACAGTCTTAAAGGTTGCATCAATAGATGTTAGACAGTTTCGTAATACTGTAAAATTCTTTACACTTTCTCCTGTAATTTTAAAGACAGGTGTGGATTATACTGCACTAAGCGACAGGAATAAGATTTATGAAACAATAAAGTTTAATCTAATCAAAAAATACCAAGCAATTTATGGGAAAGAAATAAAAAATTCTGTCTTAGGAATAAATCTTGAAGAAAATTTAAAGTTTGCCAAACAAACTTTCAAGGGGTATCAAATTCAAGGAATAATAGGGGAGATAACTCTCTACGGAGATGAAGAATTGGTGAGAGTTGCCTATGAGTGTGGGCTTGGCGCAAAGAATGCATGTGGGTTTGGGTGTATAGAAAGTGCGAAGAGAGATTAAAATTTAATGGATTTGGTTACCATAAGTTGCATCTAAGTTAGAAAAAGTTTTCGTCGATCTCCGATAGTGTAAAAAACATAGGGGATCGACGAAAAGGAAATGGTTGATTTATAAGTAAATTTGATCTTTGACAAGGTTGGATTAGTAAAAAGGTAAAATCAGGAAAGTATTGATTTTGCTTAAAAAGAATGGGTTTTTGTTTAACCATATTGGGATGGAAACGTTCTGACTGGATGACTGAATCTCAGAAGAATGCAAGTTTTTGTTTAACCATATTGGGATGGAAACACTTCCAGCCACCGTTAGGCTGATTTTTATGGGTTAAAGTTTTTACTTAACCATATTGGGATGGAAACTTTTGGTTTTTTGTATTTTCTGGTTTGTTCTTTTCCTGTTTTTGTTTAACCTATATGGGATTAACCTATATGGGATGGAAACTGCAGGTTTTCAATCATCTTTATGGGTCTTTCTAATGTTTTTGTTTAACCTATATGGGATGAAAGCTACTTAATTATGAGCTGAAAAATACTTAATTTTAAGTTTTTACTTAACCATTATGGGATAAAAACATAAACATTAACTGAGAGAATCGAAAGAGGGACTACGTTTTAATTTAACCCACATGGGATAGAAACTAAACGGGCGATAAAGGGGCATTAAAGGGGCATTCGGTTTTTACCCAACCAATATGGGATTAATCAATTACACTATTAACTATCAACAAAATCCATAAACGAATCAGACGAACCAGCCATAAATTTAAATCCTGCCTATTATTTCAAAAAGTAGTTACCACAAATTGCATTAATTATATAGAGACACAAAAAACTAAACCAAAGGAGAATTAATATGGGAAAACTACAAAAAATCCTTAACTATGTTAATTCCGTAGAAGAAGAATTACGAATTGGTTTACAAAAGTCTCAAGAAAAACGGCAAAAATCCTACGATAAATTAATAACTCTTAATCATTTGAAAATGAATATATCTGATATTGATTATATATCTGGCCTTCATAACGAACTTATGGATAGCCAAGAAAATATGATTATTATGTCAATTGAACTATTAATTGTTAATCAAATAAAACAAAAAATTTTAGACGAGATGGCATGCGAATCTGATTTTTTCTGTTTACATTCTATTGTTTCTAAAAAGTAGTCTCCATGAAATGCATTAATAATATAGAACTATAAAAAAATAAAAACAAAAAGGAGGAACAAAACATGAAACAAGTAATTTTTAGTGGAAAGTTTAAAACTTTAGCACCATTCTGCTCATCAGACCCAACAGACAAAAACACTAATGAAGTGGAAACAAGGAAAATAAGTGTCCATTATGATGGAAAGAAAGAAAATATTCCATTTTTATCTCCTAATACGATAAGAAGTAATCTCAGAGACAACATTGCCAAAGACATTGTTGAGAAATTTCCAAATCAGCTTGGCTACAAAGAACTTCTCTTTCTTACCTCAGGTGGCAATCTTGAGGGCAAAGAAGAAAAAGGAAAAACATTAAAAACAAGGGAAGTCTTAGAGAGAATAAGAGAAATAAGAGAAAACAATATTGTTGCATCAATTTTTGGTGGTGCTTTATTCCATTTAAACAAACTTATTCCTGGCAAGCTTAGCTGTGGGATTGGATACCTTGTATGCAGAGAGACAATGAAAAGAGATGATCTTCCATCATTTGAGACTTATGTAGGCAAAGAATTACAATTCGTTCGTTCTGATGATACAGACAGATGGGAATTTTTCTCTGCCTTGTCTGAAGAAGGAATTAGAGATAAAGAAGAATACGAAATCAAATACAAAGAAAGTGCAAGACAGAGACAGGAAGAGAAAAAGAAAAAAACAAATGGAGTAAAGACAGAAAATACAGAAGGTATTTTAGATGCTTCTCAGGAAGAAGAACAACAGAAAGAAGAGCAGAAGAAAGTTCCTAAAATTGCATCATCTCAGATGATATGGGAGATAAAAGATTATGTAGTAGAAGGAGCAACATTTATGCATGAACTTTTACTTGTAAATCCAACATTAAGGGAAGTTGGTGCAATTATTAGAGCATATGAAAGATTTTCAGAATTCCCTTACCTGGGTTGTTTTAAAAACATCGGCTTTGGCAAAATGCAGGTTAATTATGATATTTATGAGGTTGACAATGAAGGAGAAAGAAAAGGCATTGGGCATATAGAAGTAAAAGACATAAAAAAGTTTGAAATAGACGGAGATAAAGCCAAAAAGGCACTTGCAGAATATAAAGGATACCTTAAGAACCTTACATACGATATGATTAGAATTTAAGGTGGCAGATATGCGGGTAAAAGTAACATTTAAGCTTTATCCTGAGCTTGTAATAATAGAAAGATACACCACTCTGGATGCTATCCTGAGTGGTGTAATATTCAAAAGTCAGTATGCAAAGAATTCTAACTTTCATAAAGCTGTGGCAATGTCAGAAAAACTTCCTATTGAGAAAGTTGTATTGCCTAATGGAGAATGGTTCTATAAGGCATCTCATCCACAGTTTAAAATAAAAGATTTCAAGCCAATTAAGTTCTTTAAAAGCACAACAACAGGAAGATACCTGACAAAGCATGGATTTGATGTAACAAAAATACTTGTAGAGAAAAATACACTTGATCAGGGAAGTGGACCTTACAGACAGTTTGACTTTACGCTTGATGTGGTTAATACTGATTCAGTCTCTTTTATTGCTGATTTTATCTTTTACAGCCTCAGGGATATAGAAGATTACTTGAAAAGCTTAAATATAACTCACATAGGCAAAAAATCAAGTCTTGGATTTGGCAGAGTGGATGAAATATTAATAGAAAAGACAGATGAGCCGATTATCAGACATGTGCCACTGGGGGTTGGGAATCTTGAATGCAAACAGCCTTATATGTCAAGCAGAATAAGACCACCATATTGGCTAAAAAGTGGAGGGTATGTATGTGGAATAGCGAAATTTTAAAGATAAGAACTCCTGGGCAGTTGATTGCAAAAATTGTTCACTGTAAAACAGATTTATCAATAAATACTGCTGATACTGGTGCAGAGGTATGCTGTATGTGTAATGAAAAGTTCCCTGTTACAATCATGAAAAAGGCAGATGAAGTATTATCAAGTTCTTTTGGGGGATTTGCTCAAGTTTTTAGTGGAAGTTTTGATACAGGAAATTTGTATATTTGTAAATATTGTGAGTTAACTCTGGTTGACAATTACTACTGCAACATTTTAATTGATTGTAGTCCTCTTTTTGTTTGGGGAAAAGGCAAAAAGGGCGAAGGGAAATTTGAACCCAAAAAAATTTCTATAGTTGACTCTCATGCAACAATTGCATACTGGCATGATCATGAAAACAAAATGTTCAGAACAATAAATAAAACCAACAGGCATGAATTGACTAAGTTTTTCTTTGATCCACCAAAGGGAGCTTTCATGATTGCCTTTAACAAGCCATTCTTCGGTGGGCAGAGAAGTCATTATCTTTGTAATGGAGTAATAAATTACAACTTTGGTGAGTGTAAGTCTTATATTGCGACATATTTGGATAAAAGATTTACGGTTGATCTTGATATTGCAAAGAGATACGTGGAGCTTGTGAAAAAGTATAAGCAGAAAGTAAAAGTTCCTGCTGATTTGGAATTTTATAGAAAAAATAAAGATAAAGAGAATATAAAAAATAAGAAAACTAAAGATTTAATTGAGATGATTAATGAAGTAGGAGAGGAGTTTTTTGTTGAAAATACATATTTAATGAAAGTGTTAAATGTGTTGGTTGAGATTTGATAGATTTGGTTACTGTGTTGCATGTATAAGTTAAGTAGATAAATTTTCGTCGATCCTTAATAAGGTAAAAAACACAGGGGATCGACGAAAAGGAAAGGGTTGATTTATAAGTAAAATTGATCTTTGACAAGGTTGGATAGGTAAATAAGCAAAATCAGGAAATTATTGATTTTGCTTAAAAAGAATGGGTTTTTATTTAACCATATTGGGATGGAAACTTTATTCAGAATTGCAGAGAGATAGTGTTCTTGAATTGGTTTTTATTTAACCATATTGGGATGGAAACTTTTCAAATTCTTCTAAAATCAAATGGCTTGCTTTTGTTTTTGCTTAACCATTATGGGATCAAAACCCCTTAGGGGAAATTTTCCGTCGACTTATATCTAACAAAATATAATATTTTCTACCATCCTGTTAGAATGCGACGACTCTATATCCATTAAGGATATAGACTTACCCGACACACTATTCTGTAAGTTCTTTATTAACTTACAGAATTCGTAGTCGCTTTTAATTT
>Ga0308389_1000847_pt1 | contig 22028 bp, 20 predicted proteins | sample Hotspr2Sample148_FD_202362 | JGI IMG/M metagenome (GOLD analysis project Ga0308389, IMG submission 202362) | Hot spring phototrophic mat microbial communities from Mushroom Spring, Yellowstone National Park, Wyoming, United States - 20040719_148 ... | reverse complement strand
GGCAATCTCCCTTCCTGGAGGGAGACTCCTCGCTTCGCTCGGAGTGACATGATCCGGGTAGGAGTCGCTTCGCTCGGAGGGTTATGATTCGGGTGAGTGTCGCTACAGTCCGGGGTTTGCGGCTAGCCCGAACCTGCGTTAATGAATAAAGAATGATTCGCGACGATTAGGATTGCTTGATTTCGCGCGGACGCCACAGATTTTCAAGATGGGCAATGACCTGCGGGGTCAAAGCACTCCACGAGCGCACCGGCACTTTCAGGTAGGCAATGGCGCTGGTAGGCAGGCAGTCCATGTGATCGGTGAGCATCTGCATCAGGCTTTCCATGCCGGGGTTGTGTCCGATGACCAGCACGGTTTGGAGGTCGCCATCTTCTTCCTTCAGGTCACGCAAGGCCTCCAGATAGGATTCCGGCTCACCCAGATACAGGTTCTGGATGTACAGAATTTCACCTTTGTAACCGCATTTTTCGGCAACCAGTTCGGCGGTACGGCTGGCACGAACAGCGGTTGAGGACAGGATTAAGTCAGGGACAAGGTTTTTCTCCTTGAGCAGTTTGCCCATGCGCGGCGCATCCTTTTCGCCGCGCTTGCTCAAAGGGCGTTCAAAGTCGGGCATTTCACCTTCTTTGAAACTGGATTTTGCATGCCGCATGAGGAGCAGATTCTTCATAATTCCTCCCACAGGTAGGTTTAACCGCTGATGATGTGGGTTTCCTTTTATAAAAATTAGTATAACACAGCGAGTCAACAGATTGAAGGGCTGGTCAATTGTTAAAAAAAATTTAGTGTACAATCCCAGCCCTGCGATTCATCCTCCTGCGGGACTGGTTTAATATTGTTGACAAAATATAAATAATATCGAATTTACTATTGACAATATTGAATATTTGATTAAAATAATTGTAGATTGATTCAAAAAATCAAAGGCGTGGCGTTCTGGAACGCCTGCAAACAGGAGGAGTGATGTATCCCATCTTAAGCCGTTGCCCGGTGTGTTCATCTGAATTGATGGTCACACGTTTATATTGCGCCCAATGCAACACGACCGTCAAGGGGCATTTTCATCCTTCGGCAAACCCCTTTGCCCCACTGAACAGTGAGCAGCTGCAATTTTTGCTCACCTTCATCCGCTGCGAAGGACGTTTCAACCGCATGGAAGAGGAACTGGGGCTGTCGTACCCAACCCTGCGCAACCGTTTCAACGAAGTATTGCGCGCTTTGGGGTTTGAGCCGGGCAAGGAAGAAGTACCCGTGCGCCTTTCGGCAGAAGACCGACTGCGCATTCTGGATGAACTGGCACAGGGATTGATTACCCCTGAAGAAGCCCACCGACGGCTGTTGGGCAAACGCGAAGAATCGGCCTGAAAGGCCGGCGGAAAGGAAAGAATTCAACATGGCAAACCCGGAAGAACGATTAAAAATCCTGCAGCTTCTCCAGGAGGGGAAAATTACCGCCGATCAGGCTGCTCGTCTGCTGGAAGCGCTGGAAACCAGCGCCGCGCAGGCAAAAGGCGCGCCCCGCCCGCCCGTCCCTCCCGCACCTCCCTCGCCGGCCGGCGGTGGGCGCTGGCTGCGCGTGCGGGTCACCGATACGGATACCGGCAAGACACGCGTCAATGTACGCCTGCCGCTCAACCTGGTGGCATCCGGCATTCGCATGGGGATGCGCTTTGCCCCCGAAATTGAAGGGCTGGACGTCAACGAATTGATGGCCTTCATCCAATCCGGTGAGAGCGGGCATCTGGTGGATGTGTACGACGACGAAGACGGAGAACACGTCGAGGTGTACATCGAGTAAAGCCGCCTGAGAGGTTAAACTTCCTCTCCATAATTGTCAAAACGGGTCTGCAACCTGCCAATCGTCCGATTTGGCGAAGGCACTTTTTTTCCGTATTTTAGAAACCTATGGAACAGAAATCTTCCCTCAAGTGGCTGCGCGTCTTCATTCCCATCTGGGCCGGGCAGGTCTTCTCGCTGCTGGGCAGTGGGCTGGTTCACTTTGGGCTGATCTGGTGGATGACCGAAAAAACCGGTTCGGCCGCCGTACTGGCCAGCGCCTCGCTGGTTGGGCTGCTGCCGCAGGTTTTCCTTTCTCCATTTGCCGGCGCGCTGGTGGACCGCTGGAATCGCCGCTGGGTGATGGTTGCCGCCGATGGTACGGTGGCACTGGCCACAGTTGGGCTGGTAATTTTGTTTGCCAGCGGGCAGGTGCAATTGTGGCATGTCTATGTGGCCCTCTTCATCCGTTCGCTGGGCGGGGCATTTCACTGGCCGGCCATGCAGGCTTCCACCTCCTTGATGGTGCCCAAAGAGCACCTTTCGCGCATTGCGGGAGCCAATCAGGCGTTGAACGGGCTGATCGGCATCGGTGCGCCGCCGCTCGGCGCATTGCTGATGAGCACCCTGCCCATCTTTCAGGTGCTGGCGATTGATATCCTCACCGCCGGGCTGGCAATTCTGCCGCTTCTGTTCATCGCCATCCCCCAGCCCGTCCGCGAAGATGCCCATCTGGCGGTTACGCCGAAAACGGTTTGGGCGGATGTGCGCGGCGGATTCCGCTATGTGGTTTCCTGGCCGGGGGTTTTTACCCTCTTGCTCATGGCGGCCATGGTCAATTTCCTGCTCAGCCCCGGTTCGGCCTTCATGCCGCTGCTGGTGACCCAGCACTTCAAAGGCGGCGCATTGCAACTGGCATGGATGCAGTCCGCCTGGGGAGTGGGGGTGGTGGCGGGCGGCTTGCTGCTGAGCGCGTGGGGCGGTTTTCGGCGCAAAATCATCACTTCCATGCTGTCGTTGATGGGCATCGGCGTGGGTGTATTGCTCACCGGAGCAGCCCCGGCATGGGGTTACTGGATTGCATGGAGCGGTATGTTAATTTCCGAAATTATGAACCCGCTCACCAACGGGCCGTTGTTTGCCCTGCTGCAATCCAAAATTGAGCCGCACATGCAGGGACGGGTGTTTACGCTGGTCAACAGTCTGGCTTCAGCAATGATGCCGCTGGGCATGATGATCGGCGCGCCGGTGGCCGAATGGCTGGGCCTGCGTTCGTGGTATCTGTTCGGCGGAGTGATGTGCCTGCTGATGGGATTCATCGGCTTAACCGCGCCTCTCATCAACACGCTGGATGATCAGCAGCCCGGCGGAAAACGGATCGTTCCGGCTGCCGAGCCGTCTATCTCAACGGATTAATCCTCCTTCACCTTTTCTTTACGCTACCGGGGCAGAACGGACACCTGCCCCGGCACGCCGTTAAACACAATCCTTAACAATCTTCTAATCATTTTCTTATGTTTTCGTAGTAGGATAGCAACCGTCAAAAACCCGACTCTTTTTACATCTTTGCATACAAGGAGTGAAGAAGTATGAAGCGTCTACTACCCATTTCACTGGTTTTAATGCTGATTGCCTTGTTCGTGCTGCCGGTTCCGGTACAGGCTCAGGATGAAACGCCTGCCGCCGGGCTGACCATCTCCACCACCTATCCAAGCCAGATCATCGGCTTTGGCGAAGTGGTCACCCTCACCCTCAAACTGCGGGCGGACAGTCCGCAAATGGTCAATCTGGAAGTGGTGGGGCTGCCGGATGGCTGGGAAGCCAGTTTCCGCGGCGGCAGCCGGATTGTGGATGCGGTCTATCTGGACGGTGAAACCACCGTCAATGTGGACGTGCGCATCGAACCGCCCGCCAACCCCGAAGCCGGCAAGTACACCCTGAAAGTGGTGGCAAAGGGCAAGACCCAAACCGCTGAAATGCCCATCACCCTGACGGTCAAGGAAAAACTGCCCCCGCGCCTCTCGCTGGACATGGACGGGCTGCCGGTACAGCGCGGGACACCCAGCAGCACCTTCCGCTACACGGTGACGCTCAAGAACGAAGGCGGTGAAGACCTGACCGTTGCCCTTTCGGCCGATCAGCCGACCAACATGCAGGTGCGCTTCGAATCGGCCGGTCAGACCGTCACCGAAATTCAACTGGCCGCCAATGAAAGCAAGAACCTGACCGTAGTCGCCGAACCGCTCATCACCCTCGAAGCCGGGCGCTACCCATTCAGCATCTACGCCCGCGCCGGGGATGTGGAAGCCAGCATGGATCTGGCTGCCGATGTGGTGGGTGAAGGACGTCTCTCCATCACCACACCCGATGGGCGGCTTTCCGGTCAGGCAACTGCCGGACAGGATAACCCGCTCAAGATCATCCTCAAAAACACCGGTACAGCACCGCTGCGCGGCATCCAGCTCAGCTCCATCGAACCCAGCGGCTGGTCGGTGACCTTTGACCCCAAAGAAATTGTCGAAATCCCCGCCGGTCAGCAGGTGGAAGTCACCGCCACCATCAAACCGGCCGAAAAAGCCGTTGCCGGTGACTATCTGCTGACGGTCAATGCCCGCCCGGTGGACAGCAAGCAGCAATCGGCCGAATTCCGCATCACCGTGGTCACTTCCACCCTGTGGGGTGTGGCAGGCATCGCCCTGATTGCGGTGGCCGTGGCGGCGGTGGGCATGGCGGTTTCCCGCTTCGGGCGGCGCTGATTCTCGCTTCCCCATTCCTTTTCTGTGGAGGTGAGTATGAGCGAGACCGTCCTCGAAACCCGCGACCTGACCAAAAAATACAATTCGTTCGTTGCAGTGGACCATCTCAACCTGCAGGTTCAGGCTGGCGAGGTGTTCGGTCTGCTCGGTCCCAACGGTGCGGGAAAGACTACCACCATCCTCATGCTGCTGGGGCTGACCGAGCCGACTTCCGGTTCGGTGCGCGTGCTGGGGCTGGACCCCACCCGCCAGCCGCTCAGTGTTAAATCGCGGGTTGGCTATCTGCCCGATCAGGTCGGTTTTTACGATGAACTGACCGCCCGCGAAAACCTGACCTACATCGCCCGTCTGAACGCCATACCCAACCAGCAACTGCCGGCGCGCGTGGAAGAAGCGCTCGAACGGGTAGGCCTGCGGGATGTGGCGGATAAGCGGGTGGCTACCTTCTCGCGGGGCATGCGTCAGCGGCTGGGGGTAGCCGATGTGTTGATCAAGAACCCGCGCCTGATCATCATGGACGAGCCGACTTCCGGTTTGGACCCGGAAGCCTCGCTGGAATTTCTGGAAATGATTCGCGCGCTGAAGCGGGAGGGCATCACCATCCTGCTTTCCTCGCATCTGCTCTATCAGGTGCAGGCGGTTTGCGACCGGGTCGGCCTGTTCCACAAGGGCCGCATGGTGCTGCAGGGCAGCGTCAACGAACTGGCCGAGCGGGTGTTGGGCGGCGCCTACCGCATTCAGCTGCAGGCCGAAGGCGACCCGCAAGCCATTCAGGCCGCTTTACAGCGCGTGGATGGCTTCCGCAACATCCGCCAGACCGCCGAGAACCTGTACACGATGGAAGCCGCCCGCGATCTGCGTCCGGAGGCCGCTCAGGCGGTTGTTTCGGCCGGCGGGCGTTTGTATAAACTGGATGTGCAGACCCAAAGTCTGGAAGAAATTTACAGCGCCTACTTCAAGGAGGTGGAACATGGCACAACCCAATCCAGCCTTAGCCGCCAGGTCTGAAGCGACCGGCCGGGCAGCAGCCCGCGAGGGCTCGCCGTGGAAGGGGATGTGGGCGGTGGTTGCCAAAGAGATGGCCGACCACCTCTCCAGTGCGCGCATGGTAGTGCTGGAAATTCTGATTGTGCTGGCGGCAGTCGGCTCGATCTATGTGGCAACCCAGAACATCAGTCAGAACATCAGTCAGGACCGCTTTCTGTACCTGCGTCTGTTCACCACCGCCCAAAATCCGCTGCCGGCTTTCGTGGCGCTGCTGGCTTTCTTCATCCCGCTGGTTGCCATTGCGCTGGCGTTCGACTCGGTCAACAGTGAGTTCAGCCGGCGCACGCTCTCGCGCGTGCTGGCGCAGCCCATTTACCGCGATGCGCTGTTGATGGGCAAGTTTCTGGCGGGACTCTTCACCCTTGCGCTGGTATGCACCGCGCTCTGGCTGCTGATTTTCGGTTTGGGCATTCTGCGGCTGGGGGTGGCACCCGGCGGTGAAGAAGTGGGACGTGCGCTGTGGTTCTTGCTGGCCACCATCTTCTACGGCGGCATCTGGCTGGCGCTGGCGATGGTCTTTTCGGTCATCTTCCGGCAGCCGGCAACCGCGGCGCTGACTTCCACAGCAGTGTGGTTGTTCTTCACCGTATTCTGGAACATCATTGCCGGTTTGCTGGCACAGTCGCTCAGCCCGATTCGCTTTGGCACGCTGGGCGAGCTGCTGGCGCAGGCCAACCTGCAGCTGGCGCTTTCGCGCTTTTCGCCCAACACACTGTACGCCGAAACGATGATCGCCCTGCTCAACCCGGAAACCCGCTCGCTGGGCATTCTGCTGCCGACGCAGATGGAAGGCGCCATTCTCGGTTCACCGCTGCCGCTTTCCCAATCGGTGGCGCTGATCTGGCCGCAGTTGACCGGCCTGATCGCCGCCACCATCGTCCTGTTTGCGCTGGCTTACATCCTCTTCCAGCGGCAGGAAATCCGCGCCTGAATCGGCTGACGCTTCCCCCACAGTCGGATCTGCCGTTGTGGGGGAATTTTTTTTAACCCATCCAGATGCGCAGCGCCGCCAGTGCGGCAAACACCAGGGTAACCCCCACCGCTACCAGCGCCACCCGCCTGCGGCTGCGTTGATTGACCAGACTGACGCCGGTAAAATCAGCCTGTACCGTCCAGATTGGCCCGGCTGACCAGGCAAACGCCAGCCCGCCGATCAGCCCGCCCAAGTGTCCCCAGTTATCAATACCCGGCGAGGTGCCCAGCAGCAGGTTGATGCCGGCAATCATCAGTGTGGACATCAGCAGGCTGCGCGCATTTTGAATCAACGTGCGATTCTGATAGAGAAAGACGGCCTGCGCCGCCAGCAGACCAAAAATGGCGGTCGAAGAACCCAATGAAGGGCGCGGCGTCATCATAAAGGAAATGACATTCCCGGCAAAGCCGGAAATCAGGTACAGCAGCAGGAAGCGGTTGTGACCGTAGTAACGTTCCAGATTGCTGCCGAAAATGAACAGCGCATACATGTTGAAGGCAATGTGCAAAACCGAGCCGTGCAGCCACATCGGTGTGATCAGCCGCCAGTACTGCCCGGCAACGATGAGCGGGTTGACTTTGGCACCCAGCGCAGCCAGCAGGTCAGCCCCGGTGGTGGTTTGGGTGAACAACTGACCCAGAAAGGCCAGCACACAGGTGGCAATCATAAAGTAGGTGACGTAGGGCGGCTCGGAAGTCGGCCGCCGGAAAATCCTCACCGGCCCGGCGGGCGGTACCGGCGGATGTTCTTCGTTGTCGTACTGGGAATAGGGCGTGTGATTCATAGCGAGTAAGTTCTGGGTTTCACCTTGAGGTGTTCGGCGGTCAGAATTGCCAGAATCTGATCAATGGTTTTTTCCAGTTGACCGTCGGCGTTCACCACCGCATACTCAAATTCGGGCAGGCGCTTCATTTCTTCCTGCGCGGTTTGGATGCGTTTTTGCAGCGTGGCGGGTGTTTCGGTGTGGCGGGCAGTCAGACGCGCTTCCAGTTCTTCAAAACTGGCCGGCAGCAGAAAAATCATCACCGCCTCCGGAAACAACTGACGCAGCCGGGCAGCCCCCTGCACATCCACTCGGAAGATGACATCCTTGCCGCTGTGCATGGCATCGCTGACTTCGCGTTTGGGAATGCCCTTGTAATCATCGTAAACCCGCGCGTATTCAATCAATTCGTGATTGCGAATCATTTCCTCAAACCGGGCGGTGCTGACAAAGTGATAGTCCACACCGTCCACCTCGTTGGGGCGCGGTTTGCGGTCGGTGGCGGTGACCACCACATGCAAAGGCAGGTTGCGTTTTTTGAGTTCCTGAATCACGGTATCTTTGCCGACTCCGGAAGGGCCGGAGATGACCACCAGCAACGGGCTTTGACCGGGCAGCAGCGAGGCAGACGAATGCGGCATGAAGTTTTGTTCACTCCTTTGGGCAGGCTCTTACGGTTTTCTTACATTGGTTTGATTATAATAGAGAAATTGAACTCTTTGATGAGTGGAGTGTGAGAATGCCTGCCTACGAGTATCGCTGTCTGGACTGCCGCAAACGCTTTGAAGTCTTTATGTCCTATTCCGAATATGGCACGCGCGAGGTTACCTGTACCCACTGCGGAAGTAAGCGTGTTCAGCGGCGCATCGGCCGGGTGCGGGTTGCCCGTTCCGATGACAGCCGCCTGGAAAGCCTGGCAGACCCGGACAATTTAGCCGGTCTGGAAGATGACCCGCGCACGCTGGGACGCATGATGCGCCAGATGAAAAGCGAACTGGGCGAGGATATGGGGGATGTATTCGACGAAGTGGTGGATCGGCTGGAAAAGGGTCAATCGCCGGAGGATATTGAGCGCGACCTGCCCGAACTGGGCAGCGATGAGGGCGACGACTTTGGCGGAATGAGCGATTTGGACTGATGGGGTGACTTCACGGTTTCAGCATGGCGGTCAGCGCTTCGTAAGAAGTTACCCAGGCGATTCGATTGATGAAAGCCGCCAGCGAAGGGCTTTGGGCGCGCAGCGCACGCACGGCGGCGGGGACGGGATCCTCTCCGGCGGCTCCGCCGGGTTGATCGGCGTAGGCGCCGTAAAAGGCAAAGTAAGCCTGATTCAGCCGCCGGATGCGGTAGCCGTTTTCCCAAAAAATGCGCCGCCTCTGCTCCATGTATTCTTCCGCCTCTTCAATTTTACCCTCCGCCAGCAGCGCATCCACCGTTACACGGGTTTCACGCATTTCAGCCCGAAAGTCGAAAACCGGCGGTTCTTGCGGCTGCTCCGGCTGCGTGGAAGGGGGTTGCGCCGCCGGTGGCAGAACCTTTTCCGGGTAGAAACGTTCGATGAGTATTGCCCCAATTTCTTTGCCGGCAATCGAGGCGGTCGTTTCGTTGATGGTGCGCATTTCCGGCGAGGCGTAGTACAAAGCCCCCAGCGGGCGCAGGGTGAGCGTATTGTGAATCCACTCGTGGGCAATCACTTCGGCCAGCCAGTTCAAATCAGTGGTGCTCATCACCATGGTCGGGTAAGTACCCACCCCGCCCACCGGCACGACCAGCGCCGAAACGTTCAACCCCCGCTCCACCTCACTTTCCAGCCGTACAATCTCATCCAGCGAGAGATCGGCCACCAGCGAGATATCCGCGTCCTGTCGGATGACCTCGCGCGGCGAAACGATCAGCGCGTAGGGCAGGCTGGTAACGTGATAGAGCGGCGGCGGGATGGGCTGACCGCCCAGCCCCAGCCCCAATTCGGCAATCACCACACTCAACTGGTACTGCAGCACCGATTCCGCCAGCGGCGCAAGGCGCTGGTTGATCTCTCTCGTCAGGGCATCCTGTTCCGCCAGCAGAGCAGCCGCGGCCTGCTGCGGGTTGGGCAGGTTGGGGTCGGCGTAGAGGGTGTTGATTTGGGCGCGCACCTGATTGAGACGTTCCACCCGCTCCAAATAACGCAACACGATCTGGCGTTGCTGCTCAAGGGTCAGGTAGCGCGGCAGGTTAAGGGCTGCCTGCTGCTGCTTCAGCCGCAGCGCGTCCAGCGTCCACGAAACGTAATCAAATTCCTGCCAGCGGGTGTAGCGGCGAACCCGCTCAACCGGGTCGGCAGTGTTATACTCACTGCGCACCTGAACAAGCGCAAACAGCAGCAAAATCAGCAGGTTGCGCACAATCCGTCGCACACGATTCGGGCTCATTGCGCGGAATTATACTCGATGGTTATTATGGCTTTCTCAAAGTTTCTTGACAACCCTATAAACTTTGTATTGAAACTTGAATTGTGGCGAGACGAACCCCCACCCACCTCCCCCAATATCGCCAAAGCGATATTGGGGGAGGCGCAGGAGGGGGCAAAATCGCTCAATTTGACGCACAATTGGATTATTCCGAATAGACATCGGTCAGCGCCCACCGTCTGCCGTTTGACCGTTTTCGACTTTGAGAAACCCATGCGATGGTTATGCACACCCCTGAAAACGCAACACGAACATGATAGACTCGTATAAAGATTGTAGAGAGGAAGTAACGCCATGAAAAGAAAAACGGTTATCTGGATCATTATCGGTGTGGTTGCAGCCATTGCCGCCTACTTTGTTTATCAGTCGTACCAGCAGGCGCAGGCTGCCCAAAATTCAGCCTTCCAGACCGAGATGGTAGGACGGGGTCAGTTGACCGCGCTGGTAGGCGCAACCGGTACCGTGCGTGCCAACCAGACGGCTGTACTGGCCTGGCAAACCAGCGGTCAGGTTGGTGAAGTATTTGTAGAAGTCGGCCAGCAGGTAGCCGTAGATGAGGTGCTGGCAGAGTTAAAGAAAAGTTCCCTGTCCCAATCGCTGATTCTGGCCGAGGCGGATCTGGTCAATGCCAAAAAGGCGCTGGAGAATCTGCTGGAGTCGGATGTTGCCCGTGCCCAGGCGCAGTTGAATCTGGCACAGGCGCAGGAGGCATACAAGAAGGCTCAGGACCAGCGCGCCAGCAAAAATTATCAGCGTGCCAGCCCGCTGACCCTCGACGAAGCCCGCACCAACCTGGAACTGGCAAAAATCGAGCTGAAAGAAGCCGAGCGGGTCTATGATTTGTTCGATAACCTTGAAGTGGACAACCCGCAGCGCATGAATGCTTACTCGCGCTATCTGGCTGCCCAGCGCAATTTACAGCGGGCGCAGGCCAACCTGAACTATCTGGAAAGCCTGCCGGACCAGCTGGAAATCGAGAAGGCGGATGCCAATCTGGCCGTGGCAGAAGCCAACTTGAAGGAAGCCGAACGGGAATGGGAACGTCTGAAAGACGGCCCCGACCCGGATGACATCAAAGCCGCCGAAGCGCGCATTGCCGCCATTGAAGCGACTCTGGCGCAGGTGCGCCTGCGCGCCCCGTTTGCCGGCACCATCACCGAAGTCAACATCAAGCCGGGCGATCAGGTCAACCCCGGTACAGTTGCGTTCCGCATGGACGACCTGAGCCGCCTGCTGGTGGATGTGCAGGTGCCGGAAATTGACATCAACCGTATTCGGATTGGGCAGCCGGCCCGCCTGACCTTCGATGCCATTCCCGGCAAAGAATACAGCGGCAAAGTGATCGAGGTTGGGCAAGTGGGTACGCCGGTCGCCGGTGTGGTCAATTTTTCGGTGACGATTGAACTGGAAGATGCCGATCAGGCGGTCAGGCCGGGCATGACCGCTGCGGTCAACATCGTCGTGGATCAGATCGAGAATGCCCTGCTGATTCCGAACCGCGCCGTTCGTCTGCGCGAAGGCAAACGGGTGGTCTTCCTGCTCAAAGACGGCGTCCCCAGCCCGGTTGCTGTAACGATCGGCGCCATTTCGGATACCTACAGCGAGGTGATCGGCGGTGAGGTCAAAGAGGGCGATGTGGTCATTCTGAATCCACCCACCCAGTTTGAAGCCAACGGCCCGCCGCCGTTTGTGCGGAGGTAGGACATGGAAGATTGGGTCATTCAGGCTAACGACCTTCGCAAAGTGTATAAGATGGGCGAAGTGGAAGTCCACGCTTTGCGGGGCGCCAATGTTAAAATTCGGCGCGGGGAGATCGTCTCGATCATGGGGCCTTCCGGCTCGGGTAAGTCCACGCTGATGAACATTCTGGGCTGTCTTGACCGTCCCAGCGGCGGGCAATACATTCTGGATAATGAAGATGTATCCCATCTGAACAGCGATCAACTGGCGGTCATCCGCAACCGCAAGGTGGGGTTTGTGTTTCAGTCGTTCAATTTGCTGCCGCGCGCAACAGCCCTTTCCAATGTGGAATTACCCCTGCGTTATGCAGGCATCACGCGCGGCAGAGCAGAACGCGCCAAACAGGCGCTTGAAGCGGTGGGGTTGGGCGACCGGCTGCATCACCGACCCACCGAACTTTCCGGCGGTCAGCAGCAACGGGTTGCCATTGCGCGGGCGTTGATCAACGATCCGGCCATCATCATGGCTGATGAACCCACCGGCAACCTCGATTCCAAATCCGGCAAGGAGATCATGGATCTGCTGCTGCGCTTGAACCGCGAACGCGGGACAACTGTGATAATTGTGACCCATGACCCAACGGTGGCGGAGCAAACCGGGCGCATCATCCGCCTGCATGACGGTCTGGTGGTGGAGGATGGGCTATGAATCTGGGACAGGCAATACTCGAAGCGCTGGAAAGTCTGGCAGCCAACAAACTGCGTTCCGGCTTGACCATATTGGGCATTGTGATCGGCGTTGCGGCGGTGATTGCCATGCTGGCGGTGGGTACCGGCGCACAGGACACGATCACCGGCTCAATCAGCGGGCTGGGCAGCAATTTGCTGTTTGTCTTTTCCGGAAACTTTAATGAAGATGTCCGCAACCCCCAACCGTTGACGCTGGGTGATGCCGAAGCGATTGCAGATGTCTTTCAGGCGCCTTCGGTGGCGGCGGTGGCTCCCGCCATTCAGGGCAATGTCACGGTCACTTTCGGCGGCGAACAGACCCGCACGCAGGTCACCGGCATTACCCCCGAATACGAAACGGTGCGCAATTACGGCCTGCTGGAAGGCGAATTCATCAACACAGAACATCTGCTGGGGCGCGCTTCGGTGGCGCTGCTCGGGCCGGATGTGGCCGACCGGCTGTTTGGGCGGCGTGACGGCGTAACCGGCGAGATCATCCGCATCGAGGGGCAGCCCTTCCGCGTGCTGGGTGTGCTCGAACCCAAGGGCGGCAGTTCCTTCGGCAGTCAGGATGACCTGATTCTGGTGCCTTTTACCACCGCACAAAGCCGCCTGATTCGCCGCAGCCGTGACCGCGTGGATTTGATTCTGGTACAGGCGGTCAGCGCCGAAGCCGTACCGCAGGCCACCGAAGAAATTGCCCAAATCCTGCGTTCCCGCCACCGCACCGAACTGGGCGCAGATGACTTTACCATCTTCTCTCAGCAGGATTTTGTCGCCACGGCCCAAACCATCACCGGCGTGCTGACCGTCTTTTTGGGCGGGATTGCCGCCATTTCTCTGCTGGTGGGTGGAATCGGCATCATGAACATCATGCTGGTTTCGGTCACCGAACGGACGCGTGAAATTGGTTTGCGCAAGGCAATTGGGGCGCGCAAGCGCGATATTCTGATTCAGTTCCTGACCGAATCTTCCCTGCTATCCCTGTTCGGCGGGCTGATCGGGATTGGATTCGGCTGGTTGATTGCCTTTGTGGTCGGGCAGGTAGCCGCCCGTTCCGGCACGCCCTTCACACCGGTGGTCGGCATCAATGCCATTCTGCTGGCAACCATTTTCTCCACGGCGGTGGGGCTGTTCTTTGGGCTGTACCCCGCCAACCGGGCTGCCAATTTGGAACCGGTGGAAGCGCTGCGTTACGAGTGAGAAAAACGCAAATGATTGCGCCTTTGGGTTGAACAAGCGAGTAAGGTAAGCCATAAACAATTTAGCGGGGGATTCCTCACTTCGTTCGGAATAACATTAAAAGGATTACGTCCTTTTGAGCGAGCACAACGGACGCGGCAGGACCCCCACCCACCTCCCCCAAAATCGCTCGGGCGATTTTGGGGGAGGCCGGGAGGGGGACGAAACTCGAAAGTTGATGTGAAAATGATTTATGGCAAGGGGGCGGCGGGCGAAGCCCGCCGCAGGGCTGGGCTTGCGGAGCGAAGCGGAGCAAGCCCTAGCCCGTCCCCTTGCTGGAGTGCGGCGCAAACTGCCAGCGGTTACGAACCCGCCCCAAGCGGGTGAGTGCTGGCGTTTGCAAGGGGGTGGACAGAGGGGGAAAGGGGTTTGGGGAAAACCCAGAGTAGGGTTTTCCCCAAATCAAGGTTTTGGGCTGGGGCTGGCTGGGGCTTGCGGAGCGGAGCGGAGCAAGCGCCAGCCACAAAGCCCCAGCCTACCACATCGAAAAGAGGGCTTGACCTTGACGGGTTCTTTTGTTTCCGCAAGGTGCAAGCCCAAGATAATTTTAGGGGTGTAAGTGTTTTTGCGTAAGTGGTAAATGGTGCATAGGCCGGCTTACCCCTATATGTGGGGGGTGATGATTGTTACTTGCATATATATGGGGGTTTTGCTAAACTGGGGGTTGTGTTTTTCAATTCCATTCCGTGAGGTGAGATGATGGGCATTCCAGAATTACCTAAACCAGAACCCAGTTTTTACTACAGGGAAGACCCGTTAGACAATTTGGCGGTTTTGTTTCAGGCGCAGGTTGCAATGATTGAGGACGCTAAAGCCAGCGGGGGCGTTCCGGCTTTTCGGCTGGGGTTGTTTTTTGCTGATATTCTGGATTGCTTCGGCTTGCTTGACCTTGAGAACCTGACAAAGGTCATGGGGTACAAGGCTGCTATGAAGGTTTGGGATGAGGTTAAGCCGAATGGACGCAAAGATAAATCGGATTGCGTTCAGTAGACGGCAGAGACAAGTTTTGTGCTTGATTGCGCAAGGGATGACTACGGGGCAGATTGCAAGCCGGTTGCAAATAAGCAAGCGGACGGTTCTAGCCTATTCGTCATCTTTGCGCAGTCTGGCGGGGGCGGCTAACAATGCTCATTTGGTGAATATTTGCTGGGAGATAGGCTTTTTCCCTTTGACCCCAGATAGGCGGTAGGCTGGCTGGGGTGAACCCTGATTGAGAACCGGCTTACCAAAATCGGCGGTAGGCCGGCTGGGGCGTGGTGAGCGGAGCGCAGGGGCTGGCTGGGGCGTGGTGAGCGGAGCGCAGGGCTGGCGCACGAAGTAAGCCAGCCCGAAGCGGAGCGATTATGAACGTGAAGCCGGAGCGAACCCGTGAAACGGGTGAGCGAAGGCTTGACCTACCATTGGCTGGCACAGCCAGCCAGCGCATCCGTGGGGGGCTTGCCCCCCGCGGGGCGCAAGCTTTCAATGCCCCGCATTTGCTAGCCCGCAGTGCGGAGCACAAGGGCGGTAGCAAAGCGGGGCGTGCGCCACAAGAGTGGTGGGTGAGGTGAGCGGAGCGAACCGAACCCACTAAAACCCTACCTTTCCGCAGGGGCGCACAGTACCTTATCCGTCTTTGGCTTACTGGTGCAATGGTTTTTCTTTGCTTTGGCTGGGATGATGGCTTGCCTTCGAAAGGTGATTCAATACCGGTTTGCCAAAATCACCTGTGGGCTGGTTTTGGGGTGGGGGTATTGAATCAATTACCCACTTTCACCGGCGAAACATGATTTAGAACCGGTTTGCCAAATTCGGCGGTAGGCCGGCTGGGATGATGGCTTGCCTTCGAAAGGTGATTCAATACCGGTTTGCCAAAATCGGCGGTAGGCCGGCTGGGGTGATGGTTTTCAGGGCGTACGGGTGAATAAAATCATTGGCATAGGTTGAATGTTTGTGGGCTGGGGTTTTGTGGGCTTCAATCCGTTTTCTGAAACGCATTGGTTGATTGCGTGCTGTAAGGGTTAATCGGTTCTAAATCCTACTACTGATTTGTTTATCTCCTAGATAAACAAATTCCCCATTGTAAAAGTTGATGTGAAAATGATTTATCCCGAATTGACGTTAAACTTAGATGTCCTTTTGAGCGGGCACGGTAATTTCCAAAAGGGCAGCACCTGCACCTCCCCCAAAATCGCCCCTGCGATTTTGGGGGAGGCGGGAGGGGGCAAATTCATCAGCACGGGTAAGTGTCGCTGCGCTCGGCGTGATATTGCTTTACTGGGAAAAATGTTTTTTCCCAAACGGACATTAAAAAAACAGAGGGCATTTCTGCCCTCTGTTTTTCTGTCGTATCACACGCTGGCTTCCAGCGTTTTTTCCGGTTCGCCGGAGGGGCTGTCCTCCTTGCGCAGCGTAATATCCTGATCTTCGTTGACATCCACGACGATGGTATCGCCTTCGCCAAACTCACCGGCCAGCAACGCATCCGAAAGGCGGTCTTCAATTTTGCTCTGAATGACGCGCCGCAGCGGACGGGCACCCATGTCGGGGTCGTAGCCCAGCTCGGCCAGCAGTTGAACGGCGGCATCGGTCGCGCGCAGGCGGATGTTGTTTTCCACCAGCCGCTCGGCCACTTTGTTCAATTCCAGCGAGACGATTTTTTGAATGTCCTCGCGATTCAGGGCGCGGAAGACGATGACCGAATCGAGCCGGTTGATGAACTCCGGACGGAACACACGCTTCAGCGAGTCGGTCAGTTTTTTGCGCATTTCCTCGTAGGACTGTTTTTCCTCTTCGGCTTCATCGCGCTGCAGCGGGAAACCAATGCTGCTCTGCCGTTTGATCACATCCGCACCGATGTTGGAGGTCATCACGATGATGGTGTTGCGGAAGTCCACTTTGTGGCCGCGCGCATCGCTCAGGTGACCCTCTTCCATGATCTGCAGCAGCATGTTGTGCGCTTCGGGGTGGGCTTTTTCGATTTCATCGAACACCACAATCGAGTAAGGACGGCGGCGGATGGCTTCGGTCAGCTGACCGGCTTCTTCGTAGCCGACATAACCGGGCGGCGCCCCAACCAGCCGGCTGACGGTGTGACGTTCCATGAATTCGGACATATCCAGCTGGATGAGGGCATCCTCACTGCCGAACAGGAAACGCGCCAGCGCTTTGGTCAGTTCGGTTTTGCCTACGCCGGTTGGGCCGAGGAAAACAAACGAACCAATCGGACGGCGCGGGTCTTTCAGGCCGGAGCGGGCGCGCCGCACCGCTTTGGAGATGGTCTGGATGGCTTCTTCCTGACCGATGATGTGCTTGCGCAGCTCATCTTCCATGTGCAGCAGCCGTTCGGATTCGGCCTGCGCCATTTGCATGACCGGCACACCCGTCCACATTGAAACCACCTCAGCAATGTCATCGGCGGTGACCACCGGGCTGCTGCTGCGATCCCATCCGGAGCGCAGGTTATCCAGTTCGCTCTCCAGCCGGGCTTCCAGTTGGCGCAGTTCCTCCGCATCGTCTACACGGCCGTCTTCCAGCGCCAGATTGTGGTTGGCGCGCACTTCGCGCAGTTTGGCCATGATCTCCTTGGCGGTAGTAGCGGCTTTGCTCTTGTACATGCGCACCCGCGAGGAGGATTCGTCAATCAGGTCAATGGCTTTGTCGGGCAGGAAGCGCTCGGTTACATAGCGGGCCGAAAGGCGCGCCGCGGCTTCGATGGCTTCGTCCGAAATTTGCAGGCGGTGATGTTCCTCATACGCGCTGCGAATGCCGTGCAAAATCTGGATGGTTTCTTCCACCGTCGGTTCGTTGACCATGATGGGCTGGAAGCGCCGTTCCAGAGCGGCATCGCTTTCGATGTGCTTGCGGTACTCATCCAGCGTGGTTGCGCCGATGACCTGCAACTCACCCCGTGAAAGCGCCGGTTTGAGGATGTTGGCGGCATCCACCGAGGAACCGGCTGAGCCGGCCCCCACCAGCATGTGGACTTCGTCAATGAACAGGATGGCGCCCGAGGCCTTCAATTCGTCAATCACCCGTTTGAGGCGCTCCTCGAACTGACCGCGGTACATGGTGCCGGCTACCAGTGAACCGACATCCAGCTGCAAGACGCGCTTGCCGAGCAGGGGAGCCGGCACATCGCCCTCAACGATGCGTTGGGCCAGTCCTTCCACAATGGCGGTCTTGCCGACGCCCGGTTCGCCGATCAGCGCCGGGTTGTTTTTGGTACGCCGCGCCAGAATCTGGATGACGCGCTCGATTTCCATTTGTCGCCCGATGACCGGGTCCAGTTTACCTTCTTCTGCCAGTGCAGTAAGGTCGGTTGCCAGTTGATCCACCAGGGTGGTTTTCTGGCTTTTTTGTTCCTGCCGTTGCTGGCTCTGGGCTGCCTGACTGCTGCGGGAAGCCCCGCTTTGCGGATTTCCGCTGCTTTCTTGCAGCACACGGCGGGTTTGGCGGCGGATTTGTTCGGGGGTGATCCCCAGTTTGCGCAGGACGTCCATCGCCCTGCCCTCGGTTGAGCGGATTAACCCTAACAGTAAATGCTCCGTACCGATGTAGTGATGTCCCATCCGGCGGGCTTCGTCAATGGCAAATTCCAGCACCTGCTGGACTCCCGCTGAAAGGTCAATTTTTCCACCGCGATATTGACCGATGCCGCTCAGCCGTTCGACCATTTCCTGTACCCGTTCGGTTTCCAGTCCAAGGTCGCGCAGCACGCGCCCGGCAATCCCGCCTTCTTCTTGAATGAGCCCCAACAGCAGATGTTCCGTGCTGATTTGCGGCTGGCGCATCCGCTCTGCTTCCTGATGAGCCAGACTCAGCACACGGCGTGCTCGTTGGGTAAAACGTTCCATGCTGGACAAGGTGTAATCCTCCTTAACCTGTCAAACCATTCCTTTGCTTGAATGGGCCAATAACACTGGGGAAAATTCCCCGAATTCCGCGCTGCACGATGCAGCATTTGTTTTGGTTTCTTTTGTATGATTCTACCAGAGTTTAGGGGCTTGTCGAGTCACCCGTTTGAGGGATTGTACAAGCCTTGTGGTTGATTGGGGAGTGACTTTGCCGCTTCGTCCGGCCTGATCGGTTCGCCTGTGGGTTGAGTTGCGCTTCCCTCTGTGCGGGAGATTGCCGCGCTCGCTGCGCTCGCTCAAAAGGACATGCAGCGGTTAATGTCCCTCGGCGCGAAGCGACACGCACCCGTGCTGACGGGAGTCACCCCCACCTTCCTCCCCCAAAATCGCTGGCGATTTTGGGGGAGGCCGGGAGGGGGCCCTGTCAGAGTTTGCCGCGCCCGCTCAAAAGGATAACCAAGGTTTACGTTATTCCGAGCGCAGCGAGGAATCTCCCTCTTTGCCTGCGTCTCCGCCGTGCGGGAGATTGCCGCGCCCGCTACCGCTTGCTCAAAACTTTTCGCAAGCCATACCTGCCAGAATGATCAGGGTTGCCGCAATTTCCGGTAAAATGAAAAAAGCCTTTCCAATGGGTTCATCATGAAGCGAGCCGGTGTTTCATGGATCAACTACCTGCTGCCGCGTCTTTCCGACGCGCTGTTTGTCGCGCTGCTGGCAGGACTGATGACCATTGCGCCGCGTCTGTTGAATCAGGATGGCGATACGGGGCGTCATCTGGCCGTTGGCCGCACCATCCTCGCCAGCGGGCAAATTCCCCGCGCCGATATTTTCTCACACACGATGAGCGGGCAGCCGCTTGCGCCGCATGAGTGGCTGGCTCAGGTCCTCTTTGCGCTGGCGAATCAGGTGTTGGGGCTCAGCGGGGTTACCTTGCTGACCGCCCTGGTTCTGGCAGCTGCCTTTCGGCTGGTATATGCCGAAGCGCGCCGCCGCAGCGGTTTGCCCCTTCTTTCGCTGCTGATCACCCTGCTGGGGCTGGCGGCTGCCAGCATTCACTTCCTTGCCCGCCCGCACATCTTTACCATCCTGTTCGTCACCCTGTGGCTGACGCTGCTGGAAAGGATGCGCGAAGGCAAGCCGGGTTCACCGCTCTGGCTGGGACTGGTGATGCTGGTGTGGGCCAACCTGCACGGCGCGTTCATCGCCGGTTTTGTGATTTGGGCTGCCTATCTGGTGGAGGCTTTATGGGGAGATGCCAAAGGCAGGCCGTTCCGCCTCTCACCGCTCAGCCGCACCTTGCTCATCGGCGGCGGAGCGGCGCTGGTTGCCTCCCTGCTCAACCCGGTTGGGGTCGGGGTGTGGAAAACCGCATTTGATTTTTTGAGCAACCGCTATCTGGTCGGGCATACGCAGGAATACCTGCCGCCCAATTTTCAACAGGCGGCTTTTTACCCGTTTCTGATAATGGTTGGCCTGTCAGTCTGGCTGGCAGGCGGCAAAGACGCGGGCTTACCGCTCTGCGGACGTTTGCTGCTGGCCGGCTGGACGGTAATGGGGCTGTTCAGCGCGCGCAACATCCCGCTGTATGCGGTGATTGCAGTGCCCATTCTTTCCAGCGCGCTGGCCCGTCAGGTTGGCGGCTGGCGCTGGGAAAAAATCGAAACGGCCGTCGCGGTGGTGGAAGATCAGCTGCGCGGGGTGGTCTGGATTCCGCTGAGCGTGACGGTTTTGATCCTCTCGCTTCTGTTCGTCCCGGCTGTCCGCGAGGTCAACCGCTTTGACCCGCAGGTTTTTCCGGTGGCGGCGGTGGACTGGCTGGAGCACAACCCGCAGAGCGGGCGCATGTTCAACCATTTTCCGTGGGGCGGTTACCTGCTTTACCGCCTGTATCCCGATTACCGCGTCTTTATTGACGGTCAGACCGATTTTTACGGCGAAGCATTGACCCGCGAATACGAAACGGCCATCACCCTTGCCCCCGGCTGGGAGCAGGTTCTGACCCGCTATGGCGTGGATTGGGTGATCATCCCGGCTGAACAAGCCCTGGGGCAGGCCCTCCAGCACGCCGGCTGGCGTGAGGTATACCGGGATGCCACCGCGGTCATTTTACGGCGTTGAACGGCTCAATCGGCCAGCAGGTAGGCCAGAATCCAGCGCGTGGTCGCCAGCAGCGCATCCAGATGGGTGCGCTCGTAGTGGTGAGAGGAATCCACGCCGGGGCCGATCAGCGCAACGCGCAAGTCAGCGCCGCTGCGCAGCAGTGCACCGCCGTCCGAGCCGTAGTAGGGGTAAATGTCCACTTTGTAGGGAATCTGGTACTGGTCGGCCAGCCGCCGCAGGTGCGTGCTGAGGGCGTGATCGTACGGTCCGCCGGAGTCTTTGACGCACAGCGTGGCGTGAAATTCATCCGAGGTCTGCCCTTCGCCGACTGCCGCCATATCCACCACAACCAGTTCACCCACCTCGGCGGGGAAACCGGTCGAAGCGCCGTGACCCACTTCCTCATAATTGCTGATCAGCGCGTAGGTGGTTTGTTTGGGACGCAAACCGGCGCGCTGCAGGGCCTGGAAGGCGGCCACAATGCAGGCCACACAGGCTTTGTCATCCAGAAAGCGCGAGCGGACGAAGCCGTTATGCACCTCAACGCGCGGGTCAAAGGCGACGAAATCGCCCACCTGAATGCCCAGCGCGCGGGTTTCGTCTGCGCTGGATGTGCGGGCGTCCAGCCGGATTTCCATGCTGGTTTCATCGCGCGGCGTGGAGGAAACTTTCTCGCCATAGACATGTACCGAGGCCTTCTCCGGCAGCACGCTGCCGCGGTAGGCTTTGCCGTCCACGGTAAAAACAGTGCAGCCTTCGGCTTCGATGGCATTCCACGGAATGCCGCCAATGCGGGTGAGTCGCAACCGGCCGTTGCTTTTGATTTCCTTGACCATGCCGCCCAGCGTGTCCACATGGGCGGTCAGGGCACGCGGCTGAAGGGCCTGTTCGCCGGGGAAAACGGCCAGCAGGGCGCCTTTGCGGGTGCGCAGGTAACTCAGTCCGGGGATGGACTGCAGCGCAGCCGCCGTATACAGAACGGCCGATTCGGTGTAACCGGACGGGCTGGGGGTGTTGAGCAAGCCGGTTAAAAAGTCAACCAGTTCGGCACTGTTGATTTCAGGGAGTGTTTTCATGGGTTTTCCTTTACAAGGGTTCAGGCGGGGGTTGGGCCGGGCGGAATGCCCTCGAAAGCGGCAATTTTTTCACGCCAGTGGTCGGGAATGGGAATACTGCGGTTCTGGCAGTAATCAAAGGTGACCATGATGATCTCGGCAGTGGCTTTGACCTCGCCGGTTTGTGGATTTTCGATGACATACTCGGTCTGAAAACTCTTGCTGCCCAGGCGGGTCACCCGCATTCCCACCCGCACCGCTTCATTCAGTTGAATTGGTGCGCGGTAGGCAATGTGCACATCGGCAACGATCATGCCGAGATTGAAAAAGTCCTTTCCATCAAACAAACCGAGGTTCTGGACATACGCCAGCCGGGTCTGTTCCAGAAAGACGAGGAAACGGGCGTTGTTGACATGCCACTGCGGGTCAAGGTCGCCATACCGAACAACGATAGGGTAGTAGAAGTTGAAGGTTGCCATGCGCCAATTTTACCGGAATTGTATAAAAATTGTCCAGCAAACGCTGAATGTCAACTGGAATGGTGACCTCTGTCACTTGCACCACCACAGTCTTTTCCATAAACTGAACATATAACCAGAGTATTCCTACCCAAATTGAAT
>Ga0308389_1000842_pt1 | contig 22120 bp, 27 predicted proteins | sample Hotspr2Sample148_FD_202362 | JGI IMG/M metagenome (GOLD analysis project Ga0308389, IMG submission 202362) | Hot spring phototrophic mat microbial communities from Mushroom Spring, Yellowstone National Park, Wyoming, United States - 20040719_148 ... | reverse complement strand
TCCGTGCTGCCTCGTACGCACGTGCCCATAGCGACGAATACGGCTCGCGCACTCGTAGCGCGTACTCCTCGAACTTCTCGAGATACGAGTCGAAGATCGCCCCGGCTGGCCGCGAGTACGTCACGACCACGTTCCCGAGAGAACTAACGAAATCGACGATCTCGCGCGGTACCGTCCGATCCGCCGGCCGCTGGTGCGTCGTCCGATCACGACTCTCGAAAAGTAAAATCCGCGAAAGCAGACCGCTCTTTATCGACGAACGCGAGATCGATCGAAAGAAATCCTCCGGCACCGTCGTGCCCCAAAGCGCGACGTGTGGCCGATCAATAACTCGCGTCTTATCTACGTCCGCGTACGCAACTCCAGTAAAGACGACGTTCGCAGACGTGTAGAGCTTCAAAAGCAGTGTGGTTACGTTATAGAGATGTGGACTCGAATACGCGTTATGCGTCGTACTAAGAAATCGCCCGAACTCGTCGAGTTGGAAAAGCTGCGCGCGGTTCCGCTCGAGCGCACGCAGCAGTCCCGAACCGCTCGCGATGTCTTCGGGACCAATAAGTTCGAGTACACCCGATGCCTTCGCAATATCGCGAATCGCTTGCCGCGTGCGCTCCTTACCGCAACCCGATGGCCCGATGCCAACGCAATAAAGGTTCGTCGTCGTTCCGTACTCGTCTGCGATGCAGTGCGCGCCGCAAAGAACGCTCACGAACGATAACGCCGAGCCCAGCGAAAGCATCGGCTGCGGTCGATACGCAGTATCGAGAATATACCTAGAAATCGAGGCCAAAACGCCCGGCGCACGCTCCACGAACTCCTCGCTCGGCTTCGCAAACTCGATGACCTCGTCTTCGATCTTTTCGCTCTCGACGATCTGCGCGTAACGACATTCGACGAGCGCAGTTTCGATCGCGTTAGCGTCGTATCGCGATGCCGATTCCGCGATGCGACAGACCTCGACATCATCGAGCTGCGGCCGGCATCTTCTTCGATTCACGACCGATAACGCCGAGTAAATCTCCTCGAAGTCGAAGCCGATCGAACGCAACTTCGCACCGATCCGAAAGAGAACGTCGTTGCGCGTGCCCTCCTCAATAACTCGCGTCTCGTCTAACTGTGCGGATTTATTGATCTTCGATGTGTACTCTCGTTCGCGTTCATCAAGTAGATCGCACAACCACTTCGGTGGCGTTGAGAGAAACTCCTTAGCGGTATCGAGTTCTTTGAGCCACACGTATGCGCCGGCGAGTAGCTTACTCGGCGGTACCACGACGTAGCCACCGTCGGTCCGCACATCGACGTTGGCCGCGAGTTTGCGAACTGAGCACCGCCACGAAACGCCGTCCGGCCTGCGAAAGAAAAAGTGACGACCGCCTGACGGCGTCACCGAAATCGCACGCGCACTCTCAACGAGCTCGCACGCTTGCTCTTCGTCTTCGGGCCAGCGTACGTCGTCCTTCGAGTCGATATCGATAATAACAAGACCTGCAGCAGAGACGCCGATATTCGCGTTCGGCCAGCGCAGCCACCACGACTCGATCGTCTTCGTGTCGAGCGTCGCGTCACGAACGCCGTGCTCTGTAAGCGGATTCTTCGCGCCCGCAACGACCGGCAACACCTCGTAACCGAGCTCCGCATAGCGAATCGCAGCGTGCAGATTACCGAATTTCGCTGACGATGACATGGCATTCTCCACGCGGTACCACTTCGCCACGAACGACTTCGATCCGCGATACGAGAAAATCGTCCGCAATTAGACCCGTAAACTCGAGTACGTCGAGGATCGCCTTGAGGACGTTATCGATATCACGCCGCCGATTATCCGGCGGACGCACTTCGACGAAGACTTCGACTTCGCGATCGAACCGTACGTCTTTCGGAACCGAAAGCACAACGAGTTCGCGATAGTTCTTCGCGGCACGCGAGAGATAGTGACGACCCCTCGCATGCCGCCAGTAGGAATTCACCGACGGCGGATACGGCAACACGAGCTCGACTCTACGCTTCGATGGCATCACGATGTCATCGCTGCGCGTTGCCACGACGTGGTGGCCGCGGCGTCGATTCCTTAGTCTCGCCTAACTTCGGCTCCGGTAATCGATACGGATAGTAGTTCACGACTCGCGGATACTGCACGCCGTTCGGCGAAGATCGATAACGAAGATCGATAACAAGCAGCGAGCGAAGTAACTCGTCCGTATCCGAAATCTTCGTCTTGCCGCACGCCGCGCAGATCGCGGCCAGCTCGGCCTTCGCATACTCGCGAGCCACCGGATTATCGTGAAAGACGTTCACACGCACGAGGATCGTTCGACCGAGATGCTCCGCAGGTTCTTGCACGGTAAACTCGACCGCGAGATACTGGCCTGTGCCGCTCATCGACGAGCGAATCTCGGTCTTCGTGATCGCGACTACGTAACGACCTTCTGGTAGCATGCCGAACCGAGTCGGCACGCTCGACGCATCGAATTCTTCGGGTAGTAACGCCATCGCTTCTCTCCTTTCTCTTAGTAACCGATCGCCTTCGCAAACGCATCCCACGAGAGCGGAAGTTCACCTGTAAGTCCGTATCGGTTCTTCGCCACGCACGTCGGTCCGCCGGAAACGCGAATAACGCGCTCGCAATCCGTCTTCGATGCGACCGCGACACCACGAGTCTTGCCGAAGTTGCCCGTCTCCGTTCTGACAGCGAATCGCCAGTGCGCGAAGAGCACTGCATCCATCCACTCGGTTATAAGCGCGGCCGACGTTTTATGCAGCCGCGGCGAATAACGATCGTACGCCGGCGACTCCGGATCCTCGAACCGCTCGACCTTCGCATGCGCAATGCCGACCACAATCATCCGCCGCTGCGCTCGAATCTCGTCGAGAATACCGATAACCTCGCGCCAGACTCTAAGCGCTGCCACGTAACCGCGACCGTAACCGCCATCTACACGTTCGATTGTTGAGACGTTGTGCTCCGCACATACGTAGTCGTGTATTAATCTCTCGAGCCAGTCGAGCGAGTCCACCACAATCGTCTCGAAATCGTGTGCTTCGTCGCGCACGTAGCAGAGCGCGCGACGTACTTCGTCGTACGACTTCGCTAACGGAAAATGCGCGACATCGAGATCACCGAGGCCGTCTTCCGTCAGTACGAAGATCGGTTTCGGTGCCGACGCGCCGAACGTCGTCTTGCCAATGCCCTCGACGCCGTAAAGCATCACTCTCGGCGGTAACTTCTCGACTTCGCGAATCGGTCTCATAACTATGCCCTCACACTTCGCACAACTCCTCGAACCCGCAACCGTAACTTACCTCGTGTTCGATTTTTTTGTAGTCGCGTCGTCAAAAATGATGACGTTTCATCGAACCGAAATCAGCAGAATTGCCTTGTTTTCTAGGCGAATTTGCGCGTGCTCGACGCCGTGCAAAAAATCGCATAGCTCGGGGTTGATACCGTGATGTCGACCGAACGGCATCTCGGATGGGAACTGCGTGACATCGTTCGTGACCACGACATGTCGCCACTTCGTGTGTCGCTGACGCTCGCACTTCGATCGCGTTACGACTTCGCGCAGCCAACTGCGAACGTGTGCAAACGGCCAGTACGCGAGAACGTCTTTCACGAGGAGCGCATCGCCGTCGGGAAGCGAATCGATCTCGAACGCGTTCGCATACTCGAAGCGAAGATTCGGTAGATCGCTTTCCGGCAGTACCTCGCGCACGCAGTCGAGGCCCACGACTTCGACACCGGTTCGATGCGCGATCTCTTTCGTGATGCGACCGTTACCGCATCCAAGATCGACGATCTTTCTCCAACTGTGCGTCTTAGCTAAAGTCTCAATGCATGCAAGATACGCGCGATCGTCTGGCGAAGGTAAATCGAAGACACGTGTGGCACCGCGTCGATAAAGACACGCGAACGCAGACTCACACTCTTCGATCTCGTGTTCGGCGAGCCTCGAGAACTCGCGCCACACGAACGTCTCGAACGGAAGATGCGGCGCGAAATCGACGGCGCAGTCGCGAGCATTCCAGTCGCATGCGCGGAAGAGCTTCGAGACCGGACGATGCACTACGAATCTTCGATTATCGATCGAACACACGAACGCAGGATGCTGCCACGTCGCCGGCCCGACAATCGTGTACGGCGACTCCGTAATCGCAAGCGCAAGTCGCCACGCGTCTTGATCGCCGTAAAGATGCTGAAAGTAGAAATCGCTGTGTTGGCAGATCCAATCCGCGATGACAACGAGTGGCCACGCGTTCTCGCGATCGACGAAGAATTGGCCGCCTTGCACGCCGACTACATCGCGTCGTTCATGCGAAGGCCAGACGTAATGCCAACGGATATTCTGCCGACTTTCGCTCCAGAACGCGAAGTCCGAGAAGCGATCGAAGTACGGCGTCGGATCGACGACGCAGTACGCGTCAGCATCGAGGAAAAGAACACGACGAAATCGTGTGTGCCGGACCGCGTGCAACTTCGCTTCCCAGCCGCGGAGAATACGCGGCTGCGTCGTTTTCGCAACTTCGCGTGCATCGACGATGCGAACGTCGTAGCCAGCCACGTCGGATTCGCAGATCGACTCCTCGTCAGCGTAGTGGCCGCGCCACACTTCGATCGGTCCGCGATAGCCGATGTGGCGAAGTAAACGCACACCGACTACGATGCCTGGCCAATATCGACCACCGCCGACGTAAACGATTCCGAAGTCGAAGTCGTGGCCAGCGTACGGCTCGTTGTGTGCAAGATCGATAACGCGATCGAGCGCTTCGTAGTGAGCGCGGATCGTGTTCGGACAATACGCCCACTTTCGATCGCCGGTGTGATCGCGAACGTTCGCGAGCGGATCGATCATGACGACCTCGACTTAGGCGGGCCTAAGTACGAACGAACCTGATGCGCAACGACCGGGGAGAATCGTGAGATAAATTGTCGGGTTACCGGGGCATCCTGTTACTGTTACCTCAAAGTTATCGGGATTTAGAGTGCAAAATGAAGTACCACACACCAGTGTAACCGAAGGATAAATACTGCCGTTCTCGCAACGCGCAGAAAAGTACACAAACAGGTACTCTGGAGGCGGTCCGTTATCGCACGGCGGATTAGGTATCGTAAACGACCATCCTATAATTCCCCACACCCAACCCGAAGAGTAGCTCACTCCGGAAAACGTCCTTCCAGAAACGACGAAATCATACTCGAGCACGTACTCACTGCCGTCTTGCGGGCAGCATCCGCCACCGCCACCGCCACCACCACCACCACCACCCGGACTCGAAATCGATCCGCCGTACGGCGCGCTCGTACAGTCGGGAACGCGCACGCGATTGCCGCTCGCATCCTCGTAGAAGATATCAACGATCGTACCCGAGTAGTCGCGAACAACGCAGAGCTTCGTTAGGCAGTCGATGCACTGTCTCTCTTCGTCTTCGTCTCGCTCTTCTTCGTCTTCGATCGCGAAGCCGTAAGGACCGTAGTACGCGTAGCCGTACTCGTCCGTCTTCAACTTCTTGCATCGCCGCTGGTGCCGCGAATCGCCGAGTCGAAGTAGCGCGTAGTTGCCGGCGCGATAAAGGATACGAGCTGGCCCGTAGTCGTCCGCTTCGAGAAAATACGGATCGCCGGGAATCGCGTGCGCATACTTACCCTCACCGTAGACGTAACCGAAGACGACGCCGCTCACCGCTGCACGCGCGAGCGTGACACCGTCCGATGGCTCGATAAGGACGACGAACGGATCGCACGAGTCCTCAGGAGCTTCGACGCGATACGCTTGCGGTGCGAGGAGCGCGCTCGGTGACGTGAAGTTGCCAACGATGCGCCACACCGTGTACTCGCGCGCCGGTATCGGTGTCTTCACGTAAACGATATTATGCGGCTGCAACGCGCGGAAAATCTCTTTCTCGGTATCGCTCGGCGATGCTCGCGGTCGCAAAACGCGACGCGCCGATTCGATCAGGAGATTGATCCGATCGGCGCGCGTAAGTTCGCCGATCGGATCACCTGGAGAAACGAACGATAACGGATCGCTCACGACTTTACCTCACGTTCCGATACCGAGTAGACTAAAGTCGCCTTCTTCGTAAACGACCGAGACGTACGCCGCAACCGGTTCTTGAACGACCATGCCCCAGCGCGTAACTGGTCGATATTTCACCCAGAGATAGTCGTGGCCACGCTTCAGTGGCACCGTTATGTCCTTCGTGATGCGAACGTTTCGCTGGTTGCGTTCGACTCGAAACTTGTGGGTAACTTTCCACGCGCTCGCATTTTCTTTATCCGCGACGCAGCCGAGATAAAGAACCTCGCCCGGTTCGAAGTGATAGAATTTCTTCTTATTGACTTTGCCGATCAGACTCATCACGGTTTGAATATACGCGACATTCACGACTGGAATCGTGATGCGCCGCTCGAATGAGAGCGATGGCGCAGCGATGTCACAACCCTCGATCGAATCTTCGGAGACGTTGATTGCGTTCTCGAAATCCGGCGCATCGGCGGGCATCGTCCACACACCGCCACTCGTACCGACTGGCGCGGGATTGCGATCGAGGACCCAACGCGTGCCGTACTGCACTACGATCCGATACGGACCATACGTCCACGCTGCCGGTCCGCCGGTTACGAAAATCGTTCGACCTACGTGCGTGGGATTCGGTACGATGCCGTCGGGGATCACTTCGAAAGTCGCGACACACTGCAGATTCGTTCCGCTCGCCGTCGCGTTGCCAGCGCCGACGCGACCTTGCGAGATCGCGCTCGTGACGTGAATCTGCTGCGCCTCCGCGGAGATCGAGTAACCGAACGAGAGATCGACCGTATCCGACGCCGGCGCTGACTTCGTTGGCGACGGCGGACTCGCATCGACCGCTTCGTCGCTCGGCTCCGCGGAATACGTGATCGAAACGTCGTAAGTTCGACCGTCCTCGTTTGCGCGAATAGCTACGTCGGACCGCGTAAGACCTAGGAAAATCGGGGGCGTGTACGCGTAAATCGCGTTCGCGACCGAGATCGCGTCAGGATAGTCGATTGCGTGCACGTTGATCCGATAACTCGTGCGGTTATACGAAAGCGACAGCTCGTCGGGATTGATCTTGAAGAGAAGATGCGGCATACTACTTCACCTTCATGTTTGCTTCAACACCTTGCTGCACTTTTCGCACTTCCTTTAGAATATCCGCGAGCAAATCTTCTTGGCGTTTCTGTACGCGTGCACCGAACGCGAACTGCTGTCGCGCCGCGAACGCCGTAAACGTACCGCGTGCTTCGCTGATCGCGAGCATGTTCGCGAGGTCTTCCTTCGGCACTGCGAAGTTCGCTTGCATCTCGCCGACGCGACCTTTCGGCGGACCCTGCTGCTCCTGCTGCTGCTGTTGGCGTTTCAGCGCCTGCAAAATCATCTGCTCGAGTTCCCATCGCAGTTGGTCGACGCGTGCGCGATCGACGTTTTCGATCTTATCCCTGAGGAATTTATCGATCTCTTCCGCGTTCAACATAAGCGCGCCTTGGCCGAGCGCGCCGACACCAACGCCAATAAGACCACCGGCTGGCCCACCGATAAGGAGACCCGCGCCACCACCCACGAGAGGCAGCACCCACGGATTATTCGCGAAAAACTCGAAGATATCGCGCACAAACGACCACCACAGGCGCTTCAACGATCGGATCAGCGTGGCCCACGTTAGCTCTAACGCCTTTACGAGTATATTGAACGCGGTCTCGATATCGCCGGACTTTATCGAAGCCACGATCGCCTTGATCGAATTCGACCAGTCGGTCGCGAGTCCTTGCAAGTCGGTCTTCAGCTCGCGGAACTTATCGATCGTGTTGTTGCCGCTCGCGACCGCAGCCACGCCGAGCGCGACCACGCCAGCGACGACCAGACCAATCGGGCTCATGATCGCAAGCAACACGAGTTTCAGCGCAGCGAGGAGCGCGCTGAAAACGCCAATCGCGATCGAGACGAGTTTCACGATGCCCGCGAAAGCGAGTAGCGCAGTGCCCGCAGTTACGAGACCTGCAGCGAACGCTGCCACCGCGATGACAGCGCCCTGATTTTCGCGCACCCACTCGACGAGACTCGCAGTCGCGTTCTTCAGCCACGCCGCGATCGACTCGAGCGCTGGCGCAATCGCAGCAGCGACTTCGTCCCAGACTGCGGAAAGCGACGCTGTGATCTCGCGCCACGATTGCATGATTTGCGTAGCGCGCTGCACTCGTTCGCTTGTGGTCGCAGTAAGATTCGCGAGCTTCTCCTTAGCGTCGTCCGATAACATGCCCATCGAAACGAGCGACATGCCGACCTTATCGCCGAAGAGCTCGACCGCGATGCGTGCACGCTGCGTTTCGTCCGGAATGCGCTGCAACGCTCCGAGCACGACCTCGAGTCGCTGCTCGAGCGGCAGATGCGCGAACGAGATAACGCCGAGATTTTCGAGTACGTCTCCGAACTCGGCCACCGCTTTCGTATCGAGCTTCGCGGTCATACTCTCGAGCGATGCACCGAGTTCATCGACGCTCACGTTCCAAACGCGAAAGAGCGACGTGAGCTTCGAGAATTGCTCGACCGAAGTGCGCAATCGCAACGCCCAGCCGCTTATCGCTTCCTGCTCTTGGAAAACCGATAGCGCCGGTCGAAACGCTGCGAGTATCGACGCGCCGATGCCCTGCAGCGCAACGCCCCACGTTGCGAGCTTACGCGAGACCGCGTTGAGGTCCGCGGTCAATCGGTCGGTCAACGTCAGCTCGACGCTTGCGCGACCTGCTCGAATTTCTGCTGCGCTAGCCACGACTTTAGATCGTCCTTCGTTAGTAACGGCAACTCGTTGTCGCTCCGAACACCGAACCGCTCGAGGTACTCGACGACATCCGGGAAAATATCTTCGACTCGAATCGTCGATGATTCGCTACCGCGAAACGCGTTCGCAATCGCTGCCGCGATGACACCGTAGTGGCAGTGATCGTGGAATAACTTACTTTCGTACATCGTACGCAGTTCGCCGAGCGTAAAGTCCCACGGCTCTACGCCGAGGTAACCGGCGAAGTGCCAGACGTAGGAGTCGATATCGCAGTGCTCGCTTCGACTTTCGATAGCAGCAGCTTCAACGCGGCGCCGAGAATTTCGCGCATAATTGGGTGGCCCTCGAAAAAATCGAGAATCCTCGAGATGAACGCGACCTCGGCGTCCCAGATCGATCGACCGTAAAGCGACTCGAAAACTTCGTTCGCAGTGACACCGTGCCGTGCAAGCGAGTCGCGACACAAGACTGTCAGCAACGCTTCCGCCGTCTTGCGATCGCGGAACACGGCACCATCAGCGAGTATGCGTACGAACTCCTCGTAGTCGAATCGCTGCGACTCCACGTTGGCGTTCGTAGTGTCCGGTCGCACTACGCGCGCAAGCGCCTCCGAAGCCCACTTCGCAAGATCGAAGCCAACGTCGCGAAGATCGTGGTACCGCGCGAAGCTGATCCGCGCGACTTCGTACTCGCGGCCATGCTCGTCCGTAAATCGATGTCGCATCGCTGTCACTCCACGTACGTGTGTCGCTCCGCTCCCACTTCGTGTGTCGCTACGCTCCCACTTCGTGTGTCGCTACGCTCCCACTTCGTGTGTCGCTACGCTCCCTCACGTGATCAGGGCGTTACCTCGAAGTACTCGGGATAACGATACACGCCGCCATCGAGTAACGGCGATACCACGAACGTAACCGAGATAACGATAGCCTGGCCCATCTGCTCGGAGCGATTGAAGCGCGTCACCTCGACGAGCGATTTTATTCCCCACGAACCGACCTCGGTACGCGGACCGTTGAGGCAAAGAACGTGCAGCTGACCGCGAGCGAAAAACGCCTGACGAATTTGCGCGACGCTGGGGTCACCCGCGACATCGAGCATATCGAACTCGATGGTCGCTTCCTTCAGCGTCGCGACCTGCGTGCGCCAACCCGCATGCGCACGTGTCGTCACGTCCGCGGTCGCATGCGACAAGTTTAGTGTCAGGTTATTGACATTCGGCACCTCGACCCACGTCGGCGTGGTCCAGTTATTCGCGCTATCGACGTAGAGCTTCGCGAGGTGCCCTAGTCGTGTTCGACTCATGCGTTTGCCTCCTTATAGAACTGCGCCAGTTTCTTCAACCCTTCGCGAAACGCGGGTTTCATGTACTCGCGCTTCGGATACTTCGCGACACGTGCGCCGTATCGACGTACGCCGCTGTGCTCGTGAAGCGCCGGCACCGGTGAGTCAGGACGTAGTAGTGTCGGCCCGATGACAACGCTCTTTCGTCGCTCGTCGAGCGAGAAGAAGATGAATTTTCGTAACTGCCCTTTGTGCACCGACGGCGGTTGTCCAGGTGGCGACGCGGACTTGCGTCGGCGCATACTTCGCTGCGCGACCAGTCGTACGAACGCACCGAACCGCTTGAAAACGCGTAGCGTCTTGCGATCGAAATAACGCGTAACCGCTGCGCGATCGAGAAAGAGCTGCTTGACTTTTACGATCGACTCCGAGGGCATCACAACGACTCCAGTACTGCGTAACGCGCGGTTATACTCGCGCGCACGAACGAACTTTCATCGAATACTTCCTCGATCTCGTAAAGCGGATCGGAAAACGAGATCGAATCGAACGCGTACGCGATGCCACCTCGTTCGAGTACTTCTTCGCTCGTGATCCGCGACGCGATCGAGTGCACGTCGTTCACAACGGTCTCGATCGAAGACGCATCTACGTACGGCCGCGCGCGAACGATCTCTACGTCAAGAAGAAATCGAAATCGCGATCGCGAAAGTCGCTCGCGCTCGGAGCGAACGAACGTAACGACGCACACATCGGGTGTCTCGCGCGCGAGGACCCAATAGTGCGCCCACGCTTTCGACGCTGCAACGGAAGCCGCCGGTGGCGGACCGTTGAGTGCATCGACAACAGCATCTAGTAGATTCGCGATCATCGATCCATCAACACGAGGGCGCGAGTCGCTGCCGCGGGGACGTCACTACCGACTACTACGCCAACACGTTTATTGCCGGTCGCTGTTGTTGTGAACCGGTTATTCGCACTGTTCCAGTAAACGACTGTTCCTTGCGTCCAGGCAGCGCCAGTCTCGCGCGGAGCTTCGATAACGGCGCCGACCGCGACACCACACTGAACGCCGGCCTTCACCGATTCGAGCGTGACCGCCGGCATGTCGCCGAGAAAAACGAGCGTGCCAGCGGGTTGGTCGGAACCGAACGTGGCCGGAATTACGAGATCGTGATGTTTGACAACAACGTTCATCGTTTACCTCCGTTAGGATGCTAACCTCGTCCACACACGAACGAGGAAACCGTAAGGATCACTCGAAGTCGTTGCGTGCGCGCCACCGGTAGCGCGCACAACGATATACCGCTGCGATGTCGCAACGTTGACAATCTCGTCTGCGACCCGCGGCCAATAACCCGACGGTAAGTCGCTCGCGCGCACAACGAAACACTGCGTTGTTGTGTCGGCTGCGACCTGACCACCGAATGACACCGATTGCGAATCGCGGCGCGCGACCACGGCGTCGATCTCGGAACCGTTGGGAAGCCGAAGCCGAACGCCGCGACTGCGAAGTAGTGTCTTGAAGAAGTCATCGAGTATCGTGTTCATCGCACCTCGCTGTCATCACGGTGTCGCGCGTACTGCGGCGCGATGGTCGAGTAACGCAACACCGAAGTGCCAGTAGGCTCGAACCGAGTAGCCGAGGAACTGCGGACTCGGCTGCACCTCTTCGATGATCGGCGTCTCCTGGCCACGTAGGAACGCGACTGCGAACGCCGGTGTCGTCGCGGGGTCAGCGACGAGATACCACGTCGAGTTTGCGCCGTTCGTCGGCAGATACTGCGTAACGACCGGCTCGAATTGGCCGGCGTAAGCGTTCGTCACGGGTAGCGTGCGATCACTGTTACCCGAGATTACGATCGTTACGGCTGAGAACAGATTCTCGGCAGTCGCTTTTAGGCCTACCGGCACCACAAGGAAACTTGGTCTCACGAAGACCGGTTGGCCGAATTGATCCGTCTGCGCCAGCATCCGTTCGACTGCGCGATCGAGATTCGGAATCGTAAGCGGTGCACCCGTCACGACGTTCGCGTTCGCTGCGCTGAAGAAGTTATTCGGGTTCGCAACGATCGTGCTCCAGAAGAGATTCTCGAGTGCGATAATCGCGCCACGCGCAGCTTCCTGCGGAATCGCGAGAAACGCGCCGAGATCATCGTTGATGATGTCTTGATGCGTAATCGTGAACAGCCGTCCATATGTATCGACTTTCACCTGCCAGCCGGTATCGCCGATGCGCTCCTGCGCGATCGAGCCACTCGGCGGTACTTTCTCGAACTGCGCGAACGCGTTGAGCCTCGCGAGCGTGTGCGGCATGAAGTTTACGGTCTCCACGACTCGCGCGATCCGGAGACACGTCGGTGGCATCGTCTCGTAAGTCGAAACGAGAATGCGATACGCCGACTCGCGCAGAAGATTCGGGAACGATCGTACGCTGAACGCCGCACGAATCACGTCGACCGGCGAAGAATACGGATCGACGCGATGGCCTTCGAGTCGCAGGCACTCACGTGCAAACTGCAGCAAACCGAGGTTGCGATACTTCGATGCGGCATCGACGATCCGCGGCGCGAATTTCTTCTCCACGCTCTTCGCGACCGAACCGCCAGCGCGGAGCATAACCGCGGCGGTCAGCACTTCGGTCGTGTCCACGCCGGCATCGAACGCGTGCACAACTCGACTGCTGGGCCGACTCGCGCGAATGGCAGCGAGCTGGCACTTCTTCGTCGACCAGTTCTCTCGAATCGCGCGTTCCGCGAGGTGCGGATATTTCCCGAGAATTCGTTTCACGATTTCAACCCTCCGAGCGGCTTTCGCGGCCACAACTGACGTGCCGATGTCAGCCGGCACGTCGACGATCGAAATCTCGCGCAGCACGGCGAGATCAACTACGTAGAGCGGACCCGTAAACGACTGACCGTTGACCTCGACTTCGGCGCCATCGGGAATCTCGCGGTATTCGATAACCTCGAGTCCGATTGAGGCCTTCCACGGGAAACCTTTCTCGATCGAAGAGAGAAAGTCTCTCGAGTACTCCGTGTCACGCGAGACCACGGCGTCCGCTACGATCTCGTTACCCTCGATCGCGATATTCGTTGTGTGGCCGATACCGGCGTACTCGTCGTGCGCGTAGCGGATCGGTAGCGAACTCGTAGGAATCTCGAGACCGTCGAGATCGACCACGACCGGCAGCGGCCAACCTTCGACGGTCATCGTACCGCCGGTGTACGCGACAATCTGGATTTTCCTTAGCCCTGACGCGGCATCGTCAGTCGGCTGCGCTTCTTCGGTCGCCGGCTGCGACTCTTCGTCTTGCGCAACGACTTCGTTTTCGTTTTCGTCTTCTTCGTCTTCGAGCTCGTCTTCAGGATCCTGCGCGCGAATCCTCGCCTTCGCTCGAATCCGAAGAAACTTTTTCGTCGTCTTCGGCATCGCTATTACCTCCTTTCTCGAAAAGGAAATCGAGACCGAGTTCGCTCGCGAGCGCGTATTCTTTCGCTCGCTGACGAAGCTCGGTCATCCAATCACGACCTTGCTTCGCGTACTCGTACGCGAACGTCGTAAGACCGCTCTGAAGACGCAATCGCTGCGCCTTCGCTTCTTTCTCCGGATCGACGCCCTCAAGAGCAGGCCAGTACCACTCGTGATCCGGTACGTCGCGACCTAAGCCGACTAGTACTGACGCTTCGCTGTCAGCGATGCGCCACTCGCGATAGAACGCTCGCAAGAGCGGCTCAAGTACGATCGCTTCGATCCGCGCACGCTCGACTTCGAGCGCTCGATACCAGTTGCGCAGATCGAGTCGGCCACTCGAAAAGTTCGCTCGCGAAGAGTCGTTGAGCGCGACCACGACCGGCACGTTCAAGCACCTCGCGATTTCGCTCATGAGATGATAGACGAAGTCGCCATAGGTCGTTGTCGGGTGTTGCGCTGTCATCTGCGACAGGCGCCAACCCGGTGGCAACACGGTAGCACTTCGCGGTCGAAGATCGACGAATTGCCAGACGAGTTCGCGGGCGAATCGCTCCGCATCGCGAGGAATATACGCAGCCGAATCGGTCTGCAACACGGCTGCGAGATTCGCAGCCGTCTCAGCCGCAGCCGCGGTCGCAAGCGTGAATCGACGCAAGATCGAGAACAACGGCAGCGCCGGCGTAATCTCGGGTACACCGCGCCACTGGCCCGGTCGCTCGCGATGGAAGTAGTGTATCACGGAATCCGCCGGTATCGTCTCGTACGAGTAGTCGATATCCGCGACCGCGATGTCGCCAGGATGTCGCCGCAAAACGTGATACGCCGCGGGCATCCCATAGTCATCGAAGACGATGCCTTCGACCGGTTGCATGAGCGCGGAAATCGGACCCTCGCTAACCTGTTCCGGTTCAACGAGTCGAACCGCGAGTTTGACTTTCGTTCGCTGACGCGGATAGTCGCACAGAATCGCGAACGCCTCACCGTCGACTACGACGCAGCGCCGCATCGTGCGCAGAATCTCGGGCAGATCGATCGCGGCGCACCACTCGGACCACGCGCGCTCGAGTCGAAAGTTCAGCTCTTCGTTCGCAGTGCGAATCTGCAGAACCGGCCCGGTACCGACCGTATAGTTCGCGATCGTTGAGACGATGCCGTTCGCGTAACTGTTGTTCGCGACCTCGTAACGCGCACGGTTCCGCAGCGTGCGACGCACGCTCGGCGTTAGCGCAGCCGAAGGCGACAGCGCATCCGCTTGCGACCAGTGCTGCGCATTATCCGGAGTCGTAGCCGCTGCATCGTAACGTGCGCGAAACGAAACGTCTGCTCGCGCTGACGAGGTGTTGTCGCTCGAACGAAAGACTCGACGCAGCCACCCGATCATCCTAACGCTCCCGGCGCGTTCATTTTCACGACGACCGCTTTCGGCTCCGATACTTCGCGTACGAACTCGAGCAACTCGCTCACGTCGCGATACTGAATCGTCATGCCGTCGACAGTAACCGTCTTCGGCTGACGCGCTTGCTCGACTAACGACTCGATGAGTTGCTGTCGCTGCGTTTCATCGATCATGTCATCGCCCTCGCACGATAACGCAGTAATCCTTCAAGTAGCCAGTTCGAACTCGAATCCGAAGTCGAAGTCGTAGTCGACTCGAGCGAGTCGAAAATCTCTCGCGCAACGACCGCGCCTACAAGACAGTCGAAGTAGTGGTTCTCGCGCGCGGGTAGTAGCGTCCACTCCACGCACTGTCGCCAGACCGACTGCGTGGCCACGCCGGTCTCCGACGTAAGATGCTCGACCACGACCGGCGCATCGACCGTGCGCGCGATCTCAACCGAAGACGACGCGAAAAGATTCGCAACGTTCGTCTTCGCACGGTTCGTGTCGATAAGGACGCTGGTCGTAGCGCGATCCGGATCGCGCGTCATGCGCCACGCGCTACCCGTTACATCGCCTGGCTTCGTTAGTTCGACGACCGACGCCTTCGATCGCGCACCGACGTAGCGACCGTAAGCCGGATAGACGCGATCGTGAATCGCGGCCACTGACGACACGATGTCGCTACGATAACCGGCATCCACGAGTACTAAACTATTCGGATAACGAGCGCGAAGCTGCGCGAGTAGATCGTGCAACCCTCGCTCGATCGACTGCGGCGCCGCGATGCGATAGAAGCCCTCGAGCGACAGCGCTGGCCGCGATGCGGAGTAGTAGTTTGCATGCTGTTCCGGCCAGGTCGAAAACGCTACACGTACACGGTCGTTCTCGCGCGCAACGACCGCGTAGTAGAGAATCCGCTCTTGCACGTCGACGTAGATTCCGACTTGCTCCGAAGGCGCAATCGAGAAGTCGCCGAACGCGGACGCAACCGACTCCGGCGCGATCGCGATCGAATCGTCCGCAACGACGTTGGCCGCAGGCTCGTTCTGGTACTCTGAGTAAAACGCGTTGCGATCCTGAAAGTAAAGATGCATCGCGTGCTGGATTGCCGACACTTCGATGCGCGGATCGTAGCACGCTTCCCAGAACGGCACCGCACCGGCATCGAGCTGCGCGCGATGCGCGAGGTAGTAGTCGTTGATTCGCTTGTAGTCGCGCACGCGAATCGCATCACGATAGACGCGCTCGTACTCCGACCACGCCGCCATATCGGTCGGCATCGAACGAAGAAGGCCAATACGTTCGCCGCTCCACTCGGGCAGCGACAGTAGCTGATCGCTGAGATCACCGCGGCGAATGACAGTGCATGTACAGAGCACCGCAGCCTTGTGGTCGTGCGCCATCGTACCGAGTATGTCGGACTGGATGAGAGCGCGTCGATATTCACACTGTCGCGGCGACATCGCGCTGTCACGCGTCTGCGGGTCGTCGATCAGGATGAGTTGCGGTCGCACGAGTCGACCGTCGGGCAACGCGTGTTGCAGACCGCGCAACGAACCGCCACGCAACGGCACCGATTGGATCAGCGCGCCCGAGCACTTCGAACCGTCAATCGACGCGAGTACGATCCGATCAAACGTAAGTCGAAGATGCGTTGGTTTGCCATCGAAGAGCTGAAACCGCATACGCTGTAGACTGCCGTCAGCACGCAAAATCGGATAACACGCTTCGGGATAATCCTCGATAAGCTCGCGCGCCGTCGTCAGCCAGAGAATAAGATTCTGAATCGTCTGTCGCGCGCGCTGACCGTTCGCGGTCACTACGAGAACGTATTTCACATGACCATGCAACACCGCCCACAACGCGGTCGCGAGCGAAAGCGAAGTCTTGCCGCTGCCCCGCGGCATTGCGTACGCGAAGCAACCGCCACGAAGAACGATCTCCTCGAACTTCCGTGCGATCGCGCGATGCGCGTCCGAAAACGGCAGCGAAAAGACCGAAGGAAGATACGTGCGACACCAATCGAGAATCGATCGACTCGCTCGCGCACGCCGACGCGGATGCGCAACTTCAGGCAACGGCCCGATCTCACGAGCGCGCAAGATGACACGTCGCCGACGCAGCGATTCGTCGGCGACCATGTACGCGTACTCTTCGATCGTCCTAGCCGCCATCGCTCTTAGTCCCTACTAAGTCACGTAACGGCATCGCGATCGGCTTTAGATCGTCCGAGTAGTTCGTCGGATGCGTCAGCATCGAGCGAATCACGCGCGGCGATGCCCCCCACACGTCACCAACACCGTTTAGCCGAGTCGTGCAACAAACCGGTGACAATAGTTCGCCAGTCGCTGCCGCGATGATGCCACCGCCGCTGTCGCCCTGCGAAACCGATAAACGATAGCGAACTTGCAGGTCGGCGTTCTCTTTCGCTACGACGTAACCGTCCTCGCGGTTGCCAGGAATGTGCACGCCGTAGCCGCAGTGGAAGACCTTATCGCCGACCTCGAACGACTCCGCAACGCGAAGCCACGGCAGTCGATCGTGACGCTCGTCCGTCAGCAAGATCGAACAATCCGACTTTCGATTGATCGCGATGACACGCGCGCCGAACGAAATACCGTTGCGCAACACGACCGTCACCTCCTCGCCGACACGACGGTGACAGTGCGCCGCGCTCACGAGATACCATCGGCCATCGTCGCGCTTCGGACCTACGATCGTCGCACTGCAGTAACCGCCCGTCATAATAATCTTCGCGACCGCATCGCACGGATTCGTTGCCGGCTTATCGTCCTCCGGTCGCGGTGACTTCTTATCGTCACCACGCTTCTCGTCTTGCGGCGGTACGCGCACGCAACCGAAGTGGACCGCGGTACCACCACCGATAACCGTAAGCAACGCGGTCAACACCGCAACGAGAATCGATCGCCACGGCTCGGGAATCGAAATACGCATCGACTTACTCCTTCGCGCGACAAACTACTCGATTTTCGAGGCTGCTCGCCGGCCGCCGGTTTCGCGCGAGCCCCAGGAAGGACCCACGGGTGTCACTTCGTTCCCGCGATTGCATCTATCGTCTAAAGCGAGTCAGAACGAAGTATAGCAACGCCAACACGATCGTACACGCAACGCATCCGTCGCGCACGCCAGCGAAGTATGCCGCGGAGATCGCGGCGCTACTCGCGTGTTCGACGGCGGTTGCGATTTTCGCAGATGATTCGCGAACCACGCCTGCGGCTGCGCGAATTTCGCGTAGCGTGTCACCGAGTGCAGCTTCGTTCACGACCTCGCCCCTTAGTTAGTCTAACCTAAGAGACGAGGTTGAAGCAAGAAGAGTTTAGAGAAAACCGACTAGACGTGGCGTCGTATGCGACGTGCGATATCGCTAGCGCGGAATAGGCGGATCACGCGTTCTTCGACGCTTTTACGTGACTCGCCGAAGTTACCGACGTAGCATTTTACTACGCCGTTTTCGAGGTAGAAGACGACGTGTCGACGGCCTTGCGCGGAGTAGATTGTTGGCTTCACTAACGACTGCGCGAGTCTCTTAACGACCTTACGTAGATCGTTAGCGGAATAAACGACGTTGCCGAAAACATCGTGAAGTCGGTAGCGAGGTGGCCGTTTCATCGCTGGTCCTCGTAGTCGATAAAAAAGCCCGGCATCGCCGGGCATAACGCAGTCATGTCATCGCAATGCCACCGACTAACCCGGAACCACGAGCGGCGCTGCGACTTCGAGAAGATCGCGAACTGTTATGCGGATCGCGATCTCATCGTAGCTACCGTCGTCTTCGGCTACGCAAACGAGAATCGAAGATACTTCGTCCCAACTAAGTTTTCTCGGCATGCGAACCTCCTTTCTTTGGTACGTGGACACTGCGCGGTCACCGACTCGCAGCGTCACCTAGTTTTCGGTTTCGAGTTCGACTTCGAGTTCTGCTTCGCGTTCCTCTAGTATCTCGCGCTGGCACTCGAATCTGCGCCAGACGCCGTAAGGGATTCTGGCCTCGGAAACGACCGTCCAGTTCGAAATACCGATTCCGCCCTCGTAGACGAAGCCATCGGGGGCAACAAGCGCGAAACCGTGCTCGGGGAAGAGAATCTCGGAATGAACGTAAAGGTAGTACTGCTCGTAATCGTCACGCACGTACTTCGCTTCCATCGCTAGTCCTCCGTAGTTAGTCGCGACTAAGTCGGCAGCGTTATCTCGCTCGTCGCAAACTGGTTCTCGAGTAGTACGCGCTCCGCCCACACCGCGACATCCCAGCCGTCATGATTGACCGCGGCGCGCAGCGAAATGCGCCGCCCGGGTATTCGATCTTCGCTAATGATTCGACCGTCGCGATGCGGACACGAGTAAAGAACGAGGTCGCCGTGGCGGTTAGGCACGACTAAGTGGAACACGCCTTCGGCGTCGAGTCGCAGGCCCGCGACTTTGCGATACTTCGCGAGCGAGCCGATTAGGTAACGCGACAATAACTCGGCGTACGCTCGCTCGTAGCGCGGTAGTGGGCTCGGCATAACGCCTCCTCCCGCGATTATTCACTAAACGATTCGATAACCGGCCGGAACCGTTCACGAACGTCGGGCGGCACCTCGTCGTCCGGCACTACGCGCCAAGGGCTGAACTCGAACCCGCCTTCGTAACTAATCCCATCGTCGTCGACGAGGGCAAAGCCCCAACGATGGAAAACGTCCTCGTTTTCGACCTGAAGAAGATAAACTCCGGACGCGGTGCGAACGAAACGAATCGCGTTCATCGTAAGTCCTCCTTAGGGCTGGTGTACCAATCGCCCGAAGGCATCACTGCATTAGGTTAGGTGATCAGGGTATGGGCATCCGTGCCCACTCAGAAGATCAGGCATCAGATAGCAGCAACTTCCTTGAACATTTCCAGCATTCGTTTCAGCGCCTCAACGGGGATGTCCTTGAATTCGTAGGACATCACGAGGGCAGCGTCTGGCCGCATGTACTTTGAGACTTCAGCAGCCGGAACATCAACGACCTGCTCGCCCTTGACTTCGTTGAGGGTTTCACCATCAAGAGACACAAATACCCGATCGCCAACCTTGTACACGCCAACTCGAACAGCAGCCCGCGCGCCCTTGCGAGACTTCACAGCAATCTTGGCCGCTTCAATTGTGTTGGCCAACTCGATCTGCAGGTCAACTCGGTTCATCGTCGTTCTCCTTTCGGGTTTCGGGTTACTGGGTTACTCGTTACCTCGCTTCTCGTTCTCGTCACCGGTATCTTAATACGCCGTCCGCAAGGCGTCAAGCAGAAAAATCGAAAAAAATTCGCCGCTCGACGTAAGTGCCTAGAAAACTAGGTACTTACGGCGAAAAAAATTTTCAAAAAATTTCGCGGCAGCTCTCCGCGGCGTCGAAAACTACGAAAATCGTATACGCGCGTACATCTTTTTCGTAGTGTACGCGGTTACACTTTGCGGTAGTCCGTGACGATTTCGAACGTGCCGTCGGGAAGTGGAATTCGCCGGTAGTCGCCGAACAAGTTTGGCGATTCCCGTTGAAGGACCTCGAGCAAGATGTTGGCTAGCTTCCGGATTTCCGGTTCAGCGTGCCGACTGCCCCGCAGTTCCAGGAAGTGACGGAGCGCTCGCGCGTTCGCCGTGACGAAGATCTTCGTCTCCGTAGCGTTGGGCAGTACGCTACGCGCCGCTTGCCGGGCCACCTTCCTCCTATCTCTAATAGTGGAGCCAGTCGGCAGCCACCGCGACGCAAACGACTCGTCCTCGAGCTTCGACTCGAGAAGTCGAACGAGACGAACGTAGGCCTCGCGTGCGCATCGAACCGCGTCCGTCCACGTTGCGTGCAGCTCGGCGTCGAACGCGATGATGTCCGGCTCGACGTACTCCGTATCCGACTCGTCTACGTAACGCTGCGAGAGCTGCGAATACGAGAAGCCCGCGCGGTGCCGAACGAGTTCGTGAGTGAGACTACGACTGACGCCCGTAATCAACAGGTTCCAGACAGCGTGTTCCAGCACCGATCCGTGCCCCGACTCCTTGATGTGCTCGAGATAAGCCCGGTTGCCACCGGGTCGCGGTCGAGCGAACGACATGTAGCAGACTCTGCCGGCTACCTCGCACAGCACCTCCGCTGACACCGCGCTGTCAAAAATCCGCCCGGGCCCAGGGAGATTAGATGACATCGCGCTGTCACGTGGCCACGCGATGTCGTGATCGTACAGAAATCGCTCGAGCTCGCGCTCTTCTAAGATCGATCGACCGAGAACGTAAACGCGCATAGCGAACCTCCGATATTCAAATTGCGGCTAATACTGCGAGTATGTCACCAGCGCGACAAGCGATAGCGCGCTCTTTACCGTGACAACTGAGCTTGAATGTGTCGGTTTTCGTTGCGACTTTCGCTGCACGGAGAAACGCGATCAAGAGAGAGCGACTAACGGATATGGTCGGTACGGTTTCGGAGACCTCCTCGAATGTGACGTAACCGGAGCTATCGTTTTTCTGCATCTTATCGAGCATGCCTTGGATCGAGAGATCGCATTCCACGTAAAGCGGAGCATCGATGAGACGTTGGTAATGTTCACGCGGTGTTATTCGTGGGAGCCATAGGCCCTTGTAACGCGACTCGATAGCGGGTTTTTCGATATTCGATTCACGACTGCAGTCAAATCGGAAGAGAACCGCGTCAGGTGTCCACAAAAGACGAATTCGCTCAATGGAATGCGAATGCGAGGATCGCAATTCGTCAATCAGCCTTTTTGCCGCTTTACGCGATATTGCGAACGAATCGGGCGTGTCTTTGGTAACGCGCTCGGGTTTCAGTACAAGATCGGAATCTGCGAGACCTACGTAAGCGTATGGTGTTGCCGCGAAGACCGAATCGCGGAGCCAGAAGATGCGCGCTTCGGCTCCCATCCAGCGCGATGCTGTGAGCGCGACTGAAAGTGCACGCTCCAGTTTCGGAAATTGCGTTTTCTCGATCACGAAGTGATAATCGCCCATGCTCGCCATAGCACACCTCCTTTCGTGGTGAAACGATATAGACCTCGCACTAGTCGATTACGGATAAGATCGCAATCACGTCGCCAGCTCGGCAAACGACGCAACGCTGATCGCCGTAGTACTCGAGTCGAAACGTCGTGTCCTCGTCCTTCGCAGCTTCGAGAAACGCGAGAAGAAGAGAACGACTTACCGTTACGTGCGA
>Ga0308389_1000834_pt1 | contig 22278 bp, 17 predicted proteins | sample Hotspr2Sample148_FD_202362 | JGI IMG/M metagenome (GOLD analysis project Ga0308389, IMG submission 202362) | Hot spring phototrophic mat microbial communities from Mushroom Spring, Yellowstone National Park, Wyoming, United States - 20040719_148 ... | reverse complement strand
TTCCATATCCGAATATGCATTGAGAGAAGGAATTGTTTTAGATACAATTAAAAAATTTTCATTGAACTATTTGAAAGTTGAGTAAATTATTAAATTGAACTTATTAATTAGAGTATATTAGTAAAAAAGTTTAGCTAAGTATGAATAATATCAGAAATTTTTGCATTATTGCTCATATTGATCATGGTAAATCAACAATTGCTGATTGTCTTTTAGAAAAAACAGGTGTAGTTTCCGAGCGAGAAGCAGTTGATCAAATTTTAGATGATCTCGAATTAGAAAGAGAAAGAGGTATTACAATTAAATCACACGCTATTCAAATGCATTATACTTCTTTCAATGGAGATGATTATATTCTTAATTTAATTGATACTCCAGGCCATGTTGATTTTACATACGAGGTTTCGCGTTCTCTTGCTGCTTGCGAAGGGGCTATTCTTGTTGTTGACGCTTCTCAAGGTGTGGAAGCTCAAACTATTAGTAATCTATATCTGGCCATCGATGCTGGATTAGAAATAATACCAGTAATAAATAAAATTGATTTGCCAAGTGCTGAAATTGATAAGGTATCACAGCAAATAATTGAATTGATTGGATGTAAAAAAGAGGAAATAATTCTTGTAAGTGCTAAAGCGAAAATTGGAATTGATAAACTTTTAGAAGAAGTTGTTAGAAGAGTTCCACCACCAAAAGGTGATCCTGAAGCACCTTTGCAAGCACTTATTTTTGATTCGTTGTTTGATTCATATCGTGGTGCTATTGCATATATACGAGTAGTGAACGGAACGCTTAGAACGGGCGATAAAATAAAATTTATGAAGGTCAATAAAGAATTTGATGCTGAGGAAATAGGAATTCTTGGGCTTAAGAAAATCAAATCAGATGTTTTATCCGCTGGTAATGTTGGATATTTGATCGCCGGGGTTAAAGATGTTCACGATACAAAAGTAGGTGATACCGTTACTCATGCTAAAAAAGGAGCAAGCGAACCTTTACCAGGTTATAAAGAAGTTAAGCCGATGGTTTATAGTGGATTTTATCCAACTAATTCAGATGACTTTGAAGATTTAAGAGATGCTCTTGAAAAATTCAGATTGAATGACTCCGCACTTGTTTATCAACCAGAGACTTCGGCTGCTTTAGGTTTTGGATTTAGATGTGGTTTTCTTGGATTACTTCATATGGAAATTGTTCAAGAAAGATTACTGAGAGAATATAATCAGTCTATAATAACTACTCTTCCAAATGTTGAATATATAGTTTATACTAAAAAAGGTGCTCAAGTAGTAGTTGATAACCCAGCTGAAATGCCACCTTCCGGAGAAATTCAACATGTTGAAGAACCCTACATGCGTGCACAAATTGTTACACCATCAGAATATGTAGGCAGTATAATGAAATTAGCTATGGATAAAAGAGGTGTTTATAAAAATACCACTTATATTGATCCAACTCGTGCAGATTTACAATTTGAGTTTCCTTTGTCTGAAATTATTTTTGATTTTTACGACAAGCTTAAATCCATCTCTCGTGGTTATGCTTCTTTTGATTACGAGTTTCTTGGCTACAGAGAAAGTGACCTGATTAAATTGGATATTCTTATCAATGGTGAACCTGTTGATGCACTTTCAATGATAGTTCATAGATCGAAGGCTTATGATTGGGGAAGAAAAGTTTGTAATAAGTTAAAAGATTTAATTCCTCGGCAATTATTTGAAATTACTATTCAAGCTGCCATAGGAACTAAAGTAATCTCAAAATCTGTAGTTAAAGCCTTAAGAAAGAATGTCCTTGCAAAATGTTACGGCGGAGACATAACAAGAAAAAGGAAATTGCTCGAAAAACAAAAAGAAGGTAAGAAAAGAATGAAACAAGTTGGTAATGTTGAAATTCCTCAAGAAGCTTTCCTTGCTGTTTTACAGATTGATGAATAATATTTTATTTCGCTGTTGTGAAAAGATATTTGTTTAATTTCATTTATCTATTTGTTCTTATAATAATATTAAAATCATTTATAATTGATGCATATTATGTTGCATCAGACTCAATGCAAAAAACTCTTCTTCGAGGCGATTTTATCATTGGCTTGAAATTTTATTATCGGTTAAAATCTCCTTCAAATATTCCATTTACAAATATTTCAATACCTTCAATCAATCTATTCAACTTTTCAAAACCAAAACATAATGATATAATTATATTTAAACTAAATGAGTATCTTATAAATGAAAATTATACTAATTATGAATTTATCAAAAGAATAGTTGGGCTTCCTGGTGAAACCATTCTAATTAAAGATTATAAACTCTTTATAAATAATAAAGAAAAAGAAAATTATTTTTGGATTGATGGAACTCCGAGAAAATTTGATAAGTTAAAAATTTTTAATCCCACAACAAATCCCTTTTCATATTTGAATTATGGTCCAATTAAAATACCATCAAAAGGTGATTCGATCGAGCTCAATCCACAAAATATAAAGTTTTGGCAACCTTTTATAAATTTTGAGCAAGGTGGAAAATTTTTAAGCACTGAAGGAACAGTTATTACTCTTAAAGGAATACCAATAAGAAACTATAAGTTTAATTATGATTACTATTTCGTAGTGGGGGATAATATTAATAATAGCCTTGATAGTAGAATTCTGGGGTTCATACCTGAAAATGTTATAGAAGCAAAAATTGCTTTAATATATTTTTCAATTGAATCTGAACCTAAACAATTAAGTTTTAACTTTATTGATAAAATTAGATTTAGTCGTTTACTTAAAAAATTAAATTAATAATCAAATGAAAAAAACAATTATATTACTTTTTTTTATCTCATCTTTAATATTTTCCCAAGAAAGATATTTAATTTACTTCAAAGACAAGGAGATAAGTAAGAATTCAGTCCTGAATAAATCTTCTTCAGCTTATCTTAAAGCATTATCAAACTTATCAAAAAAGTCCATTGACCGAAGAGAAAAACATAATCCAGATAACATAATTTTTTATGAAGATTTACCAATCAAACAGCAATACATAGATTCATTAGAAAGTTTAGGAATTCAAATTAAGCATCAGCTTCACTGGTTTAATTGTATATCCGCACATATTCCTAATGAAATTATTACAAAAATTGAAAAATTATCTTTTGTAGAAAAAATTGAGAGAGTTAAAAGTTTTTACTTTAAGAGTTCATTTTCACAATCAACTTTAGATAAAAAACTAAACGATTATGGCTCATCTTACACACAATTGAGTTTATCGGATATTCCAATAGTGCATTCGAAAGGAATTACTGGTGAGAATGTATTGATTGGTGTTTTAGACACAGGGTTTGATTGGCAAAGGCATGAAGCTTTTAAGAGAATAAAAATTATTTCAGAGTACGATTTTATTAATAAAGATACTATTACAGCTAATCAAATTGGTGACCCACGTTCGCAAGATTCTCATGGCACTTATGTATTATCTATAATTGCAGGTTATAAAGACAGTGTGCTTATTGGTTCATCTTTTAATAGTTCGTTTTTACTTGCAAAGACAGAAAACATTTCTAGTGAAACAAATGTTGAAGAAGATGATTATGCAGCCGCAATTATGTGGATGGAAAATTTAGGTGTTGATATAACTACTAGTTCGCTTGGTTATAGTGAATTTGACCCTGGTAATAGGTCTTACACATATAAAGATATGAATGGTAAAACAACATTAGTAGCTAAAGCATTAAACTATGCTTTTCAGCGAGGGGTTGTAACTTTTACTTCAGCAGGAAATGAAGGGAATACCAGTTGGAAATACATTATTTCACCAGCAGATGCATTTGATGTAATTGCTGTTGGTGCAGTCAACTCGCAAAATCAACTTGCCAGTTTTAGTTCAAGAGGTCCAACAAGCGATGGCAGGATAAAACCTGAAGTCGTTGCTATGGGTGTTTCAGTTTTCGGTGCTTCATCAGGCTCTATAAATCAATATATTACTGCAAGTGGTACATCTGCAGCCGCTCCAATTGCTGCTGGTGTTGGTGCTCTACTTCTATCAAAATATCCACATCTGAAAAACTATCAGGTAAGAAATGTAATTTTAGAATCATCCGCAAACTCAGCTAATCCTAATAATCAAATCGGTTATGGTCTGATTTCTGCTAAAAATGCTATTGAATATCCGAATCTGATGATTAAAGAAAATCAGTTCTTGATAAACAAAATTATCTTTGATGAAAATGTAAATCATTTGAGAACTAAGATGTACTTATCTGTAAATAATTCAGATTATAATGAGATTAATTACTTATCGTTTTCTAATTTACAATATCAATTTCCCGTTCCTCAACTTAATCTTAACGATAAAATTAATTTCTACTTCATTATTTATGATAGCACTGGAAATTCTAAAAGAATACCTCAAAATGATTCTTACAGTTTTTTTTATGGTTCATTACAAATTAATCTAAATATTAAAACGATAAGTTATACTTATTCAAGAATAAGCGAAATTTATCCCAATCCATTCATCCCAACTGATCATAATTATACTCGAATAAAATACAAATCTTTAGGTAATGAAAAAGTTGATGTAAGTATAATTGATGCATCTGGTCAAATGGTTAAACAAATATCACAGATAAGTTCATTGGGGGAAAATTTTATTGAATGGGACGGAATTTCAGATCGTGGTTATTTGTGTGCCAGCGGTGTTTATTATTTTTTAATCAATATAGGTAATGAAAATTACGGGAAAAAGTTAATTTTGCTCAAATAAATTTTAATTTTTTTATGGCAGGAATATTACATCGTTCACAAGAAAAATATTTACAGTCCTTTTTATCAACTAACGATGAGTTAATAAAGGAGATTGAGTTATTCGCAGAGAAAAACAAAATTCCAATTTTGAATAAACATTCAATTGCATTTCTTGAACAAATAGTCATAATGATTAAACCTAAACGAGTTTTAGAAATTGGAACTGCAATTGGATATTCATCAATACGAATTGCAAGATTATTAGCCCGCCAATCATCTTTGCACACTATCGAAAAGAGCAAAGAAAATATTTCTATTGCTAAAGAAAATATTGCTAAAGCAAAACTTCAAAATAAAATAAAAATTTTTGAAGGAGATGCACTCCGAATTTTGCCACAATTAAATAAAAAATATGATTTAGTATTTTTAGATTCTGATAAAGAAGATTATAAAATTCTCTTTGATTATTCAATGTTACTTTTGAAAAAAGGTGGAGTAATCTTTGTTGATAACTTATTATGGCACGGTTATGTAGCCTCTAAAAAAGTTCCAGCTAAATACAAAAATTCTACTAAACATATAAAAGAATTTAACAGAATTTTTATGATTCAACCATCATTGCATTCTGTTATTTTACCAGTTGGTGATGGAATTGGAATCGGAGTTAAAATAAAATGAAATCACCTCTATTAGATGAAAATTTATTAACTGAAGTTGAGAAGTTTAACGAAAGAGATTTACAAGAAAAATCTTTTCTTACTGAATTAATAAAAATTGTGAATCAAAAAGACTTATCAGACAAGTTTATTGAATTAGCGTTTTACGGAAAGTATGTTAATGGATTATTCAAATCCTTACAATTAGCAAAATCAAATCATCAAATATCTAATACAAACCAAATACAAGAGGATTTAATTCAAAATGTCCTTAAGCTAAAAGAATTATTAAAAGAAATAGTATCTTCCACCGAAATAGAAAAGATTTTCAACGAAAGATTTAGTGAATTAAACCCCAATCATTTCGAAAATATCCTCAATCTTGTAAAAGATTTGAATAAAATTAAAAAGTATCTTAATTACATTAAGAGAAATTCTTAATTAGTTCCTTTTGCTAACCATTTATTAAGAGCGCTAAGCAAATGTAATAAAGCTGTAATTAATGGTTGATGTTGTTGTTCATCGATATCCATTAAAATTTCTTTGTGAATATCCACATATGCGTTGTTAAGTTGATTAACAAACGATTTCCCTTTTGGAGAGAGAGTGACTCTCATGTTTCTTCTATCATTTTTATCTATCTCTCTTATTACATAATCTTTCGAGACTAATCCATCTATAATTCTTGTTAATCTACTTTGACTTAATTTCATTCTTTCAGCAATTGTTTTATTATTTAAAATTTCATCGGTGTTAAATAGTTTCAAACATCTAAATTCTGCTTGTGTTAAGTTGTGTAGTTCAGCTAAACGTGTTTCTTTTTCTTGACAATTTTCCAAAAGAGAAAATGTCAAATTTGCAAGTTTATCTGCGGTTTGATTTATATCCATTATAACCTCTTGATAAAATTAATTATTGTTACTATCAAATATCGTTATAAGTAATAATTATTTCAATGATATAATTAAGTTTAATAATATTGACTGCGCATTAATAATTTACTTTACAAAAAATTCTTTTATATGAATCAAGTTTTTTAATGAATCAAGTTTATCTTTTAAGTGTATTGTAGAATTAACCTGAACTTGAATATAAAATAAATTTGTTTTTAATGTGAATTTTGAAAATTAAAAAACTATTAAAAATGAAAAATTTGATAATATTAAATTAAATAACTAAAATTGATGTTTGAATTAAAAAATCTTACAAATGTTAGAAAAAGATAAAATAATCATAAAGGGTGCAAGGGAACATAATCTTAAAAATATAGATTTAGAAATACCGAGAGATTCTTTCACAGTAATCACAGGTTTATCTGGTTCTGGAAAATCTTCTTTAGCTTTTGACACCATTTACGCTGAAGGGCAAAGAAGGTATATTGAATCATTATCTGCATATGCCAGACAATTTTTAGATATGTTAGAAAAACCTGAAGTCGATTTAATAGATGGGTTAAGTCCATCAATTTCAATAGAACAAAAGTATACATCAGGAAATCCTCGCTCAACAGTAGGGACTGTTACAGAAATCTATGATTACATAAGATTGTTATTTGCACGAGTTGGAAAACAACACTGTTATAACTGTGGTAATTTAGTTTCTAAACAAACCACTGAACAAATAATTGATTCTATTTTAGAAAAACACAATTCAAAAAAAATCAAAATTCTTGCTCCTGTAGTTCGTGGTAGGAAAGGTCATTATCGAGAACTATTTGAACAGTTGAATTCTGATGGATTTTTGAAGGTCAGAGTTGATGGTGAATACCTTGAAATTGTTAAAGGAATGAGTGTTGACCGTTACAAAATTCATAATATTGAAATTCTTATCGATAATTTGTCTGTTTCTGAAAAAACGAGAAACAGACTTACCCAATCAATTGATATTGCCTTAAGTTATGGAAATGGAATTTTGATTATTAATGATGGAACAAAAGATTATATTTTCAGTCGTCAATTAGCTTGCTTAAGTTGTGGAATATCATTTCAAGAATTAGCCCCAAATTCATTTTCATTCAATACACCTTATGGAGCCTGTCAAGATTGTCAAGGTCTTGGTGAAGTTAAAGAATTAGATATCAATTTGATTATACCGGATTGGTCTAAATCAATAAATGAAGGGGGCATTGTTCCTTTAGGTAAACCTCGTCCAATATGGATTTTTAATCAACTTGAGACTGTATCAAAAGTTTATTCATTTGATTTTAATATGAAACTTGCTGACTTTGATGAAACTCAAAGGTATGTGTTACTTTACGGAACAGACGAAAAAATTATTTTCACTTATTCCTATGGTGATGGCAAGTCAGTCTCTTACCATTCTAATTTTAATGGCATAATTGACTATCTTAAAAATTATTACAACAACACTTCTTCTAATAATACTCGAGAATGGATTGAATCATTTATGACAACGAGTATTTGTAAAACTTGTAATGGTGGAAGATTAAGAAAAGAATCACTTTATGTAAAAATCTTTGATAAAAATATAAGTGATATAACCAATTTATCAATTCGTAGATGCTTTGAATTTTTTGATAATATTAAATTCACAGGCAATGATGAACTAATAGCAAAGCCTATTATCAAAGAAATTAGAGAAAGATTAATTTTCCTATTAAATGTTGGTTTAGATTACTTAACATTAAATCGACCGGCTAGGACTTTATCTGGTGGTGAATCACAAAGAATACGATTAGCAACTCAAATTGGTTCGCAACTTTCAGGTGTTCTTTATGTTCTTGATGAACCTTCAATTGGATTACATCAGAGTGATAATATCAAACTTATAAATTCATTGAAGAATCTTAGAGATTTAGGGAATACAATCATCGTTGTAGAACACGATAGAGAAACCATTGAAAGTTCAGATTATATTGTTGATTTGGGACCGAAAGCAGGTGAACAAGGAGGATATGTTTGCGTTGCTGGTGAAACTAAAGATATTTTACAATCACAGAATGGAAAAAATTCAATAACTATTCAGTATCTTAAAGATAGAAAGAAGATAAGATTACCTGATAAGAGAAGAAAAGGAAACGGTAATTTTCTGAAATTATTTGGTGCTTCAGGCAATAATCTAAAAAATGTTAACCTGTCAATTCCTTTAGGTACTTTAACATTGGTAACGGGTGTCAGCGGGTCTGGTAAATCTTCTTTAATAAATGAAACTCTTGTTAAGATTTTAATGAACCATTTTTATCAATCAAAATCAGTTCCATTACCTTATAAGAAAATTGAAGGAATTGAGTTTATTGATAAAATTATAGAAATAGACCAATCACCTATTGGCAGAACTCCACGCTCGAACCCTGCTACTTATACAGGATTATTTACTTTGATTAGAGATTTGTTTTCTCAGTTACCAGAATCAAAAATTAGAGGATATACTCCAGGTAGGTTTAGTTTTAATGTTGAAGGTGGTAGATGTGAATCTTGCAGTGGTGATGGAGTAAAAAAAATTGAAATGAATTTTCTCCCTGATGTCTATGTAACTTGCGATGTCTGTCACGGTAAAAGATATAACAGAGAGACTCTACAAGTTCTCTACAAAACCAAATCAATTGCAGATGTTTTAGATATGAGAGCAGATGAAGCATTAGAGTTTTTTGACGAAATGCCAAGAATAAAAAGAAAATTAAAAGCAATTCACGATGTTGGACTTGGTTATATAAGACTTGGTCAACAAGCAACAACTCTTTCTGGAGGCGAAGCACAACGAGTTAAACTTGCTACCGAATTAAGCAAAGTCTCAACTGGTAAGACTCTTTATATTCTTGATGAACCAACTACAGGATTACATTTTGAAGATGTTAATATCTTGATGGATGTATTAAATAAATTAGTCGATAAAGGTAATACAGTAATTGTAATTGAACATAATCTTGATGTTATCAAACTTGCAGATTGGATTATTGATTTAGGACCTTTGGGTGGAGAGTTTGGCGGTGAAATTGTTGCAGAAGGAACTCCAGAGCAAATCATTAAAAACGAAAAGAGTTTAACGGCAAAATTTCTGAGGAAAGAAATTGAATAATAAAATCAGCACAACTTTAATCCTGTTGTGCTGATTTTAATAAAAGTTAACAAACTAAAAAATTTTTTTAACATTTGTACTTAATAACAGATAAAAACTTCTTTAGCCATTTCTTTTCTGAAAATCCTTCATAAAATCTACAAGTGCTTCAACACCTTTTAGTGGGAACGCATTATAAATCGAGGCTCGCAGACCGCCAACAGAACGATGACCTTTCAAACCATCAAAACCTGCTTTTGTTGCTTCACTAATTAATTTTTTTTCGAGTTCTTCTGTTGCTAAATTAAAAGTTACATTCATTAAAGAGCGACTATCTTTTTCTGCGTGACCTTTATAAAAACCACCACTTTCATCAATACAATCATAAATAATTTGAGCTTTCTTTTTGTTAATTTCATACATTGCATCCAGTCCACCAAGATTTAGCAACCATTTAGTAACTAATTTGATAATATATATACCAAAAGTATTTGGAGTATTATATAGCGAATCATTTTCAGCATGAATTTTATAATTTAGCATTGTATGAAGAGAGTCCTGACTTCTTTCTAATAAATCTTTTCTGATAATGACAAGTGTCACGCCTGCGGGGCCCATATTTTTTTGAGCACCTGCATAAATCAATCCATATTTTCTAACATCAATTTTTTTGTGAAGTATATCTGATGAAGCGTCACAAACAAGCGGAACATTTCCTACTTCGGGCTCAGTTTGCCATTGGGTACCAAATATTGTATTGTTGGAAGTAAAGTGAACATAAGCAGCATCAGGATCAAGATTAAGTTCATTTTGCTTTGGAATTCGCTTAAAATATTTCTTTTCTCCTTCGCCTTCTTCAGTAGTTGCAGCAATGTTCACTGTTCCGACACGATTGGCTTCTTTCATTGCTTTTTTTGACCACGATCCAGTTAGAATGTAATCAGCTTTATTTTTGGGTGGCATTAGATTTAAAGGCACCATTGAAAATTGAAGTGATGCACCTCCCTGTAAAAATAGAATTGCATAATCGTCTGGAATATCAAGCAATTTTTTTAATCCTTCTTTTGCTTCTTGATGAATCGCATCATAAGTCCTTGAGCGATGAGAAATTTCTAATATTGACATACCAACACCGGGTAGAGCAAACAAATCTTTTTGAGCTTCAAGTAGAACTTCTTCTGGTAAAACTGCAGGACCAGCACTGAAGTTATAAATTCTGTTTTCCATAATTTTCCCTTTGTTATTATTTATTTATTTTGTTTTCACTATCACTAAAAGTAATTAAGAACTTTTCAAGCACTGAGAAAAATGTTCAAATATAAAAATTGATTTATATTAAATGCGTTAATAATCCATCTCTAAGTTTAGGTTCAAACCAGGTAGATTTAGGAGGCATTATTTCCCCTGCATCTGAAATATTCATTAAGTCATCAAGACTAACAGGATATAATGAAAAAGCCACAGCTGCTATACCATTATCAACAAGTCTTTCAAGCTCTTTTGTGCCACGAATTCCACCAATAAAATCAATTCTATTACTTGTTCTTGGGTCATCAATACCAAGAACGGGATTTAGTAAAAAGTTTTGAAGAATACTTACATCAAGTTTTTCACTTACAGACTTTTCAAGCGATAAACTTGCAAGAACAGAATCCCTTGCTTTAAGATGATACCACTGATGATCTAAATACATACAAAATTCTTTTTGATATTTTGGTTCTTTTTCTGTTGTTAAAGTTACTTCAAACTTTTCGCTAATAGCATTTATGAATTCATACTTGTTTAAACCGTTCAAATCAAATATAACTCGATTATATGGTAAAATCTGTAATTGTTTAGCAGGAAAGATTACTGCGATGAAGAAATTATAATCTTCATCACCTTTGTGATTGCGGTTGGATTTCATTTTCTCTTCCCTTGCACGGCTTGCACTTTTCGCACGATGATGACCATCTGCAATATATAATTTATCAATCTTTGCAAATTCAGATATAATAAAATCATTATACTTCTCTGGAACTATCCAGATAGTATGTTGGATACCATCAGAGGCAGTAAAATCATATTCTGGGTTTATTTCATTTATAATTTTTTCGACAAGTTCATTTATTGAATCTACATCACGATATGTTAGAAAGACAACGCCAGTTTGTGCATTAGTTGTTAAAATGTGATTAGTTCTATCATCCTCTTTAACTTTCCTAGTTTTTTCGTGCTTTAATATAACATCGTTATCATAATCATCTATAGAAAATGTTGCTGCAATACCAACTTGAGCTCTATTGTTCATTATTAATCTGTAAATGTAAAAATAGGGCTTATCATCGAGTATTAAAGGAGCAGATTTAATTAAACTGTCGAGATTTTCCTTTGCTTTAAAATAAACTTCATTTGAATAAACATCCACGCTATCAGGTAAATCTATCTCCGATCGAGTAACATTTAAATAACTTAAAGGATTTCCTTTTGCAAGCTGTTTAGCTTCTTCTCTATCAATAACATCATAAGGAACACTTGCTACTAAATGAGCATTATTGGGGGTAGGTCTGAGTGCTCTGAAAGGTCTGATGATTGCCATAATTACTCCTCTAAATTAAATAAAATTCACTATCAAAAATCAGAAAAAAAATCTTAATAAAGAACTGAAAAAAGACTCTTTAATTTTAAATTTTTTGTTACTCTTTATCATTTTTACAAAGAAACTTATGAAAATTATTTGATAACAATTAAAAGAATAAACTTTTTCGCTTTTAAAGAAATGTGTAATAATAATCTTAAGCAATAAAATCAACTATGATTAATTATCCAAAAAATTAGCAAGTTTATTAAAAAAATTTGGTTAAGTCTCGATATAGTCGAAAGTTTATTGTGAAAGAATTACAAAAGCAATAAACAAAAAAACATATAATTCTTCAACAGATTCACTAAATGGTACAAAAAAAATAAAGGGCTAGAATTACTTGCATTTTCTTTTGAAAATATTGTTAAACATTTACTAGTTAGAAAATTTAATATTAAGATTTTTAGAATAGCATTTAGTAACTTCACACTTTCGTGTTTATATTCACACCTAAAAATTGGAGTATTTAGTGAGCGATAAAAAAAGTAAATCTGTTGATGTAGTTGCTAATATAGTCTCTCTTGCTAAAAGGAGAGGTTTTGTGTTTCAATCAAGTGAAATTTATGGCGGGCTTAATGGATGTTGGGATTATGGTCCCCTTGGAGTTGAACTTCTTCGAAACATAAAAGAAGAATGGTGGAAATCAATGACTTATCGTGAAGATGTTGAGGGAATAGATGCTTCAATTCTTATGCACCCACGAGTTTGGGAAGCTTCCGGACACGTTGAGAATTTTACGGATCCTATGGTTGACTGTAAAATTTGTAAAGCACGTTTTAGATTGGATACGCTTGGCGATTCAATTAGCCAAAAGAATAAAGATAAAATACTTAACGAACTCAAATTAGAACTTAATGATAATACTTTTCTTATAGATATGATTGACTCCATTATTGCTAATGCTGGTGATGAGGACCCATTTAATTTATTATTAGAAGATAATCTGTTAGGTAAGTTATTAATTCCAAAACTCAATTGTCCGCAATGCGGAAATACAAAATCTTTCACCGATGCAAGAAAATTTAATTTAATGTTCAAAACTTTTATTGGTCCTGTTGAAGATAGCAGTTCAGTTGTTTACCTTCGACCAGAAACTGCTCAAGGTATTTTTGTTAACTTCCTTAATGTTCAAAGTTCTGCACGTCAGAAACTTCCATTTGGAATAGCACAAATTGGTAAAGCATTTCGTAATGAAATAAATACTAAAAATTTCCTTTTCAGGACAAGAGAATTTGAACAAATGGAAATGCAATTTTTTGTTAATCCTAAAAATGACAAAGAATGGTTCGATTACTGGAAAAATGAAAGACTTAACTGGTACAAAATGCTTGGTATGAATCCCTCAAAACTTAGATATCACGACCACCCTAAAAACAAATTAGCACACTACGCAAAAGAAGCAACGGATATTGAATATGAATTTCCATTCGGTTGGGGTGAAATTGAAGGAATTCATAATAGAACAGATTTTGATTTAAGCAGGCACGAAGAATACTCTAGCAAGTCTCTAAAATATTTTGATGATGAAACAAAAGAAAAATATGTTCCATATATTATTGAAACTTCTGCTGGCGCAAGCAGAGGATTTATGGCTTTTTTAATAGACGCTTATTATGAGGAGAAGGTTAATGGTGAAATCAGAGCTGTTTTAAAATTTCATCCCAAACTTGCCCCAATTAAAGCAGCAATCTTTCCACTGGTAAATAAAGACGGAATGCCTGAAATTGCGCGCGAAATTGAAAAGGATTTGCGCAGGAACCTCAAAGTTTTTTATGACGACAAAGGCGCTATTGGTAGAAGATACAGAAGGCAGGATGAAGCTGGAACACCATATTGCATTACAGTTGATACTCAAACTACAGAAGATAGAACTGTTACCGTTCGTGATAGGGATTCAATGCAACAAGAAAGAATATTAATTGATAACTTAAAACAATATTTATTTGATAAGCTCTCAAAATAATTATGGAATTTTCTAAGAATCTTTTAGATAAATTATTAACATCCGAAAAATTAGTCTTCTTCACTGGTGCTGGGATCTCTGCTGAATCTGGAATTCCGACATTCAGAGGTGAGGATGGTATCTGGAACAAACTCTCCCCCGAAGAACTTGCCAATTTTGATGCATTTATGAGAAATCCGAGAATGGTCTGGGAGTGGTATCAATACAGAAAAAAAATTACAAAGGAGTCAAAACCCAATTCAGGCCATCTGGCTATTGTTGAATTCGAAAAATATTTTAATGAGGTTATTGTTATAACTCAAAATGTTGATAATTTACATAAAAGAGCTGGAAGTAAGATTGTTTATGAATTACACGGTAACATTGAAAAAAACTATTGTATAAAATGTAAAAAGAGGTATGATACAGATTTAGTTTTTGATGAAGGTATTCCAAAATGTGATTGTGGAGGATTGATTAGGCCAGATGTTGTCTGGTTTGGCGAATATTTGCCAGTTGACCAATTAAAAAAATCTGAGGCAGCAACAATATCCAGTGATATTTTTTTCGTAGTTGGGACTTCAGCTGTTGTTTATCCAGCTGCAGGACTGGTTTACACTGCTAAACAATATGGCTCATTCATTGTAGAAGTAAACGTTGAAAATACTGATGTTACAAAGATTTGTGATGTTTCATTTCAAGGTAAAGCAGGTGAAATATTACCGAAAATTTTAGATGAATTAAAGAAAATTAAAGAGCCAATCAATTAGTTAATTTATAAGGCATTAGTCCGCCCACTTAACATTTGCCAAGTTGTAATTAAAATTATTTTTATATCAAGAGAGAAAGACCAATTCTCAATATACCATAAGTCATATTTTATTCGTTGAAATGTTCTTTTTCGATTTTCCTCTTCATTTTCAACATCTCCTCTTAGACCGTGTATTTGTGCCCAACCAGTAATCCCGGGTCTAACGCTATGTCTCATTTTAATTTCTTCAAAATACTCTGAATATTTCATTTGATAAGGAATTGCATGAGGGCGAGGTCCAACAACAGACATATGTCCCAATAAAACATTAATGAATTGTGGTAGCTCATCAAGGTTGTATTTTCTTAAATATTTCCCAAGCTTTGTAATTCTTGGGTCGCCTGGGCGTGTAACTTTGAATTCTTCTGTTTGATTAGTTTCATACATAGTTCGGAATTTTATTAAACGAAAGTATTTATTTTTTACTCCAACTCTATCTTGTAAGAAAAATACCCTACCTTTTGAGTCTAATTTAATTAGTAAAGCTATTATTGGTATCATCCAAGATAAAAGTAAGATTATTACTAATGAAGAAAATATTATATCAAATAATCGTTTAAGAAATCTATTACTTGCCTCTTCAAGTGGCTCATTCCTTGCCGTAATTATCGGAAAATTACCAAGTGAACTTACTTTGAATCTTTCAGACAAATATTGGAAGTAATTAGGTATTAAATGTACTTTAACTGCATTAATATTACATATTCTTATAATTTTATCAAGCATAGAAAAATTTCTCTCAGAAAGAGCAATTACTACATCTTCTATGTTTTTCTCAATCAATAGTTTTTCAAAGTTAATGAGATTGTCATTTGACAAATCTTCTTCTTTAATAAATCCCATAAACCTATATCCAAATCCTGGAATATCACACACATCCCTTTTGAAATTATTAACTATTTCACCTGTCCCAATTATAAGAAGATTTTTAATACTTAATCCCTTTTTACGAATAAACTTTAGAAATTTTCGAAAAATAATTGTCCATAGGTTTACAGATACAAAGAACAATAAAGCAAAATAAATTATGAAATTTCTTGTGAAAAGATTTTCTTTGATGAAAAATATAAAAGCTATTGTAACCAGAATAACATTGAATATTCCCTTGCTTATGTTCAAAAAGTGATTTACATATTCTCTCAAATAAATATCTTCATATAGACCTGTGATATTTGAAGTAAAATACCAAACAAAATTCAACATTACTAAAAGAATAAACATATGTTTTTTTTCGAGGAGAATTTCAAATGACTGAGCTAAAATGGCTGCAATGATAAAGGTTAGATTTAGGAAAAATAAATCTCCTAAGAGTCGTGATATATAAATAGTATATTTATTTACAATCATTTGGCTTTATTTAAAAAATCCTCTGTCTTTTTATTAACAAAGTTTTTAATTTTCTCTTCAAAGATAGTTCTACTAAATTTTTTTGCATACTCAGAAATAATCTTTGGATTGAATTTTTGATTAATATCCTCAAATTTCATAACAGCTTTTTTTAGCTCATCAACAGACTGATTTTGAAAGTGAATTCCTGTTTGCTTATCAATTACAGTTTCTGCTGTTCCGCCTTTATTTAAAGCAATTACAGGAGTTCCGCAAGCCATTGCTTCGACAACAATAATTCCGAAATCTTCTTCAGCAGCAAAAACGAATGCTTTAGCTTTTTGCATATATTTTTTAAGACTCTCAAAGTCTTGATAACCTAAAAATTCAATGTTTGGGGAAAGTTTACTTTTTATTTTTTCTTTTTCGGGACCGCTGCCAATAACCAATAATTTTTTATCTGACATTTGTGCAAATGCTTCGACAATTAAACCAACCTTTTTATAAGGGACTAATCTTGATGCAGTTAAATAATAATCTTCCTTAATTTCTTCTAAAGGAAACAATTCAATATCAACTGGTGGATAAATAACTTCAGCATTTCTACTATAGATTCGCATTATTTTTTCTGCAATGTAGTTAGAATTAGCAATTAGATAATCGGGAAGTTGAGAGGTTTTCAAATCCCATTTACGTAGATAATTAAGAATCTGATTTGCGATTAATCTTTTAACTCCTTTGTTGATATTTGAGGCAGCAAAATAGCTTTCGGCTTCATCCCAGATATATCGCATCGGTGAGTGGCAATAACTAATGTGAAGTTGTTTATCAGATTTTCTTAATCCTTTAGTTACTGCGTGCGAACTTGATAAAATTAAATCATATTTAGATAGATTTAATGATTCAATTGCTTTCGGAAAAAACGGTAAATAATTTCTATGATGTTTCCTTGCTAATGGAAGTTTTTGAATGAATGATGTTTTTGCATACTTACCTTTGAGAATTTGATTTCGTTGTTCTTCATTTAAAAAATCAACGAGTGCGAAAACATCAGCATCAGGGAAAATGTTTACAAAAGATTCTACAACTCTTTCAGAACCAGCATAATTAACAAACCATTCGTGTACTATTGCTATCTTCAATTTAACTTTTTTATTATTTTTTGCATCAAAAATAAAGATTAACTTCTTAAGTCATTTAACTATTTTATTTCATTATTAAAACTCAAATTCAGAATATTTTATATGATTTCAATTATTACTATTACTTACAATAACTATGAAGAGTTATTAAAAACTATTAACTCAATACCAAATTCAGAGGGAATTGAAAAAATAGTAATTAATGGTGGTGATTGCACTAACACTGAAAATTATTTAAAAAAAAGTTCTATTAAATACATTTCAGAAAGTGATGCAGGAATTGCAGATGCATTTAATAAGGGGGTTAAAATTGCCTCTGGTGATTATATAATGTTTCTAAATAGCGGCGATATTCTTTTGGATAAAAATTATCCTCTAAATGCTGTAAGTGTCCTTAAAGAAAAAGAGGATATTGACTTTGTACATTCTAATTTGTTATTGGCAGATTTAACAGGAATTGAAATAATAATGAAACCTACATTTAGTAATCTTGGACGTGGGATGCCATTCTTACATCCAACAATGATTGTTAAAAAAGTTTTGTTTAATAAAATAGGGATGTTTGATACTAAATATAAAATTGCTATGGATTTTGATTGGATTAGTAAACTGATAAAAAATAATTCAAAAGGCTATTACATCAACGGAGAACCAGTTGTATTAATGGATGGAGGCGGTAAATCAGTTGCTCAAGAAAAATTGGCAATCAAGGAATGTTTCTCAATTTTGAAAAAGAATGATTTATTGACATTTGAAAATTATGTTGGATATATAATCAGGTACTCTTTGTTCTTTATCAGAAATTTTTTATTGAAAATAGGGTTAGTAAAGCTTCTTAAAAAATTAAAAAAGATGAAATACTCTCTATAATTGTAAGTTTTTAACAAACATTGCTTTAGTAAAACCAAAAATTCTACCGACTAATGATGCAACATTTGTAATTGATAATTGAGGTTTGAAAGTAATAAGTCCTAAAAGTATCATTAAAGTAGGTACAGAAAGCATTTCCACAAACTCATAAAGCACAATCAATTTTTTATTTTTAATTAACCATTTAAAAACTAAAGCACCCTTTCCAATTCCATATCTGAAGGCTTTAACAAATCCTTTTTTAACAGAAAGATTAAAAGGTGGAGTATGATAGACTATCAATTCTGGAAAAAATTCCATCGGCACTTTCATAAAAAAAGCTTTCCAACAAAAATCTGTTTCCTCACTACTGCCCCAATAAGAACCTACACCAAAATTTTCATCGAATCTTTTTAAGCGTTCAAATGTTGATCTTTTAACAACAAAATTTGAACCCATTAAATTTTTTGTGTTCCTGAATTTTTTGAGACTTCCGCCTTTTCTATGTCGAAGAGAGTAAAATTCTAAATTATCTTCACGAACAATACTTCCAGCAAAAATTTCTATCTCTGGATTTTTAGAAATTAAATCAAACAAGACCTCAGAATAATTTTTATCAGCATAGCCATCATCATCACAAAAAAATATCCACTCTGAATTCTCTGGTATTATAACTGAATTTCTTGCAGCAGAAACTGATTTATAATCAACTTTCATTCTTTGAAATAACGGATTTTCAAGTATGCTATTGGTCAGTTGAAGTTCTTTTTCATTTTGATCAATTAAGATAACTTGTATTGGAAGTATCTTTTGTGTAAGAAGAGAAGTTATACATCTTTCAACAAGGTATTGAGGTCTATTGATAGTATTTACTACGGCTGTATATTCCATACTAAGTGGACTGATAAAAGAAAATAATCGTCTTTAGTAATTATATTTGAATTACACTAAAATAGGGTTTTTATAATTAAATAATTCTATGATTATATGAGCAATGACGCAAGTGTTTAGCGAGAAAAATCTATTTAATAAATTAAATAAAGGTCTGTTCCAAAAAGTAAATTTTAAAAGCAAAATAAAGAATTTATAACCGTTTTCAATTTTTTATTTTGAGTTTATTTTAGCATAGGTTACTTATAGATGCTACTTTTTAGTAAACTTCAGTTTTGAGGAAAATGGATTATCACTCAAAATATTTCGGATAAAGATCAATTAGTGGGATTAAAAAGATTTTCACAAAAAATATATAATCTTTTCTGATCTTTATGGAAGAGAGAATTTACTACGAAACCAAATCGCCGCTATTGTTTTTAACTTTCAATAGATTTGATACAACTAAAAAAGTTTTTGAAGTGATAAAGCAAGTTAAACCACCAAAACTTTATTTAGCATCTGATGGTGCAAGGTTAAATAAATCTGGTGAAAAAGAAATAGTTGAAACAGTAAGAAATTTTTTATTAAACAATATTGATTGGGATTGTCAGATAAATACATTATTCAGAGAAACGAATCTTGGTTGTGGAATAGCAGTAAGCAGCGCTATAAACTGGTTCTTTGAAAATGAAGAGATGGGAATAATTTTAGAAGATGATTGCTTGCCTTCAAAAAGTTTTTTTAGATTCTGTGATGAACTTTTGTTGAAATATAAAGATGATGAAAGAATAATGCACATCAGTGGTGATAATTTTCAAGATGGTAAACAAAGGGGCGATGCATCCTATTATTTTTCCAAAATATCTCACATCTGGGGCTGGGCTTCTTGGAGAAGAGCTTGGGAACTTTACGATTTTGAAATGAAATCATTGAATAACTTCATCACTTATAAAATGGCTAAAAACATCTGGAATCAAAATAAAATCCAAAAATATTGGATCAAACAATTTGTCAAAGTATCTTCTGGTAAGATTGATACTTGGGATTATCAATGGAATTATTCTCTTATAATTAACAATGGCTTATCGATACTTCCTAATATTAATTTAGTTGAGAACATTGGTTTTAATTCTGAAGCGTCGCATACAAAAAATTCTAATCTTCAACTACCAAAAGCAAATCAAATAACATTTCCATTAAAGCATCCGAAAATTTTTATTCCTGATATGGAAGCTGATGCTTATACCTTCAGTAAGCAATATCAACCAAATTTATTTAACAGAGCGCTAAATAAATTGAAAAAATACATTTAGATAACATCTAACCACAATTTAATATTAGTGAATAAGTTAATGTAGTTTAGAAAAAATAATATGTCGTTTAATCAATTCAAAAATAAATTATTATTTGACAGAGCAAGTCCTGATAAAAAATCAAATTAAATTCCGTAATTTTTTTTGTTATAGTTTCTTTTTGTAAAATGAATATAAAAAAAAGCCTGCTAATATTTGTAAAGATTGGAAATCTCATCAATTTTCTAATCAACTCATTGATTATAAAAATTATTCACCTGAAAAAGCGTCCGATAAAAGAAAAAACATTGTTGATAATCAAATTAGACTCAATTGGTGATTATATTCTTGTGCAAAACTTTTTCAGTATTCTACGCACAGATTCATTTTATAGGAACTTTAAAATTACTCTATGTGGAAATATTATCTGGAAAGACCTTGCTGAGTATTGCAGTATAAATACTTTTGATGAATTTATCTGGATAAACAGAAAAAAGTTCAGATGGAATTTGATTTATAAATTTAATATTTATAACAAGATTTATCTTAAAGGATATGAAGTAGCCATTGAAACTATCTTTTCAAGAGAAATTCTCTTTGGTGATACAATTATAAAAGCAAGTAAGGCAAAAGAAAGAATAGGTTCAACAGGAAGTCCAGAGAATAAAGGCAAGTGGAAAAGAAAACTATTTACTGATAACTATTACACAAAGCTGATTACTCAAAAAGAAGAGAATTTATTTGAGTTTTATCGTAACAAAGAATTTTTTGAAAGGCTCTTAAAGAAAAAAATTGATATCACCAAAGCTGTGCTGAATTTTAATTCAGTTCAATTAAATCTACCTTTGATGAAAGATTATATTCTGATTGTTCCCGGAGCACAAGAGAAAGTAAGAAGATGGTCTTATAAAAAATTTGCAGAACTTATTAAACTTTTACTTGAAGCTTATCAATATAATATTTTATTAGTAGGCTCACCTTCTGAAAAAGAAATAACAAATAATATTTTCAATCAGTTTAAATCTAATCGAGTTCAAGACTACGTAGGTAAAACAAATTTACCAGAATTTGGTAAAATTATCTCTGAAGCAAAACTTTTAATCTCAAATGATACAAGTGCTATCCATTTTGCAGCGGCACTAAATATTAGTTTTATTTGTATTTCCAATGGGAAACATTTGGGCAGGTTCAACCCTTACCCTGACGAAATGAATCTTAAATGTATATTTATCTATCCAGATAAGCTTGAACAAAGAATTTATAGTAATAATGTTAATTATGATGAATTCAGAACTTCTTCTAATTATAATATAAATGAAATTAGTACTGAAAAAGTTTTTTCGGCAGTAAAGAAAATTTTGGAAGCTAATTAATAATAAAATGGCTTAATTTTCGTGTGAATAAAAGAAATTTTTATGAAAATCGGAATTATTGCAAACATAAATAAAGAAAGCGTACTGGAAGTAGTATCTTCTTTCATTAATAAACTGAAAGAAAATGATATTGATTATCTTTTAACTAATTCCTTAAAAGAACAAAATGGAAAAATAATTAAAGCGATAGAAGAGAATCTCTTAATTGATGATAATAATTTATTTCAAGAAAGTGACTTAATAATCTCATTGGGTGGTGATGGAACAATGCTAACGACAGCTTTTAATGCTCATAAGTTTGATAAACCTGTTTTAGGAATCAATCTTGGTAAGCTTGGGTTTCTTGTTGAAGCTAATGTCTCTCACCTCGATTTAGTTTTAGAATCTATAAAAAACCAAAAATATAGTATTGAAGAAAGAATGATAATTGAAGGTGAGTGCCTTAATAACAACTCTGATAAAATGATAGCAATTAACGATATTGTTATTGATAAAGGTGCTTATCCAAAAATGATTGAACTTACAGTCTGGGTTGATGACGAGTATGTTACTACTTTCACAGCAGATGGATTAATTGTAGCAACACCAACGGGTTCAACAGGTTATTCAATCTCGGTTGGCGGTCCTATCGTTAATCCTCAAGCTGATGTAATT
>Ga0308389_1000832_pt1 | contig 22284 bp, 22 predicted proteins | sample Hotspr2Sample148_FD_202362 | JGI IMG/M metagenome (GOLD analysis project Ga0308389, IMG submission 202362) | Hot spring phototrophic mat microbial communities from Mushroom Spring, Yellowstone National Park, Wyoming, United States - 20040719_148 ... | reverse complement strand
GGCGTATCCTCTCTTGAAAGTATCGGTTCTGCGTTTCACGGAGATAAGCGGTATCCTGATATTTACGGGTAACGTCGACTTCGAATGCGCTTAACACCTCTTCGTTTTGAGCGTAGATGAGCTTCCCCTGCGAAACAACCGTAAACTTCAAAGAAAGGGGAGCGCCGTTGAGAAGCACCAGGTCTAAGCGCTCTGTCGATAGCGTTTCACGAATCACAAGGTAAAGCTCCCTGTACGCTTCGAAAAGCGCATCACCCTTTACACCCTCTCGGAGAAAAACCGCTACATCCACATCGGAGTATACCCCCTCATCCCCCCGAGCGTAAGAACCGAAGAGATAAGCGAGAAGCACCGTATTCTGCTTCACAAATACAGGATGCAACTTCTTCACAATTTCATCGGCGTTTAATGGGGGTGAAGGTAATATTTTCCCTGAAGGACCACGATAATCCGAAGCGACACCCATTCTTCTCCCCTTCCAACGCTTAGATGAAAACCACCCCATCGATATTTTATATCTTTCAAGCTCTTCGTTCCAGTGTGAATCGGTTGACTTTCCGAGCCGCAAAGTACTTCTCAACAAGTCTCCGGTTTCTTCTGTTTTTTCCTTGAAGCTTCAGTTCCTCTAAGATTGCTACTTACAGCGAGAAACCCCGTTTTCTGAGATTAGTCTCTGCTTTTCAGACTGAAAGGAGAGAAAAAAAGATCCTTGGGGTTATTTTAACATCGCAAGTTTGTTCGCCGGCGAAGCAGTTTCTCTTTTCCCAAAGGTTTTCACTGTGAACCTCGCTTTTTCGCTTCCGAAGCAATCTCGTTTTTCATAAGTGTTAAGGTTGCTTCGAGGACTTCTTCCCCTCACAAAGACCGGGTGGAGCGGTTACCGCGAACTCGTATGCTCGTTTATGAAGCAGTCTCTCTTTTCACCCCTATCGCTTCAGCGTCTCGTATTTGCCTATACGTCACCCTGAATACCACCACTTTTGCGTCACCCTGAATTTATTTCAGGGTCTCTCTTTGAGATGCTGAATCAAGTTCAGCATGACGAAGTAGTGGTAGCATCACCCCGAACACCACCCCTACGTCACCCTGAATATCACCTATACGTTACTCCGAATACCGCCTTTGCGTCACCCTGAACTTGTTTCAGGGTCTCGTCTTTGCCTATACGTCACCCTGAATTTATTTCAGGGTCTCGTCTTTAAAACCTGAGATGCTGAATCGAGTTCAGCATGACGGGGTGGGATAGCGAAACTTCGAGATGCTGAATCGAGTTCAGCATGACGAAGTGGGATAGCGAAACTTCGAGATGCTGAATCGAGTTCAGCATGACGGGGTGGTAGCGTCACCCCGAACACCAACCCTACGTCACCCTGAATACCGCCTTTGCGTCACCCTGAACTTGTTTCAGGGTCTCGTCTTTGAGATGCTGAATCAAGTTCAGCATGACGAAGTGGTGGGATGCTGAATCGAGTTCAGCATGACGAAGTAGTGGGATGCTGAATCGAGTTCAGCATGACGAAGTAGTGGGATGCTGAATCGAGTTCAGCATGACGAAGTGGTGGTAGTGTTATTGTAAACCTCGTATTTTTGTTTCCGAAGCAGCCCCTCTTTGAGAGTGTGGGCTTCGCTTCACGCAAATCGAAGTGATGGGAAAGAAATGCGTGCCCTGAATGTATCTCGGAGGCTCTTTTTAAGGATCGGCGGGAAAATCGCAAAAATCACTTTCAAAAGGAGTGAAAAAGTGAGACCGGGGGGAATCTTCACCAATTTCAAGAAAGGTGGTAAACTACTTTCAAAAAGGAGGGTTGAGGTATGTTTCGAAGGGTGCTTTTCCTCTCTATCGCGCTTCTCATCCTTTCGTTCCTTGTGGTTTCCTGTACTTCGCAACCGGTAGCTCCGGTGGTAAACCCCCCAGCACCCACGGGAGAGAGGGTAGTTACGATTACCGGAAAGGTGGAAGATTGTGTAACCGGAAAACCACTACCCGCAGCAACGGTGAAAATCGAATACCGTGAAGGGGGAACCCTCTTCACCTCTACCGATAGTGAGGGGTTTTTCGAAATCAAAGTACCCCTGGGGACAGTAACAATCACCATAACCAAAACGGGATACATTCCACAATCATTCTATTCCACACTGAGCACCCCGGGAGCTACGGTGCGCATTACAGCACGTCTCTGTGTTCGTTAACAGAGTTTTTCAGTCGCAGAGACTACCACCCAGGGGACATTCCTCAACACACACTTCGCAGGTGGGTTTTGTGTAACAGATAGAACCGGAATAGCTACAGCAAAAGTTACCGTACTCATCGAAAACTGCACATCCCCGTAACTCAAAGCGGTAACGACCGCTGGGGATACTTCCCTCCATTACCTGAGCTGTAACGGTAACTTTTTCCCCATCCACCGTAACTTCATATACCTCGATATCCCCATTTTCGGTGGTGAGTTTCTCCCCACCTGAAGTTCGTACTTCCACTATCCACTTTGATGGATCTTCGATACAACCACTCTCGATAAACTCATCGAAGGTAATCACAAAGGCGAAAGCCCCAGGATGCTCGGCGTCATAAACTTCACGAACCACAGTATTCAAAATCGCCGGACAGGATGTATCCACCGGAAGCACTGGCGATGGAGTGGGGGTCTCTTCGGAAACAGGATTTACCCCTGGAGAAAAATACTCACAACCAGCAACAGCAAAAATACATACCACCATGAAAACACAGAGAAAAACCTACAAATTTTTATCGCTCACCTCGAGTCCCCCTTTCTATAATTTCGCAGAAACAAAAAGAACCCCGGGGGGGATCCCCCCGAGGTTCCTCAAAACAAACTCAGTGACTCACGCTTACTGGCAGATACCGCCGCCCAGCGGACACCCCTCAACGCACTCTTCGCACACCGGCTCTAAGCAGCAGTCTCTACCACTGTAATCGCAGCAGCAGTTATTAAGATCATCGCACACCACACAGTTTTTGAGTTTCCAGATCACCACATCGGCTGCGGTGGGAGCAGAGGGGAGACTGCGGGATTTAACGTAGTTCAGCGGTTCATAGTTGATTCCTCTGGCTGCTGCTGCTGCGTCTTCTGCCTTTGTATCTGGCTCTACATAGGTTTTCGCGTCGCCTTCACTGCAGATAAGACCGTCGAAGGTTTTCGTTATTTGTAAACCATAGTCCGTGAATGTCCCATACACCCTACTATACACACTATAGACTACGGTGTAGGTCAAGCTCTCCTGTACCGCTGACTTTAAGGTTACCTTTTTGTAATCGTTGGAGATGGAAATACTGGAAACGCTAACTTTTTTTCCATTCGTAGATTTGAAGTCACTATCAATTCTTCCTGAGTTCTTCACATACACCTCCCAGTTAGCCGGATTCTCAATGCAAGCGCTGGTAATGGGTTCATCAAAGGTAATAACTACCTGGAATGCTTTGGTCCCATCGGCATTAGTGTAAGCTTTGCTTGCTACCGTGCTCACCACTTTGGGGCAGGCTTTATCCGGTGCTACGGTTGGTGCTGGGGTAGCGGTGGGAGTGGGGGTAGGAGTCGAAGGAGTCATGGGTCTACAACCGGCTACGGTGAAAATCGCGACCATCGCTAAAGCGACAAACACAAACCACAGGTTTTTCTTCACGTAAACAACCTCCTTTTACCGTGAGTTTCTTATTTTCCGGAGTTTCTTTTGAAGAGGCTTTCCTTTGTTTCGCCTCTTTCTCGAAGCCTTTCTTTCCACCGAGTAAGGTAGGGAAGATTTACCTCACTTTCCACCCTCTCGACCTCAGGGTTGTGGAAGTCCAAGCTTCCTCCGGTTAATTCAATTATATACTACGAAGGGAGAAAAGGAAAGTTTCAGGAGAAACACCAAACGGAGAAAAAATAAAAATTTCTCTGCGCCCCAGATTTTTTGGGAACTCTCACTCGCTTCGCTATTTGAAAATTTGCTTTTTGAAGCGAAAATTTCCATCCCGTGTTGAAGAGTCACTCTGAATCCGATTTGAAGTCCCGCTTCTCTCTGTTACGCTGATCTTTCGGTGTACCGGTTTGAGTGACACTCCGCTCTCACCGCAAGGTGGTATTTTCTTTTCCAAAGCGGCCTCTCTTTTTCCACCCCACTCGGTCCATTGCGAACCTCGTATTCTCGTTTGGTGAAGCAATCTCGTTTTTTAGAGTGTTGAGGTTGCTTCGTCACTTCGTCCCCTCACAACGACGGGAAATACATCCCCCGACTGTTTCGCTTCCAGCTACGCTCCTCGCAAGACAGAAAAAGGGTGAAGCAGTCTCTCTTTTCACCCTCTACGTTTCAAGGTCTCGTTTTTAAAACCTGGGATGCTGAAACAAGTTCAGCATGACGAAGTGGGATAGCGAAACTTCGAGATGCTGAATCGAGTTCAGCATGACGAAGTGGTAACGGTGTCACCCTGAACAACCACTCTTACGTCACCCTGAATTTATTTCAGGGTCTCGTTTTTTCTCTACGTCACCCTGAACTCGTTTCAGGGTCTCGTCTTTGCTTATACGTCACCCTGAATTTATTTCAGGGTCTCGTTTTTTCTCTACGTCACCCTGAACTCGTTTCAGGGTCTCGTCTTTGCTTATACGTCACCCTGAATTTATTTCAGGGTCTCGTCATCACTTTTGCGTCACCCTGAACTTGTTTCAGGGTCTCATGTTTAAAATCCGAGATGCTGAATCGAGTTCAGCATGACGAAGTAGGAGGATGCTGAATCGAGTTCAGCATGACGAAGTAGGAGGATGCTGAATCAAGTTCAGCATGACGAAGTAGTAGCGGTGTCACCCTGAACACCACCCCTACGTCACCCTGAATTTATTTCAGGGTCTCTCTTTGAGATGCTGAATCAAGTTCAGCATGACGGGGTGGTAACGGTGTCACTCCGAACACCACCTATACGTCACCCTGAACTTGTTTCAGGGTCTCGTCATCACTTTTGCGTCACCCTGAATTTATTTCAGGGTCTCGTTTTTCACCCTCCCCACGTGTTGCTGCGAACTCGTATACTCGTTGACGAAGCAGTCTCTCTTTTCGAGTGTGAGGGTTACCTTGTACTTCGCGTAGAGAGCGAAAAACCGCAAGATTCCTTTCGACCTGCGCTCCCTGCAATGAATAAAGGGGTATCACCACCTAGCTGGTTCAGAGTTTCAGATTCCCTCAGCCATCAGGTACATCCAGGAAAGAAATGCTTCGGCTCCCTGTAACCGGAGTGGTTTGAAAAGAGGTATCGGAATGCTCAATCGCTCTCGCTCACCAGCTCCCCAGGGGATTTTCTCCCCCGTTCGGTGCGATCGAAGTCGGCATCGAAGCTCACAATCTGTAAGTTATACTTTGTAGCCACTCCATACTGGTATGCATCATCAAAGTCGAGCCTAAAGCGAGAAGCAGCATCGATAACCATCCCCATATCTTCCGGGAAAAGATGCAAAAGCTGCACACCGGCGTTAAAAATCACATCGTCAAGGAAATCTCGAAACGCCTGGTACCTATTTTTTCGAAAAAGCAGGATACCGATGGAGTGGAGGGAGTAATCCGAGAGAAACAACCCATACTCATCCGGGTGCGAAAGAAAGTGTTTTGCTTCTTCAGCGCGTTCCTGTTCCAAGAGGATTTCCAGAAACACACTGGTATCAATGAGAAACCTCACCGTCTCCTCCTCTCCAGTGGGCTATAGCATGCTGCAAAGCCACCGAAGTATACTGGTTGCGTAACTCCCTGAGTACTCCCGCCCAGGGAAAAAGGGGTTTCTTGGTGGTTTTACGCCCTCTTTTCTCCAATAAAAATCGGGCAAAATCTTCCACTTCTTTCTGAAGTTCGGGAGGCAGCGCTTCAATCACATCCCAGATGGTGTTTTCCTTACGCATCTACAAACCCCACTCAAAACTTATTTCTGCTTTTCAATTATAGCACATACCGGGATTCCTCCCGATCCTTCTCCCACATCCACAACAATGCTTTAGAGAGGATCACCGCGAGGTGGTATTTTCGTTTCCGAAGCAGCCTCTCTTTTCACCCTCTACGTTTCAGGGTCTCGTCTTTGCCTATACGTCACCCTGAATTTATTTCAGGGTCTCGTTTTTTCTCTACGTCACCCTGAACTCGTTTCAGGGTCTCATGTTGAAAACCTGAGATGCTGAATCAAGTTCAGCATGACGAAGTAGGAGGATGCTGAATCAAGTTCAGCATGACGGGGTGGTAGTAACGTCACCCTGAACACCAACCCTACGTCACCCTGAATTTATTTCAGGGTCTCTCTTTGAGATGCTGAATCAAGTTCAGCATGACAGAGTGGTAGGATGCTGAATCAAGTTCAGCATGACAGAGTGGTAGGATGCTGAATCAAGTTCAGCATGACGGGGTGGTAGGATGCTGAATCAAGTGCAGCATGACGGGGTGGTAGTAACGTCACCCTGAACACCAACCCTACGTCACCCTGAACTTGTTTCAGGGTCTCCTTCGAGCAACCGAGTATTTTCGTCCGTGGTAGTAGCGTCACTGGGTTCGACTTACTTCTTTTGCTCTGTGGCCAACGCGAAGCAGTCTGAAATTGTTGCAGCATCTCCCCATCTCCCCAAAAACCAAAAATAAGGACCTGACTCCCAAATTTAAAGAATGCAATGGATAAATACAAGGGTGTTTGCATAACTTCGAGGCAATCAGGGAGGAAAGATCCAATACCTGCAAGGATAAGGACTATCGAGAAAGCCTTCAGGTTGACAACTTTTTCAGAAATTCGACCACAAAAGGGAGATGTCGGTTTTCTTCAATCAGGTCCTGAATAATTTCCTGCTTGAGAGCACTATCAAGGGCTGTAATCCGATCAGTAATAATTCCGGCAAAATCGTCAAGATCGCTCTGGATTACATCCCACACTTCCTCGGCATCGATGCCGAAATAGTGATGAATCAACAGATTCCTGAAATCAACGATTTCCTGGCATTCTCTGGGCAAAATCCCGGCTCTGATTAACTTCCCGGTAGCTTCCCCGATAATTTCGAACTCTCTTATAACACTATCCCAGCTCAGGAAATGACGCTTGAGCCCTTCTGCATCCTGAAAGTTTTTGGCCACTTCTTTAATCTTCAGGATGGCAACCAGGATGTCGAAAAGAAAGAGTTCCCAGCATCTTTTAGACACGGATCAGCTCTCTTTCAATCCTTTTTCTGATAAAGGGCCTTAACGAATCATAGAGCCCAATATCGATTTCTCTTCCCAATTGTTCACTCAAGTACCGCTTAGCCCTGGCAATGATTAATCCATTTTTCCTTTCCATTTTCAGAATCACAATATCGATATCGCTGTCGTTTTTATCCTCGCCCCGGGCGTAAGAGCCAAAAACAGCAAGCTCGGTAATTCCAAAAAGTTCCTGTAAACCTGGTTTAAGCGTTTTTAATTTGCCGATAATGTCTTGTTCCACATCCCTCACCCCCCTTCCCTACCATGGTAGGTATATCCTTCGGATTCTGTCAAGTACACCTTGAAGACCTGAAAAGTGCCTGGAAGCGCTTCCAGGAGGCAACAAAAAACCCAGAAAAATAGAGACAGCGAAGATTATCCTCGTTTTAGGTTTCCCCTATTTCGGAATCTCTTATACCCGTCACGCCCAACCAGCAAATACCCTGTGCTTGTGCTTGTCATGCTGAACTTGTTCCAGCATCTCCCCAAAACACCAAAAATAAGGACCTGACCCCCAAATGCCTGAGAGCTTTTGCAGAGAGGCATTGACCTCGTAGCATTAAGGAGTATTCTTTTCAGGATAGCATCCTTCAAGAAGGAGCAAAAGTGTTGTGAGCAAAACAAGAGTTACGGCAATGGCTTCAGGGCCTCAAACGCATCTCTCCAGGAATTTCCGGTAAATCCCCTCCATCTCTTTTAAAATCTGCTCCAGCGAATACGCTTCGGCTTTTTTATAGCTTTCTTCGCCCATCTTCTCCCGCAGCTTTTTTGACCCGATGAGTTGCTCAAGAGCCTCAGAGAGCGCCCCGACATCCCCCAGGGGAACGAGAAAGCCGTTCACCCCATCCTCCACGAGGTCCCGGTTCCCCCGCACATCGGTGGCCACAAGGGGTTTCCCCGCCGCCATCCCCTCAAGAAGCGCCCGGGGGAGCCCTTCGTGCTTTGAAACGAGAACCACGATATCGGAGGTAGACAAAACGGCAGGAACATCTCCCCTTCTTCCCAGAAAGTGTATCCGGGGGAGAGAGGCTTGCGCTACCCATCTCTTCGTTTCTTCCCAGAGCTCCCCATCGCCCACCAGAAGCAGGTGGGCTTGCCCAAACCTTTTCGCCACCTCCCTCCAGGCCGCAAGGAGAAAGGAATGGTTCTTGCGAGGAATGAACTCCGCCACACAGGTTACCACCACCTCGTCATCTTTTATCCCCAGTTCCCTGCGCAGCGAAGCATCGACGTTGCGGAAGCGTTGAAGGTCCACCCCCACCCCAGGGACGAGGAAGAGGCTCTCCCCGGGGGTGAACCCGAGCCTTTTCCCGTACTCAAAGTCCTCCTCATTCAAAACGATGAGCGCATCGGTGAAAAGGGAGGCGATTTTCTCGGCGGTGTACCAGAAAAGCCAGGCTTTCCAGGAAACCCCCCGGAAGAAGTGGAACCCATGGGCAGTGTAGAGTACAAGGGGCACCCGGGCTATTTTCGCTGCAATTCTTCCCAGGAAACTCGCTACAGGAGTGTGGGTGTGGAGGAGAATATAGCGCCTTTTTCGCAAAAGTCCAAGGAGCCGCCAGAAACTCAGGAAGTTCGAGAAACTCAGAGGGCGACGGGAAAAGGGGAGATTGTGGAAAAGAAATCCCTCTTTTTCAATCGTTTCACGAAAACCCGTTTCCCTCGCTGCAGCTTCCACGGTGTATCCCAGGGAGCGCAGCACCTTCATAAAGGGAAGCAAGAACGAAGCAATCGTCACATCCACGGTGGTGAGAAAGAGAATTCTTCTCGAGTGCATTTGGTTCAAGTAAAAATCACCGGCGCTTTCTTACGATGAGTTTCAAAGCAGATAACCATCCGTCCGCCACAGCAATAAAAATTCCGAGAAAACTCGGAGAGCTTTTCAAAATCCTCGCACCCCGATGGTTACGATAGTCCACCGTCCCGGCCGGTACCCCTGTTCCTGTTTTTCAGGAGAAACCACACACCTCACCTATAACCCATCGAGAACCTTCGAAGTTCTTTAACCCTCTCCGCAAAACGCAAGTTCTGGAGTTTCCGGAGACACACCGTTCTCTCCAAACCACTCCTGCAAAGGTTCCACAGCCTTCTTTTTCTCATTCGTAACCCCAAGAGCGTTTCTCCCACGATCCACGATAACCGGCCGGGATGCCTATGGGTTCCATCGCCTCCATTATACCATGGCGAAGCTTCCGCTCAGAAACACCGGACTACTTCGTAACCCAAATCTCGTTTCTCCCCATATATCCCCATCCCAGAGCCACAAGGAGCATCCAAAATCCGTACCGCGCTCGATAGAGAGACCCCAGGTTGGGTACCGAAAGAGCATAGACGAGGATAACACTCAGGGAAAAGTACATCACAGCCCAGAACGAGAGATTTTTCCTACTTCGCAGAAACCCAAAGACGAGAAACGCCAGAGAAAGATAGACAAAAATAGTCTCCAGAGCGGCGATTTTCCTGGTCATATCTCCCCCGGGAGAAGTGCCTTCTTCAAACCAGTGGCGAGGAAAAGGAGCAAAAATCCCTATCTCTAAAGCCCGAGGGATGTATCGCATAACATCTCCTGCACTGTGGAACGAGACCTCCCAATCAATGTTTCCTGCCAGCTGAGGGTCATACTGTCTATAATAAGCTTCCCGAACCCGAGCAATACCCACGAACTTTCCTTCCAGAAAATCCGGTAACCAGGGCGTATCTTTCCAGACGATTTCTATGGGTTCACCTTCGCTCACTGCTCGAAAAGCCAGAGGGGTAAGCATAGCCAGAGATAACCACAGAAAAAGGAGAGATCTATAAACTTCTTTTCCCCGATTTTTCCGAATCTTTCCGGTAAACAATTTGATTCCACTCACCAACAGCGCGAAAATGATACCCAGAAACCACAAAATCTCGAGACCATAGGGGCGCACGATCCACACCAGCATTCCTCCGAGTACACTCCACAAAGTATACAGTAAAAGCGCCTTCCAGGAACGGGAATGGTCACCTAACACCAAAAGACCGTTCCAACCCAAAAGGAAGAGAAAAACCCCCAAAATAAAAATGCCGTCCTTATGGATCTGGGTATACCAAGTCATCGCCGAGGGGAAGAAAATAAAGGGAAGCGTGGCCAGAAAGGCACTCTTTCGTTCCCCCACGAGGTCATATACCAGAGAGAAGAGGACAACACCGCTCAGCGCGTGCACCAGAGCATTCAACGGTAACATCACCCAGGGTTTCGCGCCGAAGAAAACATAGAAAATCGCTGCAATTCCTGCCGGCGCTTGTCCTTCGGGGCGGAGTTCCCACGCTCCCCACCCCTCAACCCGGATGCGCTCGGCTAAATCTTTTGCTAACCGGTGAAAGTATAACCAGTCCCCACCCTTTAACAAACCTTCTCCGGCGTGAAGCGAAGGAAAAAGATAAGGCAAAACAACGAGCTGGATAAAGAACCCCACAAAAAGGGGGTAAAGGAAAAAGAGGAACCATATTTTCCAATACGATTCACTCAAGCTATCAAGCAGAGAATATTTTTTCATATCCTTTCCCTCCTCTTTTATATCCCTTCAGATAGCTTCCCGTCAAGTTCCAGCAGCGTTAATTAATACACAAAAACAATCCCCTCTGAATTTATATCGGTTCCCGCAGAATCCATATATCCACAACAAAAACCCAAATTCCCGGAAAGGAAAAAATTTCTGCGTCACCCTAAACACTACTTTCACGTCACCCCGAACACCACTTCTTCATCACCCTACACACCATCACCTTTACGTCACTTTGAACACCACCATCACTTATACGTCACCCTGAACTTGTTTCAGGGTCTCGTTTTTCACCCTCTACGTTTCAGGGTCTCGTTTTTTCTCTACGTCACCCTGAACTCGTTTCAGGGTCTCGTGTTTCACCCTCGACGTTTCAGGGTCTCGTTTTTTCTCTACGTCACCCTGAACTCGTTTCAGGGTCTCGTGTTTCACCCTCGACGTTTCAGGGTCTCGTTTTTTCTCTACGTCACCCTGAACTTGTTTCAGGGTCTCTCTTTGAGATGCTGAATCAAGTTCAGCATGACGAAGTGGTAGCGGTGTCACCCTGAACACCACCTATACGTCACTTTGAACTTGTTTCGGGGTCTCGTCTTTCACCCTCCCTACGTGTCGCTACAAACCTCGCCTTTTCGCTTGGTGAAGCAATCTCGCTTTTTAGTAGAGAGAAGCTGCTTTTCGGCTTTTTTCCGCAGGGACTTTTATAATGTATCATTGGTCGTATTTTCGTTTCCGAAGCAGTCTCTCTTACCCCATTTCCTCAGAGTAAGGAATTGTTTCGCAGCACTCGCAAAACCAGATAGAGAAAACGACGCGGAAAAGCCAAAAACACCCAGAACCATTGCTTTCTCCTGTACTACACATATACGAGAAAATCCGCTAATTTCCGTGCTAAGTTCTCCCAGTTAATAGAGTGTTCGATATACTCTCGAGCGTTACGAACAAGAATTTGTCGCAAATTCTCATCTTCATAAAGCCGCATAATAGCTGTGCTCAGCGACTGTACATCACCGGCCTTAGTGATGAGGCCGTATTTCCCATACCCTACTTGCTCTGGTAACCCTCCGGAATCGGAAACAATCACGGGCTTATCCATAGCAAAAGCGATAGCCACCACACCCGATTGGGTGCCACCGGTATAGGGAGCGACGATAACATCGCTTAAATCAACGAAGTGGGCGATCTCTTCTTCGGTTAACCACCTATTCACAAATAAAACCTTTTCCGAAGGGATGCTGTTCAAGAGTTTTTGCTCTTGAGTCGTTAAATCTCCATCCCCAGCAATTAAAAGTTTCAAAAAAGGGGTCGCAGCCTGCAAGCTCGAAAAAGCCTCGAGGAGCACCTTTAAGCCCTTGTAAGGTTTAATTCGCCCGACAAATCCAATTAAAAATTCTTCGGAACCTTTTTTTCCGAATTCCCTTTTAGCTTTCCTCTTAAAGCGAAAATCATGAAAGGGACCATGTGGCAAGGTGAGTATCTTTTCATTTTTGAAACGATATCTCTGAACCAGTTTATCTCGGTAAACATCACTCAGAATAACCAAACCGTCACTATTCTTTATGAGACGGTGCTGAAGCCACCACAACCAGGAATTTCCTTCGCCAGGATGTAGGATGGGGTCGTGGAGCGTGGTTACCACTTTTATCCCCGGATTCGCTTTTTTCAAGGCAACAACAATGCTTGCACTCCAGAGATGCGCCATGGGGAAGAAAACTATGGAGCTCCCAGCCTCAAGTATCTTCTCTTTGATTTCCTTGATTGCCCCTCGGAAAACGAGAGAAACAAGATACTCTCGAAAGTTCCGATAGGTTTGTACAAAATAGATTTTTTTAAAACCCTGCCAGTCCTCTTTGTTTTCTATAAAAGAAGAGAGCAAACAGAGCTGATCGAAATGCTTTTCAAGCTCACGAGCCAGATTGAGGGAATAGAGATTACCACCACCCCTACGTCCCAGATACACTGTAGCAATTTTTAACTTTTTCACTCCCTCTCCCATATGTCCTCCAGCCTCACGATATCGTCTTCTTCCAGGTATTCACCATTCTGCACTTCGATAACCTCAAGGTCCACCTTTCCGGGGTTCTCCAGGCGGTGCTGCGTGGATTTGGGGATGAAGATGCTTTCACCTTCGTGGAGGAAAGAAACCTTATCTCCCACGGTAACCTTCGCCGTCCCTCTCACCACCACCCAGTGTTCTGTGCGGTGGTGGTGAAGTTGCAAACTCAGACTCATCCCCGGGTACACCACGAGCCTTTTGATTTTAAATCGTTCCCACTCCTCCAGGACTTTAAAGTACCCCCAGGGTCGATAGGAGGTGAGGCCGCTGCGCACCACTTTGGTGTCTTCTCTTTCGAAATCCTGAAGCAGTGTTTTCACCTGGTAGCCTTTTCCCCGCCGCACGAGAAGCAATACGTCCTCGGTGTCCACCACCGTGGTTTCTTCGATGCCGATGAGCACCACGAGCTTTTTCCCGGTTTCAATCACCAGATTCCCCCGACTCTCCAGGGAGCGAATAGAATGGTTATCGCTTTCCCAAAGTCCATAAAGCGCATCGAAGGTTCCGATATCAGACCAACCGGGGTCACAGGGGAAAAGGAGGAGATTTTTACTCTTCTCAAACACCAGGCGATCAAAAGAGAGGGAGGGGAAAGAAGGGTAGCGCTTTAGAATCGTAGATACACTATCACTGGGAGAAACAACACCTTCGAAGAAGGGCAATCCCACCCGTTCAAAGTCTCCCAGGCGCAAACAGAAAATGCCGCTATTCCAGAAATAAGAACCTTCCTGCAAAAACTTTTCTGCTTCTTCGAGGGAAGGTTTTTCCACGAAACGCTCCACCCGAAAGAATGCTTCTCCCCAGAGTTCCCCTTGCTTCACATACCCATAACCGGGATATGGTCCCCGGGGTGGGATTCCTAAAAGAACGTAGAAGTTCGGGGGAACGTTTTTCATCCGTTCCAGCGCCAAAAGAAACTCCTCCTCTCGTTCCATGTAGTGATCCGAAGGCGCCACACAGATGATTTCATCACTTTCTCCGGTCAATTCTCTGAGATACGTAATTCCCAGAAGCACCGCCAAGGCTGTTCCCCGCATGAAAGGTTCACAGATAAACTGCGGCTCCAAAAGTCCATATCGCTCCACTTCTCGCTGCACCAGGAATTTCTTGTCCTTCTGCGTCACAATGAAAATGTCTTGAGGAGCACAAAATTTGAGGAACCGCTCCACCGTAAGCCGCAAGAGCGATTTCTCTCCCAAAATCCGCAGAAACTGTTTGGGATATTCCTCCCTCGATAAAGGCCAGAGCCCCGTGCCGATGCCACCGGAAAGAATGAGAATTTTCATAGCTTTTGCCTTGAAATTATAAATGAAAACCCCTGCCTTCACAACATTTTCCTATAAGCTTAATATACTCCTCCACAGCCCTATCCACGGTGAAGTCCAGGGACCTTTTCTTTCCCTTCTCCGAGAGCTCTTCTCTGAATCCCGGGTTTTCGAGAACCTGAAGGATACCCCGGGCCAAACCCTCTGGGTCTTTGGGGGGGACGAGAATGCCATATTCTCCGTCTTCGAGGATTTCCCTCGGTCCTGAAGGACAATCGGTGGAAACCACCGGACACCCACAGGCCATGGCTTCGACGAGGACGTTTCCAAATCCTTCCCATTGAGAAGAGAGCACAAACACCGTGGCCCGTTTCATGTACTTGTAGGGGTTCTCCACAAAGCCGGGGAGGTCGAGGTGTTCTCGAATGCCTAACTCCTGAGCCAGGTTTTCAAGCTCCTTTCTTTCCTCTCCCTCTCCGAGAATCACAAGGCGAGCGGGAATTTGTTTTCTCACCAGCGCAAAGGCCCGAAGGAGGGTGGGGAAGTCTTTCGAGATGTGCAGCCTCCCGGCAGCAAGAATCACCGGGGACTCTCCTTCGCGAAACCAGGGGTGGTCTAAGGGTTCTTCGGCTTTTTTGAGGAGCCTATCATCCACAATGGGGTTGTAGATGACCCGGAATTTCTCCGAGCCAAAGCGGAGGACTCTTTTGAGGTCCTCCACCACCCCCTGAGAGACACCCACGATGAAATCGGCTTTGGGGTAGAGCCAGCGCATGAGGGGAGGGAGAAACCGAGCTGTGGATTGCCGTTCTGCGTAAGGATGAGAAGCCGAGAATGCACTGTGTTCCGTAACAATCAGGGGAACTTGAACTCGAGAAAGCGCTCGAGCCACAAGAGCGGCGACATTAACGTGAGTAAGAGCGGTGATCAACACCTCCGGCCGTTCCCTTTTTAAATAACGGATGAAAGGGGAAATAGATGTCAGGGCCCTCCTTGCACCAAGGTCGATAATCCGACACTCCTGGGGGATTTCCTTCTGGTATGCCCCTTCTCCCCGGTTCACAAGCACAAGGTCCACCGCAAAACCCCGAACAATAAGCCCCTTGATAAGGGAAACCGTAACTCTTTCCATACCCCCGCCATGGAGGTGGGGAATGAAAAAGGAAAGACGATGCTTAACAACCTGCTCACGAGCAATCATTGCCTTACGGCCTCATCATATACGCTCAATATTGCACTGATCCACGGCGTAACATCATATGAAGAAAGAATTTTCTCTCGGGCTTTTCGCTCAATCTCCACTTTCAGGGTTTCGTTGAAAAAACAATCCCTCATAATTTTTGCCAATTCCTCTTCGTTTCCCGGCTCAAATAAGAAGCCGTCGACTCCACTAACAATGATCTCCCGCAATCCTCCAACATTCGACGCTATAACCACCTTACCCAATGCCATCGCCTCCAGAGCAGCAATGGACGTAGCTTCCACAACACCTGAAACAGGTATTGATGGAACAACCACCATGTGAGCATGCCTCAACAGCGGGAAAATCGCCTCATGATCCACTGTGCCCAGGAAGATTACCCGATCCTGAAGTCCGAGATTTCTAACCAAGTCAACGAGTCGATGTCGTTCTGGACCATCACCAGCAATGACGAGTTTCAAATCCAAGTCTTTTAAGAAGTGCATCGCCTTTACAGCCACCGCTACTCCATTTTTGGGCACAAGACGACGCGGAACCAACACGAATGGTGCCACATTCTCAATTTTTTGAAAAGAATAATTTTCGTTCTGAGATAACTCAACAATCTTTTGAACATCAACCGCGTTACGGATTACGTGAACTTTGCTCTCCGGGATTCCAAAATTGTCAACAACGTACTTCTTGTGACCGTTATCAACAGCGATAACAGCATTAGCACGATTGTAAGCTTCCTCCTCGATGACTTCCAATCTTTCTAAGCTTTCTTTATCCTTCCAGCCCATCATTTGATGCTCGGGGGTCAAAGGACCGTGCACGGTGAGCACCAGAGGCAAAGCAACGTTGCGGAGGCAAAAGGCGGAAAAAGCATCGTGGCAGTGTACAAGTTCAACATCTTTTATCAAGGGTTTAAGAGATTCGACGAACCTATTCATTTCTTCAACCCAAAATTGCAACAAAGCTCTTTCCCTTTTAAAACCACTTTGCACCCAAAGAGCCGCTTTGCGAAACAACGAAATCCTGCGAGATAGACGTTGAAAATGAACCACTTTTAAGCCCTTGCTCTCGAGGCAGCTCACCAGAAGGTCAACGTGACTTTGCAACCCACCTACATGTCTTGGAAAGAAACTGGTAATAAGAACTTTACGATATTTCATGTCCAGGAAAATCTCCTTCGAAAACCTTCAATAAGATTTATCTCGGCATCTAAAAATTCATTTCCCACCAAAATTGGTAACGGTAGGCAAAGAAATCTTAAGATATCCCTAATTCTAAAAACCTCCTCTTGCTTGGAAACATAAACTGCCTTGAGCACAGGTGCCTTTTTGACGAGATCAACATAAACAGCGGGAAGGTCTTTACCAGAGAGTACACTCTCAAAAAAGCATCTTGCATCTTTTCCGAGATACCTCGGCTCACTCCCGTCAAGCCCGTTTATCACCAACATCTCCTTGTTCTTCTTGAGATTCCTCATGCAAATTATAGGTGCCATAAAGAAATCCATTATGTTAGGATCGACCCGCTGTGAGCCATGTCGCCGAAGCATTTCCTCGAGGAGACATGCATTTGCCTCGAAACGCCGGTAAATCCCTTCTAAACTCAAATCTCTGGCTTTGGATAAGAATAGTCGCTTGCCTTTCCGCACAAAGCTACGAACCTTGGGCACCTTCATAAAGAATCGAAAGCAATTGGGAAGACTAAGTTCGTAAAACCAGCTAAGCTCTATGATAGTTCTATACATGCCGTTCAAAACAAAAGCGCTTCTTGCTTCGTTGGAGACGTTTAGATACCCTTCTCCGCACACCCTGTAATTGTACCAAGGCTTTACCTTAGCTAACTTTAGCACTTTTGGCTGATTGCCGCCCAAAACCATCCAGTAAAAGACGTTCCACAAAACGTAACTTTTTAAAACATTGCTTTGAAAAACGTTTCTCTTTACGAAGAAGCAATCAGTGACGATGTTAGACCCTAAAGCCAAAAAAGCCTCTTGCAAGGTATCCTCGCTTATCTTCTGCGGAGTTTTGATTCTGTGACGGGGCACGCATTTTGCGTCCACAACCACCAGATCAGCATAAACTCCATCGATATCCTTCTCGAAAGCGCGTACAGTCCGAGAAAGAGCCGAAGAATCAGAAAACGTGTCATCTGAATGCAATAAAGTTACTATGTCCCCGGTAACGTGAGGGGCAAGCTGATACAAAGCGTTTAGTTGATCCATGTTTTTCTCTCCTCGGTAGTACAGAATTCTCCTATCCCTCAAAAACGGCATCAGAACTTGTTCGGTATTATCTGTTGAGGCGTCATCATAAATAAGCAATTCCCAGTTTTTGTAATCCTGTGTAATTACACTCTCAAGCATCTGGGGGATAAATTTCGCATCGTTGAACGTTGGTGTCAAAATCGTGATTTTCGGGCCTATTATTCCTCCCATCCCCTCACCACCCATACATATGGTCAAAGAATCCTCCCCTGAACCTTATCCTGTATCCCATCCTGAAGCTTCGCACCATGCGGGGGATTTCCCGCCAGTCATCGGGGAGATGATAGGTGCATATCGAGAGGCGGGGTTTGGAGCGGCGAATGGTTTCCCGAGCGCCCAAGAGGAGTTCCCGCTCGGAACCTTCCACATCAGCTTTGAGGAAAGAGATGGGAAAATTGAGATTACAAACCACTTCATCTAAGGGGGTAATCAGAACTTGTTCCTCTCGATTCACTTTCATCCCCTCAGCGTGGAGTTCCATAAAATCCCGGTTTACGGTGTTCGAACCGGAATTAATGGAGGAAAGGAATATCGTTTTCTCCTCCCTCTCTCTACCCAGTCCGAAGGGAAAAACTTTTGCTCTTCCCGCTTCAATGTACTCCTTGAGCGTTCTCTCTAAAGCCCTCGCAACTTCGGGAACCGGCTCAAAAGCGAGAACATTTGCTCCCCGCTCCAGCGCATAGAGCGAAAAGAACCCCTCACACGCTCCGGCATCCACCACCCAATCACCAGGGTGAATCCGGCAGTCACCGCATTCGTAAACTTTCTGCACAAATATTTCTTCATACACAAAACCCAGAAAAGAAGGGTCGAAACTTAGGGGGAACCACACTTCCCGCTCTTTCACCTGGTAGCACCCCAAACCATTTTCTTCGCGAAGAAGGTACGGCTGGGGGTAGGAAGACTTCTGGGAATGCGAAGAAAAGATTTCCCGCAACACCCCACCCCAGTCGGTTTCAAGAGGGGAGGAAAGGGCTTTCTGGAGGAGATTCAGCCTCCAGTCTATTTTCTTGAATGGGCTGGCTGAATTCACCGTTTTTCTTCCTTTCTTCTTGGTTATTCACTCTCTTAATATACCAGAAATTTCTTACCGGTGGAATTCCTTTCGATACGGTAATGGGGGTTGATATCGAGAATTATCCTCCTCAAAACCTCCGGGTCATCAGGTAAATGGTAGATGCAAATACCCATCCGCGGTTGAAACCTGCTCAGAGACTCTTTTCCCCCCAAAAGGACTTTGCGCTCAAAACCCTCTACATCCATCTTGAGGAAATCAATCCTTTCTATTCCCTGTTCTCGAACGAATGTATCAATCGTTGTCACGGGGATATCTCCAGCCCCATCAACAATCGTTATACCTTCCATTCGGACTGTACCGGGAGAGTCCCCCAGAGCTTTTTCCACCACAGTCACGTTATGAAGATTATTCAGAGCAATATTCATCCGGAGAAGCGAAGCCCACTCTTTGAGCGGCTCAAACGCATAAACCCTCCCTTCTTCTCCAGTCGCCAAACCGGCGAGACACGAAAAAACACCCATACACGCTCCAATATCGAAAACTCCATCACCGCTACGGAGGTAGGTTTTCTCATTATCGTATTCCCCTTCATGGGACCAGAAAAGGTGACGAACTTTGGGAAAGAAATACAGAGAGTGAAATTGCGAACGGTTTATTTCCCAGGCCATGCCCGGAAAGGACCATCTTGAGATCTCCGTAGCCTCTTACAGGATTTTCTTTTTCGCTTCTCCAACCATATAGGGAAACAAAAGCTCCAAAAATTGCCTTGAAACATCCCCATGCATTTCTTCCTTTGAAAAGAGACGAAGGGTGAACTTCTTCCCATAATAGTCAATGGGAAATTCGAAAAAACCCTCCTTTCGAAAGAAAAGAGCGACCAACTTTTCCACGAATGGTTTATAGATTTTCTGAGGAGAAAAGGGGAGAGAATCGTAGGAATTCGAAGAGCGAAGAACAATCTTCCAGAAATCGCTATCGAGAAACGACCGAGGATAGTATCGCAAACCATCCAGAGCAAACTTTACTCTCCAAGAAAATTTCTTAAGGAAATGCAATCATCCTCTCCCCATTTCACAGGAAAGAACTTACTCCCCATGGAAGTTTACGTCTCTTTGGTTTTCTTTGTTCCCTCTATACTATAATATACCCTATGAAGCTTATCCAGGAAAGTATTGCTCGAGCCACGCTCATTGTTTTTTTGGCGAATTTCCTAAGTCGCATCCTGGGTTTTGTGCGGGAGGTGCTTATCGCACAGCTTTTTGGAGCCCAAGCTATCACCGATAGTTACCTTGTGGCCCAGATTCTCCCGGCAACCATCGCAGGACTGATCGGTGGGGCGCTCACCACGGTTTTTATCCCCCTTTTCGTGGAAGAGCGACACACCAGAGGAGAGGAAAAAGCCTGGGAAGGAGCGGGAGCGGTTCTCGGGACCTCCATGGTCTACCTTCTCTGTGCCCTGGGAGGGGCGTACTGGGTTTCGCCGTATTTTTTGCGTCTTGTAGCTCCGGGATTTTCGGGAGAACGTTTTACCCTGGCGCTTTCGATGAGTTCGATTATGCTCCCTTCGCTTTTCTTTTTGGGAATGCTGGGGATTTTTACCGGGATTGTGCAGTCGTACCGTATCTTCACCCTCCCAGCTTTAACCGGCCTTCTATCCAATGTGTGTCTCATTGCTTTTCTCGTTTTCGCTCAGAAGTCTCCGGTGTGGAGTTTGAGCCTGGGGAACCTCACAGGAAGCCTGGTGCAGTTTCTTATCCTTGCTCTTTTCCTCCGGAAACTCTGGCCCCAGGGAAAAATTCACTTTTCCCTCTCTCACCCTATGCTCAAGAGAGCGTGGAAACTCATGGTGCCGATTCTTCTGGGCACCGGAGTGGGGTACCTCAACCTCATTGTGGACCGGATTTTCGCCTCACTTCTTCCGGTGGGCACCATTGCGGCGCTGGGCTTTGCAGTGAGGGTGAAGGAAATTCCGACCGGGCTCTTCGCCGTAGCTATTTCCCAGTCGATTTACCCCACCCTCTCTTCCTATTCGGCAGAAAAGAAAATGGAACCTCTGCGAAACCTCTTTTCGCGCTCTTTAGAAACCCTCTGGCTCTTCATCCTCCCCGCGACGGTAGGACTTTTCCTTCTCTCGGAAGAGACGGTGCGCTTTCTTTTTGAGCGGGGTGCTTTTGATGTCCGAGCAACCGTGGTGACCGCTCAGTCCCTCTCTTTCTACCTTCTGGGGCTTTTTGCCACCGCTTCCCTCGATGTGGTAGGGCGGGTGTTCTTCGCCTTTCAGGACACACAGACCCCGGTGAAAGTGGGTGTGGTGGGGTTAGCGCTCAACATTGTGCTGAATGCAGTTTTCGTGCGCTACCTTGCGCATAGAGGGTTAGCTCTGGCTACCTCTTTGAGCGCTATTTTTATGTTCCTGGTGCTCCTCGAAATTTTACGGCGAAGAATGAAGGGGATAGAAGGGCGAATCCTCCTTTATAACCTGGGGAAAATTCTCCTGGCTTGTGGGGGGATGGGAGTGATTATTCTTCTCCTCCGTCCTCTGAGCGCTTATCCCCTGGGGTATCTGGGGACGGTTGGCGCGGGGACAGGGGTTTATGCGCTTCTGGTGTTGCTTTTACAACCCCGAAGTAGCGAACGGATTATAGCGGCTACGAAAAACCGGATGAGGGAGTTTCTTCGAGGGCCAGGGTGACGTATAGGCGGTATTCAGGGTGACACCGCTACTACCCCGTCATGCTGAACTTGATTCAGCATCCCACCACTTCGTCATGCTGAACTTGATTCAGCATCCCACCACTTCGTCATGCTGAACTTGATTCAGCATCCCACCACTTCGTCATGCTGAACTTGATTCAGCATCCCACCACTTCGTCATGCTGAACTTGATTCAGCATCTCACCACCCCGTCATGCTGAACTTGATTCAGCATCTCGGATTTTAAACATGAGACCCTGAAACGAGTTCAGGGTGACGCAAAGGTGAAAACGAGACCCTGAAACGAGTTCAGGGTGACGCAAAGGTGATGTTCGGGGTGACGTAGAGGTGGTGTTTTGGGTGACGCAAAAGTGGTGGTGTTTTGGGTGACGTAAATGAAGTTGCAATTTGCGAGAGGTTACTGTAAACTGGTCGTAGACTGGTCGTGAATTTCGGGGGGTCAGTATGACCACAATAGGAGCGTATGAAGCAAAAACAAAATTTGCTGAGCTTCTGGGAAGAGCCAGAAAAGGTGAACAGATTATCATCACCAAAAACGGTGTGCCCGTAGCGATGCTTTCTGGTGTTCAAGCAAGAAGCGATCCCCAGAAAGTTATCGCAATGATTCGTGAGTTTCGCAAAGGACGTACCCTGAAACTCTTTTCTATAAGGGAGCTTATCGAGGAAGGACTTTATGTCCGCTGAGGTTAGTCTGGTTATCGATGCTTCGGTAGCGGTAGCATGGGTGTTTGAGGATGAAACCAACCCGTACACCGAGGGGGTGCTGGAGTTTTTAGCTCAGGGAAACGCGGTGGTCCCTTCAATCTGGTTCCTTGAAGTGGGAAACGCACTGGTGGTAGCGGAACGACGGGGTCGGTTGAAAGAAGCGGAGACCACACGTTTTCTTTTCATACTTTCTCAGCTACCCATCACCGTGGAAGTAGAGTCTCTGACATCCTCCCACCCCTAAAGGGGTTGGGTTCCCCTTTAAAAGTGGTCGGTTTTATACTTCGCGGATGCTCAAACAGACCTAAGCGGCTTGCCTGAACGTCCCCTGTTCACGGCCTTTAGGTGT
>Ga0308389_1000825_pt1 | contig 22418 bp, 23 predicted proteins | sample Hotspr2Sample148_FD_202362 | JGI IMG/M metagenome (GOLD analysis project Ga0308389, IMG submission 202362) | Hot spring phototrophic mat microbial communities from Mushroom Spring, Yellowstone National Park, Wyoming, United States - 20040719_148 ... | reverse complement strand
TTTTAATGTAATCTTCCGGTGCGCTTTCAAGATGTGTGCCGCCAATCACTGCGTGAAATTCTTTATACCCCGTTTGTTTGGCTATATCATGAAGTATATCTACAATACCAGCGTGTGCGCATCCTAATAGCACAACAGGGCCTGATTCTGTGTCAATGATAAGAGAGCAATCATCGTTGAATATATCATCTTTAATGGTTCCATCAGGTATTTTGACTTTTAAGCGTTCATCAAAACCCTGCCAGGTTTGGGGACGGTTTATTTCGGCGATAGCTCTGATGGATTGGGTTATTGCAGTTAATCCGGATATTGGTTTAAATACAGCACCTGCTTTTTCATAGTCTTCTTTTGATGCTCTGACCCCAATAGCTGCTTCCAGTGTCTGATTGCCTAATGGAATAACAGCAACTTTATTGGTAAATACGTCGGGATGGGCATAAATATCAATGTTTCGATTTATAGCCTGTAATACCTGCATCAGCCCACCTGTATGATCGTAATGGCCATGGCTGAGTATAATTCTTTGAATAGCAGTAATATCTTTACCTAATGTTCTTAAATTATGTAAAATGCCAAGACCCTGGCCGGTATCAAAAAGTGTTGCATCATCAGATTCAATTAATACTGATAGGCCATGCTCTCCAATTAATGGAAAAGGCGTTGCAATGCTATTTTCACAAACGATAGTTATTTTTGTTTTCATAGATTTTTCTCCAATAAAAGATTATGTTGGGGCATCATTACAATGCCCCAAACAATGTTATTCTTCTTTTTCAAGCTCTGACAGGCGTTTATTCAAATCCTCAATGGTTTTGCTTAAAAAATCAACCTGCTGCTTCAAGAATGATTTTTCATCATCCTTAGAATATTGATATGGTGCAGGTGCATTCCATCCATATCTCATCCAGCCAGGCAAGCCTGTAGCGTAAAACCAGTGGCGAAATCCTCTCCCTCGTCCGCCAAATCCTCTGCCAAAACCAGATGCTCCAAATCTGCCTGCTGGATTTGCATATCCTGGCATACCATATCCGGCGCAATGTCCAGCACCTCGTCCGGTCATAGGCCCTGCACCATACGGTCCTGTTCTATCACCCCAAGGCATAAAGTACCTCCTTTTATACTAAATTTTAATGTAATGCAATAATGCTTTTAACCAGTAACTATCGCACCAAATTACTATTTGGATTTACCCAAACACCATTGCCTTTTTCAAAATCATCATCCGTTCATGATATAAACGTTCAGCTAAACGCAAATGTGATGCAATACGTGTATACTGTTCAATTAGATGCGTATCAACCTGTGAACATGAAAGATTATCAATAATCTCACCACATTCCTGTGCCAGCCGTTCTATTTTTTCCTCAATCATTTTAAGCTTATCCTCGTCTGGTTGGTCCAGCCCTTCAAATTTGAAATGTGCAATAGGCTTTTTGTTAATTTCTTCTTCAAACTTTTCTAAGCGCTTGTGCATGGTTTCAATTTCAGAAAACAATTTCTCTTTTCCATGGGCTTTTGCTTCCTGCAGGCAATGCAAATTTTTATCATGAAGTTTTTTTATGCATTGAAGCATCCTTTCTCGCATTGTTCTGTCGGCTTCCTCTACATTGTGTCTGTATCCAGTAAAACCATTATGTAATGTTGATTCACTCATACGGCTCACCTCCTTTAGATTCAAATGTACAAAACATATTACCAGTGGCTTTCTACTGTTGCTCCCGATGCTTTCTTTAGTTTGCCAGCTTTAAATTCTTCAATTGCCGTTGAAACAGGCATCACATCGCAGATATATACTTCAACACCCGAAGCTTTTAATATGGAATATGCCTTTGGCCCAACATTGCCGGCAATGAGTACTTCAGCACCGCTATCAATAACATTCTTTGCTGACTGTATGCCTGCACCCTGTGTGGATTGAACACTTTGTTCGTTAGGAACCCACTGATATTGTCCTGTATCAGTATCAAATACTATAAACCCCTTTGCTCTGCCAAAGCGTTCATCAATTTCACTTTCTAAGCTGTTCTTCCGTGTTGGTATTGCTATTTTCATTGTACTCACCTCTTTGATGTAATTTCCAGCCGCGGCGATGCCGCCTGCACATTCCTTGAACTCCTCGTGTTAAATATCGCATGCACGTTTGTGGCAAGGTATCCTGCATGTATTGTTCCAGTACCTCGTCAACAGTACCACTCAGCCACGAGTAGAGTATAAACTGGCGCTCAATAATAAACCTTGCCAGTGCATCACTCACCGCCCCACACAGTATTACAGTAACGCCCATTTCTTTCAGTCGTTCAATTCGTATAAACGCACTGTGTTCGTTAATATCAACTATCGTCCGCTCAACAATTGAGTCCTCTTCAATTGTAATCACACTAAACTTGCGTGCTTCATCCAGAAGCGGCGAAAGCCTATCATGAAAAACTGGTAATGCTACTATTGTGCTTTTCATGCCCTATATATAAGCATAAAATGTGCCAGAATCGCTTTGTGGGATTTTTAAAACATTAAAATGAAGGGAAATTGTTATTGTATTCAAAATTTTAAAGGTTTTAAAGTATATTCATCATAGTTTTTTTTGGGCGATAGTTACTGTGAATACATTTTTGCTGTAAATCAATATAATTGCCAGTATTTAATTACCGATAACTATCGCTTAAAATTACATATTTTGTATGTATAATTGCATTTTGCAATATAATTGCGAGCGATGTATTGCAAAATGCAATACACTATTCAAGATTATATTTTTTGATTTTCCGCCACAACGTTGAACTGTCTATACCCAGGGATTGTGCTGCGTCTTTTTTATTTGGATACCGCATTAATGCCTGTTTTATCATTGTTTTTTCCATTTCTTCAAGTGACAGTGTTGATACCTGAGGTATGCCCAGTAAATATGAAGGCAGGTGCTGGGCTCTGATATAAGCTTCATGGCACAAAACAAATGCATGTTCAATAATATTTTCCAGTTCGCGTATGTTACCAGGGTAATCATAGTTAAGAAGTATATTCATCGTATCATCTGAAATCCCTTCGATGTGTGTGCCTTTCAAAGCATTATATTTCTTGATAAAGTGTTCCACCAGTAAGGGAATATCCTCTTTGCGCTGTGATAAGGGTGGCAACTGAATTCCAATGACATTAATGCGATAGTACAAATCATCACGGAAATTGCCTGCATCAACCTCATTGCGTAAATTTTTATTTGTTGCAGCAATAATGCGCACATTAGCTTTTTTAGGTTTTGTGTCGCCTAATGGTTCATATTCTTTAAATTGCAAAAACCGCAGCAGTTTAACCTGCATGAGGAGAGGCAGCTCACCAATCTCGTCCAAAAAAAGTGTTCCTCCTTCAGCTAATGCTATTTTACCCGGCTTGTCTTTTTTTGCATCGGTAAATGCGCCGGCCTTATATCCAAATAACTCTGATTCCAGCAAGTTTTCAGGCAATGCACCGCAATTGACCACAACAAATGGATTTTCTCTTCGTCTGCTTAAAGAATGAATTGCCCGTGCAATAAGTTTTTTGCCACTGCCACTAGGCCCTTCAATTAATACCGAACTGTCGCTTAAAGCCACATCAGGTAGTATTGAAAAAATTTGCTGCATTTCCTTGTTTTTGCTGATGATATCTTCAAAAGAGTAGGTGGATTCAATTTTTTTCCGCAAGGTTTCAATGTCGCTGATATCGCGGAATGTTTCAACACCACCAATAATATTTCCCTGTTCATCTTTTAATAAAGCCGTACTGATACTAATAGTAAGTTTTTGGCCAGATTTATTGACTATATACACGGGTTTATTGATGATGTTTTTCCCTGTCTGCATTGTTTCGCGCAATGCACATGAGTGTTCGCAGATATTGGCATGGAAAATCTCAAAGCAAAGTTTGCCAATTGCTTCTTCTTTTGAATCAAGTCCTAATATTTTACATGCAGCATTGTTCAGGCTGGTGATTCTAAAATCCATGTCAATGGTAAACACCCCATCTGCAATGCTGTCTAAAATAATGTTTGCTACACAATCAGAGTCCATCATTGTTCAATTTCATCTTTATTTATGCCAGTTTCAGAATCGGTGTTATCCTGTTCATCATTATAGTCATTTTCAAGTTTATTATCTTCTTGGCCATCATCATTATTATATTTGTTTGTATCATTGTTTTCATTTTTATTTAACTCTTCCTGTTGTTTTTTTTCTTCTTCTTTGCGCTTCTCAAGTAATGTTGCAAGATAGTTACTGATTTCAGAGTCTTTGATTGTATTGGCACTTGATACAATCACAGCTGATTCGTTCATCAGGATTAAATTCATTGGTATATCAATGCAATATACATTGCCTATCTTATATGTGGAAAGATTAAATTTTTTGAGCTGTTCACGGTTAACAATGATTAATGCTTTTTTTGGAATAGTATTGCTAAAGAAAAGCCTGTATTTGGATGCTGCAAGTATTCCCTCAGCAATCATTTGTGTATCAAACATATCTTTAGAAGAACTGAATTTCTGATAATTATGGAAAATAAAGATATATTGCCCATATTTATCCCGGTAAGGGATGATGGGCAATTTGTCAGATTCATCAGGAATGGTTGAATAAGGCTTGGTTGCAATGGTGATTTCAATACCTGATGTAAGGTCATTTTGTATTAATTGATATGTTACTTTTGAATTTTTATCATCAGGTAAATTGCTTTTGATAATTTCATTATTTTGAAAATTGTTATTATCTTTTTCCTTAAAATATATTGAAGTTACCCTGAATTTAATGAATACTGACTTGTCTTTTTTAGGTTCAATGTAGTGAACAACGTCAAAATCAAAGCAACCGGTAGTGAATATAAATGATACAATTGCAATAATATAAAATTTTTTCATAATTGTAGACCTCATTTAATTTTATATGTAAATGGACAACTATTTTGAAAAACAATTATATGATTATAGAATAACACCTCCCTGTAGCCATAATTTGTGGTAACACACAGTAAACTAATTATAAACACAATTAATATTTACAGGTATATTGAAACATATGTCAAAGCAAATTTGAACAATGTTAGTCAAATGCATGACGCCTTTCCCTTTGCTTTAAAATGACAGCTAAAATGCCATTGTTGGCTTGAATCGGGGTTCATTTATTATAATAATGTCACCCCTACGGGGTTTTAATTTTGTGTTGTATTGCTTTACTACAATAGTTTCACCCCTAACGGGGTTATCCACTGTTGTCATTGCGGACTTGATCCGCAATCTATTTCCAACAATAGTCATCGCGGGCTTTGACCCGCAATCTCTTTCCTACAATAGATCCTGAAACAAGCCTGCCCTGGCGACAGGCCAGGGTTCAGGATGACTTTTTTTCATTGTCATTCCGTGCTTGACACGGAATCTATTTTCGTCAAAAGTCATTCCGCACTTGATGCGGAATCTATTTTATATTAGATCCTGAAACGAGTTCAGGATGACTTTCCACCATCCGTCATTGCGGGCCTGACCCGCAATCTATTTATGAATTAGATGCTGACAAAAATTCGAGATCCTGAAACAAGCCTGTCCCGATGAAATCGGAGTTCGGGAGGGCATAAAGAGTAGATATTAAAACAAGTTAAGTATGACGTGAACGTAAAGTAAGGAAAAAACAAATTATATACCTTGATGCGTGAAGCAGCGGAGGCAGGAAGCCGGAGCGTTTTGGATTGCGTGCGAGGACATAGACAGGATGTCGTCCGCAGCACGCATGCAAAGGGTTCTATATAGCAATTAATTAAGGCATTTTTCTTTGCGCACTTTCTTTTGTTGCCGCCTGGACAAAAGAAAGTGCGGAATATTTATAAATAGATGGAAATATGTTTCAATCAAGAAAAGAGGTTGACAAAGATGTATAATATATTTATAATATTATATGTTAACATAATCAATATTATATACTTTAAACCAATCATCAGATCTATTGCCCATCGCTAAATCGAAATGCAACATTAAAAATTTGCTTTTGCATATTTAACCAATGCAAATAACAAGAAAAAATTTTAAAATATCGGGAGGTTTGCCATGATGCATTATCCATTACTGCTTACTAACTTTATGGAACGGGCAGCTAAGTATTTTCCAAAAAAAGAGATTGTATCAGTATATCCTAATGAAAAGTATGTGTATAATTACGGTGAATGGTATAAGCGTTGCTGCCAGCTTGCCCATGCATTACAATCAATGAAAATTCAAAAAGGTGACCGTGTTGCGTCTTTTGCTTTAAATAACCACCGCCATTTAGAATTGTATTTTGGTGTACCATGTATGGGGGCTGTACTGCATACGCTTAATGTTCGTTTATCCCATGAACATCTGATATATATTGTTAATCATGCGGAAGATAAAATTATTTTTGTGGATGAAGACTTGTATTTTTTATTGGAACCCGTGAAAGATAAATTAAAAACCGTTAAGCAGTATGTAATTTTGTCACAAACTGGCAAAATGCCTGAAACAAAGTTATCGCCGGCAATATTATACGATGATTTGATTAAGGATTTCCCGGCTGAATACGATTTTCCAAAAGATAGAGATGAGTATGACCCTGCATTAATATGCTATACATCAGCAACCACAGGTGACCCTAAGGGCGTTGTTTATTCTCATCGCGGACTTATTTTACATGCGTACGCTGCAGGTGTTACGCTTGGCCTTAATGAAAGTGATTGTACCATGCATGTTGTTCCTATGTTTCATGCCAATGCATGGGGTGGGCCATTTGGTGCAACTGGTTTAGGGTGTAAACAGGTGTTGCCCGGAAGACAAATCCTGGATATGAAAGCATTGTGTAAAATCATATCAGAAGAAAAAGTTACTTTTACCTGTGGTGTTCCAACTATATGGATGATGCTATATCAATATTTAGAAAGTGGTGGTGAGTATGATTTTTCATCAATACGAGCAGTGTATTCAGGTGGTTCGGCAATGCCACGGCATTTAATGGAGTCATTTTCAAAGAAATATAATTTTAATATTGTTCAGGCATACGGAATGACTGAAACTTCACCATTAGCAACTGCAGCTATACCAAAGAGCTATATGAAAGATTTGCCTGAAAAAGAGCTTTTTGATATTAAAACAACAGCAGGCCTATTAGCGTTAGGCTTAGAAATGAAAGTTGTTAATTTAGATACAGGCAAAGAAGTACAGTGGAATGGCAAAGAAATGGGGGAAATTTGTCTAAGGGGACCATGGATTGCAAGTGAATACTATAAGGATCCTGAAAGGAGCAAACAAACATTTAAAGATGGATGGCTGCATACTGGAGATATTGCTACAATAAATGAAGAAGGGTATATTTCATTAGTTGACCGAACAAAGGATTTAATAAAAAGTGGCGGTGAGTGGATATCTTCTGTTGACCTTGAAAATGAAATCATGGCGCATCCAAAGGTTTTAGAAGCAGCAGTCATCGCAATGCCTCATGAGAAATGGCAGGAACGACCGTTGGCATGCATAGTGCCAAAACCTGAATTTGCCGATTCAATAACAAAAGAAGACATTATGGAATTTTTACAAGCAAAAGTTGCAAAATGGTGGTTGCCAGATGAAATTGTATTTTTAAAGGAGATACCAAAAACAAGTGTGGGGAAATTCAACAAGAAGGAGTTAAGAAAAACAGTATTGCCTGAAGTACTGAAAAAATAGTACTCAATATCAAAAAGTTTTGAATAACATGCCAAGTTCTAGCTGGATATTGTACATGTAGTCACGCCAGTTGGTTGATTCTACAACATTGGAAAAATAAAACTGGCCGTGGGGCCCTATATAGAAATAAGTAAATCTATTGATGGTAAAAGCCAATCTAAGTAACAAACCAGCTCCATACTGGTTGTAACTTATAAATCTGATACCATTGGTACTATCATTATCATTTGACATGGTATTATGGAAAACATGCATATAGCTAAGCCCATACAGTACATCTAAACGTACCTTATTGCCAAACGAGGATATCAGATATAAAGGTATCAGGATTGAATGATTTCGGGAGGTTAATTTTGCATCGGGTGTATTGCCAAATTCCAGATCACACTCATTAAATGCATAGGAAATCCCTGAATGTATCCCAAAATAGTTGGAGAACATGTTTTCAAGAAAAAAACCCCCTCCTGCCATTATACCAGGTTTCCACTTTACGGTTTTTCCTTCTTCATCACCACTTCTATGCCAGACATCATTCATTCCACCATTAATATTAAACCCAAAGCTATAATTACCTGTAATGGATTGTGGATAGATTGAAGTGGAAAGAAAAAAAGAAAAAAATAATAGTGAAGTAAAAAACAAAATTTTCTTTGTATGTTGATGTATATTAGCATTTAATTTCATTATTAGTTACCATTATTTTGGCATTATACATGTTCCATTAAATTTAGCTCCATTTTCTATATATAGATCAGGTGTTACAATATCACCGGACATATTGCTATGTTCAAATATTTCTATTAGTTTGCTGGCTTTGATTTTACCCTGGCATTTCCCACTGATTGAAACAATAGAAGCGGTAATCTCTGCGCTTACTGCTGCTTCATCGCCAATGATAAGTGTGCCATCGGTTTCTACTTTTCCCTGAAATGAGCCTTTAATTTTTAATGAAGACTTAAACTTTAATGTGCCAGTAAATTTGATATCGCTTGCTATTACGGTGCCAATCTTATTTTCATCCTCAATAATTTCTTTTTGCTCTACCATGGTTATCAACTCCTTAAAAATAATGATTTTATTTTATAGCTCCATCCCTAGAGTTATGTTGGGTAAATTACAATGAGTAATATTAAATTATTTTTGCGTAAATTGCCATTATATAAAACCTGAATTGATCTTGAACTATAATCATGTTAGATTTCAGGGCAACTTTTGCTATAGATATTTTAATACAATTAATGTCAATGATGCATACATATGCAAATTATAAAACTGGATTTAATAAAATGTTATTCTGCAAACTTTGTCAATTCAATTTACTTTAAATATCAAATTTTTCAAAAAAAATCCTTGCATAATTTCATTGAACATATTTATTGCAAAAAGTGGACATGAGGCTATATTTAACAGTAACTATCGAACATATTGTTGCTTTGCCTTCAGGTTTCTTCTGAAAAAATTTGAATATCACATCACTATTTGTTAAAATTATAGCATGATTATATAAAGGAGATAGTTATCATGGAAGAGATATTGCAAAAAGCAAATGAGTTAGGTTTAATGATTAAAGGTTCGGATATATATAAGCGATATGAAGAATTAGTAAAAAAAATTGAAGCTGATGAAAGTGCACGCAAATTGCTTGAAGAATATATAAAATTGAGCGAAGAACTGTACCAGAAAGAAGCAAATGGTGGGGTGATTGAAGTTGAAGAAAAGAAAAAATTACAGGATTTAAGCCAGAAAGTTTCGGAAAGCCAGCTCATAAAAGAATTTATTGCTACACAAACATATTATGTGAATATGATGATGCAGATTCAGAATGCAATTAGCAACCCCAAAGGTGATCCCATTGGGCCATCAAAGATAATAAAACCAGGGCAAAGCGGTAAAATCATTACAGGAAATTTTTAATTAATATATACAATAAAAAAATCCCAGTGCCTTCACACTGGGATTTTTTTCAATATCATCTATGCTAGTTTTTCTACTGCTTCTTTAATCCTCTTAATGCCTTCAATAATATTTTTATCGGATGTTGCAAAAGACAATCGTATATTATCATCTGATCCGAATGCAACTCCAGGCACCACTGCAACTCGTGCTTCTTCCAGAAGATATGATGATAATTTTGACGAAAGTGCTTCATCTTTGTATTTGTTGCTAATAGATTTAAAACCAGGCATGGAATATATACCTTTAACGTTTGGGAACACATAAAAAGCGCCATCGGGCTTATGGCATTCAATACCCGGAATATCGTTGAGTCCGTTTACAATAATTTCACGACGACGCGCAAATGCTTCTACCATTGGATTTAAGACACTCTGATCGCCATTTAACGCTTCAACAGCTGCCCACTGTGCTATAGAAGTTGGATTGGATACGGATTGGCTTTGAATCATTTCCACCTGTTTTATTATTGTTTCATCGCCTGCCATATATCCAATACGCCATCCAGTCATTGAATATGTTTTTGAAACACCGTTTAATACCATAGTTTTTGGTTTAAGCTCGGGAACAGCATTAACTATATTGTAAAACTTTTTATTGTCATACACAATAACTTCATAAATGTCGTCAGTCACAATGCAGATGTCATATTTCTTTAACACTTCTCCAATAGCTTTTAATTCATGAAGTGTGTACATTGCACCAGTAGGATTGGAAGGTGAATTTATAACAATAGCTTTGGTTTTTTTAGTAATGTGTTTTTCCAACATTTCAGGGTTTATTTTGAAATCAGTTGATTCATCAGTGTGTATAATAACAGGAACGCCATCTGCCAGTAGAACAATGTCGGGATATGATACCCAATAAGGTGCTGGAATTATTACTTCATCACCGCTGTTAAGTAGTACCTGCATTAAATTATAAAATGAGTGTTTTCCACCACAGTTTACAGTAACCTCTGAAATTTTATATTCCAGGTTATTGTCTCTTTTAAATTTTTCAACAATGGCTTTTTTTAATTCTGGAATTCCGCCTGAAGGGGTATATTTGGTTTTACCTTCTTCAAGTGCTTTTATTGCTGCATTTTTTATGGATTGGGGTGTGTCAAAATCAGGTTCACCAGAACCAAATCCAACAACATCGATCCCCTGTGCTTTCAGTGAATTTGCCAGTGCAGTAACCGCCAGAGTAGGGGATGGCTTGATTTTAGTTAATCTTTTTGCTAGCTCCATAACTTCTCCTGTCATATCATAAAAATCATGAGTTTCATATAATGGCTAGTCTGCGATAAATCTGGAGAGCATACAATACAATGCTTGTGGAAGAACTGATATTTATTAATGTAAACCAAAATGATTGTTTGTTTTTGTCAACATTAAAACATATTAATCTAAAAAATATTTATTATGAGTGTATTCCCTGAAACGCTGAATGTGGAGGTATATTATTTACAAATTTTTATCTAATGATTTATTAATTTTAACAGCAACCAAATAAAAAATAAAGCAACCAATCAACCATACAAATTGGGGCAATAATGTTAAGGGTTTGTCATTGATTGAAAATAGAACTGGATTCCACCATAATGGATTATACATCCATCCACTTGATTGAATGCTAATAATTTCTATAATGAAAGATTGTAGTTGGCCCCATATAATCAATACAAAAATTTCACTCAAATTATATGAACTAAAATGTGGGCCTTTGACAAATATGTATATAATCCCAACTCCAATAATGAATAAGCCACCATCCCAGATAGAATGGCTAATAACGATAAATATGTAATGGACTGGAGGTTGTATACTGAAAATAAAAATATCCGCTAAATTATAAACATCAATAAGTGTTAGTGTAATTTCCCAAACAAATCCAGTTAAAACCCCTATCCAGAACAATAACCAGATAAAATATGAAATATATTTTTTATAATAAAGAACAAGAATAATACATAGAATTAATACACTGATTGAAAAATCTATAAGCCAAAAATAATCATTTAAAATTTGTAACATTGAATTCCTCTTTGTTAAGAAATTATGCAGTTTTGGTGAAAATACTATATTTTCTATTTAAATTATAAAATGTAGTTGCATAAAATTCAATTGTTTTATTTTATTAAATGAATATATATTATATACATAGTATTAATGTCGTTTACAACAGGAGGTTGTAGTATGAAAAAAATAGCCATTATTGTATCACTTATTTTTGTTCTTTCAGTTGTTGTTTTTGCAAAAGAAAAAAGCTTTACAGGCCGTTTGATATTTATTGGTAAAGATTACATAGAGGTGAAATACGGAAAAACTGAGAAAATATTTTATGTACAGGAAAAATCTGTCTTTGTGAAAAATAATAACAACGCTTCGTTTAGTGATCTTGAACCTTGTCAGGTTGTGAAGGTTTATTATACAGGAGATAATAAGCTGATTATAAATAAATGTGAAATAATCAAAGAAAGCGATTGCAAATAATAAAGGATACCATATGCAGCTTGAGTTTAATGACCATAGCATTGAAATTATATATGTAACAAATAATACAATTACAAAATCAACAACTGCTACTGTACAGCGCGATAATTACTTAGACGACAATATCCACGTGCAATTTACACGCAAACAGGATTCACTATTGTGTGTATTGAAGCCTGCAACGCGTCTTCATATACAAAAAGTTATCCTGACTCTACAGGCTATAGTTCCCGATGATATAGCCTGTTTTGCAAACGGCTATCAGTCGTGGACATATACAGGACCTTTTTTTAAGGATTCAATAAAACGAAAGCCGTGGCCACAATTTGTTATCGCAAATCAGGAAAATGCAGCTAATCCGCCAAAAGGCAAACGTGGTATAGTGCAGTCGGATATGTTTTTTTTATGTGGCGATAGTAACTCGCAAAAAGCTGTTTTGTTTGGGCAGCTTCCCGTAAATAAAGAATTCCATCAGTTTGTTTCTTTTGAATATAACTATCGCACAAAATTATTGTCAATTATATGGGATGTTGACAGATACTGTGATGCTGAAGAAGAGTGTACACTGGATACTGTGTGTATGTGGCAAGGTAATGCGTGGAGGATATTGCAGGCATATGCAGAGACAATTCAACAGGAACTATCGCCCAAATTTAATAAAACAATACGCAAGGGCTGGTGTTCATGGTATTATTACTATAGTGCAATAACTAAAGATGAAATACTTGCCAATGCTAAATATGCTAAGGAACATTCCATCCCATTTGATTTTATACAGATAGACGATGGGTATCAGGCTACTATTGGTGAGTGGACCTTGGTTAAAGGGTCATTTACTGCTGCTATGCGATATATTGCCGATACCATTAAAGGTTATGGGTTTACCCCGGGGATATGGTATTCGCCGTTTATTGTTTCAAAGTATTCTCGAATTTTTAAAGAACACAGTTCGTGGTTGCTAAAAGATAATAAAGGTAAACCGGTAATAGCTGGGTATAATCCAGCGTGGGGTGGGTATTACTACACTGTTGATGTTTCGCAACCTGCTGTGTTAAGCTGGATAGAGGATACCATTAATACATTACTGTATGAATGGGGGTACGAATACCTTAAATTGGATTTTATGTATGCTGCTGCATTGCCAGGAATACGCCATAATACTAGATTGTCTAGGTATGAAGCTCTGGTACAAGCTGTTGCGCGCATACGCAAAGTTAGCGGCAATGCGTTTGTATTGGGCTGCGGTATGCCGCTTCAGGCTGGGATTGGGTATGTTGATGCTATGCGTATTGGGCCTGATGTTGCACCACAGTGGGGCAGGTCTTTTTTTGATAAGCTATTCAACAGCGATTCAGGAATTTCAACACACAGAGCCATTTGCAGCAGTATATATCGTTCATTTATGCATAACCGCTTCTGGATTAACGACCCTGATTGTTTGATGATACGCAAGCATAAAACTAAGCTAAACCAGCTAGAGCGCACTACTCTGTTTAATGTAATAACAGCGCTGGGTGGCATGCTGGTGGTTTCAGACAGGTTGCCGGATTACACTGATGCTGAACGTGAAATGCTTTTAAAGGCTATTGCATTATTTGATGCAGCAAAGGATGGAGATATCTATTGTAATGATGTATTGAAAAGGTCAATTCGTTCTTTCTATAATTCAAAAGGATTGGGTGTATTGTTGAATGTAGACGATACCAAAAGTGAAGCTACACTTGAACAGGATATCATACAAAATTATTTGCAAATATTTGTGATTGAAAATAATAATAAAATGCCCTTCCAAACAAACACTTATGCATTAACGCCCCACAGCTCAAAATTATTCATTTTTGAGAAATAATTGTGCAACCATTTCCTGGTTTCTGCTGTCTTTTTCCTAGGTGTTTGTATTTTCAAACATCACAATCTGATTAGTTGCGTATAGCTACAATTAGATAAAAAACAAAATCATTAACATTAAGCAAATACACTATATTTTCAGGAGAAGATTGATGAAAAAAATTAAAGAAAATCTTACGGGAGTTATAACTGTACTTTTACTTGTGATAAATACATTATTCTGGTCTTTGTTTTTATTCCCGGTTGCACTATTAAAAATTATACCAATAAAGCTATGGCGTAAGTATATTAATAAAACACTGGATACTATTGCATGTTACTGGATATACTGCAACAACGCAGGATTGAAAATCACGCGTTTTATTAATTGGGAAGTAACTGGTGTTGATAATCTAAGTAAAAAAAGCTGGTATATAGTTATAGCCAATCATCAGTCGTGGACGGATATTGTTGTATTGCAAAAAATTTTTACCGGGAAAATACCGTTTTTAAAATTCTTTTTAAAAAAAGAATTAATTTGGGTACCGGTATTGGGATTGGCTTGGTGGGCACTGGATTTTCCGTTTATGCGTAGATATTCACAGTCGTTTTTAATGAAATATCCTCACCTTAAAGGGAAAGACATTGAGGTCACAAAAAAAGCATGCCAGAAATTCAAATACATTCCCGTATCCATAATGAATTTTGTAGAAGGGACACGGTTTACACCCCAAAAACATGCAAAACAGGAATCGCCATTTAAAAATCTTCTAAAACCAAAATCGGGAGGCGTTGGGTTTGTTTTCTCAACTATGGGAAGTATGATCACATCAATTCTTGATGTTACCATTGTATATCCGCAAGGGCAAGCATCATTCTGGGATTTTTTATGTGGTAAGGTCAATACAATAAAAGTTCATGTGGAAGAAATTCCCGTTACTGATGATTTTATTGGTGATTATATTGATGACCCTGTTTTTAAAAATACATTTCAACAGTGGCTTAAATGTCTGTGGTATGAAAAAGATATCAGAATTGATATGATGAAAGGAAAGACGCTTCCTCTTTCTGGTGGCCATTATGCAGAAGATGAAGCAATGATAATAAATTAAAATAATGTAATAGTATAATAGTTATTCATTGCTACGTAAGAATATATTGCTTTTCAACTGGAATTATTTTACCTGTTTACGCTTTAATTCTTTTTTCAGTTGGTGCATTTCGTTGTGCAACTCTTTGATGTCCTGAGTATCGTTTTTATTTTTCAATATTTTAGTTTCTTTGTCAATATCAGGCATGGAAACATCTTCTATCGTAGTTTCTTTAGGGCTTTCTTTGCCACTATTATCATTGATGTTGGAATTAATTGAAGAATATTCACCTAATTCCATTTTATCGGATAAATTTTCAAATAATATATCAATATCGTTGACCCATTGAAGTGCATATTTTTCAATATCAAAGCATGTGATTTCGTTTTTAGATATTGTATATAATTTTCCCGTTTCAGCTTCTATTGTCTCATTGGTTGTGATATTCTTCAACATTACATTCCCTTCAACAATATATATATGTGTCGCTTCTGGTGATACATTAACATAAAACTCTGTCCCTAATGGTTGTATAACAGCATCTGGTGTTTTGATTTCATAAAGCATAGTATCATGAGTACTATATGATTTTATGTTTGCTATACCCTTGGTTAAAATATATTGAAATTTCTTCTTTGCAATAGTTCTGCTATATCGAGACTTTTCTATTGTTAAATCAACACCGCCGGTTAATCTAAATTTTATGTCATTGTTAGCTATAAGAATAGCCGAATCGTTTTCTTTTACTATAATCCTGTGTCCTTCATTGATGGTTTGTGTAGCTACATTATTATTGGTTTTTCCAGCAATATATAAAATATGAGGAATGGATTTTTGATCAGGTTTAACACTTATTAATGCAATTACTATTCCTATGAATACAATAGCTACAGAATAAGCCAGAGAGCGTTTGTATGTTTGTAAATACTTGTAGATTGTGCTAATTAATGATTCTTTTTGTATTTCTACTTTTGAATGATATTCCAATATTGATGATAAAATATCGCGTGTGGGTTCAACGGGTTTTTGTGGGGCGATAGTAGCCTTAATTAGCTGTAACTTTTTAGAGCATATACTACAGCTTTGAATATGAAGTGTTGCCTTGTTGGCATCACCTTCACATAAACTGTTTTGAGCCAGAGCCATCAATGTGAGTTCATCTAAATGCTTCATAACATATACTATACCCCTTTTATATACTACAATTATATCATACAATTTGGTCACATATTATTATAAATTTTCATAAAATCCCTTATTTTTTAAGTGCGATAGTATATGTGATAAGGCAGATTGTAATTTTCTGCGCACAGTTCGTTCAGATATATTCAAAATCTTAGCAATCTCTTCGTTAGTATAATTGTTATCGCGTTTAAGAATAAAAATTGAACGGCTTATTGCATCCAGTTTTTCTAGTGCATTTGAAACTTCTTTCTGGATTTCCTGGGTTAATATATCATCATCTGCAGCATTATTTGCAGGCAAATAGTTTATAGTATCATCTAAGCTATCAATTTTTTCATTTTTTTTGAGATAGTTAATAGATAGATTGTGGGCAGTTCTATATAAAAGCGATTTGACAGTATCTAAATTTATTATTGTGTTTTTTGAATATTCTATTAAATTAATAAATGTTTCCTGCAATATATCTTCGGCAGTTTCATACGAGCCGGTTAAATGGTAAATATAATTGAAGATTTCTTTATAATGTGTTGAATATAATCTTATTATTTCTTCACGGGAAATCATATTTTTTGTAAAATTTTGTCCGAATTCTATTAGTTGTATTGTATTATACTGCAAAGAGTTGATAAACAATAATTTTTTATCAACAATATTTTAAAATAAACCTTTACAGGAGGGTTGTATGAAAAAGTTGTTAGCAACATTAGTATCACTGCTTTTTACAGCAGCAGTATTTGCACAGACACAGGTTCAAACAAAAGAAGCAACTAAGAATGTTGGTCAGGAAAAAAAGATTGAAGTCCAGCAAAAAGTTGAAGTAAAGAAACAGGAACAGACACAAAAGAAAGAAGCTAAGAAGGAAGAAAAAGCACAGGCTAAGGAAGAAAAGAAACAGGAAAAAGAACAAAAGAAGGCACAGAAGAAAGAAGCAAAGCAGGAAAAGAAAGAAGCAAAGCAGGAAAAGAAAGAAGAAAAGAAAGAAGCTAAAGAAGCACAGAAAGGTGCTGCAAAGTAAGAATGTAATCTGGAGCAATAGTATGAATAAGCCATGCCTTAACGACATGGCTTATTGTATTTTTATGTACAAATAATAATAAATACACCCACCGCTTTCGGTTGGGCAGAATACATTATATAGCATTTGGGAAAAAATGGTGTTTATAAACATTAAAGTTTTTTTCACAAATACATTAAATAAGTGGTAATGTTAATTGTGGCAATCATTTAAAAATTAATATTTTTGGAGTAGATTCTATGAATTGTCAAAATAATAGATATAGTATAATTATTTTTTTAACAACCATGATTATAATGTTATATCCTTTTATGGTGCCTGCTGAAACCGTCAAAACAACATTAGGATTTAAAACTAATTATTCTTCAGGTGTTTCTGATACAAATATTGCCTATAAACCCTATGGTAAAATTGGATATGATATAAGCTTTTTAAATATTGAAGTAACTGGCACATATATTATTCACCAGCAAATAACAGATGGTATGGGCAACTTTACTGAAATTAATACAGGGCAGGGTCAAATTAAAGCATTGCTATCACTGGGTGATATTATGGATTTTGGTGGAGGGTATTCACTGGTCAAAGGACAAAATTCATATAATACTACCATGTATATGTTAAATGGAAGCCTTTATATTGGTGATGTAACCATAGATTTAGATTATACCAGAGAAGACAAAAGTTACTTTTATAATTCTGACGTAGAAATTATCAACCAAACATTTATTGGATCATTGAGTTATGATTTTAATGATGATATTGGTTATGAATTTGAATATCATTACAATCCTCCTACTATCACCTCAACATCACGTGGTCATGGTGGGCCAAGTGGTGGTGGATATAAAGGGATGAACCCCTATATACGGTCGGATCTAGCAGGAAAGTCATTCGTTTCACACTCATTAAGCGCTTCACTTTCATATTCATTTTTACAAAATATCCTTGAAGTTTTATATATGACACTTAGTGATTGTATAAGATAATATTTCAATATTTTCAAGGAGACTGCTATTGGTAAAAGAAATTGAAAAATTAAAAAAACAAAAAAAAGCTATTATACTGGCACACAATTATCAAAATCCGGAGGTCCAGGATATTGCGGATTTTACTGGTGATTCTTTGGAGCTTTCGCGTATTGCCGCGGATAATGATGCTGAGGTCATAATATTTTGCGGTGTTCATTTTATGGCGGAATCAGCGTATATACTATCGCCCCAAAAAAAAGTAATTCTACCCGATATTACAGCAGGCTGCCCCATGGCAGATATGGCCACAGCACAGGACGTGCTGGAAATGAAAAAGAAAAACCCTGATGCAGTAGTTGTAACATATATTAATTCTTCTGCTGATGTTAAAGCTGTTTCTGATATTTGTGTGACATCAGCAAATGCTGTACAAATTGTTAATAAGCTAAAAGAAAGTAAAATAATATTTGTACCCGATAGAAATTTAGCTCATTATGTACAACGCTTTACCACAAAACAAATAATACCATGGAAAGGTTTTTGCCCAACACACGATCGATTTACAAAGGATGAATTAATTGCTGTAAAGCAAAAATATCCAGAAGCATGTGTGATAGTTCACCCTGAGTGCAGGCCTGAGATAATTGATATGGCTGATAAAGTACTGTCAACCGGACAGATGGTAAAAAATATAAACACAATACCACATAAACAAGTTATTGTTGGGACAGAAGAAGGGATGCTCCATAAATTAAAAAAAATTGCTCCTGAAAAAGAATTTATACTTGCTTCAAAAGATTTTATATGCCCAAATATGAAGAAGATTACTCTTGAAAAAATTCTCATAGCTTTGTCTGAAGAACAACCGATAGTAACTGTAAAAGAAGACACCAGGATAAAAGCGTTTGCAGCATTGCAAAAAATGTTAGATTTATCCTGATTTGTGGCGAGGCATACTTTGGAAAATATTGAATTAAGTGATGAAATTCAAAAAATACGAGAAAGAACTTTTAACCCAGAATTTAAAGAACTTGTTGCCAAGGTAATTTATAAACCTCAGGATACCATTGATAATCCGGATAGTTTGCTTCATTCCCTTCATGCGTTATATTATACGGTTTTAAGCAAGTCATTTAATGATTCAATAACATTTGTTAATCCAGAAATAGTCTATGAAAATACATTACAGTTTCTTGTAGAAGAACTAAATAAAAAACTGAAGAATTTGGGCTTTGTAGAGGCTTTAATATTCCAGTATGATTTTAAGCAAAATTACTTTGGCATATTGACAAATTCATTTAGCGAGAATAGTTTTAGGGATTTTTTTATAACACTGTCAGATGACATGTATAAAAATATTATCAGCAATCCAGATGGTATAGTAATAGATATAGCTTCTTTAAAAAATGATAAACTATATGAAAAACGATTAAAATCTTTTGATGGGCAGAATTTTTCAATCTGGGCATTTTCAACTTTTCCTATGGTTAAGAAATTATTAGGGTTTTTAAATATTCCATTCCCCTCAGTTATAGAAATATTCTGCCCTATTATATTTGCCCGTATACATGAAAATTTTACAATTCATAAAAAAATCATAAATGAATTATATTCCGATTGCATCCCCACAATTTTTTCTTTAATTGAATCATGTTTAGCTATAAATAAAGGGTCGCTCTTCTTAGGCTCAAATTATTTTCATGAAATTTTTAAGGTTTTTGAAAACTATTATTATATTGCTAAATCAAATAATTGTGTAAAATATGTAATTATCAAATCAAAATACGAGGATCAATATATTTATTGTTTATTTAGGTACCTGTCAAATAAATTTAATACTTTAAAATCATATTCATGCATAAACTACAGGCCAATGATTGGGTTAATTGTATTATTCTTATATGAGGAAAGTGAATATATAAATAATGAGATTGAAGCAATATCTTCCCTTTTTAGGGATTTAATAAAAATAGGGCAAGTAGATACAACAAAAATTAAAAATGCAGTAAATTTATATAAATATATTGTTGATTTATAATAGCAATAATTCATAAAATTTTATGAATAATACAATATTCACTTCTGTTGTATTAGGATTCGGGAATAACATTATGTAATTTTTTATTGAATAAATAAAATATACTTGAATAAAAGAATATTCAATTATTATACTTATTTTTATAGAATATTCAAGGCAATATTAAAACATTGTATTTGATGTATTCAAAAAGTAATTATTTTAGATTGAGAACATGCTGGTAAAAATTGAACAAATAAAAAAAGTTTTAGAAAACAATCCCACTTGTGTATGTAAATATTTACAAAGTTATACGGTAAAGGGTAAAACCTATAATGAATCAGATCAAATATTTATTGATGATATTTATAGGTTTGAACAGGTTGGTCTTGAAACAATCGAAATTAAATATGATGAAATCGTATATAGTTTGTTATCCACATTATATCCTGCAGAGTATCGTATGCCCTATGCTTCAGCTGATTTTATTACTATTGACCGTAAATTAGAGACATTGGATAGAGTAAGTACATTGACAAAACGAAAACGTTATTTAATTTGCATTGGAGATATATACTCATATGATCAACATTCTGGAAAAAGAGTGACAGTTTTCAAGCATAACGATCCAATTGATTATAAACAATGGAATCAGGTGAAGCGCCTTTTGGATAGGAATAAACGGATATACTACCGTAATTCAGAAAATGGCATAATCATATTTGTAAATCTTCAGCCTCATGCTGAAAGCAGCTATATTGAAAGATTTAAAAAAAATACTGATCTGGTAAGTGCAATAGTTGCACGAAAAAAAGATTGCAAAATTGAAATTTCACCTGACTTTCTACCTACAGAAGATGTTTATACGGTAAATGATCCAAAGGACCTTTTAAAATTTTATCAACAATCTAATGCACGACTTATAATTATTGGTGAGACCTTAAATGATGATTACAGAAGAGCATTATTGCAGGTTCGCGAATATGATAAATTTGCACGAATGATGGTTGTGCCTTTAATTGATTTAAGAAATATAGATCATTTTTTATTACAGGTTAAAATGGTGTATAATGCAGATCGGTGGTCTGAATAAATGAAAGGAGATACTTTGAGTGAAAAAACCTAAAAAAAAATCTATATTAAAATATTTTGAACCAATAGATTCTGGAAAAACACTTTCAGAAAATTTTGGATCACTTGAACTTGAGGGTAGTTTTGGATATTTTGCATTGAGCAGTCAAAATAAAAATTTATTTTTAAATAGGTTAGATGCAGCTACTCTTTATAAAATGATTGAAAAAGTAGGTTTGGTTAGCCATTTACTGAAAATGGGATTTGATAATATTAAAATTGATATAGATAAAGACGATGCACAAATACATTATTTAAAAATATACTACGAAACAATGGATCCTGATCATCTCTTGATCGATTTAAGGGTTTCTGAATCGCGTTTTATGCCACAAAAAAGGTTCTGTGAAGAATATGATGCTCCGATATCTTTGGATATGGTTATCATTGAATGGCTTTCAGCTCAAAATCCCAAATCAACATTTGATCCAAATAAACCACAACTCCCAGGTCAATCAAAACCAGGATTGGGAAGTTTAAATTACATGATGGAACTAATGTATATTGTTGGTGAGCAGGTAGTAAAAGATGGTTTTATGGATGTCCCCGATCATTTCCATGGTGCAGTAATGTATTCACGAAAATTTAAATTTTTTAACCCAAGCCATGAAGCAATTTTAAGAGCTATCCTGCGCGATATTAAAGGTTACTCACTTGCAGATATGTCATGGGGCATGATTACGGGAACAATCATTGATAAGAATACAAATACTCCTCAGGTTTATGACCCTTCTGAACAAATATTTCCTGTATCCAAACGGATGAAAGATTATTTTGATTCAAAGAAATACAAAGCTAAATTTAAAAAAATTTATGAATCAAAAAAATATTATTTTGATTATGAAAAAATGTGCCAGATACGGGAAAAGATGCTACATGAAGTTAAGCCTGATGAATTATAGTTAATAAGCTAGTTGTGTTTGTAATTCGATTATTTTATTTATTTCATTTATATTTCTGATTATTGATTCTTCATGATTGGAAAGCAAGATAATCAGTGTCTGATTAAGATTATATATATGTTTAATAGCTGAATTAATATTCTTCATTGTGTCATAGATTTTATT
>Ga0308389_1000821_pt1 | contig 22469 bp, 18 predicted proteins | sample Hotspr2Sample148_FD_202362 | JGI IMG/M metagenome (GOLD analysis project Ga0308389, IMG submission 202362) | Hot spring phototrophic mat microbial communities from Mushroom Spring, Yellowstone National Park, Wyoming, United States - 20040719_148 ... | reverse complement strand
GTCGTGCAGTCCATGCTGCTCCGTCTGGGTGGCGAGGGGGCTCTGGGCCAGGACATGCTGGCGGATACAACGGCGTTGATTGCACTGGTGCTTGGGGTAGCCACGCGCTGGAGGGCTCCGGCTTTTGCCGGCGGGTCGGCGTTGGGGCTGCACCTGTTGGTGGTGTTGGCGGTCAGTGTGTCGTGGAGTGATGTACCCTACGGCGTCTATCTGGCTTTGCTGGGGCTGGCACTGTTTATGACTGGTATTTGGTTGTGGCGGCGGTATCAGACCGACTAGCCCGCTGGCAAAAAGTTTCGGGGGGTTGGGTTTTGCTGCCGGATGCCGATCAGATGGCGCGCAGATGGCGCGTCGTGAATTGACACCACGGAAAAAACTCTGTTAGCTTAGCCCTACCTTCGTTATAGTCCATAACGCTTCCAAAACCTGTTTTTCCTGCCCAGAAAGCCCTATGCCGCTTGTTGGCGATCTCACCGACCTCGCACTGGTGGACATCATCCAAATCAACTGCGTTGGCCGCAACACGGCGCGGCTGACGGTGCACTACCCGATTGGCGATGGCGTGTTCTACTTTGCCGATGGTGAGGTGGTGGATGCGCGTCTCGGTAATCTGGTAGGGGTGGAAGCGGTGTACAAGGCTCTGGAATATGACCAGGGGGCTTTTCGGATAGACACCGGTATTCCAGCGCCGACCCGCACGATTTTTGAGCCTTGGGCCAACATCATCATGGAAGGGCTGCGGCTGCTGGACGAAGCCCGTGCGGGACGCGGCGAAGAGGCTGGTGGTGCGACACCCACACCGACTGCGGTGACGCCGACCCGGACGCCGACGACCACGAGTGGGGCTGCCCGGGTGGTCAACATTTACCAGGTCCTGGTCAATGATTTGACGAAAGTCAAAGGAATTGACATGGCGTTGGCGGTATCGCGGGATGGTACGGTGCAAGCTGCCAGTAAAGTCAAATCAGCCGAAAGGCTGGGGATGATGGTGGCGCTGCTCATTCACTTGGGACGGCTCATCAGCGTACCGAGCCGGGTGGGGGCCTTGTCCCGGATGACCATCAGCGTTGGTCCCAAGAAGGTGATGGTCTTTGACCTTGAAAACTACCTGGCGCTTATCGAGTTCAGTGCGGCGGTTCGGTTTGAAACCATGAGTCCACACATTGACCGTATCTTCCGCAAGATGCAGGCGCGCATCAACGGTGCAACCGACGGGGTTTCGACGGGTTTGTTGGGTGGTACGGGTGCGCTGACCCCACCCGGGCCTTATGCAGGGCCGCTGACAATGTAGGGCGGTCAGCTTGGCGCTGCGCCACCGGTTGATGTTGACGCTTGGCCATGATTGTTCCACGCGGAAAGCCAGTCCATGAAAATCTGAGCACGTCGTACGTCAACGTTGCCGCCCTGTTGGCTGATCTCCAGGTCAACGAATTCACGGGCTATGTGTCAGTGGAGTTCTGGGGCTACAGCGGCTATGTGTTTTTGTCGCGCGGGCAGATTGTCAACGCCTATGAAGTGACCGAAACAGCCACCCTGCGCGAGCGGCAAGCTCTGGAGAGTCTGCTGTCACGCGCCCAGGCACGCAATGGCAAGGTTGGCTTTTTCCAACACCCGGAAGAAGTCATCCAGGCCATTACCGGCATCATTGAGGGGGAGCCGGTTCACCGCGATTTGTCTTCAGACTTTACCAATCTCGAAAAACTCGTCGAGAAGCTTATCAAGTCCGGCGCTGTTTGGTATGTCGAGGTCCTGTTTGAACAGGAACAGGGGGGCGGGATCATTTATGTTTTCGATGAGCGGGCCGAGGCGGTTGTTTCCATCGCGCCGACGGCGGGCGGTGAATACACCACAGCGCTGGGAAAAGAGGGTTTGGCGCTGATTTACGACCGGATTGCGCACGGAGCCACCTTCAACGTCTATCGTGGGACGAGCGCCCCGGCGGCGATGACCACCATCAAACCACCGGTTGCGCCGCCACGTCCTGAAATGCCGCCATTGAGTCCACCGCCAGGCGGCCGGAGCAGTTCGGCAGCACCTGTGTCTGAGCTGGTACCTCCTACCTTACGTGCCCCGGAGGTGCTGTCTCTGCCAAGCGCGTCCCCGGTGGTGGATACGGTGCTTGTTGAGGATGAAGACAGTGATTCACCACTCGAACTCGAAGATGAAAGTATTCGCCCGCTGACCCGCGAGCAGTATGCTGAACTGGTCGGCTTGATGGGCGAGGTGGTGCACGCCGTTGAATCCGGTGTTACGGAGGCTTTGCGCCGGGCGGATTTCGTGCCGTCATTCCGTGAAGCCCTCATCAACATCGCTCCCCACTATCCCTTTCTTGACCCTTTTGCCGCCGAGTTTGAGTATGCCGATGGCGTGGCCACCTTTCGCGGCAAGGCACGTCCGGCAGACTTTGTGGTGGGGCTGTCCCAAGCGCTCCGGCTTACCATCGCCGAGTTGGACCGACGCTCGCCAGAGACCCATCTGCGCCGACACATTGAAGCGGCGTTGCGGGCGTTGCATCAGCGCCGGCGCGCAGAGTTCGAGCGGTATGGTCTCGAAATTGCCACGAGTGAAATTTTGGCGCCCTCGGCCGGATAGGTGGCGATGCCGGTTCCAGCAGGTAGGACGCTTCTTGGTAAGGAGTGCGCATGTCGAAAGCTCATGAAGTGTTTCTCCAGGAACTGATGCGCATGCCGGGCATCAAAAGCGCCCTGCTGGTCAACAATCGCGGGGAGGTGCTGTTGAGCGCCGGGCAGTTTGCCCTCAACTCCCAGGCGACCGTGCAGATGGGGGTCTTGCTGGCACAACTCTCGGCGGTGGCTGAGATTGAGTACAACAAGGTCGAAGAAATCTCGATGGTCTTTGCCGACGGGCGCATCACGACTTTCACGAATCTTGACTTGATGATCGAGACCACCTATGGTACGCAGGAAGTGTTCCTCATCCTCGTCAGTGCGCCGACGGCCAACTTGCCAACCATGCGCATGACCGTCAAGGTAGCGGCCGACAAGCTCAAGAAAGACCGGGCTGTGGCTGGGCTGCGGGTCAGTGTCAGTGTGTTGCGTCGCAATCTTTTGACGCGCGACCGACTCGATGCGACGAGTTGGGAGTTGCTCGAGGCCATGAATCGCGCCTGACGGTGACGGCAAGGTACGGTGACGGCGAGGTGATGTGGCAGCGGGGGTGTGTGACGGCTTCTACGGGGAGTTGGTCAGAGCGCCCAATGAATATTTTTCTTGGCCCTGGGGACGCACACCATGTCAAATGCATTCAGCGGGAATCTGGCGCAGCTCAAACTCATGGATGTCCTACGGCTGCTTCATGCGAGCAACCGGACGGGGGTGCTGGAACTCGTTCACGACGATGGACGGCAGGGGGAGATTTACTTCGACAACGGTCAGATTGTCCACGCCGTTTATGAGGACGCCATCGGGGAAGACGCTGTCTACGGTCTGTTTTCCTGGGGCAGCGGCAAGTTCAGCTTCACCGCCACCGACACGCCAACCGACGAACGGACGACCTATCTTCAGACCGAGGAAATCCTGCTGGAATGTGTCACCTACGCGACCGAGTGGGAAAGCGTCCGTCGGGTCGTGCCTTCAGCACGTGCCGTATTTCGGCTCTCTTCACGCTCAATGAAGGAGTTTTCCCTGCGCGCGGAAGACTGGTCAGTGATTCAAAACCTGGATGGCGTCCAGACGGTCGGTGAGATCGGGGATATTACGCAACTCAACGAACTGATGACGTCGAAGGTGATCGTCCGCCTGTACGATTTGGGGCTTGTCGAGTATGTCGGAGAGCGGCAGGAAGAGGATGTGCAGGTGGATGTGGTGTCAGACGACATCATCCATCAGACCGAGCGCGAGCTGACCCGCGCCATTGGGCCCATGGCTCCGATTGTGCTTGAAGACTGCGCCGAAGCCCTTGGGTTCAAACTGCGGCAGATGCCCAAAGACATGATGCCGTCCCTGGCCGAGCGCCTGGCCGAAGAAATCCCGGACAATGAACGGCGGGTCAAGTTTCAGGAGGCCATGCTTGAGATTATGCAGCATCTTTATGCCTGATGGCGGCGCAGGAGGGGCGTTGTGCGCAAGCCTTGCTGTGTCGGGGTGGTCTCGTATCGTAGGTGCTCCCGCCCCGGCAGGTGGGGGCAGGGGGCGCTGCGCCTTCTGGCCGTGTCTGTAGCGGACACGGCACGCTTCATTTTTGACCATGAAACTCAACATTCGGAATAAACTTGCCATTTTTGCGGCGCTCCTTATTTTTGCGCCGCTGGCGCTGTCGGCGCTGGCTTTCGTGGTCATCGTCAGTGGGACGATTGACGGGAATGCCCGCCGGGACATCGAAAAAGATGCCCGCCTTGCCGACCGCATCCTGCGCTCCCGACAGCAAACCCTGCGTGAAGTAGCTCAGGCAACGGCGCAAGCTGTTGCGGCTGAAAACCTCATTGACTCAGCCGCCGCCCCAACCGGGGCTTTGAGTGCTTCCGGGAACCCGGCCCAGGTGGCTCAGCAGAGCCAGGCGAGTGGGCAGAAAAAGCTCAATCAGTTGTTGCAGCAGCGGGTTGAATCTTCCGGGGTGGATTTCCTGGCCATTCTCAACACCAAGGGGCAGGTTCTGGTACGCAGCGCCGGCAGCGGGGACAGCTCCTTTGGAGACAACCCACTGTTCATCAAAGCCAAAAATGCCGCCGAGAGCAACCAGCCAGACGCCCTGCTGCGGGCCGTAGTCGCCGGGGCAGTCAATGAAACACCCGACCTGCTCCGCGATTTTGGGTTGGGCGAACAGTTCAGCCGCAACACCGTGTCGCAGGTGGGATTGACCCTCGAAGGCATCGCACCGGTGGTGTCCGGCAATCGTGCCTTGGGTTACATCGTGGCCGGGCAGCTCATCAACAACGCGCCCCAGGATGAAAACCGTCCACTGCCGGCACTCACGCGGGAAGTCAAGCAGACGCTCTACCGGGACCTTCAGGATGTGTCGGTGACACTTGTCCTGTCGAAAGACAAGAAGGTGATTTCAGCCAGCGATCCCCGCGCCTTGGGCGTGGCGATTCAAAGTCCGCTGGCCGACGACAAACCCACGGCCGTCAACAACACCCTGTTGGGGGGTGATTACAAAACGGCCTTCGCCCCGATCAAGGAGCCAAGCGACATCACCATCATCGGCTACGTTGGCGTGGGGGTGCGTGAAAGCTATTTCAGTCAGGTGTTCAACACGACGCTGCTCATCATTGCCATTGTGACCGGCGTCTCGCTGGTGCTGGGGATTGGCATCGCCTTTTACCTGTCGCAGCTTCTCACGAAGCCGATTCTGCAACTGACCGAAGCGGCGAACCGCATCAGTCTCGGTGAACTTGATGAGCCTATCGTGGTGGCCACCGGGGATGAAATCGGCGAACTGGGCGAATCGCTCGAACGCATGCGCATCAGTCTGAAGCAGGCTATCGAGCGTCTGCGCAGTCGCCGCTAAGCCCTGCTCATTCAGGAAATTGCTTATGAAAATTCACGAATATCAGGCCAAACGCCTGCTGGCGAAGTTTGGCGTACCGGTGCCGCGGCACCACGTGGCCCTCAATGCGATGGATGCCTGCATGGCGGCCGAAGCGCTGGGTTCCTTCCCGGTCGTGCTCAAGGCCCAGATTCACGCCGGCGGCCGCGGCAAAGGCGGCGGCGTCAAGCTCGCTTCCTCGCTTGAGGAAGTGGAAGCCATTGCCCTGCGCATGCTCGGGCACAAGCTGGTGACACCCCAGACAGGCCCGGAAGGGCGCACCGTCCACCGGCTCATTGTCGAAGAAGGTCTGCACATTGACCGCGAGCTGTACCTCAGTCTGCTCATTGACCGCACCACATCTTCGCCCATCATCATGGCGAGCGAAGCCGGCGGGATGGAAATCGAGGAAGTCGCCGCGGCAACCCCGGAAAAGATTTTGCGGGAAGTCATCGATCCGGCGCTTGGGTTGCAGCCGTATCAGGCGCGGAAAGTCGCCTTCGGTCTCGGCTTTACGGGCAGCCAGGCGGGCCAGGTCGTGAAGATACTCATGGCGCTCTACCGGGCCTTTGTGGAAAGCGATGCTTCACTGGTCGAGATCAATCCCTTTTTGCTCACCAAAGAAGGGGATTTCTACGCGCTTGATGCCAAGGTGATGCTCGATGACAACGCCCTGTACCGGCATCCCGACTACGTCGAACTGCGCGACACCCGCGAAGAAGAACCGCTGGAAACCGAGGCTGCGAAGTACGATCTCAACTACGTCAAGCTGGATGGCAACATTGGCTGCATGGTCAACGGCGCCGGGCTGGCAATGGCCACGATGGACATCATCAAGCTGGCTGGTGGTCATCCGGCAAACTTCCTCGACATTGGCGGTGGGGCTTCCCAGGAACGGGTCGAGCAGGCTTTTCGCATCCTCATTGCCGATCCCAGCGTCCGGGCGGTGCTCATCAACATTTTTGGCGGCATCGTCCGGTGCGACATGGTGGCGGCCGGAGTCATCGAAGCGGCCCGCAACCTGGATGTGCGTCTGCCGATTGTCGTCCGGCTTGAAGGCACGAACGTCGAGCAGGGGCGCGCCCTGCTTGAAAGTTCAGGTCTGAACTTCACGACGGCCAGCGGCATGCGGGATGCCGCTGAGAAGGTCGTTGCCCTGGCAGCTTAGGCGTTTCCGGCGACTGCGCTGAACAAAAGTGCCGCCGCTCCATCTCTGGAGGGCACCGTCTTGCCGGAGCGGTTTTTCCCAGGAAGTCGCCTGTCATCAGTGGTATAGGGTGCGCCATGCGTCCACTGCGACCAGAAGAGCCGGTCAGTCTGGTTCTGGCTGCCGGGGGAGCGCGTGGTGTTGCCCACGTCGGGGTTCTCGAAGCGTTGGTGACGCACGGTTTCCGCATACAGGAAATCGTCGGCTCCAGCGTCGGCGCGCTGATTGCCGCCTACTATGCCGGGGTTGGTCTGTCGCTTGAGGAAATGCGTACCCTGGGGCTGGGGCTTTCCTCGCGGCATCTGCTGGCCTGGGCGGCGGCGCGCCGCGCGCCGCGCTTTGCCCGCCCTTACTTCCAGCGCCGGGCCGGGATTGTCCCGGCTTATCTTGAACGGCTCGAACAAGCCTCCGGGCGGTCACTGCACCACGGCGTAGAGCGCATTGGCCTGCTGGCCTTCGATGGGCTTTCCCGGCGGGAAGTCCTGTTTCACAACCAGATGCCGGATTTCCCGCTGGCTGAGGCGATGCGTGGCGCTGTCGCCATCCCGGTGGTCTATCCGCCACGGCGCATTGTCTATGCCGGGCGGCGGATGTCGCTGAGTGACGCTGGCAGGCGCAACCGGCTGCCCATCGAATACCTCTTTGCCGCGCCTTTCTGTCCGCGCCAGATCGTGGTTAGTGACATTGCCAACCGTCTGTCCCATCGGCGTGAAAATGCGGCCAAACTCAAGGTCTGGCAGGCGCGTCGGCCGGACGTGCCCATTCACGTCGTCCTGCCGGATGCGCTGGGCCGGGGCATGCTGCTGTATCAGCTCTCTGATCTGGAAGCTCTGGTGGCTTCGGGACGCGCCGTGACGGAAGCCCTCATTGCGTCGGCGGCACAGACTTCGCCGGACTGAAAGCGCCCGGACGAGCTTGCACGGAGGCGTCAGCCATGGGTTTGGAATTGACTATTCGCCACTCACCACTCGCTACTCGCCACTCACCACTCGCTGCTCACCATTCGCCACTCACATTGCACAGCGGCGTCGGCCATGGGTTTTCAATTGGCCGGCAGTAGTTTACAGTTGTGGCCTTCATCCCCCAGGACAACCCATCTCTTTGCCAGTTTGGGAGACCTTGCATGTCAGCTACTCGCCAGGAAGCCGCCATGCGTCAGGTATTCGAGCGCATTGTCGCCGATCCTGATTTGCACTGGGCGACGATGAACCTTTACTACTACTCGGAATATCACGGGGCCGAAGGGATTGCTGCGCTGGCCAGACAGGTCGAAGCCACCAATCCCCAGCTTGCCGAAGCGCTTGTTCACCACGCGGACGATGAGTTTCGTCACGCCGCGATGATTGCCGACATCATGACCGATCTGGGCGATGTCCCACGCCCGCCGCTGGGCATCAAGTATGTGGATGAGTTTGCCGCCCTCGCTACCGCCAGCACCGATCCCGACCGGATTGATGAAGTCGAACTGCTGGCGGCGCTCAACGTGACGGAAAAGCGCGGGCTGTTCAGCTTTGCACTGCACGTTTCGACCCTGCCCAGGGAAAGCAAAGCCTTCAAGCTGCTCAACCAGGTCAAAAACGAAGAAGCCGGGCACGTCCGGTGGGGCAACCAGTATCTGGCCGAACTCAAGGCCAACGGACGGGAAGCCGAAGTGCGGCGGGCGCAGGCGAAGTTTGAAGTCATTGAAAAAGCCGCCTATGAAACTTCGCTGGACATTATGCCGGGCGCGCCCATCCGCCGCATGCGACGGATTGTGGAAGTGGCCCGGCAGTTGCCGGCAGAACGTCAGATTCCCTACGTGGTGGAGCAGTTCTTCCGAGCCGCAGACCCGCGCCCGGTGTTTGGCGCCCGGTGGCAACTCGTCGAAACCATCCTGTCTTCCGCCCGGCTGCGGGAACAGGTCAGCGCCGATGTACAGCGCATCCTGGCCGGGCAGCCCCTCGCGTCCGATTCACTGCTGGGGCGTCTGGTGGCCGATGCGCGCCGTGCCGTTGAAAGCCTGTGGCGTCCGCAGGCACAGGCCGCCTAGTGGAGTTCGCCTGGTGTGGCGAACTGGCGTGGTGAACTGGACGCAGGCTGGTTATGACCTGGTGTAGTAAACTATGATGTGGCGTTCGACTGCGCCTGTCAGAGATTTTCTGATAGGCGCAGCGCCATCTGGTGCGCTACGCTGGAATCTCACGCAGTAACGGCAAAGGTTTCGGCTGACCGAAACTTCCCACCAGGTGACTGACCCACATACGTACCGGTTCTGACGCCATGTTCCAGCACATTCTTTTCCCGACTGACTTATCCCCGCTCTCCCGTGGACTGCTGAAGTACGCTGCCGCTTTTGCGCGACAGTCCAAAGGGCAGGTGACCATCCTCAATGTTCAGAGCGCCTCCCTGCCGGCCCAGGCGCTGCGGCTTTCGGAGCGGGCCCTGGCCGAAAACGGCTTTGAATGGCTCGTTGGTATTCGTCGCGAGCTGGAAGAAATACTTCAGCACGAAGTGCTCCAGGGGCTGAATGCCAATGCCATGCTGGCGGAAGGTGAGCCGGCAGCGGAAATCCTGCGTGTCGCACGCGAGAAAGACATCTCCCTCGTGGTGATGGCAACGCAGCGGCGTGGGTTTCTAAGTCGTCCGCTCATTGGTTCGACAGCCTTGGCCGTACTCGAAGAAACCCCCTGTCCGGTCCTGGTGGCCCGGCCGCCTTCGCGCGACTTCGTGTACTACAAAGGCGCTGAAACGACGATTGCACTCAACCGGATTCTCCTGGCCACGGATTTTGACCCGGTGACGGATGCCGCCAAGCAACTGGCCTTCGATCTGGCAAAAGTCCATGGGGCCAAGGTCACGGCCCTCCATGCCATTCATATCGTTCTGGGGTACTTCCCCATGCGCGCCAAAAGCGGGGAAGATGACGCCGTGGCGCTCGTGCGGCGCAACGCCGAAGCGCGCTTCGATGCGCTGGCTGCAGAAGCCAAGGCTGCCGGCGTCAATTTTGAGTCCCGGCTGTGTGATGGCCGGGCTTATGAAGTCACCCTGAAGCTGGCTCATGAAATCGAGGCCGACCTTATTGTGATGGGCTGTGGCGACCGCAAATCCGGCCAGCCGCTCGGCCACCATGTCGAGCGGGTGATTCGGGAGTTGCCCTGCCCGGTGCTGGTCGTGCCGCCGAGGGACAGTCAAACGGCTTGAGGGGGCGCCTGAAAGCGTGGCAGCCGTGGCAGGGAAGCCATGGCCGCCCGTTGCCTCAGCGTCGCCCGACGCCCAGGTAACGGAAGCCAGCGCGCCGCGCCTGCATCGGGTCACAGACGTTCCGCAGGTCGGCAATCGCCGGTGTGCGCATCACCTCGCGCAGCCGCTCCAGATCGAGCCGGCGGTACAGATTCCACTCCGTGGCGATGATGAGCAGGTCGCAGCCGGCCGCTGTTTCGTAGGGGTCTTCGCAGAACGTCACATCGGGCAGCAATGTCGCGGCTTCTGGAATCGCTACCGGGTCGCTGGCCCGCAGGGTGACGCCCAGCCGGCGGATGGCCGCCGCGATGGCCATCGCAGGTGATTCGCGCAGGTCGCTGGTTTCGGGTTTGAAGGTCAGCCCCAGCATGCCGGCCACTTTGTCAGTGTACGGTTCTCCCAGCAGCGTTTTGATTTTGCCCAGCATGGCCTCGTGCATGTCGTCATTGATGGCAATCCCGGCTTCGACGATGCGCAGCCGGTGCTGGTGACTGCGCGCCAGATGGGCTAGTGCTCTGGTGTCCTTGGGAAAGCAGGAACCGCCATAGCCCGGCCCCGGCGACAGAAACTTGCTGCCGATCCGGCTGTCCAATCCCATGCCACGGGCCACATCGAGCACATCGCAGCCAAGGCGGTCGCACAGCAGCGCCAGGTCGTTGATGAAGGAAATCTTCACCGCCAGAAACGCATTCGACGCATACTTGATGAGTTCTGCCGTCTCCACGGTTGTCGCCACCAAAGGCACGCCGGTTTGAATGAGCGGAGCGTAAAGGTCGCGGAGAATGGCGTTGGCCTGCGGGTCTTCGCAGCCAATGACGATGCGTTCCGGGTGCATGAAATCGTTGATGGCATCGCCTTCACGCAGGAATTCCGGGTTGGAGGCGACACTGAAGCTCGCCCCGGCCGGGCAGCATTCCTCCATCACCCGGCGAATGGCCTGCCCCGTACCGGTCGGCACGGTGCTTTTGGTGACGATGACCTTGTAGCCGTCAAGGGCTTCGGCAATCTGCGCCGCCACGGCTTCCACCTGTGACAGGTCAGGGCTTCCGTCTGGATTGGGCGGCGTTCCAACGGCAATGAACACGACGAGTGCCCGGTGGACGGCCGCCTTCAGGTCGGTTGTGAAGTGAATACGTCCGGCCCGGCGGTTTTTTTCGATGAGCACGTCGAGGCCCGGCTCGTAGATGGGCACGCGCCCGTCTTCGAGCAGGGCAATCTTGGCGGCGTCTTTGTCCACACAGGTGACGTTGACGCCGAACTCGGCAAAACAGGCCCCCGTGACGAGACCTACGTAACCCGTACCGATGATGGCAATGTGCATGGCAATGGCGTCGGAAACTGGGAAAAGTTCAGGGTCTGCACGGGACGACTCTGGCAAAGCCCTGGCCTGGCTGTCAAACTGGCTGTCAAACGCGCGGTTCCGCTCCGGCCGACGACAAAACACCCCACAGATCGTGGAGATGGACCAGCCCTTCGACGTGCTGCCCGGCGTCCACAACAACCAGCGAGGTGATGCGGTAGGCTTCCATAGCGCGCAGCGCCGCCACCGCCCGGTCGGTTGCCCGCGCCGTGCGTGGACGTGGATGCCGTGTCTGCCGCCCTTCGAGCGCGGCGGCCGCCGTAAGCTGCAGGAAGGCTTCCGGCTGATGCTCCATCAGCCGCCGCAGATCGCCGTCGGAAATGACGCCGAGCAGCCGCCGTTCGCTGTCCACGACGGTAGTGATGCCAAAGCCTTTGCGTGAAATTTCGTGGATGATGTCCGGCATCAGGGTTGTCGGCTGGACGGTCGGAACCTCCGCCCCCACGTGCATGACATCGGCGACACGCAGCAGTTCGCGTCCCAGCTTGCCGCCCGGATGTCGCCGGGCAAAGTCTTCGGCGGCAAAGCCCCGGGCCGCACCGACGGCGACGGCCAGAGCATCACCGAGCGCCATGGCGGCTGTCGTCGAGGCCGTCGGGGCCAGATTGAGTGGACAGGCTTCAGCATCCACGGCTGTTTCCAGCACCACCTGCGCTGCCCGCCCGATGGTCGAGTCCGTCCGTCCCAGAATGGCCATCAGCGGCAGCGCCAGGTCCCGAAAGCTGGGCAGCAGCCGGACGATTTCTTCGGTTTCCCCGCTGTGTGAAAACACCAGGATGACATCTTCGGCGGTTACGCGCCCGATGTCGCCATGGGCGGCTTCGGCCGGATGCAGAAAAAACGAAGGCGTCCCCAGACTGGCCAGCGTTGCCGAAGTCTTGCGCGCCACGAAACCGCTTTTGCCCATGCCCAGTGTGACAACATGCCCGCGTCCGGCGAGAATGATGTCCACTGCCCGCGCGAAATTCTCATCGAGCCGGTGCACAAGACGCGCCACGGCTTCGGCTTCCGCCCGCAGCACTGCGCGGCCGCGTTCAATGTGCGCCATCGTCTTCTGGTTTCCGGGCAGCATCCGTGGCGGTTTCTCCCATCCTGGTTTTGGCTTCGGCAAGGGCGCTCCGTCCGCCAATCTTGCCGGACATGTCCGCCAGGTCGGCTTCCAGAAGGTCCACTTCACCGGCAAAACGCGCCAGATTGGGCGGCAGGTTGGCTATGTTGGCCGAGGTCGGCGCGGTATCCGGTGCATCCCGCAGCAACTGTAGGGCTTCCAGCTCCGCCTGCTCCTCGGCGGTAAGCGTGCCCTTGTACTGCTTCAGCAGCAGGGCGTTGTACTGGGCTTGTTGTTCCGGTGTCAGCATGGCGCGGGCTGTCTCCTTGCAGGGCACATTTTGGGAATGACCGGGCGATCATGCCCCGGCTTTGGCAAGCACGGCAACCTGACTCGTGCCGCGCCCGTTGGGTTTGACGGCAATGCAGTAGCCAACCCGCTCGGCAAGTTCCGGGATGTGGGAAATGATGCCAATCTGGCATCCGGTGGCTTGCAGTTCGTCCAGCATACCCAGTGCGGTTTCGAGCGATTGGGGATCGAGCGTGCCAAAACCTTCGTCTATGAAAAGGGACCTGACCGTGACCTTGTTGGCCGACATGGCCGCCAGTCCCAGCGCAAGCGCCAGCGAAACCAGAAAGGTCTCACCGCCTGAAAGCGTGCTGATCGGGCGTACGGTATCGGCCAGGTCGTGGTCGAGAACCTGGAGTTCCAGACTGGCACCCTTGACGGCCTGCAGACGATACCGCTGGCGCAGCCGCCGCAGATAATCGTTGGCGTGGTCAAGCAGGGTTTGGAACTGAAGGTTCTGGACGAACAGGCGGAAGGTTTTGCCGTCGGCCGCGCCAATGACCGCGTTCAGATCGTCCCAGCAGCGGTAAATCTTTTCCTGCATGTCAATCTCTGCGGCCAGCGCCGCCTGGCGTTGGCGGGTCTCCGCATCCTGCCTGAGCTTTTCGTCCAGCGCTCCAATGGTCTGGTGCTGGCTGCGGAGCTGCTCTGCAAGGGCCGGAAGATTTGCCTGGATGTCCTCCCGACTGATGTCCGGTGGTGCTGACGCCTGGTGGGCTTCGAGTTCCTTCCGCCTGGTATCCAACACGGTTGCCGTCTGTCTGACCCTCTCATCGAGCGCCGCGATATGCTCCCGCAGTTGCTGCTGTTCGGCTTCGGAAACAGCCAGCAGGTCATTCAGCTCCGCTTCAGACAGGCCGGCTTCGGCCAGTCCGGCATCGAGCGCCCGGCGGGCAGCCTCAGCCGCCGTGGCTTTTTCGCGGTGACGTTCCTCAGCCGCCCGGTGATCAGCCGTGGCCTGGGCTTCCTCACGTTCGGCGGCGGCAAGCGCCTGACGCGCGTCATGGAAAGCGCGTTCAGCCTGCGCTATGGCATCATCGAGTCTCCGGCAAAAGTCCCCGGTGGGTTGGCCGCCAAGTAAGGCAGCGCGTTTCGTTTCAAGGTCTGTGAGTTCGCTTGCTCTGGCGGATGCCTCCTGTTTGATTTGTTCCAGCCCGGTTTGTGCGCTGGCAAGGGCGGATTGGTGGGCGGCTATCCGGCGTTCGATTTCCTGAAGTTGCGCCGTGGCTGCCTGTCGGGCCTGAACATGTGCTTTCCAGGCGGTGGCGTTGTTTCCGGCCTGTTCGAGAAAAGCGTTGGCGTCGGCATCAAGTTGCGCCTGCCAGTCGGGGTTGCCCGAGAAGACCGTGGCAAGTTCCTGAAGGTAGCGGTTACGTTGTTGCGCGTGGGTTGCGTACTGCACCCGGCAGGTCTCCAACTCACTGTGCAATCGTTGCCAGGCGTTTTCGGCCTGCCGGTAAGTTTCCTGTGCCTGGCGGAGTTGTTCCTGGCTTTGGTCAACGGCCTGTTGCGCGGCGTCCCGTTGCCGACGCGCCGCTTCGCAGGCGTTTTCTTCCGCTTCGAGCTGGCGTTGTTCTTCTGCGAGCCGTTTGGAAGCCGCTGCAAGCATCGGCTGGGTTTCCGGCGCCAGCGGTGAATCAGGCAGGCCTGGACTCCGTTGCTTTGCCCAGTCTGTCAGGAGGCTTTCTTTTTCCTGCGCTCCCTTGTCCTGACGCTGGCGCGCGGCCTCCAGCCGGGTTTCTTCAGCCGCCATCCTGCGTTCCAGTTCCAGTACAACCTGCGAGCAGGCAGCGCACTGCTGTTGAAGGGCTTCGACTTCGGCTCTGATACGGGCGACAACATCACCGGGCGGGGCTGGTTTGTCGGCGTCGGGATGTTCGGTGGAGCCGCAAAGCGGGCAGGGTTGGCCGGGAACAAGCAAATCGGGACGGCGGGCAGCCAGTTCTTCGGCGGCCTCTGCCAGACGCAGCTCGCAGAGACGCTCGTTCCTTATGGCTTCCAGCACAGACAGCTTGCACGTGTGGCGTTCGGCATCCCGTTGTAACGCATCCAGCGCCGTGCGGGCGGCCTGGGCTTCCTGCGCAGCTTCCGCGCATTCGTGTTCAGCTTTGTGGGCCGCTTCAACCAGATTGTGGAGTGCATTCAGTGTCGCGCGTTGCTCATCAAGCCGGCAGCGTGCCTCACGCCGTGCGTCGGGCGATTGGGTGCGAGTGAGATGTTCAAGGTGCTGGGTGGCGCGTTGCAATGCCTGCCGGTCGTCCGCAAGCTGTGCTTCCGCGTTCTGAAGCGCCTGGCGAGCATGCATCATTTCGGTTTTGCCGCGCTGGAGGTCGGTGGTCAGTCTGGCTGCCTGTTCTTCCAGTTGCGCCAGTGTGGTTCGGGCCTCCAGATAAGCTCTGATGTCGCGTTCCCAACGCTCATGCTGGTCAGAGACAGGCTGGAGGTGCGAATGGGCTTCCAACCACTGGCCGATTTGGGCAAGGGACTCCGCAGCCTGTGCCTGCGCCTGTTCGGCATCCGCAAGTTGCTGCTGTTGCGTCTGAAACGCCTGCCTGGCTGCTTCGAGTTGGTGTTCGGCTTCCAAAACCTGCTGCCGGGCCTGGTTAAGTTTCACATCGAGTTCGCGCGCCGCTTCGATGGCCGGCTGCCGGGCCGTGCGCTCGGCCTTGGCACAGGCAAGGTCTTTTTCGGCCTGTTCCGCCCGGCTGCGGGCTGCGTCAAGGCGCTGGCAGGCTGCGGCATGCCGCGCTGCGGTTTCAGTAACCTGTCGCGCTGCCTGCCGTTGCTCCCGGTCGGACGCCAAGTGGTCTTCGTACAGGGGACGCAGCCGATGGGCCTGATCAAGGCGGGCAAGGTACGCACCTTGGCCTTCGGCTTCATGACGCGCCTGAAGAGCCGCGTCATGATCGGCCTTTGCCTCTTGGAAAGCGGCTTCCAGTGCATCGTACCGGTCATACCACTGCCGCGCCTGCTCGTAGCTGCTGCGTTGCCGTTCAAGTTCCCGGCACCGCGCTTCAAGTTGCTCCCGTTCGGCTGCGAGTTGATGGCGTTCGTCATCGGAAAGGGGATTGAGGTGGCCCGTCTGTTGTTTCAGCGCTTCCAGTGCTTCCTTTTCGCGTTTGGCCCGCTCATGGGCGGCTATGGAAAGTGCCGTGTAGAGCCGGGTATCGGTCATGGCTTCAAGCAGGCTGGCGCGTTCTTCGGCGCTGGATTTGAGAAAGGCCGCGAAGTCGCCCTGCGCCAACAGGACCGACCGGCAGAACTGCTCGTAGCTCAAACCAACTTTCTGACTGATGAGCTTGAGGGTTTCTTCCTTGCCGTGTTCGGTTTTGCGGATGCTGTTTCCCGGTGATGTACTGTCGCCCGGTGTGGTCAGTTCAAATAACTCCACTTCCGATGGGCGCAGTCCCTGCCGGGAGGTTTTGCGCTGTGGCGGGCGTACCTGCCAGCGGGCGCGCCAGCGTTTGTTGTCGCACCCAAGGAAGTCCACTTCGGCGTAGGCGTCCCGCTGACCGCGCTGGATGATGTGCCGGCAATCGGTAAATGGCAGTGCTTCATCCTCGTCTGCGCCAGTGGGAACGCGATAGCCGCCTTTTTCGCGCTTGATACGCGGCAGGCGGTCGTAGAGCGCCAGACACAGCGCGTCAAGCAGCGTGCTTTTGCCGGCTCCGGTCGGGCCCGTAATGGCGAACAGTCCGGCACGCCCCAGCAGCCCCTGTTCGAGGGACACATCGAAGTCCGTCAGTGAGGCGAGATGACGACCGCGAATGGCGAGAATTCTCATGGCGTCATCTCCTGCAGGGTTTCCTGAAGCAGCGTGTGAAACGCCTGCTCCAGAGCTTCCGGTGGGTCACTGCCACGCTTGTCCCGGTAGCAGGCGCGAAACATGGCTTCCGGCGTGAGGTTTGTATGGCTGTTTTGTGAGAGACCGTCCGGCAAGGCGGCTCTGTCCGGCTGTGGGTGGACAAGTTCAATCCGGGCCAGCTCGGCCCAGACGCCGTTCAGCGCACGTTCAATGTCGTCTTTCAGGTTTGGCTGCGGGCGGTCAAGCTGGACACATACCTCGACCAGCGGCGGCAGTTTGTCGGGTGCGGTGGGCGTGGTGGGAAGCTGGCGCAGTTCATCAAGAACGGCGGCGAGAGGCGCTGCCCCCTGGCGCGGCACACGCAACAAATCACGTACCCGTGGGATCGGAAGCGGCTCGATTCGCGCGGCGCACTCGCCTTCGAGTTCGATGAGCACGACCTGGTGTGCATAGTCACGCTCGGCAAAGGACAGCGGAAGTGGTGAGCCGCTGTACCGCACATTGGGGCGGTTGGCGACGCACTGCGCCCGGTGCAGGTGGCCGAGCGCAACGTAGGCAATATCCTCCGGGAAAATATCGGGCGGCAGGGCATACAGACCTCCACACTCGATTGGGCGTTCAGTGTCGGAGACCTGTCCGCCGACCATGAAGGCGTGTCCGGTGGCCACCAGGGCCTGCCCTGGCTGACGCCGCTGCTGTGCGGCCTCAAAAAGCTGTGCGTAAAGCGCCTGCGCGCCCTGACGGAAGTCCTCTGCCAGCCCCACATCGGAGGGACGAATGAACGGTACGGCCAAACACCAAGCCGCCACGTCACCTGTGGCATTGGTCAGCGGGACGAGCAGGCGCTCGAAGTCGGGCTTCCCGTCCGGCTGGCTGGCGAAGCCGCCGATGACGCGCACGCGGAAACGGTTGAGCAGTTCGGCCGGGGCGTCGAGCCGGCCGGGAGAATCGTGGTTGCCGCCGATGATGACAATGTCGAGCGTCGGCAGCGCCGCGTGGCATCCTGCCAGAAAGTCATAGTAGAGCCGTTGCGCCGCCGCCGGTGGATTGGCCGCATCAAAGATGTCGCCGGTGATGAGCAGCGCGTCAACGGATTGCTCTTGGAGCATACCGCGCAGCCAGGTGAGAAAGCGCACATGCTCCTGCTCCCTGGGGTGTCCGCCCAAGGTGATGCCCAAGTGCCAGTCGGACGTGTGTAGCAGGCGCATGACTCACCGTGGCTGTCCTGCCAGGATGACATCCCGGCCGGCTTCAGGACGTTCCGGCAGGTGTGTGAAGGATGCCAGCGGTTTGAGCTTACGGGTTGGTGGTGTTGGCGTACTCGAACTTGTAGCCCTGCCCCCACACCGTTTGCACGTAGGTCGGACGGCCGGGAATCGGTTCGATTTTCGCCCGGAGCCGCGCAATGTGCGGGTCAACGTTGCGGAGGTAGCCTTCCTCATCCTGTAGCTCATCGAGCAGGCGGTCACGGGAAAAGACCTGTCCCGGACGGCGCGCCATAGTGAGCAGGATGCGAAACTCGGTTGGCGTCAGTTCAATCGTCTTGCCGTTGCGGATGACGCGCCGCCGGATGACATCAATGGAAAGGTCGCCCCGGACGATGACCTCCTCGATGTCAGGAGTAATCGCCTGCCGCCGCAGAATCGCCTGGAGCCGCGCACCGAGTTCGAGCATGTTGAACGGCTTGGTGAGGAAATCATCGCCGCCGTAGGAAAAGCCCCGCAACCGGGTGTCGAGTTCGGTGTCGGTCGAAAGGAAGAGAATCGGCGACTGAATGTTGCATTCACGGAGCAGACGGCAGATTTGGAGTCCGTCGAGGTCCGGCAGGATGACATCGAGGATAATGGCCTGGGGGCGGTGCTTGGTCGCTGTCTCAATGGCTTCGCGTCCGGTAGCCGCTTCGAGCACGTTATAACCCTGCCCACTCAGGTAGGCCCCGACCGTCAGGCGAATCGTCGGGTCATCGTCAACAATCAGTACACTGGTCTTGGCGGGTTCAGTCATGGCACTTCACCATTTTTGAGTTCGTGATTTCAGGTTGAGGTGTACGAGGTATGGTACATTTGGAAGTCCCAAGCCCACAACCTGGAGTTATGCGCCGCAGTTTAGCACTTGTGATACAAAACGGCTTCGGCAGTTTTCCTGTGGATTGTCTGCATCATCTTTGCCCGGAGGTTTTCCTGTCATGATTGGAGAAATTGAACGTCTGCTTGGCGATGAAGCCGAAGCTTTGCTGACCTATCGCGCGAAAGGCATTTCGGCCGAACACCTGCATCTGCCCGGACCGGATTTCGTGGATCGGGTCTTTGCCCCATCCGACCGCTCGCCCCAGGTGCTGCGGAGCTTGCAGCAACTCTTTGATCACGGCCGGCTGGCCGGAACCGGCTACATGTCCATCCTGCCGGTTGACCAGGGAATCGAGCACAGCGCCGGGGCTTCCTTTGCGCCTAATCCCATCTACTTTGACGGTGACAACATCGTGAAGCTGGCCATTGAAGGCGGATGCAATGCCGTGGCGACAACCTTTGGCGTGCTGGGTTTTGCCGCCCGCAAGTATGCCCACAAGATTCCCTTCATCGTCAAAATCAACCACAACGAGTTTCTCTCTTACCCGAACAAGTACGACCAGGTGATGTTTGGAACGGTCAAGCAGGCGTGGAATCTGGGCGCAGTGGCCGTGGGTGCGACGATTTACTTCGGCTCACCCGAATCGAGCCGGCAGATTCAGGAAGTCTCCGAGGCGTTTCAAGCGGCGCACGAACTGGGTATGGCGACGATTCTGTGGTGCTACACCCGCAATGCTGCCTTCAAGACAGCCGAGAAGGATTACCACGTGGCAGCCGATCTGACAGGTCAGGCCAATCACCTGGGGGTGACGCTTCAGGCCGACATCATCAAGCAGAAACTGCCCGAAAACAACGGCGGCTATGAAGCCCTCAAGTTCGGCAAGACGCACAAAAAAGTCTATTCGGAGCTGGCGACGGACCATCCCATCGAGTGGACGCGCTACCAGGTCGCCAACTGCTACATGGGGCGGGCCGGTCTCATCAACAGCGGCGGTGCGTCAGGTGATAATGACTTTGCCGAAGCTGTCCGCACGGCCGTCATCAACAAGCGCGCTGGCGGCATGGGGTTGATTTCCGGGCGCAAGGCTTTCCAGCGGCCGATGTCCGAAGGTGTCAAGCTGCTCAACCTCATCCAGGATGTGTACCTCGCCCGGGAAGTGACCATTGCGTGAACGATACTCCTGCTCTCAGTTTTGTCATCCCGGCCTATAACGAAGCCGCCCGTCTTGCCCCGACGCTGGAAAGCGTCGGGGCCTACTTCCGGGATTTTGCCGGCGGGGTGGAAGTCATCGTCGTGGATGACGGCTCTTCCGACGGGACAGCCACGGTTGCGGGAAAGCTAGTTCCCACCCTTGCACGTCAGGGGCTTTCCCTGCAGGTGTTGTCCAATCCGGGCAATCAGGGAAAAGGCTACAGTGTGCGGCATGGCTTTCTGGCGTCCCGCGGCCAGGTTGTGCTGTTTTCGGACGCCGACCTTTCGACGCCGCTGACCGAAACTCCCAAGCTGCTGGAACCGATTACCGCCGGGCAGTACGATGCGGCTATCGGCTCACGCGACCTGCCGGATTCGCAGATTGGTGTGCATCAGTCCGCTCTGCGCGAGTTTGCCGGCCGGTGCTTCAACCGCTTCGTGCGGGTTCTGACGGGACTGAAGTACGCCGACACCCAGTGCGGTTTCAAAGCCTTCCGGCGGGATGTCTTTCTGCCCGTCTTTCAGGCGCAGCAGGTGCGGGGCTTTGCCTTCGATGTGGAAATTCTCTATCTGGCGCAAAACATCGGCGCGCGGGTGGCCGAAGTGCCGGTGGTGTGGAATCACGCGGAAGGCTCGAAGGTCGGTTTCAACTGGCGTTCCGTGCGGCCGTTCTGGGATGTGGCCCTGCTCCCGTGGCGCTGGCAGCGGGGCGGTTACGCCCAGGTGGCGGCCGTTCCTGCACTACCTCCGGGCCTCACAAAGTGATCATAGCCACGCGCCGGAAGCGGGTGGGTTTCTCCATCCATGTGCAGGGTGATGTCGTGGCCGGCTGTGATGCGTCCGATGCAGGTAAGGGAAACGCCGCCGACCGCCGCTGTGCCGCTCAGCGCCGCCACGGTTGCCGCCTGCCGGGGAGAGACCGTGAAGAGCAGTTCATAGTCCTCACCGCCGTCGAGCGCCAGCCGACGCGCGGCTGTCTGATCGGGGCCGATCGCCACGGCTGCCGGGGCAATGGGAAGCGCCGCTGCTTCCAGCACCGCGCCAACCTGGCTGGCTTCGCACAGCCGCGCCAGATCGAGTGACAGTCCATCGCTGATGTCGAGCATGGCCGTGGCCAGGCCGTGTGCCGCCAGGTGTTGGCCCAGTTCGAGACGCGGTTCCGGGAACAGAAACCGGGCTTCGGAAGCCGCATCGGGCGGCGCGGCCCCCTGCTCAAGCGCCTGAAGGGCGGCGGCAGCCGCGCCAAGGGTTCCACTCACAAACAGGTAGTCGTCCGGCCGGGCCCCGGCGCGTGTGACGGCGCAGCCAGGAGCGATGTCACCTATCAGGCACACGTCCACGAACATGGACTGTGGGCTGGCCGTGGTATCTCCGCCGACCAGACTGACCTGCACCCGGTCAGCCAGAGCCAGCAATCCCTGTACGATGTCTTCGGCCAGCGGCTGCGCTGAAGGCGGAAGGGCCAGGGAAAGCAGGCAGAACCGGGGCGTCGCGCCCATGGCGGCGCAGTCACTGAGGTTGATGGCCAACGCCTTGTGCCCGATGGCCGCAGCCGGTACGTAGCGCTGGCGAAAATGAACATCCTCAACCAGGGCATCGCTCATGACGACCAGGTGGCGTCCGGGGCGCGGCGTGATGAGGGCGGCATCGTCTCCAATCCCAATCTGGAGATCAGGACATCCACGGCGTGCGACGGACTGGAGACGGCGGAGAAAATCCCGTTCGGAGGGCATGGCGCGGTTAGTTTCGGGCAAAGGTAAAACCGGTCGGTTGTCAGGCCGCGGCTGTGTTACAACTAACGGGCATCCCACTTGAATGGCTTTTCAGTCGGCATGTCTTCCGAGCACCCGGTGAGCATCGTCAACCCCCAGGAAGCGACCCGTGCGCTGCGCGCCTATCGTTTGCGGCGGGTACGGACGCTGTCCCTGCTCATTCTCGTCATCGTGCTGCTGGGAGCGCTCGTCGTTCAGTCGGCGTTCAATGTGCTGCCTTTTCTCGCGCCGCGCAATGTTTCGGCGACGTGGATGCTGTATGCGCTGTCGGCGCTGAACTTTCTGGCGCTCATCATCCTGCTGGCGCTGCTGATTCGCAACGTCATGAAGTTGCAGCAGGAACGGCGGCAGCGCACGCTCGGGACCTCCTTCCAGACGCGCCTGGTGACGGCTTCACTCATTGTCTCCGCCCTGCCGCTGCTGATGCTGTTTTTCTTTGCCTACGGGCTGTTGAACCGCAGTCTGGACAAGTGGTTCAACCTGCCGGCCGAACGTTACCGGGAGAGCGCCGTGGCCATTCAGCGGTTGGTACTGACCCGCGAAATGCGTTCCCTTCAGGATGACGGGCGCGCCGTTGGGCGCCGGCTGGTGTCCTGGCTGGCGACCGAAAAAGCGCCGGGACAGACGGAAAGAAAAAAGCTGCCGGAAAGTGCGCGAATGGAACAGGCGCGGAAGCTTTTTGTGGATGAAGCGCAGGCGCTCGGCATTGAAGCCGGCCAGTGGCTGGACCGGGAGGGACAGCCCCGCGCCATTTTTGGTGACTGGACCGAACTGCCGCCGGATTTCGTCGCCGGCTTGCATCGGCGCGCGCGGTCGGACCCGTTTCCGACAGGCCATCTGGAGAGCAATCTGAGTACCTTTATCGCTGCGGCCGTTCCGGTCGGGGAAACCAGAGACGTGCTTGTGGTTGTGCGTACGATGCCGCCGGTGCTCGATCAGAAGATTGCCGAACTGACCCAGGTGGCCAA
>Ga0308389_1000818_pt1 | contig 22513 bp, 15 predicted proteins | sample Hotspr2Sample148_FD_202362 | JGI IMG/M metagenome (GOLD analysis project Ga0308389, IMG submission 202362) | Hot spring phototrophic mat microbial communities from Mushroom Spring, Yellowstone National Park, Wyoming, United States - 20040719_148 ... | reverse complement strand
GCAGCCGGGTTCTCGCGGTGCGCCTGGACGATGATCTTGTCCATAAACGGTAAGGGCAAGATAATCAACTGGTCGAAGCGCGGGGGCAGCAGGGGCAACATCCGCGCGGCGTTCTTCCCCTGCGACAGCGCCGTAGCCAGGGCCAACATCCAGGCCAGCTCGGGCAGCCAGAAATACGCGCGCAGCGCACCTAGGCCAACCGCCACGCCCAACGCCACGCCACCCGCCAGCGGCCATAGCCCTACGATTACATCGAATGCTTGTTCGTGGATGAGCTGCAGGATCGAAAGGGTCAACCCCGGGGCCAGCCGCGACAATCCGGCAAACAAAAGGCCCGCCACGAAGCAAAGCAGTAGAAAGCTTATAGCCCACAACCCAAGCCGCGACGTGGCACGCGCGATCAACAGACCAAGCGTCCAGCCTCCCAGAAGGAGCAACGAGTCCTGCCAGTCGAACTGCGGGATGCCCCCTTGCACAGGCAAGGCCTGCGGCAACAGCAGGGGCAAGAGCACTCCGGCTATCACGGCCACGACCCATGGCGCGGCCAGCGCGAACCACCATGCCTGATCGGCGTAACGGCGCAGCCGGGCGTTGTCTGGGTTCTGGCGCAACAACCTGAACGGATCCGAGTCAGGTTTCAGATCAGGGTGGATATCCCGCAGGTAGCTGCGCAGCGTGAACGGCTTGAAGAACGCCCAGTACAGCAGGCGCAGGCACTCGAGCAGGTAAGTCTTGAGTCCGCTCATTCGCACCGACCAAAGAGATAAAGGACAATGCCTTGCTCAGTTGAAAACATGACTGGATGGAGATGTAGTTAGCGATGCGCGTTGTAGATCACCCAGCTCTCGCGGTTCTGACAGACATGCTTGACTGAACGCAGAATTTGCGTTTAGTGAACAGTCTCGTCCTTCCAACGCTGACTTCCAACGCTGATCAACTAAACGAGCTTGCGATAACAACTCTGCTGCGCCAGATTACCACCTCGCCGAATCGGCGGGATGATGTCGCACGGGCCAATCTTGGCGCTGTCAGCCGGGCTGGCTGACAGCGCTCATCGAAGCAACTTGCACTAGCGTCGACAGAACTCGGACCAATGCCATACAAAATCATTTGACTGCTGTCTCCCACAGCATTCTCTCAATGGCTCACTACGTCGCGTTTGAACGTAGGCGCTGGCGTTCGTCGGGCGAAACCCAATCGCGTCCACCGCGATGACCTCTTCTTCAACCAGCCCAGCCTGCTTCAGCAGCGCCTCATTCATGATGGCTTGCTCGGAAGCGGTGATACATTCGATTGAGCGTGCTGTAGTCCGGCGCACGCGTCAGCTCCAGCGCGTCCCGCAGCTCCTTGCTCATCAGCAGCAGCTCCTCGAAGCCACGGTAGCTCATTTTAACACAGCAGCACACACGCCGCCAACTGCGGCAAGGTGAACTTCTTGAAGCAATTTTGGGAATACCGTCTGCGTCTGAGCGTAGATAATCCGTGCGACCTTGACGTGACGCAGTTTCACTGCCTTTGCCTTTCTACCTCTCATGATCCCTAATTATGCGATGTTTTCAACTGAGCATATTATATAATTTTTTAAGAACAGCGTTTCATGCGTGCTTCACTAGCGCGCCGACTTTGCCCATGAAAAGGATCCTGTGCGTTTTCACCATCGCTATCCTCACCGCCTGTGGCGCGACGGACAGTTCAACAACAGGCGACAGCCCCGACGCCACAGTGACGCCTTGGCCGACCGCAACCCCAAGCCGCCTAGATCAACTCTACGAACCGCTCTTCGCGCTGCCCACGCCTATCGGTCGCTTCGTCCCAACGCCAACCCCAAACGCCGAGATGCTCCGCCTCACCCAATACCGCGACCTCTTCTACGCATACGGCATCCCATTCCCTCCCGACCTCTCCATCCCAACCCAGCGCACGGAGTTCGGCGCCCAGATCAACGGCTGCGATGGCCCAACCGAGTCGCTCGTCAGGCTCGCCAAGGAGATCGGCTTTAAATGGGTCAAGCAGCAGGTGCGCTGGGGTGACTTGACGAACGCAGCCGGACTCACCAACTGGGAGTGCGTCGACCGGACCGTCGACCTCGCCCGCCAGCACGGCCTGAAGGTCATGCTTTCGGTGACGACCGCCCCAGCTCACCTGCGCTTTATCCCCCGCGTCACTGGCCCTCCCAACCGTCTGAGGGACTGGCATGACTTCGTACAAGCGCTTGCCCAGCGCTACGCCTCCCGGATCGACGCCGTCGAGATTTGGAATGAGCCAAACTTGTCCGCAGAGTGGGACGAAGGCCCGAACCCGAGGCGTTATGGAGAGATGCTCACCATAGCATACCTCGCGGTGAAACGCCATGCCCCGCACATCACCGTCATTCTGGGCGGCCTTGCCCCCCTGCCGGACTCCGCGCCGCCGCGCTACATCTCAGACCTTGAGTTCCTCGATCGGCTCGCCCAAGACAAGGTCGGCCTGCTCGGATATGACTGCTTGGGCACGCACGCAAACGGGCCACCTGATTTCGGTTACGTCCCTGATGTGATTCGGCGCTATCGTGATTACTACGCGCAACGTCCTGACTACCCCCGCCGCCCCCTGTGCCTAACCGAGTTTTCCTACTCAATGCCTATCGGTGGACAAGCGCCTCCCGACTTCGGCTGGGCGATACAAAACAACGAAGCCGAGGGCGCAGCGCTGTTCAGGCTTTGGCTGAGCGAGATCGACCGCTCCAAGATGGTTGCCCTGGCCTTCGTCTTCAACCTCGGCTACCACGACGGGATCACGCCGAACAGCATCGCCGCCCTCGACCGCCCAGGATTGAGCGGCCAGATCCTCGCCGTAATTCAATCGTATCTTGCAAGTAGATAAAACAACGGGAGCATGTCAAGCATGCTCCCGTTAGAAGTGGAGGGTAGCCATGAGTGTGCCTTGGATCATACCACATCTTTGCTAATCGCCATACATTGCAAGATAACTGCTTCGGCTTACCAAGGCAAACAACAGCATCGCTAATCGGGTTGTGCTTTATTCAGGTCGCCGCTCAGGATGGTCACATAGTCCCCAGCTACCCAGCCGTCCTCCACGCGGTACCACTTCCGATCCTCGCTTATCCCGACAATTGTGATGTCCTCCCCTTGCTTTAGCACCCGCACGCGCGCGTAGTTCGTCCCCGGCCCGGCGCGCACGTTCAGGATCTCGCTCCGGACGCGCCCAATGACCAGCTCAGGCGTCGGCGTCGGGATGATGCTCGTCGGCGTCGCTTCTGCTATCGCGTTGCCCAAAAGCTCGATCTCGACCCGCTCCGGGGTCGGCACAAGCGTCGGCGTCGGGGTTAGCGCACGAGGCGCTTCGATGACCTGCACATGCACAACAGACGACTCACCGACGACTTGCTCACCTGAATAAGCCACTACCTGCAATTTATGACGCCCAGGGAGGCGCGGTGACCACGCCAAAGCTACCGGCACCCCAAATGGCGCGTTATCATATCTGTTAATCAATAGAGATTGATGTGGCGCATCGTTTACTAGTAGCACCAATCGATCTACCTTTCCGTTTTCAATAATAACGTTTACACGATATTGAATTGTGTTTGTGATTTTCTCGTCCTCCTGAGGGCTGACGATCCGCAACTTCACGCCATCGCCACAAGCCGTCACCAGCAGCGCACTCAGCACGCAACTCAGCAGGAGTGTAGCTCGCATAGCCTGATCATACCACGCCGCGGAATCGGGATGCGTTCACCAATACTTCAAGCTATGCTGCCCAGTGAAGTGAGAGGGTGGACGACGACAGCGCCGTTGCCCACCCAAGGTTTCGCTGAATGCACTCCGGGCTCGTCTGAGCGAAGTGTTATAATAAAATAAGCATGAGGTGAAACATGTTACGGCTACTCGATCGAATCAACTCCTACATCGGCGAGCGCATCATCAAGAAAGTCGAAGAGATGCTCGCCACGGAAACTTGGTACAGCTTCCCACCCGTTCGTTCCGGAAAGATCCTGAGATTTGAGGTTAAGAATTTTGGTGATTTTGACGTCGCTGCATTAGCACCCCCTCTGGCAGAACAAGGAAGTTGGATTGTCTGCGCGGATGCCTCGCGGGACCTGCTGTTAATCCACCTCGAAGCCCCTGACGTTGAGATCGAGGATATACAAAACGTGCTCAAGGAGATGGGCGTCCAAGCCAATCTACAAAAGGTCGAGGTCATCGGACAGTCACAAGCGAAAGAAGGAGGAATGTCACAATGAAAGTTAATCGCCGCGGGTTTCTCAAAGCATGCGCAATTGGCGCCTCTTCTATCGCCCTGCACCATCTCCCCACATGGGCCAATGGGCGCAGCCACGACATCTCACTCCCCTTCTCCACAGAATCCAAGTCACCGCCAGATTTTATCTTCTACCAAGACCTGAGCGAGAATGACCACGAGGATGACCACGACATGGGTGGACCACCGGATTACTTCCCACCGGCCTTACCTAACGTCTTTACAAATGAGGAGAAGCTGATCAGCGAAATAGATAAATATATCGAAAATCACCGTAGGCTGCCTAATATTGATATTTATTATCGTTTTTCGGGCGTAGCATCCTCTCCAGACCCGCAACATTGGTCGCGGATCGAGTCGATCTTCCTTGGCCTGCTCGCTGCAGACGCCAGCAGCGGCAAACAGCGCGTGCAGAACCCCAAGCCCATCATCGCACCGCTGTATCCTCAAGCTGCGCCTTACGGCGCGAGCGCACATGGCACGTCTCCACCCCCACCGCTCCCCATTGACCTCCCACCCGAGTTCGATGTACTGAAGGATCAAAACGGGAGAATCAAGGAGAGGCCCTTCTTCTCTGTGGAAAAATTTGGCATGAAGGTTCAAATGCGCGCCGGCCATCATCCGGTCAGTAATTGCGTCCCAGAAACCTATGTCTTTCACTTAAACTTCGAGTACGCGCGCGAGAAGAAAAAAAAGAAGGGACGATGGAACCACCTCCTAAACGCACACCTCGGCGTGTTTAGGGATACTCAGGTCCCAGCAAAACTGTGCTATATGCTCTACGTCACCAGGGATGGGCGTCAGCCAATTTGCCGTCGCACTTGCGAAGTTAACGACGATGACGGCGATCAAAAGCTGAAGGAATTGTTAACTCAAACCGTCCTGATCGCAATGTGGACGATTGGCATCGCAGCGAGCATCGCCGCGCTGCGCAAGTATGCACTCGGTGCATCCAGAGCCGGAAATATCGCGCACGCCGTGGCCCGCCGCGCCCTGGGACTGCCGCGTGCCTACCAAAACGCTACAACCTTTGGCTTGTCGCCATAAGCGCCCGTGTTCTAAAATCTTTACACATTTATCTCGCTGCACGGCCTTGGCCGGTGTTATAATCCCCCCGCCATGGCCGATCAGCCCAATATCGCACGCTTGCGCATCGCCCTCGCCTCGCCAGAACAGATCCTCGCTTGGTCGTATGGCGAGGTCACCAAGCCGGAGACGATCAACTACCGCCGCCTGCGCCCGGAACGCGACGGCCTCTTCGATGAGGCCGTCTTCGGCCCGATCCATGATTATCAGTGCTATTGCGGCAAATACAAAGGCATTAAATACAAAGGCATCATCTGCGAAAAGTGCGGCGTCGAGGTCACTCACTCGAGGGTGCGACGCGAACGCATGGGGCACATCACCCTCGCCGCCCCGGTCGCCCACCCATGGTACAGCCGCCGCGCCCCTAGCGCCATCGGGCTCTTGCTGAACCTCAATCGCCGCCAGCTCGAACGCGTGCTGTACTTCGCGCAATACATCATCACCGCGCTCGACGAGGACGCACGCCAACGCGCGCTGGCAAAGCTCAATCAAGACCACGAACGACGCATCAGCGAAATTGAGCAGAAACTGCGCAAGATGTTCGGCAGCGCAGATGTTGCCCAGCAAATATCAAATATCCAAGCCAATATCGCGGCTATTGAAAAAGATTTTGAAAGACAATTAAACAATGACACAGAGATATTGATGGGGTTGGCCGCGCAAATCCAACACGAGATCGAATCCCACCTCAACCAGACCGCCCGCTCCCCCATCGTCCTCGATCTGCAATCGCTGCGCCTCTTGCCGCCAAGCCGTCACCTCATCGTGGAAGGGACAGAGGTGATCTCGCACGAGCACTTGGTCACCCTCAACACAATCGTCAAACAACAACTCGACGCGATCGAGGCAGCAGCCAGCACCGCGACCGAGCGCCGCGTCGCTCCCCTCAAAGCTGAACTCAGTCAGCTCAAAAGCAAGCTCGACAGCGCTTCTATCGAGATCGCAGAGCGACTTGAAGCAGAGGTGAAAGCCCTCACAGCGCAATACGAGCACGACCACGAGATCCTCTCCTCCCTCGCCGTCGGCAACATACTTGCCGAGTCGCAATGCCGCGATCTCAAACTCAAGTTCGGCTCGATCTTCAGCGCCGGCACGGGCGCAGAAGCGCTCGGCGAGCTCCTGCGGAAGCTTGACCTCGACAAGACCGCACACCGACTATGGCGTGAGTTCCGTGCCACCAAAAGCAAGACGCGGAAGAAAGAGATCCTGCGAAGGCTACGCCTCATCGAGTCCCTTCGGCGCAGCAAGGTCCGTCCGGAATGGATGATCCTCACCGTCCTCCCAGTCCTGCCGCCCGATCTCCGCCCGATGGTGCAGCTCGACGGCGGGCGCTTCGCTTCCTCAGACCTGAACGACCTCTATCGGCGCGTGATCAACCGCAATAACCGCCTGAAGAAGCTCATCGAGATCCACGCGCCAGACGTGATCATCCGCAACGAGAAGCGCATGCTCCAAGAGGCGGTCGATGCGCTCTTCGACCAGCACGCCCGCCCGCCCAAAACCGCGAATCGCCAGCGACCGCTTAAATCGCTCAGCGACATGCTCAAGGGCAAAAAGGGGCGCTTCCGGCGCAACCTGCTGGGAAAGCGCGTCGACTACTCAGGGCGCTCCGTGATCGTCGTCGGCCCAACCCTCAAGCTCCATCAGTGCGGCTTGCCCCGCGTGATGGCGCTTGAGCTCTTTAAGCCATTCGTTATCAAGAAGTTGATCGAGCTCGGCATCGCCTACAACCTCAGAGGCGCACGGCGCATGATCGAGCAAGAGCACCCCTTGGTCTGGGGCGCGCTGGAAGAAGTGATCAAGTCCCGCCCCGTCCTGCTCAACCGCGCCCCGACCCTGCACCGGCTCGGCATCCAAGCCTTCGAACCCATACTCATCGACGGCAAGGCCATCCAAATCCACCCGCTGGTCTGCCAAGCCTTCAATGCCGACTTCGACGGCGACCAGATGGCCGTCCACGTCCCGCTTAGCGAACTCGCCGTCGCCGAGGCGCGGACGCTGATGCTCAGCACGCGCAACCTCCTCAAACCAAGCGACGGCGAATCCATCGTCAACCCGACCAAGGACATGGTCCTCGGGATCTACTACCTCACCTTCTCCGACCAATCGCCGCGCCGGGGCGACGGCAAGGCCTTCGCCGACATCGACGAGGTCGAGATCGCCTACGACCTCGGCCACGTCGACCTCCACGCGCGCATCAAGCTCCTTGTCGAAACCTATTACGACGATGGCGGCAATCTGACCAAGCAGGGACAGCGCAAGATCGTCGAGACCACGGTCGGGCGCGCGATCTTCAACCGCATCGTCCCTCCAGCCCTCCGCTTCGTCAATCGAACGCTGGACAAGGGCGCCCTCCAAAGCCTCGTCACGCGCGCCTTCCAGCTGATCGGCGCGACTGACCAGCTCCTCGCCTTCGTCGACGCGATCAAGGAAATCGGCTTCAAGTACGCCACCCGCTCAGGCATCAGCATCGCCCACAGCGACATCATCCCGCCAGAGGAGCGCGACAACATCCTCCGCGAGGCTGACCAGCGCGTGATGAACGTCGATCGACAATTCCGCCGTGGCCTGCTCACCGCAGAGGAGCGCGACGCGCAGGCCATCGCGATCTGGAGCGAGGCGCGTGACAAGGTCGCCGCTGCCGTGCGGGCCAACCTCCCGCCGTCCAGCGACCTCAGCATGATGGCAACCTCCGGAGCTACCAAGGGCGGCTTCTCGCCCATCGCGCAGCTCGCCGGCATGCGCGGGCTGATGGCCGACCCATCTGGCCGCATCATCCCTCTCCCCATCCGCTCCAACTTCAGCGATGGGCTCGACAACATCGAGTACTTCATCAGCACCCATGGCCAGCGCAAGGGGCTCGCCGACACCGCGATGCGCACCGCCGACGCCGGATATCTGACCCGCCGCCTGATCGATGTCGCACAAGATCTCATCATCGTGGCGGATGACTGCGGGACCACCGACGGGATCTGGATATGCCGCAAGCCCGACGGTCGCCCCATGCGCGAGCGCATCATCGGTCGCTTCGCCGCCTCCGACGTCGTGACGGCGGACGGGCGCGTGATTTGTCGCCGCAACGAGATGATCGACGAGTCCGTCGCGGGTGAGATAGAAGCACACAAGGTCGAGCGCGTCCACGTCCGCTCGCCGCTGACATGCCAGCTCGTCCATGGCCTTTGCCAGAAGTGCTACGGACGCGACCTCGGGCGCGGTACGACGGTCGCCATGGGCGCAGCGGTCGGCATCATCGCCGCCCAGTCCATCGGCGAGCCTGGCACGCAACTCACCCTGCGCACCTTCCACACCGGGGGCGTCGCGGTCAGCGACATCACCCAAGGCCTGCCGCGCGTGGAGGAGCTCTTTGAGGGCCGCCGCGTCCGCGATGAGCAGCGCGCGATCATCGCCGAGATCGCCGGATACGTCGAGGTCGATAAGGAGAAGAATGTCCTCAAAATCTATGAGGCGACGGTCAAGCGCGACTTATACGACATCCCAGAGGGATGGGCCATCGCCGTCAATAGCGGAGACGATATCCAAGAGGGCGAACTCATCGCCTCGCGCGGACGACAAAAGATCAGCGCCGAACACGGCGGGCGCGTCACGCGCAACGGAAATGCCGTGACCGTGACCTACCAGGCGCGCACCGAGGTCAGCCACCCCCTGCCTCCCAACGCACGCTTGCTTGTAAAGGACGGCGACTTGGTCAGCGCCGGGACGCAGCTCGTCGACGGCAAACTCGACCCGCACGACGTGCTCAAGGTCCTCGGGCGCGAAGCGTGTCAAGAATATCTCGTCAACGAAATGCAACAGGTCTACCGTTCGCAGGGCGTCAGCATCCACGACAAGCACTTCGAGGTCATCATTCGCAAGATGCTCAACTACGTCCAGATCGTCTCCGCCGGCGATAGCGAATTCCTGCCCGGCGACGTCGTCAACCGACACGCCCTTGTCCAGGCCAATGAGCGGCTCCTGGCAGAGGACAAGCACCCAGCCGTAGGCATGCCGGTCCTGCTCGGCGTCACGAAGGCTGCTCTGATCAGCAGCTCCTTCCTCTCCGCGGCGTCGTTTCAGTTCACGCTGCGCGTGCTCGCCCAAGCAGCCCTCGAGGGGCGCGTGGACGACCTGCGCGGCCTGAAGGAAAACGTCATCATCGGCAAACTCATCCCAGCCGGGACCGGCTTCACACCGACCTATGAGGGAATTGCGCTACCCTCACCCAAGCCAGCAGAGCACGCGCCCGACCTGAGCACCTTGCTGGACGAGCAGTAAACAGTCGCCACTTGGTCTACTCCTCTCCCTCCCCAACGAGTTGTCTTTCAACCCACGCGACGAACGCGTCCGGGCCGACGATAAGCAGAACTCATCTCAGAAATAGTGTCTCAGCAAAATCCTGATGTACAAAGCCGACATAGTTTTCAATCTTACGCTCGTAGCGCACTGCAACCGCTCAGCAACCAGCTATTCATCTTCCATCGCCGCTTGTTGACAACCGACCATCCTGTATTTTAGGAGCGGTGCAATTTGCAGAGCAATCATCTCGATGCCACGCTGAGCCAGTGCAGCATCCAGTCGGCCAGAGTTTGTCGCCAATATCTGAAATAAACAGTTTAGATATATATTCTGATTTACATTTTATAATTTATGAAATAATCTTACCAGGCTTACTCATAGCATTATTCTAAATAGTATCTTGGAGTTGATCTCCTTTGGGTCATAATTTGTCCATAATATTTCAGTTCGTTTATCTTTGACTGAGTGTATTGTTCTTGTCGGCGCTATGCTCTTATACCACTTAGGAGGAGGATATAAATCGGCCATCAAGTCACAATCATAACCTGAAATAGCCACAAGTCCTTGAACCGAATTTAACACTGAGGCCAATTCCATATGTTCTTCATCATTCATTTCGTAAGCATAAGCATTTTTATCGCCTCGTGTCTTATGAATATAAGGCGGATCACAGTAAAAAAGTGTTTCAGACGAATCATACAAACGTATAATTTCAATCGCTGGTCTGTTCTCAATCTGAACACGTAGTAAGCGCAACGCTATATCTGGTAAATCTTCTATTGCACCAAGCCAGCGGGATACAGCGCCTGCCATACCTGCTCTACTTGTATGCTTACAATTGGCCCATCGTCCGAGCGTTGCGGATTGAGCTAAACCTGTGCGTACTTGACGAGCACGTATATAAAATCTCCTTGCACGTTCAACAGGATCTAAAGAGGTATCAATTTCACATGCTATTGCGAATTCCTCACGCGAAAAAGGTGTGAGTCCGATAGCTCTTATTAAGTCTTCTGAGTTATTTCGTAAAACCCTAAAGAAATTTACCACTTCACCATCAATATCATTATATGTTTCTACATGCGCTGGCTCTCGGTTTAATAAAACAGCAGCCGATCCACCAAATGGTTCACAATAATGGTGACATGGAGGTAGTAAGGGTAGAAGCCAATCAAGATGTGAGTACTTTCCGCCGTACCATCCAAATGCTATAATTCGCTTCTTGCTTTGCTTAGTTATAGGAGAAGATTTTATATTTCTTTTCATTAGCGCCTATATCTCTAAGAATTACATAACTAAGGTTGTTGTATGCTGTCGCAAAGGAACTCAATAGCCTACACTTTACCTGCGCCGCGCAGCGGAGCGGCGTCGGCTAAAAGCCCAGATTGAGTGAGTCTGTACTGGTACCCTCTGCTAACACTCGCTACCGATATCTACCTGCTTGTCCAACGGCTGTTCGCTGGCCTATCTCAGACCCAGCAAACACATGCTAGGTGATATCACCGCTAGCACGAGACGTTACTCACATTATAAGATCGGTTTTAGTATGCCGACGATGTGCGCAGTAGCCATTTGAACTGCTCAAACTGGTCGGGGTCGTTTTCGATCCCGCAACACAGGCTGAAGACGCTGCCGCCCAGCAAGAATTAGCGGACGTGCTTAGCACTAGAACTCATCCCAAAAAGTAGTACAACGCGGTCACCTGACAAAGAGGTGACCGCCAGATGAACCTAAACAATGGCGTCTAATCAAACCGCTCATCTGCGTCGTGCTGACGACAGAGGTTGACTGCGTTGTCACCCGCGCGAGGTGATGAACGGCATTTTGTGGGTCATGCGCACTGGTGCAGATTGGGCTGGCATCTCGAGTCGATAATCATCCAGCTCGACCTGTCACCGATACTTCCAAGCCTGGGTCAGTGTTCGTCCAGATGAGGATTTGTGTGCACGTGGCCAGATCGACTTGGCAGTATCGACGGCGCACTTGTGCCAGCCAAAAAGGGGGCGCTGCCATCGTGAGCGCGGTACAAGATCATGGCAATTCCTGTCGCCATTATTTACGTATCGAGTGCGACGAATCCAAACTTGTTGAGCCCACGCTTATTTTGTGGCGAATGAACCCAATTGGCGACAAGGCGTATGACTTTGGATAGGCGAAGCGTGGCATCGAGATGAGTATCGTCACCGCTCCTAAAATGTAGGACGATAACAAGCGCCGATGGAAGGTGAACAGCTGGTTGCGGAGCGTTTGCGGCGTGCTATGAGTAATCGGCTTTGTTCATCTGGCATGCATTGCTTAGACACCATTTCTGAGATGAGTTCTAGTAAACCTTGGAAGCACAAGCTCAAAGCAGTGCTGAGGCACGAACTCAGCAGCACAGAGATAAGAGGGTCTTCCTAAATTAACTATGGTTCTCCTGTATAATCACCGGCGTGGCACTTATGAGCCAAGGAGCGATTGACTAACTAAGGCGACCAGTGCTATCTTGTTAGGTAAACTTCAAAGGGGCAAAAAGGCGAGTAGAGCACCAAACCTAAAGGAGATATGATATAATAAGGTCATCCTAGATAACTAAGGAGGTTGATATGTCACGCCAAACAACTGATGATACAGTCGAGAAGCTAATCCAGGCCAAACCAGTCATTAAAAACGTCCACAAACACTATGGGCCGTTTGGTCTAATTTGGTCCCCAAAACACGTCGCGCTATTGCAAGAGCATGTGCATGAACCAGATGAGATCGATAAGATCCTCGCACTCTGGGAGAACCCAAAGGCAGCGAAGCTGAGCGCGGAAGCAAAGCTGACGGCTCTCCGCATCTTGCGCCTCAGGCGCGGCGGGTCGCTCTTGGTGCAACGCTACCCCTTTGGCTATCTGCCCACCCCAGCGACCTGTGCTGCGCTGGGTGTGCCGTCGGTCTCGCCGGAGGACATTCGCCAGCACCTCAGGGACGCACTCGAGGCACTTAATCTGCCTCCGGCGCTCACGCCGGCGCGCTTGATCCTGCTGATGAGGTATTGGCGGGGGAATTTGCTGGCAGACAAGTTCAAGGAGCTGTTCAATGCCAGCCCTCAAATACAAGCTAAGGAGTGCCCGAAGACTGAGCAGGTGTATGCGCGCAGGTTGCTCCAGAACCTCGAGCTCAGCGGTCTGGTTCAAAAGGCTGGACGTAATACCTATCAGATCGTTGATTCAGCGGTGACCATCGCGCCGATGCGCCAGAAGAGGGCAAGGAATCTGTGGAAGAAGGTTGAGGCGTATGTCGCACAGCACAAGGACGTCGAGCTGAACGCGGTGCGCGCGTGGTTGATCGCAACATCTGAACAGCCGGAGTCACATCCGTGGTGGCAGGAGGACGGCAAGGTGGACGATCTAGAATATCGCATGGCGCAGCGCAGCGGCCTCCACATGCTGAAGCGGCTGAGCTCGGTGGTGCGCGTCGATGCGGATCAATATCTGCATATCGACGAGGCGCGACGGCGCGGCTTACAGCCTTATCAGCCCGGGCGACGACGAAAGCGGCGCGGCGAGGAATGGTGGAACGAGGTCATGCAGCATCTCGGGGAGATCTTCACCCTGCGCCAGTTCGTTACCGCGGCTGCCTATGTCGATAAGTTGATTAGCGCATCAGAGCTGCGGGCATCCTTGGAGGCGGATGATTTGCCGAATGCCGTAGACATAGCTGCGCAGCGCAAGTTCAACCAATTGCTGTATCAAGCGACTGGCGTGCGCGTGCATCGCACGCGTGTGCGCGGCGTGTTCGCCACCAGCGAGGCGAAGGCCGCCGAGTTCAACGCGAGCGATGATGCCAAGTACACATTGCAGCGATCGGGCGTTCAGTTGCCGGGCAGGCGGAGCCACGCCAAACGGCTTTTGAAGATCATACAGCAGGAGAAGCTCGAAAGCCGGCTGAACGCGCAGCGGTGGGTCTTGCTTGAGCTTTACGATAAGGGTGATCTGTCCGCTGAAGAGTTGAAGAAGGCGTGGGAGATCACCTCGCTGTTGTCACTGGACAATGCGCTGAAAATGCTAGAGAATGAACGAAAAAAGGAACAGGAGACCCCGTCGCCTCTACTACCCGAGGAAGTCTACCGCGACCTGGCAAAATCCACGCAGCGGGCCAGAACCACCCTAATCAACTTGCACAAGGCTGGGGTTCTGGTTCGCCAAGCATCGGCGCGTGGCAGCTATCTGCTGAAGGGCGCCAGCGTCGAGCCTCAGGCTGCTGCGCTGTCCATGTAACCATGATTCGCCTTGCGCTGGCCCGGTTGCCAGCGCAAGGCGAATTTTTAATATAAAATAAATTTAAGTATATATAAATTTTTTAAGAAAAAATAAGGCATTGAAGTTAACTTAATATCAGTTCGGATTTAGGAAGCGCCAACTATCTCTTTAAATAGGAGCAGGCGTTCTACGCGCAGATTAGCGTTACCCTCGATAGCCTTATCGCAATTAATCATTAAGAGTTTGTATTATAAATTAAAATAAGTAAAGCTACTAAATAAAAATTATGTAAGTTACAATTTAGATAGTAATGGTATAGCTTTTAAACTTGAAGAGTAATATTTCTCGTATTTTTCAACGCCAATAGCAAAATATCCTACAGATTCAGCTGCTGCAATGGTAGAACCGCAGCCCATAAAAGGATCAAGCAATATTCCTTCACCGAGCGGTAAAGAAGCATATACTATCTGTCGCATGAAAGATTGCGGTTTCAAACTGGGATGATCTGCAATTTTGCGTTCTCTTTTAGGTGTGCGTTCGCTTTCAATAACATCTTCAAATGGTCTACCATCTGGTTTCCTGCGTAAGCCGCCTGTCTGGAAGCATCTAAGACATTCGCTTACTTTCATTCCTTTTGGAATAGGTTTCCGAAAAATACCCCAAGGTTCATAACATCCTCGTGGAATTGAACAAACATCATAAAATTCGTTTTCAGCGTTCTTAGGTCTATTCCCACCTCGAAGTGTTCTAACTAACCGAATAACTTGCCCGCGGAATTCTAAACCAGCATTTATGATAGCACTAAACACTACTTGTGAAAGAAAAGCGTTTGACGCAAAGAAAACATGAGCACCAGGACGCAGCACTCTCAACGCCAATTTAGCCCATTCATAGAAATATTCTTCTAAATAATTTATTTCTTTTGGATTTAACGCAGTAAATCTTGGCAATGGCGATCTGGTATGACCATCGAAGGATGGCGGAATGCGCCAGATTCCCCCATTACCGTTTAAGCGCTTCTCTAACTGCTCAGGGTCATATTCCTTTATACCATAAGGTGGATCGGTAATAATAGCATGAATACTATTTTCTCCTACTCTACTCATCCATGTAAAGCAGTCAGCAAGTATCACAACTGATTTATCAAAAGTATTAAACTTAAAATTATAAGTGTAATATAATAAACTATTCATGTTTGTTATTTGTAATAAAATATCATTTAGCGGTTAGTGGCGAAACTATGCACCCCTTCCGGCGTGCGGAACTGCCCGCCGGTTGCCGTGCGCGCCGTGAACACCGGCTAGTCATACTCGTACGCAGTGACGGGCTGCCCCTTTATATCGACCTCGATGCGCTTGTGCGCCGGCGGTACGTCGGGCGAGATCGGCGCGAAGGCCTCTGGGCTCAGCGGGCGCTGGTGTTCCGCCCGCGCGTGGCCCAGGCCGTAGTTGCCGGCGTTGCCGTCAGCGATCAAATACCAGGGCCGGCCATCGCTGCCCTCCACCACGCACAAAATTACAGCCGTAATAGACGATGTGGCGCACGCTGGCTGTCGAGTTCGCAGTCGCCCGCACCTCGGTCAGCGGGACTGTCACCTCCGACCACAGGCCGTCCTCGCCTACCTCGGCCAACGGCTGATTGAGCACATGGCTGCACGTTCGACGAATGCACATAGCCGTCAGTGGTCAGATGCCAGAACGGGTTGTAGGCCCTTCGCCGACGACCTGGCCGAAGAGCGGGATGACCTCGTCGGCGCTCAGCCGGCGCAGCGTCACGGCCTTGGCGATGGCCTGCTCGCGCACCACAGCGCTGCTGAAGAAGACGCGGCCAAACTTGAGATTGCTCTCTTGCGTCACAGGTTCGCGGATGGCTGGGCTGGATTTCGTTGGCTCAGCGTTCGCGTGAACTGGTCTGAGCAGCAACAGCGGGCCGCCCAGGACGCCAATCTTCAACAGACTGCGCCGTGTAATTTTGGAATCGTTCACTCGTCTCATGGCGATCCCTCACTTTTGTTCAACGAACGACGACAGGTGTACCTAACAGGGACCAATAATAAATATAGCAAGCGCGCGGTGCGCGTCGGCAAGAGTACATTCACCAATAGGGGCAAAGAATAGGGGGCATGGAAGCTAAGCAGCTGAAAGCAGAACTGATAAAAGAGATGGAATCTGAGATAGATCAGCTGGTAGAGATCTATAAGCACAGTGGACCACTCGCCATGACACAACTTCGCTACTGGCAGCACCGCATAGCGCCTAATAGCACTACAGGAGCAAGAGGTAGCAGCACCGATAAAACAGGCAAGGTGCTGCGTTCGGCGGTGGGGCTACTATCCATTTAACCAACAACTGGGAATGGCGGGGGGAATAAGTGATTGATGAATGCACCCGCATGCACTATCAGCCCAGTGCTAAAGTCCAGCGCATGGGTTTGCCTCCTATCGCCGCGTCAAGTCGTCGTGACGGCCTCCTCTGCCTCAGCCAGGCATACCTTGACGCCTAATGCAGACCCTCGTTACGGAGGATGACAGGCCGGTGGCCAACGTCCTCTCTGCTGTGCAGGCGCATCTACTCGTTGATGCCTCCTGGAAGCATCCGCGTTTTGGACGCCGCTTCATCGCTATAGGCAACGTTGGCGTGTTCTATGCCTTCCATCAACTGCCGGTCGTCCCCGACATGTTCCTCAGTTTGAACGTGATCCCGCCGGCTGACCTTTGGAAGAAGATGAGCCGTTCGCACTTCATCTGGGAGTAACGCCGGCGGTGGTGGTGGAGATCGTCTCCAACATCAATGGTGGGGAAAACGCGCAGGACGGGACGTTGGGGATTTATGGGCGGATGAAGGTTGAGCACTACATCGTGTATGTTCCAGGGCAGCAGAAGGGTAGCGAGCCGCTGCGCATTTATACGTATCGAGGTGGTCATCTGGTGCGTACGAATGAGGCATGGTTCGACGACATCGGCCTGGGCGTGACGCTGTGGCGCGGAGAGTATCAGGGCTGCGAGTCTCCCTGGCTGCGCTGGTGTGACCGCGACGGCGTGATCATCCCGACCGGCGAGGAGCGCGCCGAGGCTGCGAAAGAGCGAGCAGAGACAGAGCACGCACGCGCTGAAGCTGAGCGAGAACGCGCCGAGCGCCTGGCGGCCAATCTGCGCGCCGCCGGCATTGACCCCGACGCCTGACTGCACGGGTGCATTCACCAACAGGGGTAACCTTCCACCAAGCGGTGCTGTCAGCGAAGTGAGAGTGTGGGCGATGGCAGCGCCGTCGCCGGCACAGAGCGTTCTGCCCCTATCCATGAATGCATCCGGGGCATCCACCAATAGGGACAACGCGATTTTCTGGACGCCCTGCGTCTAGGCAGCAGAAGATGGCGGCAGGGAGGCTGTGCCTTTTATTTCTGCGCCCTCCGCGTGAGAATCAGCTAGCTGTGAATGCACCCCGTCGGCGAGTTGACGCATCCGTGCTCATGGGCCGTCAAAAGGCGTTGTGCCAATACGCGCCGTGCAAGGTATAGCCATCCGCGCGGAATTACATCACGTAAGGCACGCGCGGCAGATCATAGCCGGGGACACGCATGCGCTGCCTGAGGTGCTTCCGATAGATGCGAGAAGCGCCGCGCCGCGTGGGCGTCGCATGTTTGCCTGTGGAGACTGCGGTGGACATCACCATGCGCCGGCCTTTCTAGCTGATCAGGTGCTGTTCGGACAGCGCGATCTCGATCCATGACACGCCGCGTCATCAGCGTCCGGCGTTGCGACCGACGGCCAGGCCAGTACACCCAACATCAAGACCGAGGCTACCCTGCACACCACCATCTATTGTCCATGCAGCGCCGCTAACGCGCAAGCGCGCCCACGCGCAAAAAGATCAGCACAATGGCTGCCTGTAGCAGCAAGGAGAAGAGTGTGGCGGCTAGCGAAGAGGCGTCATACTCAACGCGCTGCCGGCGAACCAGGCCAGGACATACTCAATGTTATAGGCCGCACCCCGAACTGATCAGCTCAGCTACTACCGTTGTGCGCAAGATAGATTCGTGGGTGCTCATGCCCACCCCCCAAGCACACCATGCCGGCCATGGCCAAAGGCAAGTCGCCAAAGGAGATAAACAGCGCAAACTGCGCGCTGACGATCGTTGTGCCAGCCATGGGCTTCAACCTGAACCGGTCGAACAGCTGCTCGAAGACCAGGGCAAACAGAGCACCCAATCCCATCGCTACGGCATATAAGACGGGGAACAGGCTCGGTGAGGCAAGGGGAGTCCTCTGGAAGTGAAATACAAACAGCGGGAACTCGACAAAGCCGGCGGCCAGCGCCGCGCCGGATAGGTTATGTTCTGTGTAGTCCTTGCGCAGCCAGGCGCGGCGAAGCGCGCTCTAGGTCATGGGGGCACGGATAGAGTCGTTGCGCTGTCATCAACGCTGCGATCATCAGGCTGGACAGTATGGCTAAGAAGGCGAACGCAGTTCGGTAGTCGCCGCTAGCTACCAAGACGAGTGAGACGAGCAACGGGCCACCCACCACGCCGATCTGATCCATGGCCTCGTAAGCCCCAGCCGCGACCGGTGACCTAGATGACGTGCGAGAGCATCGCGTCGCGCGCTGGCGTGCGAATGGCCTTGTCGACTCGTTCTATGAGATCATCAGGCAAGCGACGACCTTCCAGCGACCAGTCAGCGCCATCAACGGTACGGCCAGGAGGTTTAGCTGGTCAGGCTCAACAGCCAGTATTGGCGGGTGCGGTCGCTGACCAGCCCAGAGAGCAAACAGCCGAGCAGCTCGCCGGGGCCGGCGACGACATCGCTGCACAGCCAGAAACGGACCAGTGACGCAGCGTACCCTCATACGTCACGTCGACGCACAAGCTTACCAGGCATAGCAAGGCAACGAAGTGCACCACCGCCTTTTAACTATTTTATTTTCTTGAGATTTTAACCTATGCCACGGCGCGCCGTTCATGTGCGTAGCCGGCATACACTATCAGGCAATCCTCTTCCGGTTCTCCAATTACGACGAAGCAGTCTAGGGCATCCGCAGGGACAACCTCACCATCCTCTCTCCACTGTTTTGCGTATGCTTGGGTCTTCTCGATGAAGTACAAGATGTTCCTTCACAGAACAGATTCTATGATCTGTGTCACAAAGCGCTCGTCCTCCGCGCTTAGCCAGCATTCCGCAATACCAGCTTGCCGATGATCATCTTGCCTGCTCAGGCAGCGCTTTCACTGACGTGCTGGTCAAGAATGCGCATAGTGTGGGAGACAACTGCAATCAGTCATGCTCTTTATCTACACGTCATCTCCCCAAAGCCATCGGATCGCGCCATTCTATTATATCATCTTTTTGAACAAAGATTTGTCGGAAAGTTGCCTAGAGCAAGTATAACCAACCCTAAATTAAGTAAGCACTGGACCAGTATTTTATATGTAAAATTTCGCATATCTTTTGATCTAAATTATTGTCTTTTATAAATTCTCTATTCCTAATAAATATATTTCTTAAAATTTCTATTTCTCTGGGATTTATCTCTAAATAATAATTACTTTTTATTAAATATATAAATAAATTTTCTATTGTTTTTTCTTTTGCAAATCTATTTGGAAAATTATAAAAATATATTTGATTTATCATTGCCTCTATTACTTTTCCCGCCTCAACTGAAGGGTTTGGTTCAAACTTTGCTTTTAATTCTTTTAATATTTTTTTACATATATTATATATAAATTTATTATTAGTATAATAAAAATAATCAATAGACCATTTCTTTTGAATGCCAGCGTATATTAATAACTCAAATTTGTAAATTTCATATACATATTTCGATTTTGTTTTTAATAAATCTAAAAGTTCCATAGAATCTTTTAAAAAATTTTTTGAATTTAAATTTTCTGCGTTTAAAATTTTAAATTCTTTTAAAATATATTCAGTCAAATATTCTATACGTAAATTATAACAATTTTTAATTATTGTCTTTATACAACCAATACCATCTTTTAATTTCTTAACTTCTATAATATCATTTCTAATATACTCGTATGAATCATAAGAAAGCATATCAATACAGGTCTTAAGGTCTATATTTTTATTTAACCATTTAATTATGAAATCATCTCCTGAGTTTTTTAAATTATAAATAATGTCTGCGATATAACAACCAACAAATATTATGTCTTTTATTTCTATCCCTTTGATCAAATACCGCTTAAAATAATTTAATGCGTATTCATTCTTATATTCTGGCGTTTTTATAGCATGCTGTTTGTCTATGACAAGTAAGTAATTTATGTATTTTCTTAAAAATTCAATATCTATATTTTCAGATGAGCCTAGATAAAAATTTATCAATTCTATTTGTTTATCACTGAAATTATAAAATGATTTTTCTATAATTTCTGATATTTTTTCCAAAAAATAATTGGTTTTTCTCTCAATTTTACCTTTAAATTTTATTGACATATATAAAAACATCGCCGCTTCGCATACCCCCTCTGACCAATACGGCGCAGTCAGCGCCGCTCGAACCCGCTGCGCCACTTCCTCGTCTTTCTCTATGTCGTCAAGATTCACCAAGCCACAAATCGGGCGGTCAAACCCACGCTGCTTAATATAATCACTAGGCAACTGCTCCGGAGAAACTAAGCTATCGTATACAAAGACCGTGCATGGATCAGGCGGATCGCGGACTACGCCAAACAAGGGGTCAAGTCTCTTAAGCATCTCAGCAAGCGCACGGCGCTCGGCTCGTTCATCCCACGTTCCCTCGTAAATCAAGCACTTCACTGGTCGGTAACTCACCTCATCCATCAACCCGCGCGCTGGCCACAAGCTCGCCGCCAAATATGCTGCCTCCTCACTCCCGCTCTTCACCAAGCGCTGTACCCACCCCCGATAGACCTCTGCCGGCCACGGCGCACCGTTCATGTGCGTCCAGACCAGTCCAGCATGGGCAATGATGTGATCCTCTTCCGGATCTCCGGTCGGGCAGAAGCCATCCAACGCCCCTGCCCTAATCACCTCTCCTCGAGTGCGCTTGCTGCGTGCCAGCCCACGGCGCGTCTCTTCGATGAAATACAGCCCGTTCCTCCCGAAAAGGGCTTCTAGAAACTCATGCACGAAGCGCACATCCGCTTCGTCCGGGGCGCTAAACCAGCGCTTGGCATAGTATCTGGCCAATGAGCAGTTCATCGCTGCTGCTTTATTATACGCTGTGTATGTGATTAGAAAGGCGGCCAATATAGCACTATCATAAAGTCAGATTTATATTTCTTAACCATCTCCGCGAGCGCACGACGCTCAGTCGCGTCTTGCCATCGTCAATCAAACACTTTATCGGTCGAGTCGATAATTCACCTTGCTTATCACAAGCTCGCCGCCAAATACGCCGCCTCCTCACTCCTGCTCTTCACCAAGCGCTGCACCCACCCCCGATAGACCTCCGTCGGCTACGGCGTGCCGTTCATGTGCATCCAGACCAGTTCGGCACGGGTAATGTCGGGCAACAGCACCCCTACCCCAATCACCCCTTACCGAGTGCGCTTGCCGCATAGACGCGTGTCTTCGATGAAATACAGCGCGTCGCTCCCAGAAACCTCTGCAGGAAGTGTATCGCTTAAGCCAGCGCTCGGCATAGTGCTCAGCTAATTCATATTACAAGCAACCGCTGACGACAGCGCACACCAGTCAACGCTGCCAGTGCTTAACTCGCTCAGTTTGTACCTGCGCACACACATGCCAGCTCACAGCAAGGCGTGTCTATCACGCCGCCCTGATCTGAAAGGTTACCATGCCGTTATCTATATCCCTGATCGTTCCTATGTCGTGCGTTACAACTCGGCAAGGTCAATCCTCAGCGTGCTCGGATTGCGTGTCGCAGGTTATCTGTTCTGTCGCTTAGACTCGCACACGAGAAAGCAAAACTATTTTTTATATATATTTAATAAATTTTATTATAAGAAATCCTATTTTTTATTTACATTTATAATTAATAAGAAATATTATCTTGCAAATTAAATATTTTCATATTCCCAGTAACGACAAAGCCATCTAAAGCCTCCACCAGCATGATCTCATTACCCTTTACCCCTGTCTCTAAATGCTCCTTGGTCTTCTCGACAAAATATTGCCTCCAGACAGCCTCCAAGAGGCGCTGCACGTAGTGCAGTTTTGCTGCGCTTGGCGATTCCAGCCAGCGACTAGCAAAATGCTTCGCTAACGTCCACGGTTGGGGATGATGCCCTTCACTCATACTCAAGAGGTAGATGGGAAGCGCGATGGAGAATGAAAACGAGAGATTAATTTTACAAAAGTATTAAAAATTATTTATATAGAAATTACTGTTTATAATAATAACTGCACTGTGAGTAACCTCTCCTTAAGTATTTATGCATAATGGGCTACTATACGAATGCCTCTTTTTTATAAGTAAAGTAACAACAACGGCGAGCAAAGCGGTCGGCTGGAAGCACAGGTTACAGATACTTTTGCAACACCGCCTGCCGTTGTGCCGGAGCGGAGGCAATGATCTTGCGGGCGGATTCAATTTTAGTTTGAAGTCGTTTGATTTCATTAACAATACTTATCAAGTCATTTCCCTGCGGCACTCTAACTTGCAGGTTTCTCATCTCTTCCCAGGATGTTCTGGGCAATTGCTGCCCGC
>Ga0308389_1000817_pt1 | contig 22544 bp, 22 predicted proteins | sample Hotspr2Sample148_FD_202362 | JGI IMG/M metagenome (GOLD analysis project Ga0308389, IMG submission 202362) | Hot spring phototrophic mat microbial communities from Mushroom Spring, Yellowstone National Park, Wyoming, United States - 20040719_148 ... | reverse complement strand
ACCACAACTATTTCCATCCTAAACCAATCGAAAATCTTTTACACTCTTTTACACTTAGAAGCTTCATAGCCATAATATATTATAAATATACAAATTTGTACAGAAATTAGCAACTGTTGCTAGCCTCATCTTGCATATTTTGTAGATAACGGATAAGCTTCCATGTAGCTTCTTCTTTTATAACAGTTTCCAGCTCGTTGAGTCTTTGGAGCCACTTTTGAAAATCAGAGAGGTCTCGCCATTTGTCATTCATGAGGATTCTTATTTAAGGAGTTACACTCTTCCAACTATCCAAACGGAACGTAGATGGCAAAAAACTACGCATAGATTTTGCCTTTTTAAGATTTAAGAGCCACACAGGATGTGGATTAAATGGTATTTTACGGTTGAGCAGTTCGCAAAGACAAATAAGCCTATCATGTATAAATATACTGAACAAAGATACTATTATATTTGTATTAAATCAATTCAACATACACTTTGGTTAGTAATGTGGAGATGCGAGAATCTCAACCGCAAAAGGCTTAGCAGTTCGCCATCTTCTGATTTATGTTAATTATAAATTTTGTTAGTCCGGACTGCTCAACTTCCTACAATTGAGAAGTCCAGTTTAATATAGACTTATTTTTCTGATTTGACAATTGCCACATCGTTCATGATTAATACTGCCAGCAATTTATTATTACGCCCGTTACGCATAGTTATTATGTCTTCTTGTAATGGTATGTGAGCTGCAACTTTTAGTGATTCAATCTTCGCTAAAACAGAGTCCATACGATTGAAATGTCTATCCTTAACTAATGGCTTTGAGTGAGAACTAAAAATCATTTCGGAATGAAAAAGTTTATTGCTCATGAAGTCGTAAAACTCGCTGGATATGTGCATAGGCAAATACTTCGGTATTCCTCTTTTCTTGCGACGCTTATCAGATAGATAAAGAAGCCTGTTCTCTCTCCTTGACTTGTCTTCTATTTCATCATCATTGTCGTCGTCGTCATAATCATCTTCTTCTTCTATCATGGGGACAGGCAATTCTATTTCAAAATCCTTGAATTCATTCAAGTCCACTCCCCAGACATCTCCGAATTTAATTTCACCACATAGATTATACTCTAAAACCGAAATGCTTATTGTATGTCTCTTAATTCTGCTGTCGTAAAGCCTAATCCTACATATCATATAAATAGTGCTATTATTTGGATCTATAGAATAATCTATAATAGAGTCTATGTTATATTTGCCAGCATATTTGGATTTCACATACATTTCCACAACCTGATCAAAATTCACATAGTGATATTTGTACTCATTATTTTTAAGTTCGGGAAGAAATATAAAATATAATTTGTATAATTTAAATCCTCTTCTTGTATCATGGGCGCTACGGAAAGTATCATCTGAGAAGATTGGTTTACAATTTAGTAAAACTACTCTCCTACATTTTTTTAAATAGTAAATACTATAAATACCGCCAAAAAACTTATCAATATCAATGTTGTAGTTTGACCAAATTTTATGTTTCATATCATATATCAACACGTTCCAAGTTAAGTCATCTTCTTCTTTACTACTATCTTCAGAATAGACTATAAGCATAAACTCATTACTAAGATATACAATGAAGTCATGATTTTCATTAGCGTAGGCCCTTGCTACATGCTCTGGTATTATGTCAGATTTTAAGATTTCTAGTTTTATATTATTCTGCGCATTTTCAGCTCTACGATACACATTCAAATTGGCCTTTTTGTAAAACACAATCATTTCATTATTATCATATAACCGATAAATAATATGACGATTAACAACATCGGATTTGATGGATTTAAAATACGCCTCTCTGTGTCTAGTTTTAGAAATAACTAATTTGAAAAACTTTGATATAGTAACAGGAATTTTTTGATAAGTGAGAAGCATTATCGTAAATGTAATAACTTACAAGATATTTTCTAATCACTAAGGTGTCATGTATTTTAATAACTATGTCTATGTTAATAGACAGATGCAAAATCTGACCTAACAAGCGTTAAATCAATCATTAGTAATACGGCTAATAATTTCCCATTACGCCCGTTACGCATAGCTATTATATCTTCTTGCAATGGTATATGAGCTGCAACTTTTAGATATTCAATTTTTGCCAAAACAGTGGCAATCCGATTGAAATGTCTATCCCTAACTAACGGCTTTGAGTGAGAACTAAAAATCATTTCGGAATGAAAAAGTTTATTGCTCATGAAGTCATAAAACTCGCTAGATATATGCATAGGTAAATACTTTGGGATGCCTTTATCCCTAAGTCGCTTGTTGGATAAATATAGAAGCATATTATTGTTACCTGATGCATCTTCGATTATTGGAATAGGGAATTCTATCCCAAAAATTTTGAATCTATTAAAATCTACTTCAAAAATTTCGGTAATATTCTTGCCACATAAATTATATTCTAAGACTATAATACTTGTCTTATAGTCATAATCTGACTTCCGATTGATCTTATAAATCATATACATTATGCCGCTATTTACATCTATAGTATAGTCTATAATCGTGTCTACAATCATACTATGTTTATCAGCATATTTAGTTTTTACATATTTTTCTGCATGCGAAGTTATGTATATAAAGCCATACGAGTATCTGTTATCTATAGATTCAGTGAGATATATAACGTAGAATCCTCGTAGGTTAAAGCCTCTCCGTTTATCGTGGGAGTTATGGAAGACTTCATCTGAAAAGGTCGCGTTACCAACTGGTAGAATCACTTTCCTACATTTTCTTAAGTAGTAAAAACCGTAAACACCACCATAAGATTTGTAAAAAGTATCGCTATGTCTTGTTAAGATATTACGTTTAGTATCGTATATCACTATATGCCAAGTCCAAGACCTGTCGCTTTTCTTATCATTTTTTGAATAAACTATAAAAATGAATTCATCAGCAAGATATACATTAAAATCATGACCTTTATAAGCATATACTACATGCTTTGGTATTATATTAACTTTTAGGCGTTCTTGTAGTGTGTAGTCTTGTGTATGTTGGATTCTTTTGTGCGTATTTAGATTAGCTTTTTTGTAAAATGTAATCATATCAATAGTATCATGCAGTTGATATACAATCTGAGCATCAATAATATTTGTTATGATAGACTCAAAATTAGCTTCTTCGTCTGTAGTTTTAGGAAGAATGACTTTGAAAAAATTTTGACACACGAACATTAAGTTTTTCATATACTAGCAACATCTAAATAAATATACTAATATAAATAACATTGGTCTTGTAATATTAGGATGCTGTGAAAGGCCTGGTTTGATAGATGAATGTAGCCTTTACGAGCTATTTAAAAGCTATCCTGCGACCAGGCAGAAATCTCAACTGTGAGATGTTGAGCAGTCTGCCTACCTCTGTCCCTATACCTCTTAGCATGAGCACACTTAGGGATAAATGGAAAATCTTCGTATATTTACTATATGAGTAACTTAGATCTCAAAGACTACCTATTCAGGGTGTATACTAAATTTAGTGCAGTTGATCTTACTAGTCATCCTGACCTGGGAAGTAAAGTTCAAATAATTGAAAAATGTAACCTAACTAAGTTGGTCAGGCTATTAGTTTTCGGTTATATTGACCCTAAGAATCGCAATCCTATTTTGATAAAAGATGAATTTTTAGATCTTCTGTACGATTCATATGGCAAGTCTTCTGCTTTAGCTCTGAGTTTGCTAAAAGACGACAAAATATATCAAGTAGATTTAGGATACCTTCTGGCTGATACTTCAGATAATTCAGATACTAAGTATAAAGTAAGTCTTAGTACTTTCATATTAATACTTTTATTTTATAGAAGCATAGACTATATAAATATAGGTCATAATATGAAGAAGGCCATAGAAAGTTTTTGGAATTATGCGAAAAACTCTTATTTATTAAATAGATTCCCAGAAATACGTAAAGACTTGGATGTTTTAGAAGAATTATTGAGAGCAGTTAAAGTAAATGAAGTCAAGCCTAGTCGTTTTCGTGATTTTATCGAGAGGATTGGGAAGCGGCTGGAGGAGCGTGTGCGACCATTGCGTCCAAAAGAGGCTGAGGATAAGTTTATAAGTTTTTGGAATCTATTATTAAATGATTTAAATGATTCTATTTCATTGGAAGACCTCATGGATGCTATGTTCGATTTATTCAAGGCTGGTTATTATCCGGCTTCTATATCTTCTGTTTTCCCAGATACTGTTTTAGCTACTATACCGGGCAAAAGTGTTTCTGGCCAGTTGGATTATATTTTGTTGTTAGATGATGAAAATTGCCCTAAGTCTTTAGGAAACGCTGGGACAGAAGATAATATAGTTCGTGTTGTGTTCATAGGTAGTTATGCTGATAAGTCTTTATTGTTTGAGCATGAGTCACGTTGGCGCCTTATCGAGGAAAGACTGTCAGGAGTTTGGAAGCTGTTCAGAATTATCTATAAACGTTTGAAAAATGGTGAGTATAATACATCAAAATATAAGTTTAGTAACTATAGGTTTATTATTAAAGATGGTGATGAAAAAGTCTTGAAAGCGGCTCAAGTTCGTTGGTTGAATCTTTTTAGTAGTTTCATTCTGGGGCATGTTATAAACCTTATCGCGACCGAAAGTGAAAAACAAGTATACAAAGTAGCTGCACCTGTAATCCATAACCGTAATGTTGGGAGTTACCTAGTCCCAGCAGACTTCTATAAATTGCAAGAACCTATAATATACTATGAAGTGGTAAATGACAATATCATAGAACCTAAATACTCTAAGGAGCGCGAATGGTATCAGTATCAGGGAGATAGCGTTTATACACCTACTAGCAGCAGTGTATCTGATATTGCCTCATATGACTCTAGTTATGCAATTGTGATAAATAGTGATCAATTTACAGATGTTAATATCAAATCCTATGGTGGTAATATAAATGATTGGAACGAAGTGGTAGAAGCTGAAGTAGTATCGAGGGCAAATATAAAGGGTGATAGTAGCACACCCGACACACTGTACTTTAAACTATACGGTGATGACGGCGAAGTAGTACAGATAAATTTAAAAGCGTCTTCTGTCAAAGAGGGGAGTGATATAGAGCCAAGCCAAGTCGATTTGAAATAAGAATAATTTTAGATACTTATGAAATCTAAGGAGCTAAATTGGGCAGAAATAAAAAAGGTAAGAGATATTATTAAGGTGGAATATAAAGACTTAGATGAGCTGATAGCTATGATTTATTTATTATCTGATAGTGATTGTCGTGATATTGTTACAGACAGATTGAACGCGATTGCTGAATCGGAGCATGTGCAATTAATTCTAGGTCTCATACATGACAGTATAGACGAATCTGTCCAAAGGAAAATACTTAGAAGAATACTAACTAGTAAGCAGTCTATATCTGTAGTAGAGAGATTGTTTAAGCATCGCACGGGCATATTATACGAAGACATAGTGAACTTGTGGAGTGGTTTATCCATGTTGATTGAAGGTTCGGAGCTTGATAAATCCCATACTTTTGAATATATTACAAAAAGCATGGAATGTATAGTAGATTATTTTGAGAACATAAAGCTTAAGTCTAGAAGCACTATAAAGTTTAATCAAGCTCGAGCAGTTGTAATAGATAGTATAAGAGATATACTAAACGTTTCACATGAAATGCCAGATTATTCTGATTTTAGTCTTTTGAAGGTGGGTGCTACTAGAAAGATAAAACCAATTACTCTTATGCACTTCTATATACTTTCTTTAGCTTTTGCTATTAAAGGGGCTCGCATTTTTTGCATAGAAGATACACCTTGTCTTAAGCTAGATAATGGGTACGTCTATATCAGCAACTTCCCTGAACACTTATTTACTGATGATTCTGCTAAACTTCTACTAAGTAAGCACGGTATTGATGTGGGAGTGATATATAAATATAACTCAGAGGCTGACTTTGTTAGGTCGCTGCTATTAAGATTCTACAGAAACAAGCTGATAAAAAAGAGCATGTACAAGTTTATAAATTCTGCCCTGGAGCATTATATTGAGCTGCTGAGTCGTGAAGATGTGGATTCTGTGCGTAGTGTAGAGTAAAATAGTTTTATTTGCTGTACTTTTGATATATTTGTCTAATATGGATTTTAAAAAAGCTATCGAAGGAATAATGTACAATTTTTTAGATGCTATCAGGGAGCCTATTCGTACTATGGCGCCGTTCAGGTGGCCTGGTGGCAAAGGGAATTTGGCTTCATGGATTATGAAATATGTTCCTGCTGGTCGTACTTATGTTGAGCCTTTTGCTGGTGCGGCTTCTGTGTTTTGGCATTTGCCAACCCCATTTCCTGTAGAAGTGCTAAATGATATAGATGGAGATATAGTGAACTTTTATCGCGTACTTCATGATAAGACCAAATTTGAGATTTTGCTTCATAAATTAGTCTTTACACCTTATGCTAGAGCTGAGTACAGGCGTGCTCTGAGAATACTTAGTAACCCAGAAGCTAGCGACATAGACAGGGCGTGGGCTTTCTTTGTGAGGCAAAATCAGAGTGTTAGTGGTGCGGGTCGGTCAGAAGGCAATTGGGCACGTTCCATAACCGATTCCCGAAACGGGATGGCATCTACAGCAAGCAAACTACGGAGTCGTCTTAAGTTACTTGTTCAATGGCACGATAGGATAAGCAGAGTACAAATAGATAATGTTGATGGCATAGAATGTATAAGATACTGGGACACAACTGATACAGTATTTTACGTGGATCCTCCTTATGTACCAGAAACTCGCAGATATCGCTCTCTCTACAGAAAAGAACCCGATTTATCCTACCACGAGCGTCTTGTAGAAGCTTTGCTACAAGTAAAGGGTAAAGTTTTACTTTCATGTTATGACCATCCAGTTTATAAGCCTCTTACTGATGCCGGCTGGCATAAAATTACAAAGGATACTGTATGTCACATGATTGGTAGGGTTCGGAATAGCAGATTTCAAGGAATAGGAAAATTAAAAGTCAATGCCCCTAGAACGGAAACACTTTACATGAACTTTGAGCACAGTCAAAGTATTATTTAGAGTATGTTTTTAGTAGTTTAGTATATTTAGTCATGATTTTCGCGCCTGTAACACCAGTATTGGATTTTGAACGTAAGTCTTCTATAAAAACACAAGAAAAACAGACTGTTGCGGAGGAAGTATTAACCCCAAAGGAAGAACCCGTAATACAGAAATCCCGAAGAGAACTAGGAGACATCAAAATACAGAACGAAAGCTCTATAAATCATATGTACCAAATTATGTCCAGTACAGAATATTTCAAAAAAGAAGAAAATAACGAATTCTTGGTAAAGATAGACTCATTTTACAACGATATTATAAAAAACTTTTTAGATGGTATTTTACTAAATATAGAAGATTTGGACAAACTTTTTGTTACGCCTATTCCTCATAGTGATCCAGATATTTTGATATTTCCATATATCTTAGACTATAGTCTTTCAGATTTATCCCACAAGTCCAACTTGAATGATTTAGTTACCTTCTTTTTGAGTTGGGTGTACAAGTTCCTAATAACTGATGATAATATTAAAAACTTAGTAAAACTTCACGGTGATGAAATAGTAAAGCAGTTGGATAGTAAATATAATTTTATACGTATTACGACTGATAATTGGGTTAGAGATTACGATGTTTTTAATCGAGGTAATCCTTTTGATCTTAAGGGTGCTTTGTCTAAGATATCGTATGGTGTTTGGGTTCGTGTACCCAAGGTCGATTTTGTGTTATATAACGAGTTGTGCAGGATGCTTAGAACGTATAGGAGTGGGTTTGGCGTTGCTGATTTTACGAACGCGATGTTTAAGAAGTACTATGGGGTAGATGATTATTACAACAATATTGGTAAGCTTATTGATGGTAACGATGGTATTCCCGTGAGCCCTGAACAACACGTGCTACTCAACTATGTCTTGCGTTATGCCAACGATACATACGCGATGCTTATATCGGCAGGGTTAGACGATGCTACCTTTGATTGCATAGAATCAGGAACTTGCGAAGAATACAGTAAAAATGAAAAGACACTAAGTACATTTAACGCTATCATTAATAACATAAAACAAAAGTATGGTACGCCCTTCTATAATAGGATTAAGTACGGCTTATACCTAACATGCATTCTACTTATGAATTTCGTCAGCAAGAGGAGATTAGAAAGCTTTATCAAAGCTGACCAAGATATTCAGGAAACTCTAGGTACAGATACAATAATACATACTATAGAAGGCGTATCCGGAAACTATTCTTTTATTAGCATGGATATGCCAATCATAGACGAAAATGGAATGATGCCAGAAGAACGAAAGAGCAAAATAAAATCAATTCTTAAAATTCTATACGAAAATACAACTAACGAACTTTATAAGTCTGAAATAGAGAGAACAATAAAAAGTCTTTAATATCAGCTAGTTCATGAGAACATCTTAGCCACAGTGGTAATATTATACTTTCCCCCCAACACGAGTAACAACTATACGCCAGAAATTATACAGTATGCAATTTATGATCGCTTTGTGCTATACTTTTGTTCTATTTTTTGTAATATATCTCCTGTATATTTTGTGTATGCCCTAGCTTCTTCTATATTTTCAAAATTACTATGCATAGTGAAAATGTATAGAAGTTTTATAAAAATTAGGTGAGCGTATGCTATGAAAAAGTCCTGTATCAAACCTATATCTTTTCGGTTTTTCAATATATGATTGTAATAGTATTTAAGTATTTCTTTTCGCGTCTCGTCGGATACCGTAGCAAAGTATATTTTATAAAGATTTGCGGTGCTATCTATTCTGTTTTGGAAGTTTGGTAGTAATGCAATGGTATAGTAAGTTGTTGTGTAGGTATGGTAGGCTTGGGTTACAGCCATGAAGTATTGTTCTGGTGTGGTAATGTGTCGGGAGAGCCATTTTGAGATTATATCTACCTCGTCTACCCTAACGGGTAAAGTAAGGGATTTGTTGGTATATATTGTACTACAATCTATAGGTTGTTCTTCTGCAATGTCGGCAATGCTCGCAACAGTTTCAAATAATAAAAATATCAGTTCTTGCCTTTCTATGTCTGATGGCCGTATAGATAGTCTATCAAAGATAAATTCAAAATCTTCTAATGCACAGCTAGTGTATGCACCTACAACTCTGTTTTTCTCTATTGTCTCTGTATCTTCAAATTTTGTATTTACCAGTGAGTGCAATCGCCAATAGGCTAAAGCCTCAATCGTTTCCGCTACCATAGCATCGTCTCTATACCAACGCAAGGCAAAACAGCAAAACTTAGTAAATTTAGTCGCGATGCCAAACAACACCCAAAATAGTAGACATGTGATAGACTCAAAAAAGAGAATGAAAATGTTATATAAAAGACTCTTCTTCAGTTACGTGAAAAAATATGGGTTAGCAATATCTTCTTTAGGGTTATTGAACTACGCCTTTAACTTACATATACCATTCTTATCCGTATTATTCATTCTCACTCTATTACTGTTTGTCAATTTAGAATACGATTGGGGTTTACTAGCAGCGGAAAAAATTGTTTACTCCGATAACATAAACATTAAAACAAAATACGGTACCTTCCGAATACCTAATAGCTTACTATTGTTAGCCATACCATTTATAGAAAATATAGTTAACTATATAGAAGACACAAAGAAGCACAACCTGTTATTTAAAACATCCTTATATAATAGTATCCAGAAAAATAGTAAATCTGTTAAAAAACAGGAGATAATCTTTTATACATGTAATTTTTGTACTAAACTTATATTAGACATAGATATTCGGGCGGTTATAGTAAAGGAAGAATATCTAACTTTTGATATTGGGTTGTTGAGTGGATTAAAGTATAGTGTCATTGTGCAAGACGAAAATGGGAATACATTAGAAGAAATGCCTAAATATAAAATAGATTGCATAAAAGAAACTATATCCAAAAATATTTTAAATGAAGATATAGACATCTTCTGCTATAATAACAGCATTAGTGTATTTGAATTTTTGAATTCTTTCTTTTTTGTGTATTGGTTAGTAGAGAACTACCTTTTATATGCTCCTAGTCGTAGACTTTTAGTTTGATTATAGTATAGTAACTCCTTTTAGAAGTGGTAACATAAGTTTGTAGTGTATGAGGGTTTCGTGTGCAGTGGCGGGGATGAAGAAAAGGTTACCCATATACATAAGTAGAGTGCGGACTTCAAGTATATTTCTTTTGCCACTATCCTCGTCCACAATCAGGTAATCTATATTGACCATACCGTTTTCGTTGATTAAAAATACAGCAAACAAATTATCTGAGCTTATGTCTATGGTAGTAACTTTGTCGTTTGGATGATATAGCAGGTTAATACCAAAGCGAAGTAATCCAGAGGATTCTATAAAAACCAGTGATCTATTTATGGATTCTGGGTCGATATTTAGTTTTTGTAAAGTTTCAAGACTAATGTGGTGTATAAAGTAAGTATTTTTCAGTATAGTATCGGGGTATGTTATTAAGAATGCGATGGGCAGGTCGCTATATTCCTCTTCTGTATCTTGCAGTGCCATAACCGCACCCTTCTCATCTATGCTAAGAAACACCTTGCTCGTAACACTAATAACCGAAGGCGGTATGTATATATTAAAATCACTAGACCCATCCTCACCTAAACTCAAATAATATACCTTAACCAACTTATCGGCATTGTTTTTTATATCTATATTTCGCAATGATACATTATAAATGTTCTCTTTATCAACATTGTTCAAATCTCTTCCGACTGACTTCTTTAGCCACAATCTCTTAAGTAAGTTTAGCATATAATTCCTAACATCGAAAATAATAGATAAAGCAGTATATTTACTAAAACTATGAAAGATACTGATTTGAATCATAGACTTAGAGTTCTGATTACATTTATTATACCGCCTAATGGTATATTAAGTTGGACTACAATAGAGGTAAGTGATTTATTATTTTATGGTCTTACGAATGATATTGTATTTGACATAGACAAACTAAAAACTTATAGTCTCTATCGTGATCTTATTAAACCTATTGTGCTAAACTTATTCGGCATAGTTACTACTAACACGTATGAGCTGTATGAGATTTATAAGAAGAGCCCGTCGATATTTATGGTACTTTTACATGCTATTCTAAAGACGCATGGAAAACGAGATCTTATACCCAAAAAGGAAACGACGCTCAGAATACCCGACGACTACGAAACAATGATGATAGAGAGTATGACCGAAGTTATAAAGCCCTTGTGTTACGACAACATTTACATTATTCAAAATCATACAACTACAGGATTAATAACTGCCAGATTTACACTACCATATACAAGCAATATAAATAAAAATGCTCTAGATATATTGAACAAAAAATATCATATAGATATAGGCTCACAGGAGATTATTAATATTTACGACATAGCGATGAGGATATTATCGTATTCTTTATACGATGCTATTTTTGTGGTATTGCATCTTATCTACGCATTTTATGAGTATGCAGTCTTTTACAACTATGGTGGTAAAGACCTAAGACATAAAGTCAAGGGAAAATAAGTTTCTATTAGTAACTTTACTTATGGCAGAAATGAATTATTTACCTCATTTCTATGCTTTTGCTCCTGATATAGACAATATATTTGATGACAACAATGAAGTAAATTCTATAATGGTTGGAACATATAAAGTTTATAATCGTTATTTTGATAGACTTATTACTTATAACGAATTTTTTAAGTCGTATTGGCCTACAATATACTATGTTTACTTCAAAGGTATCAATGTAGAAGATTATTCGGTTAATCTATTTACTAGTACATTACAAGTATTAGAGAAGATACAAGATGGTTTAAAGAATGCTGATAGTAACACTTTAGAATTTTCAGTAATTAATCTTTTTATTCCTTTTATTTTTAGTGATATCATTCTGAATGGCTCTGAGGTAGTTAGGATAAAAGCGTATACGAAGGTTAGTGATGCTTTTAGTGAAAATTTGTTGTACGACTGGCTTAATAAGCATCATGATATATACGACGACTTAATCACAAAACTGTACGTATTGCTATTGAGGAGGCCTATGGAGGCTATAAGCGGATTAGCATGCGTAAGTAGTTGCCTGAGGTGTGTACGAGTAGCCCTAATGGGTACTCTGTCATAGTTTTCCCTTGCGCAATCAAGGTTATAGACGCTATGGAAACGACGCGAGAAGTTCAAGCAAAGCGAGTTGTCTTGTACGCAGCACTCGCAACCTACCTAGAAAAACTATTTCTTGAAAAGGACAGAGAGCACTATGCAAGCAAGAGATGGTGGCATGCTATCCTAATAGAATATCCTAAGCTTTCCATAATTATCGGTTTGTTACTAATGATCTATTTCCTGTTTCGTACAAATCCTGAGTACGATACCACTGTTATCATAGTATTATCCGTTATACCATTAGCGTATTTTGTGCTCCTATTCTTAGGAGGTTCTTCCATGTTCAGTAAAACTTACAAGAACAGCCCACTTACGAAAGCTCCATTTTATCTTAGGGCTTACTTTTTACATAGCGCTATTGAGTTTGCTTATCTGAGGTGTTTTAATAGCTTATTAACTCTCGATGACCTACTAGAAGGCCGCGTGAATAAAGAGAAGAGGAAAATACTTTGTAAAGCAGCTCGGGCACCATTCTGGCCAGTTGAGGGCAAAAAGCCATGGAAAGTCAAAATGCCTAATTTAACTCTATGGCAGAAAGTAAAAAACGTGTTCTATGCATTCATAGAGATGTATAGTCCTCTTCCTCTTCGATGGAGCGAAGCAGAAGTACTAAATGATTATAAACGCTTATCGCCACAAGATAAAGTGTATCTCATAAGCAGCCTACGCCATGTTATATCCGTTTTTAATACCAGCTATTTTGAGATACCTAGAAGGGAAATACTCTTCATAGACACGACATCTCTTACTAGCGAAAAATACGGCGACCGAGAGCTGCGCAAATTGTACGGCCCTTTTGGCAAAGGAGTGCTTAGTATTAGTGACTACTTTTCCCTTTTCCCAAGCGTTGAACATGCTTACGCGGCTTTCTACCATGTTTTGCGGAGGACTTGGAAGAAGATGCGTATTCGGGATGTGTGTAATGGATACTCGGTAGCTATGGCATTCCTTATGCTCACAGAGGGTAGTTATCATCCTGAGAAGGTAACTATTTGAACTGACCTTTTCGAGTATAAAGTATGCATGCACTCTATCATCCAAGAAGTCCTACTAACAGAAGTTAAGTTACGATTTAGCAACGAGGTTTATGATTTTTATTTGACAGGCATTCTACTATTGCCGACCAACTATAACAATCAACATCTTGTTAGCGCTGCACATTTCATCATTACGCAAAGTACGCCACCACAAGTAAAAATAGAACAAATAGAGACTATAGCTGTCATACAATGCAGTCAAAGTTACTACGATGCTACTTTTAAAATTTATCACTGGCACTTTCTTCCTTCTTACAACGGATTCGTGTCCATACTAAGCCCAGATAAAGTGCCTCACTACTATATTACAACTTTCTATATCAAGGACATCCCAGAACATAAAGCACCTACAAAACCTTACATACTAAATAGTAACTTCAAACTTACAGAAATCTTTTAGTATATTTTCCGTGACTCTCGCGGACTGATCAACAGTAAAAGATTGAGATTCCTGTTTCCACGCAGGATATCTCCTTATGTAACCCGTCGGAGCCACAGTCATTCACCGGAGCCTGCTCCTTCATGGTTTCCTAACCCTAGATATTTGGTTCTAACCTACTAAAAAATACTATCGGAATAGTGAATTTTACTTTTTAGTATATTTCTTTGTGACTCTTTTGGCAGGCGACCCAAGAATAGACATAGAACTAGAAGTCAAGTATAAGAACCTAACTCCCCGTTATCGTGACACACAACTTGACTACCTTATCATACTGCCATTTATTCGTGATTTTAGCGATACTTTTGCTACAAACAACAATTCAGAGACACCAATTGCTTGGAAGCTAACTAATGAGTGGTTAAGTATTATTAACGAAGGGTACGGAATAAGAACATTTAGCAACTTAGAAGAACTACTCAGATTTTTCTACGTTGAACCTTATGCTGTTGATGTAGATGTTTTTACAAGACTAAATATGGCCATAAGAGATTACAGACTATCAACACCTAGTACTCCTGAACCAATTTACGATGATGACATAGTACCTATTAAGTTTTTGTACCACGCACTTTCTATAGGCGGAGCAAAAGCCCATGTAGTGTTCTATAATATACACCAATCGCATACTAGTAATACTTTAGTAGACATATTCAATGAAATTTTAGACTTGACCACTTACCCTAAAAATGTAGAGTTATTTATATCCGGTGGTATAGATAGCAGTCGCTTTACTCACAATCAAGCTTTCCGTAGCCAAATAGTAAGCCTTTATCATCTATTTAGGAATTATGAGTATGATATCGTGTACGTCTTTGACAGTCGGGTAACTGCGAAAGGGCAAAGAGCTTATCGTGAGTTCTTGAATCAGTACCCATATTACAATACCCCAAGCGCTAAAGATTACAACAAGATACTTCTATCAGGATGGTATAGACGCAATGAACACATATTGCCACCTTCACTATACTACTTAGTTTTACTCGTTAACAATTATAACCGTAATAACCGTTTTGAGTCTATTGTAAATCAAAGGTCTTTGCTTTTCAAAAATGTACGTTTATTAGACTACGAAAATCCTAATCGAATACGAACTGAGATTTTTGATAATTTACAATTGTTAGAGGGTAGGATAAGTACCGCTAACTCTTTATATAGTATTAGAGGCGGTATTCCTATTTTTTTGACAGATTATACCCTTCTTAGGGAACGTAATATTATGCGTTATGAGAATGCCGTTCGAGCTGCACTGTACGGCAAGAAAAAGATAGAAACTATAATGTCAAAATATATTGGACTGAGAGCCGAAGAATTAGACTTAACTATAATAGAAAAACTAGTTAACGAAGAACTAAAGGAAGAAATAGACTTACAATCCTTTGTTATTATACCAAAAGAGCAATCAATATCTAATCAAATCACAATGTTTTACTATATTACAATAGGTTTAACAACTTACTCGATACAGATAACAGTTACAGCTACCGATTAATTGCGAATCATATATCTTGCCTTTTCCTGCGTTTAGACTCTTATAGACTTCTCTTCCTTAAAGAGGGTAACCTCTTATGTATTTTAGTATAAAAAGCGTTCTTGACTTATAATCTGTTAATATTGTGTGACTTGAAAAACACAGGAAGTGTACTAACAAATAACTGTTTATCGGTGTCTTATTGCTGAAAGGTAGATACTGTAAGCTTCTTCGTAAACAAGTGGGCAATGTAATAATATATCTTTCAACATCACAAATCCATATCCGTACAGCTGGTGGTCAATAAAGAATTCCATGATCAGAAGTCGTCCTATGCAAGTATTGGGGTCTATCCCATCTATAAAACATTCTAATACGTTTTTTAGACTATCTGTTTCCTGTGCTCCTAAGACAGTAAAGCCAACGGGTCTAGACGCTATTGCAGGATATCTCACTGTGGTGACAGAGAAGTAATATCTGCGAGAATGTTGAGTAGAATTAGTCTTGTAGGTTATTTCATTGCTTTCACTTGATAAAGTGTCTATATTATATCCATGTTCATTCTTTATATATATTAAGTACTTATCCACATTTGGTATCTTATCCCAAGATAATACGATTGAATCTGGGGAAAAATTAGTATTTGGAGGTGTATTAATGGTTGGGGCTAATGTTTTTCTAATTACTGCACCCAGAGTTTTACCCGTACTGCGACCAGACCCGCTTGCAATAGCCTGATTGAGTACGTATCCAGAGTACTTACTCACGTAAGGGTTGTGTTTATACTCACTCAACGTAACCTTATATACACCTGGCTTTTTAAATTCCAGCGCTCTTCCGCCAGTTACAAGCGCTAAGTAACTACTATCTTGTAATCTCACAGTCGTACCGTCCTTCAAAGCATAACCAACCTTCACTTTGTGCCACGCCGTATCAAAGTATTCCTGGTCACTCAAACTGTACAAAACTGCACATATTTAGTACACTCGTCCCCTGACCAGGTAAGGAGGGACTAGCCCGTTTCGTTTCGCCGCTCCTACCCAATCCCTTGTGAGGATTACCCTTTTCAAGGGAGAGAAGTCTCTGAGACTCTCAAGGCAGGAGAGGGCGAGGGCTACGGAGAGAACTTGCCAGCTTTTTTGCCTTACATGGGTAAGGCCCCGCACCCGTTCCATCTGGCGGTTGACGGTTTGTTGGGCAGCTGACTCGCTCTCTCCGCTTTCCCGTAAGTATCTGAGTAACAAGTCTAATTCTTTTCGTGTTTTCCAAAGAACACTTTTTAGTCTGTTTCGTTTGTACTCGTTTTTCTCTTCTCGTATTTCTTGTTTGAGATTAGCAATCTTGTCTTCAATCTTCGCTATTGTGTAAGAGAGAAACTCTGCATCTTTCAGAAGCTGTTTATAGTTTTTAGGCAGGTGTTCTTTAAAACACAGTCCTCTTCGGGCTATCACATAAGCACCGGCCGTATCTTTATCTATATTGTAAAGCGGTGCGTATTTGAGCTTGCCAATGATTGACGTGTAGGCTGGATTGACTTTGATGACCTGAATGCCATTTCGTCGCGCCACAATCTCAATCTTTTGCAGTAAGCCTTTGTATATCCACTTTTGTAGTCTCTGTCTCAGTTTAGGCAGCCCATCACCTCTCTTACCTTTTGGGAGATTCTCCAAATTCTCCACAACGATCGCTTTTCTTTCTCTTTTCGCGATCTCTACTACCTGATGAGCAACTTGCCAGCTTAAGTATTCTCTTTTTTCTGAACTGCCCTCTAATAGCTTGTCTAAACTGATCCGCTCATACTTCTCTAAGTTCCCATCCTTTGTCATATGAACTATCGCCAAGTGAAAAGGGTAAGCGTTGATGTCAATCCCTATGACACCATTGTCTTTTGTAATAGTCACTTCTGGGAGTTTCTCCTCTCTGCTGAACTGCGCGTAGATTTTTCCGTTTCTTAGCTTGAGTCGTACTGTGTATGGGAACCAGTCCTCTGTCTTCTCAGCGTGTTCTATACTGCTTATGAAGTCTAACCACTTGTCGGTTTTTCTTTTTGCTGACCGAATCACCCTCGCCCACACATACTCGCCGTTACCTAGATTAATCCGCAGATGCCATTGATCGTGCAGATTCACAAGCCTAAGGTTTAGATTGCCCTCTTTTGATTTTTCCCCTCTTGAATACAAAACGCCATATCTTCTTTCCTCCCATTTTTGTCTTAGTTCGTCTCCTCTCTTACCTGTTAAGTGTTTTTTCTTCAGCTTTTCAAACAATTCTCTTGAACCAAAAACAAGCTTTTTAGGATTCTGCCCTCTTTCTACACAAGATTCCAGAGCTTGTTGTGCCAGAAGTATAGCACCGTCCGAATACCGGGCGTTGATTCCATACTTTCGGGATAGTAGTTTTTGCAGCTCTTTTCTTTCCGCTCCCTCCATCAGTCTTTTGTAGGCAGACCTGACCATTGATGAGAACTTACGCATGAGGGTTAATACCCGTCCTTTATCCTCATCTTTATCAAATGCCAATAAACACTCTACTGTTACGAAGTTGCTTTCACTTTTCTTTTCTGTCAGAATTTTTAGAACCTCTTTGCTCATAAATTCTGCCTACACTTATTGACTACAACTATCTCCATCCTAAAACTATCGAAAATCTTTTACACTCTTTTACACTTAGAAGCTTCATAGCCATACGATGTTATAAATATACAAATTTGTACAGAAATCAGCAACTGTTGCTAGCTCCCCTTGACTATTAGAACCCTGATTTCTTGGCATAGCGCTAGTGTAGATAGTAAAATAAAGGTAAGAGTTCGCATAATTAAATATACCCAAAAAGATCAGTTTTGACAAATAGACTTTTATTTAAATTTTTCGTTTTATATTTACTAGACCTATTGGATTATTTTGAGTATTTAAAGTTGATATAAATTTCTGCGTCCCGAACTATGTATTTTATTTTTCATAATATTGTTTCATTTTTGTATTACATAACATATTTTTGCATTACATATTTTCATTAAGATATAACAAATCGAATGTCATAGCATGAAGACACAACCTTATCACTAGCTTGCAGTGACAGAGCCACAAGTGTTTTAAGAAGTGTATTGTAATATTCTCTGGTATCAGGTATTTGCCATAAATACGATCATCTTTTTGAGCGGTGTTTCTTAATGCTTACGAAATGTCGTCTCACGAAGGACTTGTAACAGGATTTCAATGTCTTGATGTGTGTTCGACGCAAAGACATTTCTGGCAGTTTCGTTAGAAGGGCAAGTCGCTTTTGCCCGTTTTGAGCCACTTTGAGAGGTATAGTGTGCTCTCTGGTATCGGGTGACTACCAAGGGCAAGCTCGTCTCTCTGAGCGGCGTCTCTGAGGCTTCCGAAGGCATGTCTAACGGAGGACTGGGAGTAGGTATCAATGCCTAAATACGTGCCCATTACTAAGCTGCCTCTGACAATACCTTTGGGTGGCCAAGTCGTTTTTGCCCGTTTTTAGCCGTTTTGAGGGTCTTAGGGTGCCCTCTGGTATAGGGTATCTACTGCGACCGAGATCGCCTTTCTGATCGGCGTTTCTGAGGCTTCCAGAAGCGTGTCTGACATAAAGCACCACCAAAAAGCGAAAGACTTACCTTGCGCAGTATGGCTAAACTAACAAAAAAGGCGAGGCCTGCGCCCCGCCTGCAAGTACTATGAACGAGATGATTTTTACTTTTTACTTTTCAGCTTTCTTGTAGTACTCGTCGTAGTAATCTGTCATAATATGCCAAATAATATCTTCTAATTCAGAACCTTCAAAACTCAGGTAGTAATTCAAGTTCTCGCCAAGTGTTTCTTCAATTTTCCGCTCAATGTGTTTTCGGTTTCTTTCTAAAAGTCTGATTTGAGCTTTGAGCTTTTCCTTTTCTTCTTTGTGAGATTCAACAACTTGTTCAAGTTTTTCCATTTCCAGATAGGTTTCCTTAAACCTTTTCATTTTCTCTAATAGCTCGGAGCTTTTAGGATACAGGATGTAAGCAGCCATCCAGTACCTTTCATTGTACTCTGAATTACTGGGCACGAGTGGCTTCACTGTCTCGCGGAGTTGGCGAATTTGCTGATAGGCTTCTTCAATCTCATCTATCCTGTCAACGACTTCGTCCAGTAAATCGCTTACCTCATCCGATTGGATGATGCGGAGGAGTTCCTCTTGAACTCCCTCCGTGTTTTTGTCATGCGTTTCCATAGCGCTCATGTCGTCGAAAACGCAAGGCAAAACACGGAATACGGATGGCAGGGTATGAATAAAGATTTTGGTTTTACCTTGCGCTGTTTGGATGAAAAAGAAAATGCCCTGCCCGTAGTGGGCAGGGCTTCCTGCTGTTTGGACGGATGAGCGGTTACTCGTGTGTCGCTACGCTTTGGAGGCGGTTAGCGATGGAGAGGTACCGCTTGACCAAGGTGCGAATCTGCTTGACCATCAGGTTGGTGTTCTTAGGGAGGGTGCCCAGCACATCGTGGAGCGCCTCAAAGGTAGGCAGCGCGTCCAGAAAGTTTTCCACAAGCTGCTGTTTCTGCTCCCGTGAAAGGCGTACCCGTGTCCGCCCCGTGCCGCTGGATGTCCGAGCGTACCGTGCAGGTACTTCCAGCCCGAAGGTGCTGAGGGATTCACGGAGCGCCTCGTTACGGAGCTTCTGCACAATGGGAGCTATGTTTTGCTCACCGCCCATGCTTTTGACCTGCAAAAGCTCCTCAATCTTAGGGAGAATCAGGTACGCTGCGATGCACCGGTACCAGCCTCCATGCTGTGAGACCGCTACACCAGCACTTGCAATCTCCCTACGAATCTGTGTTTCCACATCGTGAGGGAGGAAACTGTGCTCCCCGTTCAGCTCCTTTTCCAGATTCGTGATAAGCTTCTTCAGGCTCTTTTCTGTGAGAGCCTTTTCAATCCGAACTTTGAGTTCGGTTCCGCTGACTTGCGCTTGCGTCGTCATACCAAGCATTACGACAAACACGCAAGGAAAGTTAGTTACCGTTTTTGCATTTCAGTGAATAATGGGAAACAAAAAAGCGGGGCATGCGCCCCGCCTGCGTATGCGTGAAAGCCTCCCGCGCCCTACTAAGGGCGACTGCCTAAGATGGAGCGGACTGCTCAATATTTCTTATCTAACATAAGACAACTATACTAAGTGCCAGACTTAGCACTTAATTGCTTTTCAGCCCATTCTCGAATACTTTCATACAACAAATCGTATAAGTTCGAATCACCCAAACTCAGGTAGGGATCAGCATCTTCACTGATTAGCTTGTAAATATTGTCGCCTATGTTCTCTTGTGCTGAGTCTACATTTCCCAACTTATTTTCCAAAGACGATTCCTTACTGTCCATCTCTTGTACTTGTTCTTCAAGCTTAGCCAACTTATGTTGGATTTCCCTAAGTTGCCTAAACTTTTCTATCACATCTGAAGCATGGGGTTTTACAAGATAGGCAGCTAGCCAGTATTCTTCGTCATGTTCAGAGTTCTCAGGGATGTAAGGCTGTACTGCCTCTCGTAGCTCGCGAATACGATAGTAGGCTTCTTCAATCACCGCCATCCTGTTTACCATGTTTTCAATCAGTTCGCGTGCTTCATCCGATTGGATGATGCGGAGGAGTTCTTCTTGAACTCCTGTCATGTTGTTGTCATGCGTTTCCATAGCGCTCATGTCGTCGAAAGCGCAAGGGAAAAAAAAAAACACGAACTACGTGACAAAGGGGGGCGCCCGCTGTATTGCCTTGCGCTCTTTTGGTACAAAAGAAAACGCCCTGCCCGTAGTGGGCAGGGCTTTGTTACTGTTTGGCTGGTGAGCGCTTACTCGTGTGTCGCTACGCTTTGGAGGCGGTTAGCGATGGAGAGGTACCGCTTGACCAAGCTCCGGATTTGCTTGACCATCAAGTTGGTATTCTTAGGGAGGGTGTCCAGCACATCTTGGAGCGCCTCAAAGGCAGGTAGTGCGTCCAAAAAGTTTTCCACAAGCTGTTGTTTCTGCTCCCGTGAAAGGCGTACGCGTGTCCGACCAGTACTGCTGGATGTCCGAGCGTACCGAGCGGGCACATCCAGCCCAAAAGCGTTGAGGGATTCCCGAAGGGCCTCGTTACGGAGCTTTTGCACAATGGGAGCTACATTCTTCTCCTCACTCGTACTTTTGACGGCCAGAAGCTCGTCTAGCTTAGGGAGAAGCAGGTACGCTGCGATGCACCGGTACCAGCCGCCATGCTGTGAGACCGCTACACCAGCACTCGAAATCTCCCTACGAATCTGTGTTTCCACGTCTTGAGGGAGGAAGCTGTGCTCCCCGTTCAGCTCCTTTTCCAGATTCGTAATCAGTTTCTTCAGGCCTTTTTCTGTGAGGGCCTTCTCAATCCGAACTTTGAGTTCGGTTCCGCTGACTTGCGCTTGCGTCATCATATCAAGCATTGCGACGAAAGCGCAAGGAAAGTTAGTTCCCGTTTTGACGATTTAGTGTATGAGGCAAACAAAAAAGGCGGGGCGTTTGCCCCGCCTGTGAATAATACCCTCCGCGTAAAGGTTGGGTTACGATGCTATAAGCTGCTCCGCACGTTCCATTATCTCCCACCAAAGATACTTCTTATCGTCTTCTAGCTCGTAGAACTTGTCTAAGGCCTCTTCGTAGTTGTCCTTTTCGTTTTTCAACTCTTCTTCAAGCTGTTCAATTTGGTAACGCAGGTCTGCTATTGCTTCGTCTTCTTCTTCATCCCAATCACTCTCATCTTTTTCCCCGTCCTCGTCGTAATCATCTTCTTCATCTTCGTTTTCTTCTTCGTCTTCTTCGTACTCTTCGCGTAAAGATTGCAGTTCATAGCGTAAGTCTTCTATCCTATTTTCCAGATATTCCTGCTCGCGTTCTGCTTCTTCTATTTGGTTTTCTAGTTCGCTAAGCTCCGAGTAGATGTTGTCCAACCTGTCAAACAGGTCTTTGAAGTTTTCCATGTTAGTGTAGAGGATGTAGGCTGCAACCCAGTAGTTTTCGTCGTACTCTGGGTCGTCGGGGATGTAAGCTTGCGCTTCTTCGCGCCATTGTTTGATACGCTCGGAGCTGTCACCTACTTCGTTCATCTTTTCAATCATAGCTTCTAAAACTTGATTCACATCCTCATCGTGGATGAGGTACCGGAGTTCTTCTTGAACTCTGGTTCGGTTTTCTTTGTGCGTCGTCATACCAAGCATTACGACGAACACGCAAGGCAAGTTAATATAAGTGTGAGATGCATGGAAAATTAGATAGATGATTGTCTATTTACACAAAAGTTTTTATTTTATATATAAAAAGTCAGTAGTCAATTGTATCCAGCCGCTTTTATTAACAAGTAGAGGAAG
>Ga0308389_1000813_pt1 | contig 22654 bp, 16 predicted proteins | sample Hotspr2Sample148_FD_202362 | JGI IMG/M metagenome (GOLD analysis project Ga0308389, IMG submission 202362) | Hot spring phototrophic mat microbial communities from Mushroom Spring, Yellowstone National Park, Wyoming, United States - 20040719_148 ... | reverse complement strand
CGACATCACAGAATAAAACGAGTAAACTGTCCATTGAGGGTCTCCTGGGGTTTCAACTGTTGTTGTGGTAACAAAAGTTTACTCCCTTTTGGAGATCCTCTCCTTATCCCGAACTCACGTATCATTACGCCATTATGTTGAGTGGCAAATTTGCTCGAAAACAATCCAAAGGGCTTTTCGTCAAAAAACCCCGCAACGGCGGAAGTGTTACTTCACTATAATGCCTTGTGATCAAGCGACTGACTGAAAGGAGGTACACGGTGCCAATCAAGATTCCTAATGCACTGCCCGCTAGAGAAATCTTGGCAAGCGAGAATATCTTTGTCATGGATGAGGAGCGCGCTATCCATCAGGATATTCGTCCGCTTCGTATAGCCATCTTAAACTTAATGCCAACCAAAATTGCTACCGAGACACAATTACTACGCCTGCTCGGCAACACAGCTTTACAGGTAGAAATTGCCTTCATGCGCACAGCTTCGCATCATAGCAAAAACACCCCTGAAGAGCATCTGCTGACCTTTTACCGTACCTTTGATGAGATGAAGAACGAGAAATACGATGGTTTCATTGTCACTGGTGCGCCGGTGGAACTTCTCTCCTTTGAGGAGGTGGATTATTGGAGTGAGCTGCAGGAAATCATCGAGTGGAGCAAGCACAATGTCTTTTCTACCTTCTTCATTTGCTGGGGAGCGCAGGCGGCACTGTACCATCAGTACGGTATCCCAAAGTATCCGCTTCCCCAAAAGATGTTCGGCGTTTTTGAGCATACTTTCAGCCGGCGCAACATTCCGCTATTGCGCGGCTTTGACGATGTATTTTATGCCCCGCACTCCCGCCATACCGAAATCCGTCGCGAGGATATCCTCAAGGTTGACGAACTGGAAATCATTTCTGAATCGCCACGCGCCGGCGTGTATATTGTCATTCGACGCGACGGACGGCAGATTTTCGTCACCGGTCATTCGGAGTATGACCCGCTCACCTTGAAGTACGAGTACGATCGCGACGTGGCGCTGGGGCTGCCCATTCAAATTCCCGAAAATTACTATCCCAACGATGACCCAACCTGTCTTCCAGTAGTGCGCTGGCGGGCTCATTCCAGCCTGTTGTTTGCTAACTGGCTGAATTACTATGTTTATCAGGAAACTCCATACAATTTAGACGAAATTCAATAGAAGGACTTTCATTATGACCGCTGACTCTATTCAACGCTCGTTAGGCTTTACCACCCGGCAGGTTCACGCTGGTCAAACGCCTGACCCGGCTACCAACGCCCGTGCTGTACCAATTTATCAGACCACATCCTATGTGTTCAAAGATACCGAACACGCAGCGCGGTTGTTTGCTTTGCAGGAATTTGGTAACATTTACACTCGCATCATGAACCCCACCAGCGATGTGTTTGAATGGCGAATGGCTAATCTGGAAGGCGGGGTAGGGGCGCTGGCAGCCAGCTCCGGACAAGCCGCGCAGATGATGGCAATTATGACTCTCTGCGGGCAAGGCGACCATATCGTTTCCGCTTCAACGCTGTACGGCGGAACGTACAATCAGTTTGCCTACACCCTGCGCAACCTGGGCATTGAAGTAACCTTTGTGGACCCTTCTGACCCGGAGAATTTCCGCCGCGCCATCCGCGAAAACACTAAAATTCTATACGGCGAAACACTCGGTAACCCTTTGATCAACGTATTCCCATTTGAAGAGATTGCTGGCATTGCTAAGGAGTACGCCATTCCGTTGATGATTGATAATACCTTTGCCACGCCGTATCTCTGCCGCCCATTGGAGTGGGGAGCGAACATCGTTGTCCATTCGGCTACCAAGTTCATCGGCGGTCATGGCACCAGCATCGGCGGAGTCATCGTGGATGGCGGCAATTTTCAGTGGGCGGGCAACCCGCGCTTTCCTAATTTCAACACCCCTGATCCAAGCTACCACGGGCTGGTGTATGCCGATATGGGCGAGTTGGCTTTCATCCTTAAAGCGCGCGTGCAAATTTTGCGGGATGTGGGTGCTTGTCAGTCACCGTTTAATTCGTGGTTGTTCCTGCAAGGACTGGAAACACTTAGTCTGCGCATGGACCGGCATGTCTTCAATGCCCAAAAGGTAGCTGAGTTTCTCCTCAGCCATCCAAAAGTGGCATGGGTCTCTTACCCAGGGCTGCCCAATCACCCTGACTACGAACGTGCGAAGAAATACCTACCCAAAGGCAGCGGAGCCATTCTCGGTTTTGGCGTGCAGGGTGGTGTGGAAGCTGGGCAGCGATTCATCAACAACCTGAAGTTATTCAGTCATCTGGCTAATGTCGGGGATGCCAAAAGCCTAGCTATTCATCCTGCCAGCACTACGCATAGCCAGTTGAACGAAGAAGAGCAGCGCAGCGCCGGCGTCACCCCTGATTTCATTCGCCTAAGCATCGGTATTGAGGATATTGAGGATATCCTTTGGGATTTGGATCAGGCATTGAACGCCGCATAAGATTTTGAGATTCCAATCACAAGCAATCGTGAGATGTCTTGTGCAGAAAAAAGCTCTCTGTTTTCGAGCGAGTCTGACGTTAAGTTAATGCCGGAGCCTTCTTGGAGCAATCCACGCTCAAGCACGTTCGGAATAGGCGTTTGAAAGGCTCTCTCTTTCTTTTTTATTCTAGCTTCACCCCATCGTTAGCAATCTGGTTATCCTCTACATAGCGTCTAGGCATTGCCAGAGAAGACCAGCCGCCAGCTTGCTGCAGACTGAATGGGTCGGTACCATGTCTCGCTGCCGATGTCGCCCAATAATGGCGGCAGTCGTGTGCTGAGAGACCAATGATTCCCAGAGCATGTCCCAATTCTTTGACGCGCTGCGTTATAGCGCGTTCACTCATCCCCGCTCGTCCGAGTTTGCCATTCTTGTGACTACGGCGGAGCAGGGGGCCTGCTTGCGGTAGTTCACCTGCCGCAGCACAGGCTTGCAACGCGCTAAACGTATCCGCTGTCAGGCGGTGAATTTGTTCCTTGCCCACCTTAGGGCGAAAGAAACGCAGGATACCCTGTGACAGGTCAAATTCTTCAATCGCTAACGCTGCCAGCTCACCAACACGCAGCCCATGGTCCAGCAACAAGCACATCATCAAACGGTCACGGCGGCCTCGTGGTGTGTCTGGCTGCATCTTAAGCGCAACTGCCTGTTCAGGGGTCAATAGCACGGGCGCGGCTTTCTTCAAGCCGATACGCTGGCGGGGACGACGGTTGTCCAACCGCCGCTTTTCCTGTTGACTGTAACCCTGCACTGCGCGGATCAGGGCATAATCTTGTGGCGAGAGAACACCTGCCTGCATTGCCAGACGGGCGTAAGTCTTAATAGTGGAAAGTCTCACGTTAATAGAAGGAATGGCATAGCCCTCACGCAATTGCCACTGGATGAACGCCTCGACCAATCCCCAGCTCATGCCTAGCCAGGCTTGCGGATTACACATCAGGTCACCGGGCTGGATACCAAGCTGTGCCAGAAAATCCTGAAACAATCTCAGATCAGCCTGCTGGCGGCGCAAAGTCTCATCAGCGCGGCGCGCCTGATAATCCATAAACCGGCTGCGCGCTGCAAGTTGATTGGCAACTTCTGCAGCCTGTCGCAGTTCACCGGGTAGCAGCGGTTGCCATGAAGTATTTTCAGAAGAAAGGAGAGTATTTTCTTCGGTCACATCATGATTATATCATAACTTCCGATTTGTATAAATAATCGGAAGTTATTTATGACACAAAGAAATAAAAAGTCGGGCAACATCAAAAATGTTTGCCCGACAGCAAAAATCAATTAGCAAAACCTTTCATGGGGCTGAAATAATCTTAATTTGTTGTGGCGTTTCAATAATCATCTGAGGCGCACCCTGATACCAAGTTAAGGTACCTGAAATTTGTACTGTTTGACCAACCTTGTATAGTCCTTCTGGCGGCGCAGAAAAGTTTTGCCAAACGGATTTGGGAATGCGTGCAATGAAATGTCCTTGATGCGGCACATTGAAAGTGAGGTAAACCGCTTGACGATTGTTGAAGACCTCTTTGAGTCTACCCTGAACGCTTACGTTACGCCCAATATAGTTCCACGTTTGCTCAGGTGAAATAACCTTTTGCTCCAATGAAAGGGAAACGTTTTGCAACGAGGAACTACCAGCCAAAACCTCATCCCCAGTGGACTGGGCAAAAGCAGAAAAACCACTCAATGGGTCTCCTTGTTCAAGGGCTATAATTGCGCCGTCAGTGCTGACAAAGTACAACATGTTGTTGCTGATCACCCATTGGGCGTACTCCGACCAATAGCGATCGTATACTGCTCCCTGTCTCCAGTAAATATAGAAACCGCCCGTATATCCCCGGGTATTAAACAATCCAGTCGCGCAATAGTGACTTCGCCGAAATCCTGAGCCGCAAACATCTCGATCTTGAGAAACAACCACGTGTGGCAGATCACTTGTACTAATTGGAGTCGCCCCGGGTTCTCCACGCTCGGGCGAGCGGTCTTCGATTTTATGAGCAATGCCAACTTCCCAATGGGCAGCAAAGACTTGGTCTCCAGCTACTGACATAAAAGCCTGCTCATCTGATGGAAAGTAAGTGTTCTGCATAAAACGTATATATCCAGCCTGAAAGCCAGACACTGTCGTATTATCTAGCAGCAACTCGCCAAGACGCGAGTCATCTCTGCTGTCTCTAGTTTCAGGTGGAGAGAGCAGAGAGGGATATCCTCGCACGGGTATATAAGCTACTTCAGTATTGTCTTCAAAACGCTTGATAGCGGGCATAGGCCCCATCGGCAAATAACCGCCATCGCCGAACCCTCCGTTGCCCACATTAGGAATAAACGCAGAACTTCCATTCGAGAGATTGAGAGCAAACAAAGGCTGATCCTCAGGATTATTTTCCAAATATGTGCGCATGGCGCTATTACTGTTCATGCCGGGATAATTCCAGTCCCAGAGCGTCTGCCAATGGAGTCGATAGCGCACAAACACAATATTATGTCCCTCGGCGATCACAGGCCATCCGTATTTTGACTGCGCACGGTTCGAGTACTCAGACCCTGGCAGAGGTTCGCCAGGAATGTTGGGTGTGGGTTTGACTCTCCAGACATTCCTGCCGTTATCAGCATTGATCGCATGAACATACAGGTCCTCTGAAACGACAACAACACGATTAGCACTTTGAGAATAAGCAGGAGGGGTTTGAACCTGTGAGCCTGCATCATAGCTCCACAAGATTTGAAGCGAGTATTTGTTGACGGCGAATACCCGGCTCCCCATACTGAAAAACACCGTATCGCCGCTAATCGCAGGTGGAAGCGGCAAGCTGCTCTGCGCGTTGGCATTAACTTGACCGAGAATTGCTCCATTGAGAGCATCCAGTTTATACAGGACTCCGTTTGAGAATAGGCAAAATACGGCGTCGGTATCGTAGTCATAAGCCGGCGTGGAATTTGCTAGAGCGCCGCTGCGTCGAAAATTCCAAGCCACTGCTCCATTTGTGTTATTCAAGGCGTAGACGCCGCGCGAACCCGCAGCGACATAAACTTTACCATTGCCAGTGACAGGCTGGCTGTTACGCGGTAAGCCAAACTTACCGGATACAATACCACCACTGGCATTTGAACCATTCCAAATCCATTTTAGACGCCAGGGTGGTTCAACTGAGGCGGGATAGAAACTTGTCCTTTGCGCGTCATGGGCAAATTGTGTCCATTCACCGACCGTGCCGCTGGCTTGAAGCTTTGTGCGAAAACTACGCACCTGCGACCATGCGCTGTAATGTCCATCAGCGCTTACTGATCGCACACGCCAATAGTACGTCATCCCCTGATCAAGAACAGCGCCGCTATCTTGCGAATTCGCCGGCGTGCTGCTGTAAACAATATTTGTGAATTGAATATCAGTGGCAATTTGAAGCAAATAGGAAGCCAATGTTCCCCCTGGTGGTGCAACCGAGTCACTCCAATCCAATAGCGGATACATTCGGCTCAGGAGGGCATTATTCGCTGGCGAGAGTAAAATTGGAACTGAGGGTGGATTGCCAGTTATAAAGGAACGAACTTCTGACCATCCACTCGGTCCAAAAGCACCGCTTTGCGGGTTAGCGCGAACTCTCCAATAGTAGGTTGTATTTGCCAGTAAGTCCCTTTGTAAGGTGAAAGTGCTTACCCTTACCGTTTGAGTTAATGCGCGTCTAAAATTTGGATTTGCAGAGATTTGTATTGTGTACGAAGCCGCGTTCGGCGAGTCATCCCAGTCCAGAGTTGGACGCTTGTTTGGCAAAGCCTGAAGATGATCAGGGGCAGCGAGGATTGGCGGTGTTATAGCAGTCTTAAAGTAAACTCTGGTGGACCAAAAACTGTAATGTCCATCGGTGTTGAACGCGCGCACGCGCCAGTAGTAAAGAGTATTGGGACTCAATTGAGTAGCAGGAACGAATGTCGTACCGTCGGTAATATTTTGATCGATTTCCGGACTGGAAAAATCACCGTTATTGTCAACTTGAATCTGATAATAAGCCAGAGTTGTCCCTGCTGGTAAAACGGATCCCCGCCAACTAAACGTTGGCTGATAATTTGTTAAGAGACTGCGATTGCGAGGAACAAGCGGAATAGGCGTTGACGGAGGACGCGCGGTAGTCAACGCCCACACTTCTGACCACGGAGTGAAAGCGCTGCCCACGCGGGCGCGAACGCGCCAATACAAGGTACTATTCGCCGGCAGTGGTGTACTCAAGGTATAGCCCGAACTCGTTGCAGTCACATTAATCACCAATGAGCTAGAGACAAACGTGGACATTCTGGCTGCCTGAAACTGGTAACTGCCCGCGCCAGCAAAATCAGCCCAATCAAACGAAATCAAATTGAAAGTCAAGCCAGTGTTGTTTGCAGGCGCAATGAGTTCCACTTTATTAACTGTGTACTCTTCACCGGATGAAAAGCCGCCGTTATTTCCAGTGCCGTTTAAAGGATTGTTTGCGGTGTCTAAAATCGTATCATCATCCACTACGTCCAAACGCAGGCTGCCACTGCGATAGCCAGTGTTGACTTGCACTATATACTCACTTGGACCGCCGCTTATCGTTTGCACTGCGGCATCAATAAGATTTCCGCCAGCAGCGAGAGTAAAATCATTCGTATCCACACCACTGACTGGCTCAGAGAAGAGCACACGGAATTGCACGGTGGACTGAAACGTGGGATTGGGATTAACCCGAGTAATTGAAACCACTTGAGGCGGGTCACGGTCAATAAGATAAACCTCCCCCGCAGTAAATGGAATATTGCTAAGAAAATTGTTATCTGCATCAACAATATCCGCCGAATCCTTGATATTCAATCGTAACTCACCGCTACCGTTCTCAGAAATAACTTGAACTGTATATTCTGTCCCATCTCCAGAAACGTTAGTGACCGCGCTCCCGCTTAGGGTTCCAGTCAAAACGACTGCATCAAAGTCATTGGTATCTACATTCTGAACCGGCTCTGAAAAGCGAACACGAAACGATACAGTATCAGCATTGGTGGGGCTGGGATTGAGGCGGGTAATCGAAACAACCGATGGCGGTGAGCTGGCAGGTTGAAAAGGAACATCCGTAGTGTAAATCGGGCCTGAAGGTGAGCTGCCGCCGTAGCGGCACTGTCCGTTGGTGGGATTGCCAGCGGAGTCAATTACCATGCCGGTGCACCCTCCGGAAGTTGCTTCATCGAAATGGTATAAAGCAATTGTATTACCGTCCGAACTAAATGGTGTTTGAGGTGGAGTGAAATTCGCTGTATAGCGTTCAACATTCGAGATGCGTAATTCGTCAATCCAGCCGCTGAAAGGAGGGTAATTAGAGGAATCATAGTCATGCTTCTCAGCGCCGATTACAAGGTATGGATCATTCGGATGACTGGTAGTCCGTCCCGCACGGTATGAAATATTTCCAGTTGGTCCATTAGCTTGGCGATCCAAATTGCCGTCAACGAAGATGCTCATGATCCCGCTAGAGTGATTACGCGTAACAGCAACATGATGCCAAACGCTATTGCCAACAGGGGTGTTACCGCAAATGGTTAACTTGTTACTTCCTTGCGCAATGCCAAAGGCGATCACACCGCCCGCCAGAGAAATACCGTAATCACCGTAATCTCCATCACCAAAAATATCACGGTCAATGATGATGTTACCTTGTGTCCAAGTATCTTGTCCTTCTGTACATGACTGGGATGTATTTTCGCTGGTTGAGGCTTTTACCCAGAACTCTATAGTGAAAGTCTCGCCAATATTGATTGGACGATTGTTAGGTGTAACAAGAGGAATTTTGACTCGGTCAATATCCCCTGTTCCATGACCATAGAAGCGCAATGAAGCTCCACCAGACTGCGCGTAAACAACTTGTTCAACAAGCGATGAATCCTTTGGCGCAAGTGTTAAGGTTAACAAGGAGAATAAACAAACGATAACAATGAACTTTAACAAAGATATTTCTTTCATTGTCACAACTCCCCAAGTAAATTCCAGTAAATCCCAAACAATTACTCATCCTACCAAGCTTGAACAAAGTCATCTGTACGAAAATTTACACTACCAAAGCATCTCGACCATAGGGACCATTGCCTTGATTCAACAGAAAAGCCCCCTTCTATCACCTCCTTTCTCAATTTTAGGTATACAAATTTGAAAACCTGTAAATCCTATAAAATTTGTAAGAGTTTTGAACTTAATATTATTGGGGACTTTTTTTAAGTCAATGGGTTATACAAGTTTGTATAATAACCTAACAAAATTGTAAGTCATACAGACTAACGATAGATCAGACGTAATAGTCGCTTAGATTGTCAACTTGTCCAATGTAGACTCTCACTACGCCTTTGCTGGCGAAGTTCCAATTGTTGACGGTATTCCTCCAGATCAATCCTGCGCCGTGCTGCGCCGCTTTGCATGGCTGCCTGCGCAACCGCCGGCGCTTCCCAGAGCAACAAGCGCTTATCCAGCGGCTTTGGGACAATGTAATCAGGCCCGAACTTCAATTCACTCAGTCCGTATGCCCGCAAAACATCCTCCGGAACCGGCTCTTTTGCCAGAGCAGCCAAAGCGCGCGTTGCTGCTACTTTCATTTCGTCATTGATGGTTCGCGCGCGTACATCTAACGCACCGCGAAAGATAAAAGGAAAGCCCAGCACGTTGTTAATTTGATTGGGATAGTCTGATCGCCCTGTGCCAATAATTGCATCTGGACGCGCTTCTTTTGCCAGCTCGTAACGAATTTCCGGGTCAGGATTTGCCATGGCAAAAATCAGTGGATTTTTCGCCATGCGTTTCACCATATCTGCACTCAAAACATTGGCAGCCGAAAGACCATAAAACACATCCGCCCCGTCAATTACATCCGCCAGTGTGCGTGCATCAGTCTCCACTGCAAATGCTTCCTTGTGCATATCCATCTCTTCCATGCGCCCTTTATACACCACACCCTTGATGTCAACCAGAACGATGTTTTCCTTTCTGACCCCCAACAGAACCGCCATCCTGGCACAGGCGATACCCGCCGCCCCTGCACCGCAAACAACCAGTCTGATCTCATCAATTCGCTTGCCAACCAATTCCAGCCCATTCAACAACGCAGCACCAACAATAATCGCCGTACCATGCTGGTCATCATGAAATACCGGAATGTCTAGGGTGCGCCTGAGTGTCTCTTCAATATAAAAACACTCTGGAGCTTTGATATCTTCCAGGTTGATTCCGCCAAAGGTAGGAGCGATCAGCTGCACCACACGAATCACTTCATCAGGGTCGCGGCTATCTACTTCAATATCAAAGACATCAATATCGGCAAATCGCTTAAACAACACAGCTTTGCCTTCCATAACTGGCTTTGAAGCTAATGCACCGCGATCCCCCAATCCTAAAATCGCTGTGCCATTTGAGATCACTGCTACCAGGTTGCCTTTTGCTGTATATTCATAGGCATCTAAAGGGTTTTTGGCAATTTCCAACACAGGCTGAGCCACGCCCGGCGTATAAGCCAGCGCAAGGTCTTCCTGAGTTTGCAGCGGTTTCGTTGGCATCACGCAGATTTTGCCTGGTGTTCCCCCTTTGCGGTGATAGTTCAACGCTTTCTCACGCAAGTTATTCATTTTTTTCCTCGTGTAGTCGGTTTTGAAGTTTCTTATGCCCTGATTATAAAACAGATTCCGACTCCCACTTCCTAACGTGATATACAATAAACCTATCGTTATTCTGCGTAGATATCTGTGAGGAAATAGTGGCTACATTTGCTGAAATTCAGAGCGTTAAAAATCGTTACAAGCAGCATCTTCTTTCACGCCCGAACGTGGTGGGTATTGGTACTGGTTTCAAAACAACGGCTGGGCAACTAACCTGCAATGTTTGTGTGGTTGCACTGGTGCGCCGCAAGGTTTGCCTCACCGAGCTTGCGGTTGAAAGCCGTGTGCCACACATGCTGGAAGGCATCCCTACGGATGTGCTGGAAGTCGGTGATCTGACAGCGTTCCAAAGCCCTACCGATCGCTGGCGGCCCGCTCCACCGGGTGTCAGCATAGGACATTACCGTATTACCGCTGGTACATTTGGCTGCGTCGTGCGCGACCGCAACAGCGGCGCGAGACTTATCCTTTCCAACAATCATGTACTGGCAAATGAAAATAATGCTCAAATCGGCGACGCTATTCTGCAGCCTGGTCCGGCTGATAATGGGCACAATCCACAGGACCAACTCGCCACATTGCTGCGCTTTGTCCCTCTGCATTTTGAAGGAGAAACTTCCCCACCCTCTTGCCTGCCAATAAGCTGGTTGTTGCGGTTGGCTCAGGTGCTTGGATTCAAAGGACTGGTGGACTTGCTGCAAAAACCTGCTAAAGCGGTCAATAATCTGGTGGATGCCGCCGTCGCCCTGCCTCTTAATGATGGCGACATCTGGGATGAGATTCTCGGTATTGGTCGGGTTAACGGTCTAGTTGCCGCTGAACTGGGAATGACTGTGCGTAAGTCCGGACGAACAACTGATCTGACCACTGGGCAAATAACCATCCTGGATTCCACAGTAACGGTTAGCTACAGCGGCGGGCGTACTGCCCGTTTTGATAACCAGATTATCACCAATGCCATGTCAAGCGGTGGTGACTCCGGCTCATTACTGGTCACCGCCAACAATCCGCCGCGGGCAGTTGGATTGCTCTTTGCCGGCTCTAATCAGGTGACCATCTACAATCCGATCCAAACTGTGCTGGACAGTTTACAGATTGACCTATAAAACCGGCTGTAGTAGTCCTGATGAACAGTAACATTTGCTATTTGCTGCGCAACTGCGATAGCGTCGGCAAAGGTGATAAAAGGCGTGACCACACAACGCTATCCTTGGAAGGCACGATCAGGCGTATTGCTTTTGGACAGACCTCAATTTTGACAGGAGTTTTACCAATCCAGTCACCATCCGATTGCACTGGCAATGGGTGGCGTGTTTCGATAAGAATTTCATGATATGCTGGGATATGTTTCATGGGCAAAGCCTGCTGTCGCCTCCCAAAAAGCAGGCTAAACGCTAAACGAATGTATCCCCCTAGATTGCGAGCTTTAACCACAAACACATCCACTCGTCCATCATCTGGCTGAATATCCAAATCAGTAAAGGGGAGCTGAATTCCCAGCCAGCCGCCGCAGGCAATAAACACCTCCGAAGCGCGCAGGCGATACTTACGCCCATCTATCGTCAGCCGGAAGGAATGAGGTTGAATACCAAACAGGGCTTTGATCGCTTCCCATATATAAGCCAGCATTCCATAACGACGTTTGACTGGACGGGGAGTATTCAAGACTACTTTGGAGGTCACACCAACACCGGCGTTAAGAACATGATACTGTCCATTAATACGCAGAGCATCCAGCATACGATATTGATGCTTACAAACAATCAAACGGAAAGCAGAAGCAAAGTCCTGGGGCAAACCTAATCCGCGTGCCAGAGCGTTCCCTGTACCAACCGGTATGATGCCCAGCGGCAGGTCAGTATATGCCAGACAGGAAGCCACCTGTGAAATCGTCCCATCGCCTCCGGCAGCAACAAAAACCTGATATCCATCGCGAATCGCTTGTTCGATGATCGGCTTCAAGTCCTCGTCCTCACAGGTCTCATGCACCTCATACAGACAGTGATAATATTTGCAAAAGCGCCTCAACCTGCGGCGGAAAGCAGATGCATTTGTGAAACCTGCGACCGGATTCAGAACGACAAAAATACGGAGTGATTCACCTGTCTCCGTATCATCAGAACGTATCTGTTCGACAAGTTTTTCAATCGCTTCCAGAAAGACAAAATGGTGTTTCTCAGCAACCATAAATCACCACCAAATAACCTAACAGGATTATTCCTCCCAGTTTTGAGCTACCACAAAAGCAACAAACCCAACCGGTTGGCAATTCACCCTTGCAGGCTCATCTGGTGTTTCTATAGATATTGTACCAGATTGATAATCCTTTGTGACAAGGATGGTCGTTCTGGGAATTTAAGCGCTTCGTCCTATCCACCCTCATTCGTATAACTTGCGATAACCGTGACTGTTAGCGGAGCGCCCGACAACCTGAACTAGGCAGGCACACGTAGTGAGTGAACAGGGTAACGTAACGCCTATTCTTCTACCCCTTTAAGCGCATCGGCAATCCTGCGAGCATAAAAATCACCTCGTCTGCCGCCTGCGCCAAATGTTGATTAACCCGCCCCAGCACGTCGCGATACACTCGACCTAGAGGGTAAGGCGGCACTAACCCAAGCCCAACCTCGTTGGAAACAATTACCCAAAGCGCAGAACTTTCTGCATATGCTGCCAGCAAACCGTTCACTTCGGCATCCAAGGCTTCTTGTGCTTCATTTGCAGAGAACCCTTCCGGCAATGCCAGTAAAACATTGCTGGTCAAGAGGGTGATACAATCTAACAGCACCGTCTGGACCGGAATCTTGCAAGTGCGTATCCGTTGTCCTGCCTGACGAGGTGCTTCCAATGTGATCCAATTCGAAGGTCGCTGTTCCTGATGAGCAGCAATTCGCTGCTTCATCTCCTCATCGCCTGCTTCTGCGGTTGCTACATATAAAACACTCCCGCCCCGTTCTTGAGCTAGCTTTTGGGCATAATCACTTTTTCCACTGCGCGCCCCACCCAGAATCAAGATCAGCCTTTCTCCCATGTTCAGCTCCGGTTATTCTACCGCCTGTTCGTAACCTTTCAAAAGAAGCTTGCAGTGCCTCCATCGAGAGATGGAAATCCTCCTGAGTAAAGACCTCCACCGTCACTACACCTCGATATTCTGCTTTACAGAGCAACTCCAACACCTCGTCCAGTTTATGTGGTGGTATAAAAGACAGTGAGCGATGATCGCGCTCTGCTTGACCGTGCAGATGAACAACTGTTGTCCTGTTCAGCCAGTGATTGAGGAAGGGTAAAGGATCGTGGTTGTCCAGCCAAAGATGACCAATATCCACACAACAACTGACACTGGTCTGTTCCAGAACCTCATCTAGAAAATCCAGAGGATACCCTTCCAGATTTTCCACTGCCAACCGTTCCGCCCCGCCCACCCAGGAAGCAACAATCTCCAGCGTTTGCACAGACTGCATTTGCCAGTGCCGTAGCTCTTCGTCGGACACTCCTGCACGTACTTCTTTCCCGTCCAAATGCAAAACATAAGCCTTCGGTTGGAGCGGTAATGTACGTGCAATGACTTTCTGCGCCTTCTGCAATGAGACGTGCTGCGGCTCGCCCTCTGCGCCAAGCCGCAAATCCAGCGGCAAATGAACGGTAAAACTCAAGTCATTGATCTGCGCCAGGATAAACAACTCATCTATCACCTGCAGCGCAGGTAAATTGCTCGAACCATCATCCAACTCAAACAGCACCAACTCAATATCCTGCACCTGACCTGCCAGCCAACGAACATTAGGCAAAATGTCATCAGGAATGATGTACGAGGTAGTACCAAGCCGAAAAGGCAACTGATCAATCCAACACATGAACAGCTCAAACTCAAAAATGAACCACAAAGCCCAATAACACTGCCAATTCGGTGAGCTCAACGGACATTCCCAGCACATCGCCTGTTACGCCGCCAAGACGAGCGCGTGCCAGCCAAATTACGCCCACCAGTACCAGAAACGCCAATCCGGCTGCAAGAATCGCCCGCAATCCACTGATGGCGATGAATGCTAATGGCAACAAGGATGCTATCCATATTGTGTTTTGCGAAAGCCCGAGTGCAAAATCTGCACCCAGCCCCTGTAAACGAGCCTGCCGCTGACGCGCTGCCAGTAGCAATAACCAGCGCGCCAGCATGGGCGATAGCAAAAGCGCAACAGAAGGCAAAGGCATGAGGGAAACCAAAAAAGACGTCTTGAGAAGCAAATGCAAAATCAAACCAACGGCACCGAAGGTACCAAGATGCGGATCACGCAGGATTTTCAGACGTCGCTGCGGTGTAGCTGCCAGAAAGAGCGCGTCAAAACAATCCGCCAGCCCATCCAGGTGCAGCCCGCCAGTCAGCGCTGCCCATAATGCCGTCATTGTCACAGCAACAACCAGCGGCGAAAGAATAAATTGTAACACCCACCCCATCCCACATACCAATCCTCCAATGAGAAGTCCTACCAGTGGAAACCACACTGCTGCTTGTCCTAACTCTTTTGGTTGAGGTGGTTTTGTGAGGTGGGTGGGAAACAGGGTGAGAAATTGTATGGCTATGCGCAGTTTCCTGAGCTGATCTTGTATCATCATCAAAACCTTAGACAAACAGTTCGCAAATTCTACCTCAAAAGTCGAAAATATTTTATAATTAAAATAAGATCGGCGGTCGGTGTTCAGCCCATACGCCGGCGTCAGGAAATATCCTGTCGAAAAGTGCCGCCGTGAAAGGAGCCCGCCGATCATGATCTGGAAAGAATATCTTTTCCCAACCACGATACAGGATGCATTAGAGGCACTTAGAAAAGTGCCTGGCCGCACCCTCCCGATTGCAGGAGGGACAGACCTGCTCCTTGAGATTCAACAAGGGCAGCATCCACCTGTGGACATTCTTGTGGATTTGACGCACATTCCTGAGCTTACCCAACTTAAGCTTCAGGAAGGATACCTGCTCATTGGCGCAGCGCTGCCCGTGGGACAAATTGCAGAATCGCCGCTTGTACGCCGCTATGCAACAGCACTTGCAGAAGCGTGTGGGTTGATTGGCGGTCCGCAAGTGCGCAATACCGCTACACTGGGCGGAAACGTGGCACATGCACTGCCGGCAGCCGACGGAATGATCGCTTTACTCGCCCTGGGAGCTGAGGCTATTGTGGCTTCCTTAGAAGGAACATGTCCATTACCTCTCCTCGAGCTTTTTCGAGGTCCAGGGATTTCAGCTCTGGATTTGAGCCGAGAAATCATCACCCATTTCCGTATTCCTATCGTTGCACAACAATCCGCCTCGGCATTCTCACGAGTGATGCGTCCACAGGGAGTTGCGCTACCCATTATTAACATGGCGGCTTGGTTACGAAGACAAGGAAACAAAATTGAGGAAATTCGGATTGCTGCCGGACCAGCAGGTCCTACGCCGCGTCGGGCAGACAAAATCGAAGAGGCTTTACGCGGCAAATCACCGCTTGATCCGAAAGTTTTGGCACAGTGCAAAGCCTTGCTTCCCGAGTGTTTCTTTTTCCGCACCAGCACAATGCGCGCTTCTGCGGAATATCGTTATCATTTGAGCGAGATTTTATTGGAAGAAGTGTTGTTCACTGCATGGCAACGTGCAGAGGAGAAGCTCAGAAATGAATGAGAAACAATTTATCTCTATAAAAGTTAACGGTAAAGATGTTGTCCTGCCCGCAATTCCCAGTGAAATGCTCTCCGATTTGCTGCGCTATCGCCTGGGACTGACGGGAACAAAAATCGGCTGCAATGAAGCGGAATGCGGCGCCTGCACGGTCATCGTAGATGGCTCTCCGGTGCTCTCCTGCACCTATCCGGCTGTAAAAGCAGATGGGCGAGTCATTACGACCATTGAAGGACTGGCTGCTCCAGGACGAAAGCCCGACTTACAAATTTTACATCCGCTTCAACAGGCATTTGTTTTATATGGTGCGGTACAATGCGGCTTCTGTATTCCAGGTCAAATCATGACCGCTTACGCTTTATTAGAAAAAAATCCCAGTGCTAGCGAAGATGAAATCCGTTATGCACTGAAAGACACGTTGTGCCGTTGCGGGGGATATACTGCCATCATTCAAGCTATTCAAGCCGCAGGAAGAGCTATACAAAGCGGAAAGCCGGTGGAACCGCCCGCAGTTATAGAATCCAAACAGCCTCATAGAGTTGTAGGAAGGACACAGCTTCGCCCTGATGCCATCTCCAAGGTAACTGGACTGGCAAAATACACCGATGATCTCGCTTTCGAAGGAATGCTTCACGCGCGGGTAAAACGCGCAGGAGTTCCAGCGGGCATCCTTAAGTCTCTGAATGTGTCTCGCGCAAGAGAACTGCCCGGCGTACATGCGGTCTTAACAGCCGATGACTTGCCGGCAGCGCGCACTCATGGATTAGTGATTTCCGATTGGCCCATCTTGATTGGCATAGGTGAACAGATTCGCACTGTAGGCGATGCCGTAGCGATTGTTGCCGCTGACACGCGACAAACCGCCACACAGGCGCTGGAATTCATCGAAATGCACATTGAACCGCTCTCTGCTGTAGCTGATCCGATTCAAGCGTTCCAACCAGATGCACCCAAAGTACACTCACAGGGAAACCTGCTCAAGCATATTAAGGTGCGTAAAGGAGATGTGGAACAGGGATTCCGAGATGCAGAAGTGATTCTCGAACAAACCTACCGGACGCCCATGCACGATCACGCATTTATCGAACCGGAATGCAGTATAGCCCGTCCAACAGAAGACGGCAGAATGGAAATTTATGTCGGTTCCCAAATTCCTTATTCGGACCGCAATCAGGTTGCGCGTGCTTTGGGTGTACCTGAGAACAAGGTTCGCATTATTGGCATGCCGATTGGCGGAGGTTTCGGCGGGAAAGAGGATATTGCCGGGCAAATTCATGCTGCTTTACTGGCACAGAAAACCGGCAGACCGGTCAAATTGCTTTTCGACCGACATGAGAGTCTATTGGTCCACCCCAAACGACACGCCACGCAGATTCGCGTTCGCCTGGGTGCGCGGCGCGATGGCAGTTTGACCGCTGTTGAAACTGAATTATTTGGGGACACCGGAGCATATGCCTCGCTCGGAGAAAAGGTGATGACCCGAGCTACAACACATTCTTCAGGACCTTACGAAGTCCCTAACGTCAAAGCCGACTGTTACGCTATGTACACAAACAACCCTCCCGCAGGTGCGTTTCGCGGGTTTGGCGTTTTCCAGTCTGCCTTCGCTATTGAAAGCGCTATGGACAGCCTGGCAGAAAAATTAAACATAGACCCTATTCAACTGCGGCGCAAAAATGCACTGCGAGTGGGAAGTGTAACAAACACCGGGCAAGTGTTAAGGGAAAGTGTAGGGCTTCTGGAATGTATTGAAAAGGTGGAAAACGAACTGAAACGGCAGGCGGGAGAGGAACCTTTCCGTTCCCGCGTTCATCCTGAGCTGCCGCATCTACGTCTGGCGTGGGGTTTTGCCGTCGCTTATAAAAACACCGGATTGGGTGGAGGAGCGCCTGATAAAGCAGGAGCGGAAGTTGAACTTCGTCCGGACGGCAAATTTGAAGTGCGCACATCTTCTGCAGAGCTTGGACAGGGCTTGCCAACCGTTCTGCGCATGATTGCCGCCGAAGAGCTAAATCAATCAGCAGAGTTGGTAGATGTGCTTCTTTCAGACACCGACCTAACCCCTGACGGTGGTCCCACTACCGCCTCACGACAAACCTACGTCACGGGGAATGCAGTACGCTACGCCTCAGCAGCACTGAAAGAAATGCTCACCGTCCACCTAGCAGAGTATTTTGACGTTGCGCCCGAATACATTACCTTTATCGAAGGACTTGCTCAGGTCAATGAGGAACGCATTCCTTTGTCTGAAGTTTACGACATTATCCACAAGGTTAAAGGCAAGCCAATGGTTTCTTATACCTATTGGGCGCCAAAAACCAAACCATTAGGAGAAGGTGGAGATATGCATTTTGCTTTCTCTTTTGCGGCTCAAGCGGCTGAAGTGGAAGTCAATACAAAAACGGGCGAAGTGCGGGTTCTACAAGTGATCACAGCGAACGATGTCGGTTATGCCATTAATCCATTAGGACTGCAAGGGCAAGTCGAAGGCGGTGTAGTGATGGGTGTGGGACACGCCCTTACAGAAGCCTTTATCACCGACCAGGGCAAGGTGATTACAGACCGGCTGGCGAAATATCGAATGCCTTCTATCATGCACACGCCAAAAATCACGTCCTTTGTGGTTGAACATCCTACTGCGGAAGGACCTTATGGCGGAAAAGGAGTAGGCGAAATCGTCATTATTCCAACTGCGCCGGCAATTACCAACGCAATTTACAACGCTGTAGGCGTACGGGTGACAGAGCTCCCCGTAGATCAAGAGTGGCTTGTCAAGCAAATTCGCCTAAAGGAATACCAGCTCCAACCTCTGGGTGTGAGATAACGATCACCCTGCTCAAGGCTTACAGAATCGTTGCAGCAAGCCAAGCGCATTGAAACGGCACATGAGAGCGCATATTGAAAAACTCCTAGGGAGATGAGAACCGCCAACAATCGATTCGATAAGCATCCAATTCCCAATGCTTGTGAAGGGCATTCAAACCCATTTGATTAGCCTGCGGACAAAATTCCTGTGGCAGAAGCTCGTACTCTACGACAAAAACAGGCTTACCCGCCTGTACAAATGGCAAAAGCGCGTCGCACTCCTGATAAGTAAAACATTCTTCGTTGAGAATCCAATCAAAGTAAGGGAGTAACTCAGAAACTTGCTCAAGGTCGTTTTTTAGTCCGATTGCGAGTCCACGGGAGTGAGCTGCTTCGGCGAGAAAGATATTATAGGCCAGTTGGTCACTAAAATTGATTGAAAAACCCGTATCGTTGACGTAGCCATTGACGTTGTCAGGGTCAACACCATCACAACCTTTTTGAACTGCCAGGTCAAGCCGCGCTTCCATGATCGGAGCAAGCAAGTCAAGGCGGCGAATATCAAGCCACTTTTCGCCAGCCCACCCTTTCATATCCTTACCCAGAACTTCCGATGGAAAATGGGAAACATCTGGACGCCAATCTTCGTAAGACCCCGCACTGAAATAGCACATCACGAAAATATCGCGTTGATGCAGAGCTTCTATAACGCTGGTGGAGGTGTCAAATAAATCTAGGTTGAAAACGTCCACGTCCAGATTGATATCAATCTCGCCCATATATTGAATTTGCCACGAGACCTTTTGAGGCAGTACTCGATCACTTGTCTGCACAGTAGAAATAGATGTGCTGTCAGGCGTGATGGCGTTGGATGTGACAATCGCCGGCAGCGACGTCGTTCCAAACGCGGGCATCGCTACAGACTCAGGTGCGCAAGCGGACAAAACCAAGCTGACCAGCAAAAACAAAAGCACAAGCAATGTAACTTTCCTTATCCGTTTCCTCGCAATGAATTAATCAATCCGTCTGCAAACAGTATTGAGTAGTTTTTTATCTAAAACATCCGTAACATTCAATCGGCGTAAACTAGAAACTAGGATGACCCTCTCATCTGGATTTGGTTACCTTAAAAGTTTATCAAAATCAAATTTGAATGAACAATCCAACGCGCCTTTTGCGCACGCGTGAACACACTCAAAACATAGTATGCACTCTGTGGAAAGGACTCGTTTTTTGCCCAAAACATACTCAGAAATACGAATATCCATTGGGCACATTCGATTACATGCGCCACAATCATTACATTTTTCAGCATTGCCAGTGATTTTGAGTAGAGCGAAGCGACTGGTTATCTTTTGCAAGGTCGGGATTGGACACACGTACTTACAAAACGCGCGATTATCTTGAAGTCCATACGCCAGCGCGATCCCGATTGCATAGTACAGAACATTTCCACTGAGAAGCCAGTACAATTCGGTCAGGCTCTGCTCTTGTACGCGATATCCTACTCCCCACCACAATATCAACACCAATACCAAACTCATCCCAAAATGGAGATAGCGCAAATAGCCCCACTTACTAGAATTAGAAAGTCTTCCTCGCTTATTACGCTTATAGGGCAACAAATCCAAAACCATAGCAGTCCAACAAGCCCAGCCACACCATCCACGATTGAATACGAGTGGACCAGCTATTTTTGCTACCAAATAGTGAATGACTGACCCAGCAAAGAAACCAGACAAGAGGTAAAAGAAAAATCCCTCAATTTGCATATTCTCCCGCTGGAAAAATCCAAGGAAAATCAGCATATAGGCACCCACAAGAAACTGAGCCAATCTGCGCCCCCAAAGTTTTTGTCGCTTGGGAAGTGCCGAGTATACTCCAATGCCAATCCCCAGCGCCGCACCAATATACCCGAAGTTATAAAGATAAAAAATACGGCCTGTGGACCGCCATAGGACCACTGCGATGGCCCAGAAAATCATTAACATGATCAGTGGTATCTTAAAACGGGCAAAATCAAAGGTGTCTTCAGAAGATTTCATCGTCGTTTGTACTCCTTTTCTCTTGATTCGCCATCATCATAAGAAACTAGCACAGGAGCCGGCCGCCTTTAGGCGACAGAGGAATGCACCCCTCCTTTCTTTTCTTTGAAGGTATTTTCCGGTATATTGAAATTGCGAACACTTGTGCTATACTCTCCTTGAGTTTTGAACGTTAACAACCGAGTGTATGAGGTTGCAGACAGTAATCGGTGTTTGCGTAAAACATTCGCCGTACGCAATCAGGCACAAGACACTCGATAGATTTGCGGGAAAACAGTTACGTGCCATTTCGCCATCCGTTATGGATACTTAAGCGGCTCGGATGTTCCGAGCGAGGGTTGCCGTCAACCAGCCTATCGTCTCGGACGCGGTTCTACCGCGTCGCCAGAGACAAGCTGTTCCCGTTAGGGAACAGTAGTTGACTTTTCCTGGGGAAACAGGGGCACGGTGAAGATGCTGCGGTGGCAGTGTAAAAGCTGTCCTCCGGCACGCTTTGTTAGGCTGGTTTTAACTTTGTTAGATAAGCTCACTACTATCAACCTTGACTTCGGAGAATTTGCATTAATTTGGTTGCAGCCGCAATCTCTAAATCTAGATTACCACTGTTATTTTTCCCATACGTCGTTATTTGAAGAGAATCTCCAAAAGCGTCTATTGCTATGTTTGCACCAAGGGATACAAACATTTGCACACGTTCAGCATTGAAAAATTTTTCAACCTGTTCTTTGTTTTCGGCAAGCAATATGAATTTTCGGTCAAATTCTGGGAACGCGGTTAGGTGGACACGTTGCATTCCCGTAAAGTTAAATGTCCATCCAATCACATTGTCAGCAAAGTTATTCATCTTCTTACCCCACTTCTCTTCCAGTTTTGGTAATTGGAACAAGGCGAAATATGGCAGTTGTAGCAATGGGGAAATCACAATCAATCTATCTTCCAGATACGTATCACTGTCTAAGTACGCATCATACAGATACAAATCACCATCCAAGGTCTTTTTTTGACTTACACGGATGATATGCATTTTTTCTCTTTTGTAATACTGCAATGCACGAATACGGTTAACAAGCTCTTCTGCTGGAGTTTCTATGGGAAGAAACCCAAGTTGCTGACGGCGTATTTCCCTTACATCTACCCTTTCTTTACGTAATAAGCGCAATCCGATGACAATGATAGCAAAGACTACCAATGTGAGAGAGATAACAAGTAATGAAGAATTCATGATGTAACCTCATAACATAATTAGAAGTCATTCATGTCCTGCCAAGCACAGCCAGTTTTGAGAATGTGTAGAATGCCGTCGAACGCCGCCGATTGTCCACACGTGAATGGCCTGTCTCTAGTTTGCGTTTAGGAGCAGTGGTTCGATGATGTCCCATTATTCGTCGGTTAGATCATGTCCGATTCCCATGCCATAAGTTTAGCATGGGTACCGACATCGCCTACTTTATTTTCCTGGGCATAAGCACAGCAGTCGCCGCCATTCCAAGTAAGCAGTGTATCACTGCCTGGACGATCTGTGCCATTAGGGTAGATCACCAGAAATCTATTCTGGTCAGCAACTTGGTTGAATCTGGTCATGTGGATAGCGCTTTTGGCATTCCCCGAACCGCCATGAAAGACGAAAACCAACGGCAGCGGCTGACTCCAGTCAAGCGAGGATGGCACATATAGGATGTAACTGCGTTCGCGGCCATCGTGGGTAAGCGTACGGACGATTTCTCCTGTTGACAGGCTGGGGAGCGAGTTAGAAGTGCTAAAGCGGCAGGCAAGATTGAACAGAGCCAACAAGATCAAAAACATGAACAGGCGTTTCATAGGTTGCTTCTTTAAGAGAGTATATCATAGTGAGGTAGCCTGCCTGTTTAGGGATTGTTAATTTTTACGTGAGTTCGGGATAAGGAGAGGATCTCCAAAAGGGAGTAAACTTTTGTTACCACAACAACAGTTGAAACCCCAGGAGACCCTCAATGGACAGTTTACTCGTTTTATT